>Ga0193707_1000281_pt1 | contig 16359 bp, 12 predicted proteins | sample U3c2metaG_FD_143043 | JGI IMG/M metagenome (GOLD analysis project Ga0193707, IMG submission 143043) | Soil microbial communities from a riparian zone of the East river system, Colorado, United States - U3c2 | ecosystem: Environmental > Terrestrial > Soil > Riparian zone | place: USA: East River... | reverse complement strand
AATGTCGCTACGGCATTTGCCATCGCCACCGGCAACACGCTCGAGGCGCTCGCGGGCGCCTGGCTGGTGAATCGATTCGCCGGCGGGACAAATGTCTTTGATCGTCCACAAGGCGTGTTCAAATTTGCGCTTGCGGCTGGGATCAGCACCATCATTAGCCCTGCTCTCGGCGTGACGAGTCTTGGAGTCGCCGGCTTTGCCGACTGGGCAAACTACGGCGCCATCTGTCTTACATGGTGGCTCGGCGACGTAACTGGCGATCTTGTCTTCACTCCCCTAGTTCTCCTGTGGAGTGTTGCCTCAAAACGACGTTGCAATAAAAAGGAAACCGCCGAAGTCGGCGCGCTGCTCCTGTTGCTAGTGCTGTTGAGCGGGGTGGTCTTTGGCGGATGGCCTGCCGTTTCCGCCCCAAATTATCCAATCGTTTTAATTTGCGGACCGATTGTGATTTGGACTGCCTTCCGCTTTACGCAACGCGAAACTGCCACGGGAATTTTCATCCTGTCCGCGATCGCGGTGTGGGGGACGCTGCATGGCTTCGGTCCATTCGTCGGTGAAACGGAAAATCAGTCGCTTCTCGCCCTGCAATGGTGGACAGCCGTGCTGTCAATTACGGCGATGGCGCTTTCCGCCGGTATGGCCGAACGCCGGCGCGTTGAGGAAGAGCTTCAGCAACAAAAGTTAGTTGTGAATAGCGTCAACGGGACCAAAGGCCGTTTCCTGTCCACGCTTTCGCACGAACTTCGTACGCCATCCGCTCCGGTCATTTCCGCATTGGAATCGCTCGAGACAGAGCCGGCGCAAACTGAGGAAGACACGTCCGGGGAACCGAAGTCCTATCTGGAACCCGAGATCGCGCACCTTCTCTTAATCGACGTGGCTGGTTATTCCAAGCTGCTAATCAATGAGCAGATTGAATTGCTGCAGGAATTAAATCAAATCGTGCGCAGCACCGATTGTTTTCGATCGGCGGAAGCAAGCGGCAAGCTCAATCGAGTGCCGATGGGAGACGGCATGGCACTCCTTTTTTTCCGCAGTCCGGAAGAACCGGTGCGGTGTGCGTTCGAGATTAGCAGAGCGTTGCAAGATCATCCGCATATTCGGTTGCGAATGGGGGTTCACAGTGGCCCTGTCAATAGAATCACCGACGTTAACGATAAAACGAACTTTGCAGGATCGGGAATCAATGTCGCGCAGCGAGTGCTTGATTGCGGTGATGCCGAACATATTCTTTTGTCAGCGCATGTAGCGGAAGATTTAGCGCAATACCGGGACTGGCAACCGTGGTTGCACGACTTGGGCGCGTGCGAGGTGAAGCACGGACTACGCTTGCATCTGTTTAATCTCTGCAAAGAGAATCTCGGTAATCCACAGGTCCCTGAGAAACTCAGGCGCAGAACAAAATGGAAGCAAGAATCGGACATAGTTCACCGAGTTAGCCTGCCCCGGCGGCCAAGGTCCCTGCTGGTACTTACTTTAGTAGTCGCTGCTCTCGCTATGGTGATTAGTTCTTTGACCTTTTTCCAGCGAGCATCACTGAGGATGACCCCATCGACTCCTCCTCCCGAGAAGAGCATCGCCATTCTTCCCTTCGAGAATTTGAGCGGCGACAAGGCCAATGCCTACTTCGCGGATGGCATCCATGACGAGATTCTGGTGCGCTTATCCAAGATTGCCGATTTGAAGGTCATCTCGCGCACATCGACACAGCATTACAAAAGCGCGCCGGAAAACCTGCCTGAGATCGCAAAACAACTGGGAGTAGCCCACATCCTTGAAGGAAGGGTTCAGAAGATCGGCGACGCTGTGCGCGTGAACGTGCAGCTAATCAGGGCAGCCAATGATTCCCAGATTTGGGCCGACACCTTTGATCAGAAACTGACCGACATCTTCTCTGCTGAGAGTGAGGTGGCCAAAGCCATCGCCGATCAGTTGCAAGCTAAGCTCACGGGTCAGGAAGAGCAAGTCATCGCTGCCAAACCAACAGATAATTCTGAAGCTTATGATGCTTATCTGCACGGTCTGGCTTATACGCTCAAAACCGGCAACAACCCCGCGAATGCTCTTGCCGCACAGAAGTATCTTAGAGAAGCGGTGCTGTTAGATCCGAAGTTCGCGCTTGCTTGGGCGCTGCTGTCAAACGTAGATGCGCACGGCTACCTCGTAGGCAGTCTTCAACCAACGGTCACCCTCCGCGAAGAGGCGCGACAGGCGGCCGAGACCGCCTTTACTCTTCAGTCCCATCTCGGCGAAGCCATCTTGGCCAAGGGCTATTACCATTATGCTTGTCTAAAGGACTACGACGCCGCGCTGCGTTACTTTGAGCAGGCACGTCAGTTCCTGCCGAATAGCAGTCGGATTCCTGAAGTGCTAGCCTATGTTGCGCGGAGGCAAGGTGAATGGGGCCGGAGCGAGTCCTATTTTAACGAAGCCGAGCGGCTTGACCCGCGCAATGTTCGGCTGCTTACTAACCAGGCGTTTTTGTATTCCGTACTTCGTCGTTTCCCCGAAGCGTTGCGAAAGTTTGATCAGGTTCTCAACATCATACCGGACGACGTGGATACGCTCGCGTATAAGGCGGCCATCGCACAAGCCGAGGGTGATCTGCCGCGTGCTGCTGCGCTACTCGCTCCGCTGCGTCCGACTGCCGACCACACAAGTGCGTTGGAGACACAAGTTTACCAGGCGATCCTGGAGCGTCGCCCTGCAAAAATCATTTCTCGGCTCAAGGAAATACTAGCCAAGCCTGATCCAGCGTTGGGTTATCACAATGGCGGACTGCGGTTTTGGTTAGGTTGGGCTCAAGATGTCGCTGGCGATCATGCCGCCGCGCAGGAAAGCTGGCGCCAAGCGCGCAGCGAACTGGAATCTTTCCTCAAGGAGCAGCCGGACAATTCTACTCTCCTTGGAGATCTCGCGTTGACCAATATGGGACTTGGCGACAAAGAGGCGGCGTTGTTTCTGTCGGAATGGGGGATCGCCGCACTGCCGATTGAGAAAGACGCGGCGAGCGGCGCCGATCCGATTGAGATCCTCGCTCGGGTTGCGGCGCAGATGGGAGAGCCCGACCGCGCCATTGCCGCTTTACAGCAACTACTCTCGATGCCGGGCGACGGCGCGCTGGAAAAATACATGCCGCTCACTCCTGCGCTGCTCCGACTCGATCCGATGTTCGATCCGCTCCGGAATGATCCGCGTTTCCAAAAGCTTGCCACGTCGCCTGCGCCGAAGTAATTCTCGCATGGGTGCCGGGATAAAACTTCGAGAAGATTGTCGCCTCACTCGCGCCGAAGTAGGTCTGCTGACTCTAACGAAACGAGTGTTGCTCTAAGTGGCATCGGGGTAATCTTGCTCAATCCCCAACGAGCAACTCGAGATTTTCGCGTACGACGGGGTTCCATGGGAAGAACGTGCAACTCGACACGGATTAAATCGAAACCCGATAAATCGACAACAGCGGCTAACGAAACCGATTGTTGAGTCTCGACACGACGTGCTATTGTCGGTATCATCGCTCTAGCAAAAGGGGGATGGTTGAACTCGCAAAACACATCCGCCCGGAACCACGCGTGATCTCCAGCTCGAGATCAGCAAGGCATTGCAAGATCATCCGAGCATCCGTCTGCGGATGGGAGTGCACAGTGGTCCGATCAATCGAGTCACCGATGTTAATGAGAAAACGAACATAGCCGGTCCGGGAATCAATGTTGCGCAGCGAGTGCTGGATTGCGGCGATGCCGAGCATATTCTTTTGTCTGCGCACGTGGCGGAGGACCTGTGCCAATACCGGCATTGGCAACCGTACTTGTATGATCTCGGCGAATGCGAAGTCAAGTACGGCCTGCGGCTGCACTTGTTTAACCTCTACAAGGATGGTCTCGGCAATCCGCAAGTCCCTGAGAAACTCCGGCGAGGAAGAAGGAGACCCGCGTCTGCCATTAGCGTTCGTCCAGTTACTGCTTCCCGTTGGTCCAAGGCTGCGCTTGCAATTGCTTTTCTCGTGTCCGCAGTTGCCCTGGTCATCAGTTCGCTGATCTTTTTCAATCGAGCGCCTCCAACATCGGTGGCAAGAGCTCTTATCGCTCCGGCTGCGATTCCCGAAAAAAGCATCGCCGTTTTTCCATTCGAGAACTTAAGCAACGAGAAAGAGAACGCTTACTTCGCTGATGGCGTACAGGATGAAATCCTCACCGGCCTTTCCAGAGTTGCCGACCTGAAAGTGATCAGTCGCACATCGGTGATGCAGTACAAGGCTGGGCTGCAGCGCAACCTGCGCGAGGTCGCGACCGACTTGGGCGTAGTGCACGTGTTAGAAGGCACAGTCCAGCGTGCCGGCGATCGAGTGCGCGTGAGCGCTCAGTTGATCGATGCGCGGACGGACAGCCAGCTCTGGGCGGAACGTTATGATCGCGATATCGCTCATGTGTTTGCGATCGAGTTGGCTGGGCAGATAGTCGCGCAGCTTCAAGCCAAAATCTCTCCGAGCGAAAAAGCGGCCATCGAGCAAAAACCAACAGCTGACCTGGTTGCTCACGATTTGTACATACGGGCGAAAACACTCATCGCCGCTTCTGCCTTTAGTACGCCTCTAGTAGAGAGCCTCTCCGAGGCCGTTCCCCTACTGGATCAAGCAATCGAACGCGATCCCGCGTTCGCACTTGCCTATTAAAACTCGCCCAGGCCTATGATCGGTTCTTTTTTGCGGGCATTGATCACTCTCCTGCGCGGTTAGCCGATGCAGCGATCCAATCGCTCACTCGCCTACTCCCAAATGCGGGCGAAGCGCACCTAGCTCTCGCCAAGCATTTGTACTGGGGGTATCTCGATTACGACCACGCTCGCGCGGAACTCAAACTGGCACAGCAAAGTTTGCCTAACGATCCGCTGGTGTTTGAAATACTAGGCTTTATCGATCGACGACAGGGCCGGTGGGCTGAATCGACGAAAAATCTCGAGCGCGCTATCGAGCTCGACCCGCAAAACGGTGACTTCCTCAAACAGCTCGCTGATGGCTATGCGTGTCTGCGCCAGTATGCTGATGCCGAGCGCATTTTGGATCGCGCAATCGCGATTGCTCTCAAAGACTCAAACGCACGAGCGTATCGTGCTTCGATCGAGCTTGAGTGGCACGCTGATCCGCAGCCGTTGAGCTCCACGATTCGGGCGATCATTGCCGAAAATTCACGCGAAGGCCAAAACATAGCGCAACTTTGGCTTAGAGTATCTCTTTGCGAGTGCGATTTCGATGGCGCGAGTCGCGCTCTGGCTTCGCTGCCGATTGCTGGATGTTACGATGACTTTATTCCATTTCCGCGCGCCTGATGCGAGGGCGTAGTCGCTCAGATGAAGGGCGATAAAGCGGCGGCCCATGTTGCCTTTACCACCGCGCGTAACGAAGCGGCCAAGCTGATCGCGGATCACCCTGACTATCCAGAAGCGCTTTGTGTGCTCGGGATGGCTGACGCAGCTCTTGGCAACAAAGCGGATGCGATCCGCAAAGGCCGGCGCGCGGTCGAGCTGCTGCCAGTCAAAAAAAAAGCGATAGAGGGCTACTTGTTGATCGAGTACCTGGCCCTCATTTATGCCTGGACCGGCGAGAAGGATCTCGCCTTCGAACAGTTATTCGTCGCAGCGCGCACCCCCGGATTTTTGAGCTATGGCGAGCTGCGTCTGCACCCGCGCTGGGATCTACTACGCGGCGATCCGCGCTTCCATAAGATTGTCGCCTCGCTCGCGCCCAATAAAGCTTTGCTTGACCAACGAAGCACATGACAACGTTCCTTACCGAACTGAAGAAGCTGAACCTGATGTGCGGGGGGCTTTGCGGTAAGATTTTACGTAGTACAATTGGGGAGAACGTTAAAGCGACTCTCCGAATCGTGATTAGTCCAATCAGAGTCTGCGAAAAGTGTGGCGCAAGAATTTCTAGTGACGCGACACGAGAAGTTTGCCCGGCTTGTCTGCTAGAGAGTGGCCTTGATCTGCTCGGCGATGACAGTGAGGACGCGGCCGATCACGAGCCCCTGCCGCGCAGGAGTCATGGTGCACCTCCGGTTAAAATGCTCGGAAACTTTGGCGACTACGAGTTGTTGGAGGAAATTGGCCGGGGCGGTCAGGGCGTGGTTTATCGCGCCCATCAGAAAAGTCTCAATCGCACTGTCGCGCTTAAAGTGATCGGCCTTGGCCCTTGGGCCACCGAAGCACATCTCAAGCGCTTTCGCCGGGAAGCAGAAGCCGCGGCCAGCCTCGATCATCCGTGCATCGTTCCCATTTATGAAGTGGGCGAACGCGATGGCCAGTGCTACTTCAGCATGAAGTTTGTCGAAGGAGGTCAGCTTGACGAAGTGGTCAGACGCAAGCCCATCTCAATCCCGCGAGCGGTCGAGCTCGTCGCGAAGTTGGCGCGCACTGTTCATTACGCGCATGAGCACCGCATTCTGCATCGTGACATCAAACCGGGGAACATCCTGCTCGATGCAAAGGGCGAACCACTGCTCACTGATTTTGGCTTTGCCCGATTAGTCGAAGCTGAGAGCACGATCACGCAGACGCTGGAAGTGATGGGCACACCCAGTTACATGGCGCCGGAACAAGCTTCCGGTGAAACGACGAAGGTCAACAAGGCCACGGATGTCTATGGACTTGGAGCGGTGCTCTACCAACTTCTTACGGGCCATCCGCCTTTTGCCGGAAAAACAACCTACCAAACTATTCGGTTACTGCTGGACACTGAACCGCGGCCACCGCGCTTGTGGAATCGGAAAATAGGTCGCGAGCTTTCCACGATTTGTCTGAAGTGTCTGGAGAAAGATCCAGGGCGGCGTTACCCTTCCGCTCTCGCGCTGGCGGAAGACCTCGAGCATTGGCTAAAGCACGAACCAATCCTCGCGAAGCGAACTGGATTTTTCACACATGCTGGCAAATGGGTGCGACGCAAACCAGCCGTTGCCGCGCTGATCGCATCGTCGATTGCTTTGGCAGCAGCCCTGGGCTGGAATGTTTGGAAAGGCTTACTAATCAGCCGTCCTGCCACAACTGGAATAGCAGTACTTCCTTTTGAAAACCTTAGCCACGATCCGAATAACGCCTATTTCGCGGACGGCATTCAAGAGGAGATCCTAAGGCAGCTGGTCAAGATAACGGACTTAAGAGTGATTTCGCGCACTTCCACGATCCAATATCAGAGCAAACCTGGCAATCTAGCCCAGATCGCGAAGCAGCTTGGCGTAGCGAATATTCTTGAAGGCAGCGTGCAAAAAGTCGCCGATCAGGTGCGGGTCACTGTGCAGTTGATTAACGCGCAAACCGATTCTCATCTCTGGGCCGAGACCTACGACCGGAAGTTGACTGACATCTTTAACGTGGAGAGCGAGATTGCCAAAGGGATCGTCGAGTCGTTGCAATTAAAGCTCACCGGGCGCGAGGCACGGGCGTTGGCGGTTAAACCGACAAACAACCCTGAGGCTTATGATGCCTACCTGCGCGGGCTGGCTTTTGAAGCACGCAGCTCTGCTTCGTCCTACCTCTCCTACTCTCGGGATCTCGTAGGGAAAGCCAACGGTTTTTATGAGGAGGCGGTGCAACTTGATCCCAATTTTGCGCTGGCTTGGGCACGACTTTCTCGCGCGGACGCGCTTCTCTACTTCAACCGCAAAGACAATACTACCGCCACTCGGGGCGATGCAGCCAAACGTGCTTTAGAGACGGCGCAGAAACTGGAGCCTAGCTCGCCTGAAACTCTGCTTGCGTTGGGTTATTATCAATACTGGGTGCTGCGTGATTACGGGGGTGCCAAAACCACGTTCGATCGCGTTAGCAAAATGTTACCAGGCAGCAGCGAGGTGCCATATGCCCTGGGCTTAATTGCCCGACGCGAGGGACACTGGGATGAAAGCGTTGCCTACTTCGAGCAAGCCCTCGCTTTGGACCCACGTAACGTGGAGTTACTCATGGGCGCGGCATCGACTTACGCCTTGCTTCGACAATTCCCGGCCGCGCTAAAGCTCTATGATCGAGCACTGGACATTATTCCAAACGATTCGGATGTAATGATGGCAAAGGCGAGCATTTATCAGGCCCAGGGTAACCTGCAAGAAGCCGCCAGGTTCCTATCCGGAATAAACCACCAGACTCCTTCTACGACTACTTTCGTAATCAAGATCCGTGAGTTACAACTTGAGCGAAATTACGGTGAGGCCATCCGATTGCTGCAAGCCCGATTGGCTCAATTCCATTTTGATTCCGAGTACGATAAGGCCGCTCATCAAATCGAGCTTGCTTTCATGCAGCGTTTTGCTGGCGACACGGCTGGCGCAAGGGCTACTGCTGAACAGGCGCGCAGTACACTCGAGCAGCTCTACAAAGATCAACCAGACGCTGCCAATGCGGCAAACTTGTCTCAGGCTTATGCCGCGATGGGGGAGAAGGACTCGGCCCTGAAGCTAGCGGAGCGCGCAGTTATGCTTCTACCCCGTGCTAAAGATGCGGTGGTCGGACCTCGCTACGAAGAGAACCTCGCCGTGATCCAGACGATGTTCGGCGAGAATAGCCGTGCAATCTCGACACTCACCCAGTTGTTACAAACCCCCTTTGATAGCGTGATGTATCCAACGACCATTACGCCAGCCCTTCTTAGGCTCGATCCGCTCTGGGACCCGTTGCGCCGCGATCCCGCTTTCCAAAAACTCTGCGAGGAAAAGCAGCCGTGAATACAGTAATCGGAGCTTGCGCGAAGTGCGGAGCAAAAGTCTCCGGCGACGCAATAGGATTAGGTTGCCTGGCTTGTCTTCTAGAAACCTGCCTTGCTCTTATTCGTGTTTATTCGTGTCCATTCGTGATTAAGATTCGCGGGTGCCCAACGAACCAAATCCGCATTCCGATGAAATTCATATCGAGCAGCTGGAGATTTCCACGCGCATTGGGGTTCCGAAAAAAGAGCGCGCTACCCCGCAGCGATTGACCGTCAGCATCTCTTTTTGGCCATATTACGAGCAGCGCGACATGGCCGACGAGATCGACAACACGGTCAATTATTCGATCGTTGCTGAGGAGGCCAAGAATTTTGTGAGCAATCTATCGACAAATCTGATCGAGACACTTGCCGACCGGCTGGCAACGCATTTGCTGAAAACTTTCCGCATCCAAAAGGTCACAGTCGAGCTGCGAAAATTTCCTTTGGAAGACGCCAAGCACGTCTCGGTAACCGTAACGCGAATTGCATCCGTCGCCTGAAAGTGTCCGCGATGCGAAGCTGTAGCCCTACTCGGTAATCCCGGCCCGCAACAGAACAATGCGAAAAGGAAGGCTCAGCGAACCCGCAGCAGAAATTGCACAGCGCTACAGTGAATCTGTTTCCTTCGACTGGCGACTTTACGCCTGCGACATCGCGGGGTCGATCGTCCATGCCGCAGCGCTAGCTCGTGCTGGAATCATAACAGAAGCGGAACGCCGAGAAATTGAGCGTGGATTGCGCGCAGTCCAAAAGCAGATCGAATCTGGCAAATTCGAATGGGACGCATCGCTCGAGGACGTGCATATGAACATTGAAGCTGCGCTGACGAAGCGAATCGGAGCTGCGGGCGCAAAGCTTCACACAGCACGGAGCCGAAACGACCAGATCGCGCTCGATCTGCGGCTCTACGTAAAAGCAGAGATCGCGGAAGTGTCAGGTCGCTTGCGAAGTTTGCAGACCGCCCTGCTCGACGTTGCGGAGCGACACATTGATGTCGTAATGCCCGGTTACACGCATTTGCAGCGCGCGCAACCGATCACTTTTTCGCATTATTTACTTGCACAGGTGGAGGCTTTTGAGCGCGACGCGAATCGGCTTCGTGACTGCGTCGCGCGAACAGATGTTCTTCCCCTTGGATCTGGAGCGCTCGCCGGATCGACCATCGTTCTTGATCGCGAGAGAATTGCACGCGACCTCGGTTTTTCTAGCGTGAGCCAAAATAGCGTCGATGCCGTCGGCGACCGCGATTTTGTATGCGAATTTCTTTTTTGCCTCGCCATGATCGGCCTGCACCTCTCTCGCTTGAGCGAAGACTTAATCATCTGGAGCACGACCGAATTCGGTTTTCTGGAATTTAGCGATTCATTTTCAACGCACTCCAGCCTTATGCCGCAAAAGAAGAACCCGGACATGGCGGAGCTGACGCGCGGCAAGACGGGCCGCCTTTACGGAAATTTGATTTCGATCTTAACCACGATGAAAGCGCTTCCTTCTTCTTACAATCGCGACATGCAGGAAGACAAGAGAGCGCTGTTCGATTCCGTCGGTACAATCAAAAGCGCGTTGGACGTTTTTGCTGCGATGTTGCCAGAATTGAAAATCAACCGTGAACGCATGAACAGTTCTACTCGGGACCCAAATCTTTTCGCGACCGATTTGGCCGAGTACCTGGTGAAAAAGAGAGTGCCTTTTCGCGAGGCGCACCAAATCGTCGGAGAGCTTGTTGTGCGCTCCTTTGCGAAAAGCATTCCCCTGGATCAAATCGGCATTGCTGAAATGAAAAAGTTTTCGCCACACTTCGAAGATGACGTGGCGAAGATTTTCGATGTTAGGGGTTCGCTTGCGCAGCGGCGCGCGATCGGCGCTCCGTCACCTGAGAACATCGCGGCACGGATCAAGCGCTGGAAGGCAAAATTGTAGAGGCACTCGCCGCGGCGAGTGCCTGCGTTCAGGATCGGAGGTCTTCGGCGTTTGACGCAAACGCCGCTATGACAGCGCTTACAATGTTTGCCGCTGAGGACAGCGGCCACTACACTTCACCCGTTATGCAAAACAGCTGGGAAACCGTATCGAGTGAGCGGCATTTCGCCAACGCGCATCTCGAAGTTGTGACCGACCATGTGCGAACACCCTCGCGTTCGCTCCCACGAGCGTGGACAGTTGTGCACCGTAAAGCAGCCGTGATCGTTGCGCCGATGAAACGAGACGGCAAAATCATTCTCATTCACCAGGAGCGTATTCCGATTCGCACAGCAATTTGGGAAATGCCCTCGGGTCAGATCGACGGGCCCGCCCGGGAAACCCCTGAGGAAGTTGCACTGCGCGAACTTCGCGAGGAAGCGGGCTATGAGCTTGCCAAGAATGGTGAGCTCATCGCGCTGGGCCAGTACTTTACCTCACCTGGCTTCACCGACGAGCGCGGCCACTTCTTTTTGGCGCACCCCGTACAGAAGTGTCAAGAGCGAGCGGCCGGAGACGAAGGAGAATCGATTCTCGATTGCCGCGAATTTAGCGTAGAGGAAATTCGGCGAATGATCGCCGGGAACGAGATTCGCGATGCCAACACGCTAAGCATTTGGGCGCGGCTCTGGGCCCGTGATCTCCTTCCCGTTAAAGAGTGCTGACCGCTCTGGATTTGATAATTGGCGGTTGTTTCGGATTTCGATATTCGGATTTCATATTTTGATCCAATGGCCCTGAGAGACATTTTTAAATTTCGCGAGCAACCGGAGAGGGAAACATCCAAGCCGTTTCTGGAGCACTTGGAAGACTTGCGCTGGACGATCGTAAAGATGGCGATCACGCTGGTTGCGGCGATGATCGTTTGCTTCGCATTCCGCTCGACACTTGTGCGGGTACTGCAGGCACCGTTGCGGGACGTCGGTTCACAAATCGGAACGCTCAAAGCTCTCGGCATCACCGATTCTATCGTGATTTCGTTTCATCTGGCGTTTTACGCCGGCATCGTTATCTCCTTTCCGCTTCTGCTCTATTTCATTGCGGAGTTTGTGCTGCCGGCGTTGACCGTCGTAGAAAAACGCTTCTTGTTTCCGGCTATCTTAGTGAGCTTCGCGCTCTTCCTTCTCGGTGTGACCGTTTGTTATTTTTGGTTGTTGCCGAAGACGATTCTTTTTTTCTTTCGCGACACCGAGTCACTTGGCTGGGCACCCACCTGGACGGTGCAACAATATTATTCCTTTGTGACGCGATTTACACTCGGTTTCGGGTTGGCTTTCGAATTGCCAGTGGTAGTGCTGGCCCTGGTTCGATTTGGATTGATTACCTACAGGTTCATGGCGCGCACACGACCTTACGCTGTCGTGCTGATATTTATTCTGGCGACGATCATCACGCCGACACCAGACATTCTGACCTTGGTCGCGATGGCGCTCCCGATGTGCCTGCTTTATGAAAGCTGCATCTGGATTGCATGGCTAATGGAGCGCCGCAGCTCCAGGTCGATCACCAATTAGTTGCGTGGATCATTCTGTTTACGAGTTTCTCTTCCGAGCGTTTGCGTTTGTTCTCGGCGCGGCAGTCGGGTCGTTTTTGAACGTCTGCATTTATCGGTGGCCTGCCGATCTTTCGATTAACAAGCCGCGCCGTTCTTTTTGCCCGGCCTGCAGGCAGCCGATCCCCTGGCATCGGAATCTGCCGTTGGTCAGTTGGATTTTTCTCCGGGGTCGTTGTGCAAATTGCGGCGCAAAAATAGCGTTTCGCTATTTCGCGGTGGAACTGATCACGGCGCTGTTGTTCCTCGCGATCTGGCAAAGCTTTCCGTGGCAGATGGCGATTGCATACTGGATTTTCGCTTCGCTTCTGCTCGTTGGAACGTTTATCGATCTGGAACATTTCATCATTCCAGACCGTGTGACCATCGGAGGAATAGTTGCGGGCGTCGTTTGCAGCGTGGCAGTGCCGGCTTTGATGGAGACGGATTCGCGGATCGCCGCATGCGTTCGCTCTCTTCTCGCTGCAGCGTTGGGCTACGTAATTTTGTTGATTGTTCTCGAAGCGGGCAAAATCGCTTTTGGAAGAAAAAGGATTCAATTCGACGCCCCAACACCGTTTACATGGACAAAACGCGGAGACGACGCCGATCTTGTCGTCGGCACCGAGGAAAGCCTGTGGAGTGACTATTTTGCCCGGGAAAAAGACCGATTATTGCTTGAGTGCGAAGAGGCCAGGATCGACCACCACACATACGGGAATGTGACGCTGGACTTTCGCTACGATCGCGTCTCCCCTGAAGGCCAAGTGTTCATGCTCGATGATGTGAAGCAGATTTCGGGCGTAGCGCGCGAACTGGTGATTCCCCGCGAGGCGATGGGCCGCGGCGACTTGAAATTTCTCGCTGCGATTGGCGCATTTCTTGGGTGGCGCGCGGTGTTGTTTAGTCTTTTCGCAGGATCGCTTCTCGGTTCGATTGTTGGCCTGATCACGCTGGTCGTCGGACGACGGGTCTGGTCGGCAAAGCTCCCCTTTGGACCTTATCTGGCGTTCGGTGCACTGAGCTGGATGTTCTTTGGCCAAGTTTTTCTAAATTGGTACGCACGATTGCTGAGTCCGTAGAGAGAAAAGCAGCTTTTCCCAGCGAATGACGCGAATTAACGCGAATGATTGTCTCATTCTCCGGGATGTTTCTGGCGTGTATCTGCGTGATTCACGGGCCTCTTTTTCATCGTTCCTTCGTGAGGGTTGAACTTTGGCGACGGCCAAATTGAATATGATTTTCCAGAACGCGCGTTTGATTTTTCCCGACGGCATTCGCGATGGTCTTGAGGTCGTCGTTGAGAACGGAAAAATCGCCGCAATCGCCGAGCATGGCCATGCCCACGCGAAAGAGGTTGATGGCTCTCCTCCCGGCTCGCCACCCTCTCGGCCCGCCCGTCTACGTCGCTCGGCTCCCGCCGGCTTCGTTCTTGATCTTCACGGAAATTATCTGGCGCCTGGCTTCATCGATCTTCACGTGCACGGCGCACTTGGCCGCGACGCCATGGAAGCCTCTGCGGAAGGGTTTCAAGCCGTCTGCGATTATCATGCCAGCGGCGGCACGACTTCGCTTTTGCTGGCAACGGCAACGGCGCCACTCGATAGCATTGCCGATGTCCTAAGTGCCATCCGTGAGTGTTGTTGTTCGATTAAACAGATCGCTGGCGTTCATGTGGAAGGCCCGTTTATTTCGAAAGCCAAATGTGGGGCACAGCGCGCCGAATTCATCGAAAATCCGTCGCGCGCTTCAGTCCAGCAACTGCTCGACTACGCTGACGTGATCAAACGAATCACGATCGCGCCCGAGCTGCGCGGCGCGTTTGAGGCGATCGAGAATTTTCACACGCACGGGATCAGTGTCAGCGGAGGCCACAGCAATGCGTGGGACGAGGAGGCGCGAGAAGGTTTCGCACGAGGCATGCACAGCGTGACACATACATTCAACTGCATGTCGAGCGCGCGTCGCCGCGGCATTTATCGCGTCGGTGGTTTACTCGAACTCGCGTTGAGCGAACCACGGATCAGTTGCGAACTAATCGCCGACGGTCATCACGTTTCCGAAACGTTGATGAAAATGTTGTACCGCGCAAAAGGACCGCGTGGAATTTGTCTCGTAACCGATGCAACCGCGGGCGCTGGATTGCCGGATAAATCGCAGTTCTCGCTTTTTGGAAGGGATTGCGTCGTGGAGGATGGCGTCTGTTTACTTGCCGATCACTCGGCACTCGCGGGCAGCGCCTCGCGCATGATCGATCTTGTGCGCACGATGGTGATGAAAGTAAACGTTCCGTTGCACGAAGCCGTCATGATGGCCACGGAAAACCCTGCGCGTGCTGTCCGCTTTGAAGCCAAAGGCTGTCTGAAGGTGGATGCAGACGCGGATTTGGTCGTTCTCTCGCCAGAATTGGAAGTGCTGCGAACATTCAGTGGCGGTCAGGAAGTTTTTTCTCAATAACCCGGGGTTTCGGCGCACCAATTATTGGTGTCGATTGGTGTTCATTCGTGGTTAAGAGGACTACAGCGACAGCAAAAACCCGGCGATATCGAGCGCCGCGCGCGGCCGGCTAAGCTTGCTGATATTTGCGGACCATTCGCGCCATTGTTTCGCGTCGTTAGCAAACGCGCGCTGTACCTGTGCGATGACTTCTCGCGGCGAATCTGCGATCACACCCGAATTCGTTTCGACGATCAGCCGGGCGTTGCCTTCCTCCTGCCCGGCGACCACGTAATTGATGATCATTGGACAGGCGGCGGCGATCGTTTCCTGCACCGTCGCGCCTCCGGCTTTTCCGATAAGCAAATGGCTCTCGTGAAGCAGGCGCGGAAGTTCATCAGTCCAGCCAATGACCTTTGCCTTGTTTCGGGTCGCGGCTTCGATGTCGGGCATGAGTGTATCCGCACGGCCAATGGTCACGGTGAGATCGACACCCAGCTTGGCGAGGCGGTGCGCCAGTTCCGGTGCGCCGCGAGTGGCCGCGTGTATCATGTATAAAACACGGCGCTCAGAGTTGCGCGGAGGTAAAACGCGATTTGACCGTGCAGAATCGGCAAATTTTGGACTTACAGGAAAACCAAACACCTTGATTTTTTCCACGGCGACTCCGGCCGTTCGCAAGACCGAGGCACTTTGCTCGTTCGCAACGAGGAAATAATCGGCGGCACACCGATACCAGGCCGCGTTAATTGTAATTGAATCCGTGACTACAACGACAATTTTGCAAGCCAGTGAGCAATCGGAGTTTCGTTCCTGAATTCGTCGGAGTACGTTCGGATAAGCCGGGAACGTGCAAATCATCACGTCTGGTTGAAAACGCTCGAGCAATGCGGCGAAGTGATCCTCGAGCTGCGAAAAACGCGCGAATGATGCATCGAAATCTTTCTTGCCATCGAGCCAGCGATAAACCGCCCCCCATGCGCGAGGCGCGAAATTGACGACCGCCAAATAGCTTTTTCGCACGAGCTCGTTCACCGGCCCATAGGCTTCGGCAAACAGATCGTGCAATTCTACCTCCGTCCCTTCCGGGGCGATGCGGGCAAGAGCATCGCGAATTCCACGCGCAGCGCTGTTGTGACCTTCCCCGAAGCTCGCCGTGAGGATCAATATTCGTTTTTTCACAGTTTGTCAGGCCATCGTAACGCCCATTGGGAAAGTCGCCTCACGAGGTAAAGAGAACGGAGGTTTACCGAGGCATTCGGAGTTTAATGGATATTTACATCCGGCAAAGTAAACTCTCGGTGAAGATGAAATATCTGGGCTTCGTCTGGCGGGTACTGCGCCGTCTGGTTTGGGAAACAGCAACCGATACCACAACCGGACTGGCCGCACAGATGGCGTATCTGCTTCTCTTTGCGCTGGCCCCCGGATCGCTGTTTCTCTGGCATCTGCTGGGTTTGTTCGGCACCGATCCGACCAAATTGCATCGGATGTTTCTTCTATTGAAAAGCTTCATGCCTCCGGATCCGAAAGTGCAGGACATTCTCGATTCTGCGATGGCAAATGTGGTGGTGACAGGCTCGAGCGGGCTGCTCGCGAACGCGGGCATCATTCTCGGAATTTATTTCGGGACTGTCTTCATCGCGACGACCTCGCGCGCTCTCAGCCATACGTACGGAATGCGGGAAGATCCGCATTGGTG
>Ga0193707_1000279_pt1 | contig 16373 bp, 16 predicted proteins | sample U3c2metaG_FD_143043 | JGI IMG/M metagenome (GOLD analysis project Ga0193707, IMG submission 143043) | Soil microbial communities from a riparian zone of the East river system, Colorado, United States - U3c2 | ecosystem: Environmental > Terrestrial > Soil > Riparian zone | place: USA: East River... | reverse complement strand
TATGATCCTGGTCTGTTGAATTCGGATCGTTGCCGGGAAGAAAATCGTCCGCCGGGCCTTCTCGGTAAGGCTTTCGAACCTCTACTCCACGGCTTTTGTTTTCCTGCTCATTTGCTTCCAGTACAAATATCCCGGCACGCCGATCAGCACAATAGTCGTTCCGGCCAGAGATTCGATGGGCCGGGTGACGATTGTATTTAGCGTCCAGGCGCCGCCGATCAAAACGTAAATCGCCGGCAGCCAGGGATATCCGGCGCAGCGATACGGGCGCGGAATGTCAGGCCGCTTCGAGCGCAGGACAAACAGTCCGACTACCGTCATCGTATAAGACAGAACCATGCCGAACATTACGTAGGTATAGAGCTGGTCGTAGCGCCCGCTCACGGTCAGAATTGCGCCCCAGATTCCTTGCCCGATTAGACTGAATGCCGGAGTGCGCCACTTGGGATGGACTTGGGCCATCTTTTGAAAGAAGGCTCCATCCCGCGCCATCGCGTAATACACGCGCGCGCCACTCATGGTGCAGCTGGCCATCGCACCGAAACAGGAGATCGCGATCAGCGCCGAGAGCCACAACGCCGCCGCCGGAGAGAACAGAGCCACGGCCGCGGCTCCTCGTGCTTTGCCACCTCGCTGAGCGGCAAGGCGTAGACGTAAGTCATGTTCATGGCGATATAAATGACGCCGACCGCGATCACACCCAGAACCATCGCCAGGGGCACATTGCGGCGCGGTTCCTTCACTTCGCCCGAAACCCATGTTATGTAAACCCAACCGTCATAAGCCCAAAACACCGCGATCAAGGCGACCCCGAATGCCGAGATCAATTGTCCAGCACTCAACCCCAGGCCCAGGCTTTGTCCGGGAAGCGCCGCAAAGTGGTGCCAATCGCCCTTGCCGATGGTGAGTCCAAGAATCACGAACGCGGCCATGGCAGAGAACTTTGCCCAGGTGGCCAGGTTCTGCAATATCGTGCCCCATCGCAGTCCTATCACGTTAATCCAGGTAACTCCGACGATGGAAATCAAGGCGACTACATGAGCCCGAGTCAGAACGATGCCGGCAGCGGAGAAGACCACGTGCTCTTGAGAAATGAACGGAACAATGCCGCCCAGATACGCCGCCGAAGCAACCGACAGAGCGGCGATCGTGCCGCCATTGGCGACACTGAACAGCATCCAGCCGTAGAGGAAGGCCGGTAGATCACCGTACGCTTCCCGCAGGTAAACATATTGTCCGCCTGAGTCGGGAAACATCGAACCCAATTCAGCAAAGGCAACGCAGGCGCACAGCGAGATCACCCCGCCCAGCACCCAGACCAGCAGGAACAGCAGCGGATGAGGCAGCGGGCCGGCAATATCTTTGGCTGTCAGGAAAATCGAAGACCCAATGATGCCGCCCGCCAGGAGCAGCACCGAGTCGAGAAGCGAAAGTCCACGAACCAGACTGGGCTGGGAATCGCTATTTTCAGACAGAGAAACCGAAGACACGCTCATTCGTATTTATCCCATGCCGAGTTCGTCGGGCGATTCCAGCGGAGTTCCGCAGCGACGACATATGACAGCGGAGCAGTCGCCGCAAGTGAGTGGATCGGTAACTTCCTGACTGCAGCGGGGACAGTAAAGTGGCTCCGGGTCAGGCTCCGTCTGCGGGTTTGGGCCCATGAGGATGGCAAATGTAGCATAGACGCCACATTCCCGTCCCTTTGCCGCCCCGAACCAGGTGGCCGTCCCCGGGCGCCCTCGCCGGTTAGGCGGCAAAGCACGCCCGGGTTTCCGCGCCTGAGCCCTCAACAGCGCAGGGCTTTGTCCGGCTGGGAGACGGACGGCGTTCGCGACGTCCGCCCCTACATGTGCTTTTGCAGCGTTAAAATATCAACATGCGCGAAGACACACCTACACCCGACGAGAAGCTGCAACACGAGTTCAACTGCTGGGCGGAGGCCGGTGAAGGCGAGAAGATGGAGAACCACCACCTCGACATCACGGAAAAGACCTTGCGCCTGATGGACCTGCGCCCAGGCGAGCGCGTGCTCGACCTCGGATGCGGCTCCGGCTGGGCTACCCGACTGCTCTCCCGTCTAGTGGGAGAGGGACCCGAGGGATTCGGTCAGGTAGTCGGTCTCGACGTTTCCGACGAAATGATCCGCCAGGCACGCGCGGCTTCGAAGGATTTCGATAATATCTTGTACGTGTGGGGTTCGGCTCAGCAGATTCCCTGGGAAGAAAATTTTTTCGACAAGGTCTTATCGGTCGAATCCTTTTACTACTATGCAGACCAGGACCGGTCGCTGGCTCAACTTTTTCGCGTCATGGCGCCTCAGGGCCGCCTGTTCATCCTGATGAATCTATACAAAGACAATCCCTACTCGCTGCAATGGGTGGACAAACTGAAAGTGCCGGTGCATGTGCGTTCCGAGGCGGAGTATGTCGAGCTGTTGAAGAAGCACGCCTTCGAGAACGTTGAGTCACGCCGCATTCCGGATGACACACCCACCCCCGATGACTATCAGACAAAATCATTCCACAGTCTGGACGACCTGCGCGCATTCAAGAAGACGGGCGCGCTCCTGCTGATGGCATCGAAGCCGGACCTGCGTACCCCCGCGCCTGGATATATAATTTACTAAGAAAACTGCGGAGGATACTAAGTAAGGAATACGTAGACGGCGGTCTCCCACGGTTGCAGGCGGAGAGACCTCCTGGTTTGCTTGGGTGAGTGCGCCCACACCCTACTCCGCCGGGTTCCGCCTATTTCACCAGCCGGTTGTATTTCTTCAGCACCTCGCGCAAGCGATCATGGGGCAGTCCGATGACCTCAAAATCGTTAATCCCCTTCATCGTCCTTGCCGCGATCATGGCATTGACTACCGCTTCTTCGGTAGCCTGTACGGTGGCGAGAAAAACCGGATTCAGTCGCTGGTTAGGAAGCATGCTCAGCTGGTGCAGCCCTTGCGCTCCCGCTGCGCCGGGGTTTGCGGTTGAGAACGCAATAAAAATGTCTCCGGAACCGTCTGCGGCAAAACTTCCATCCCTGCCCAGACCGAGCGACACCCGCCGGGCGACACGCTTCAGCTGGGTCGGAATCAGGGGCGCGTCCGTGGCCACCACCACGATGATGGATCCGATATCTTCATCGCGAACCGTGTGCTCGGGAATCTCCCGGCCCACAGGCACTCCAGCGATGCGCAACTGACTTCGACGCCCGTAGTTGCATTGCACCAGGACCCCTACCGTGTATCCGCCGAATTTGGCATCCAGCACGCGGGAGGAGGTTCCGATTCCGCCCTTGAACTCATTGCAGATCATCCCTGTGCCGCCGCCCACGCTGCCTTCCTCCACCGGCCCACCTTGCGCTGCATCCAGCGCATGAAAAACGTGTTCGGGTTTCACGTGAAAGCCGTTCATGTCATTCAATTCATCATCGGCCGTTTCGGCCACCACCGGCAGCGACCACGAATATCCATCTTCATCCGGGGGTGCATGCTTCACCCGCCACCCAATCACTGCATCGCGCACCACGCCCACGCTATGGGTGTTGGTGATCATCACCGGACCGTCCAGGAATCCCGAATCTTCCACCCAGGTGGTGCCCGTCATCTCTCCATTTCCGTTCAGGGTGAACCAGCCCGCGAACACTGAGTCTTGGGAGTCTTTGCCGCGGGGCAGAATGGCGGTCACTCCGGTGCGCACCGGGCCAACACCCACCTTGAGCGGACCGCTGCCGGAAATCAGAGTTGTCTGTCCCACTTCCAGCCCCTTTACGTCGGTGATGGCGTTCAAGGGGCCCGGGGCGCCGTCAAACGGAACGCCCAGGTCCCGGGCTCGAGGCTTGGACTGGGCCTTGGTCATGGTCACCAGCAAGGAAAAAACTAATGCGGTCAGCCACATTCCGGGGCGGTGTTTCAGCATCGAATGTCCTCCATGCTAGTTTCGGGAGTATAAAGGAATCGAGGGTTACGCGAGGCACGATCCTTATCATGCGGAGGGCGGAATGCAAAACTGGAAGGTAGCGCTGATTGGCAGTTCGGCAGGCGTGGGCACAGTCTTATTTCTGAAGAAGAAGTGGACGGCGGGCATCATTCTGTCAGGCGTCGGTCTGGCGGTACTAGCCTCGGAATATCCGGAAAAGTTCGACGAAGTTCGCCGGCGGCTGCCCGACTTTATCGAGCGCGGCAATAACTTTCTGGGAGTCGCGTCCCGCGTGGGAGACCGATTGGCGGAGGTGGCGGAGGACCGTGGTCGAACCTGGTACGAATCCCTGCTGAGCAGCTGATCTACTCGATGCCCAGAGTTTTTCGGGCGTCCGGACTTAATCGTTCCGGAGTCCATGGCGGAGTCCACACCACGTTGACGGTAGCATTGCGCACTCCCGGCATTTGTTCCACGCGCGCCTTGACCTGTTCTCCGATCTGGACGTGTGAGGGGCAGCCCTGAGCCGTCAGCGTCATCTCTACGGTAACGTCCTGTTTCTGCTCGGGAGCGGGCTCAAAACGGACCCCGTAGATCAATCCCAGGTCCACGATGTTTACGGGAATCTCGGGATCGTAACACTGTTTCAAAGCGCTAAGGACCTCGTCCTCGGTAACGGCTGCCATGGCTTCTCCCCCTGAAAATCGGGCACCCACAAAGCATCCAGGTGCACATTGATATCTTACACTTGCCGGTGAGTTCTGCGTGTGGAGCGGGGAAGGGATGACTTTAGACGTGAAGCGAAAAATCCAGTTGGCGCTGGCGGCGGTGATTGCCATCGCGGCCCTTCGCGCCGCCTACATCGTCTACGAGCGCTATTCCGAAAGAGCCGAAGGACTCGCCCAGGCTAGCAAAAAGACCCCTCCGCTCAATCCGGACTACTACGTCGTTCCCAAGAAACTCAATGCGTACGATATAAAGTCGGCCAAACAACTGACCCGGCAACCCGTGTGGGTCCGGGAAGGCTACCACCATACTTACTTCCCTTATAACCTGGCCCAGGGCCGCACCGAGTTTTCGCACGAAGCCGGCCTGCTGCTGCCCCTGCAGAAGCTCCAGATCAAGGACGTGGTTACCGACACCGCGCCCCACTCCGCACACGTGCAGCAGATCATGGCCGTCTTCGAACAGGAGGGCAAGCCTTACGCTGTTTCCATCGGCTCGGTGACCGGCAGCAGTTACAGCATCTACTCTGACTATTTCTTCTTCATCGAGGATCCGCACGAACTCTACAAGCACTGGCCAACGGACATTTGGGAAGCCATCGATCAACACCAAGCGAAGCCCGGCATGAGCGAACTTCAAGTGGATTTCGCCCTAGGGATGGGAGTTCTGGATCGTGCAAGCAATTCCGGCGTGAAGATCGCGCACTATCCCAACGGCGGCAGGCCGGTAACGGTCAGCTACCGCGACGGCAAGGCAGCAGAGATTCGGCCAGGGGGATAAAGCGGCTACTGGTCAGTCACCGGCAATCAGCCCGTGACAACGGACTCACTTCACCACCGGGGACTTCTCGTTCGCCGGGCCCTGATCGTCGCCACGAATCACGCCATCCTCGGCGGCGTAAAATGAGCGGTGCTCGGTGTCCAGCTGCTTGGGGGTCATGGTCAGGTCGAATCCGTCTTTGTTTGGCCGGAACCCGACCGAGTAGTCACCACGGTCGGTCTTCACCATCCGCTTGGTAAACGATCCGGTGTGCACCAGGTCAGCCAGTGACGCCGCAAATTTGTCATTCTTTTTCTTGTAGACCTTCTGGGCCCGCAGCACTGTGCGCATGTAACCCAGCGCCGCGGATTCCGAGTCCGATTTCGCCGGGTCGCCCTTGAACTTGGGCTGATAGGTTGACTGTGCGCTGGCGGTAAAGCACACCAGCAGCACCACCGCCGTTGTCCATCGAAACAGTTTCCCGTATCTTTTCACCCGATTCCCCAGTTGTTTCATGAAGATACTCGCCTTCTTTTGGATGTTTGCCAGGTTACCGCCGTAATCGCCGGCAGGTTATCGAATGTTCTCATCGCGGGCAAATGTGGTTATTCTAAGGCAGCTTCTTACATCAAACAGGGAAACCTATGAAGGCTGCTGCCGCAACCGCAATGAAGACTTCCCCCGCAAAGAAACCGGCCATTCGTCTCGCCGTCGTGGAGAGCGATCCACTCCGCTTTGTGGGATTTCGCGCCCTATTTGACTCGGAGACCGATTTCGAGCTCATTGCTGCCTCGCTTCCCGATATCGGAAGCCTACCCAATATTGATCTGGTGTTGCTGGGTAATCGCAACGGCCAGAACCTGTTCGATCTCATGGCCAGCCTCAAAGCGAGCCGCCCCGACCTGCGTATCATTGTGACAGGTTCCGGGATGGACGAGGAAACCATCTTGAAAGCAATCGCTTCTGGCGCCAAAGGCTACGTGGATGAAGCCGCGTCGCCAGCCGAATTTGTCCAGGCCATTCGCGTGGTGAACCAGGGTTCGGTCTGGGCCCCGCGCCGCGTGCTTTCTATGTTCATCGAGCGCGTAAGTTCCGCTCCAGGACGAATCTTCCCCGCCGGCCGCGTTACCTTTACCGACCGTGAGAAAGAAGTCCTAGAAATGCTGGTCGCGGGCCGCTCCAACAAGGAAATCGGCTCCGCTCTAGGCATCGAAGAGCGAACCGTCAAGGCCCATGTCGCCAAGTTAATGCGCAAAGTCGGAGTGCAGAACCGGATCGCGCTTTCGGTCCATGCCATCACGCACTCGCTGGTCACCGCGAAATAGGAGGAGGCGCCTGACCCCTGAGTCGCGGATTACTTTAGGACAATGACCTAGGTAATCTTGTCGGTTCGGCGGCCCGGCCGCATACTCACTTCACCTACCACAGAACCTGGGAGACGGGGTTGGAAGCGGAGATTTAGGGTCACCGCTGCTAACCCCGATTTTTTTTGCCCCTGGCCGCTAGGCCCGCTTTCACTCGCGAAATCCGATAGAATTGATTCATTAAGTTACAACAAATCCCATAAGGTACCGAAAGTGCAGGAAAGAAATGAAAAGAGTTCTGATTCTGTGTGTAGTTGCCTGTCTAGCGATTCCCACCTTTGCCGCGGATGATGAAGACCAGAACAAAGCGGAGGACCGCATCAAAGCGGCCAGCACCGTTCTCGATGAGATCGAAGGAGCTCCCGATCAGGGCATTCCGGAAGAGGTGTTGGGGTCGGCGCAATGCGTGGCCGTGGTCCCCACCATGCTCAAGGGCGGGTTCATCGTGGGCGCCCGTTACGGACGAGGAGTGGCCAGCTGCCGCACTCCCAAGGGCTGGAGTGCTCCCGCCTTCTTCACCATCAAGGGTGGCAGCTTCGGTCTGCAGATCGGCGCCCAGGCGGTCGACCTGGTGATGCTGATTATGAACGACAATGGCATGAAGAACCTCCTGAACAGCGAGTTCAAACTGGGAGCCGATGCCAGCGTAGCCGCCGGTCCAGTAGGCCGCCATGCCGCCGCCGATACGGATTGGAAACTGAAGGCGCAGGTGCTCAGCTACTCCCGTGCACGTGGACTGTTCGCTGGACTTGAGTTGAGCGGCGCCGCGGTCGGCCAGGACAAGGACGCCACCCGTGAGTTCTACGGCCGCATGGTGCCCTTCAAGACTTCGCTCACTGGAACCATCGACCCTCCCGAGAAGGCGTACCCGTTTCTGAATACGTTGGCCAAGTGGGCCAAGACGGCGGCGGCGAAGTAGAAGCGCGGGCAGGGAAGCCAGCACGGCAACCTGCCAGAATGAAGTCCGCTGGAACCAGGCGCCTTGCTTCAGCGCAGAAGGGGCGAAAGAGCGGTTCACACCCCGACTCTTTTGCCCCTGCGGTGATGCTCCGCGTTGGTCTGTTTCCGTAGCAGCTCGGTGGTGAGTGGCGAACTCGCGTTTGACAAGCTTTGTCCCCCTTGCTACCGTCACCAGTTTCCCCAAAATGCGTCAGCGACTCGAGTACGCGCTAGCGTGGCCGTTTATCAAAGCTCTGAGTCTTCTGCCTCGTCCCCTATCACGGGCCGCTGCGATATCGCTGGCCTGGCTGGTCTACCTGCTGCATGTCCGCCTCCGGCGTGTCGGTATGCGCAACCTGGCCATGGCTCTGCCCGAAAAGAGCCACCACGAGCACGCCGGGATTTTGCGCAGAGAATTTACCTCGCTCGGCCGCCAGTTGGCCGAAGTCTGCCAATTTCCCAGATACACCCGAGACAACGTAAGCCGTGTGGTGGTCTATGACGGCTTCGAAAACTACGAACGCGTCTTCACCCGCGGCAAGGGCGTCTTGTTCCTCACCGCCCATTTTGGTGGTTGGGAACTCTCCGCCTTCGTGCACTCCCTGCACGGTCACTGGATGCACGTCGTGGTGCGCAACCTGGACAATGTCTATCTGGACCGCCTGAGCCAACGCTATCGCTCAATGCACGGCAATGCCACCGTCAGCAAAGACAACTTCGTGCGTGGCCTTCTGGCCGCGATGAAAGCAGGCGAAGTCGTGGGCATTCTCATGGATACCAATATGACCCCGCCGCAAGGAGTATTCGTCGATTTCTTTGGCATCTCCGCGTGCACAGCCAGCGGGCTGGCCAGAATCGCGCTGCGCACCGACGCCGCCGTGGTCCCCAGCTTTACCGTCTGGGACCCCACGCTGCGAAAATACCGCCTGCGGTTCGATCCCGCTGTCAAACTTGTGCGCACCGGAAACGACGAGGAAGACATCGTTTCCAATACCCAGCTGTTCACGAAAATTATCGAAGACTATGTGCGCCGCTATCCCGACCAGTGGTTGTGGGTCCATCGGCGCTGGAAGACGCGGCCGCCAGGAGAACCGGGGCTGTACTGACAAGGAAGGTTTTAGCTCCCAGCCGATATCTTTATAGTGCTCGGAGCTGAGAGCTGTACTCAGAACCAATCGCTGCGATAGGCAATCCACCAGCTGGCGTAGGCGATGGGGATCGTAGCCAACAGCGCCCACCAGAGCGGCAAGATGAAATCTGCGGCCAGGCCAAGCACCGTAAAGCTGATCCAGAAAATCTTTTTCTCCATCCCAACATTCTAGTCCCAGGTCAAATCCTGTTGCGCCAGTGTCCCACGGCTCGGACGGGGAGAAGGCTAAGCTCATGGCAAGTCCGAAAACGCCAGTCGAGAGCCCCCGGGGCCAGCTTTCCTTTCCCCCGCCAAACGTATACAAAGATGCCATGAAGCGCTCGCTCCGTTCGGTCGCCGAATCGCTACAGGCGCAGCTCGTGGGAAATGGCACAGTCGAAGTCAGTGGAATCGCAAGCATCCCCCGGGCGACGCCCGAAGATCTGGTATTTGTGGAAGACGAAAAACACCTGCATCTCGCGCTCGAATCGCGCGCCGGTGCTGTGATCGCGGGCAAGTTCGCCGCTAAGCCTAGCCCAAAGCCCCTGCTGATTGCAGACTATCCCAAGCTGGCATTTGCCCGAGCCGCCAAGCTCCTCCGTCCCCTGCCGGATCGTCAGCCCGGGATCCACTCCAGCGCGGTGGTCTCCGCCTCGGCCCGGCTGGGCAAAGCCGTGATCGTAGCGGAACGGGCGGTCGTCGGCGAAAACGCCCAAATCGGCGATCAGACCTGGATCGGCGCGGGAACCGTGATCGGCTCCAACGTTAGCATCGGCCGCGATTGCGAGCTATATCCCAACGTCACCATCTACCCCGGGGCTCGGCTCGGAGACCGCGTGATCGTTCATTCCGGCGCGGTGCTCGGCAGCGACGGCTTCGGCTATGTCCGCGATCAGGCCACTGGACACTACGAAAAATTTCCTCAAGTCGGCCACCTCGAAATCGCCGATGACGTCGAGATCGGTGCCAACTCGACCATCGACCGCGGAGCTCTGGAGACCACGCGCCTCGGGCGCGGCGTCAAGATCGACAACCTGGTACACATCGGCCACAATTGCCAAATCGGAGAAGACGTCGTGATCGCCGCGCAAACCGGCCTTTCCGGCAGCATCGTAATCGAGAAAGATGTCACCCTCGGCGGCCAGGTGGGTATCGGGGAGCACGCCCGTATCGAGGAAGGCGTGATGCTAGGTGGACAAGGGGGGGTCCTCCCCAACAAAGTGTTACGTGGTAAGGGGATCGCGTTCTGGGGAACACCGGCACGCCCAGTACGCGACTACCTGAGACAGTTGGCGGCTTTGGCGCGACTGGCGAAAAGAGAATAATCATTAGGTCGTTGGCAAACGGTGTTCGGCGGTAGGCATTTTGCTAACGACGAACGACCAACGACAAACTCCCATGCCCTTGATCGTCATCGGCGGACACTCCCGCAGTGTAGGCAAGACCAGCGTGGTCGCTGGCCTGATCGCCGCTTTGCCGGAATTCAACTGGACCGCTCTCAAAATTACGCAGTACGGCCACGGCGTCTGTTCCGCCAACGGAGAACCATGCCACTGCGCGACCGACGACCACAGCTGGGCGATCTCCGAAGAGCAGGACCGCTTCGGAGGGTCTGACACCTCGCGGTTTCTGGCTGCAGGAGCAGCCCGCGCCTGGTGGGTGCGGACCGAGCAGGGACGACTGGCGGAAGCCATCCCTGCGCTCCGTCAAAAGCTGTCCGAATGCGAGAATGCGATCCTGGAGTCGAACAGCGTTCTCAAATTCCTGCGCCCGGACCTGTACCTGACCGTCCTCGATCCCGCCACTGCGGACTTCAAAAAATCGGCCCAGGAATTCATGGACCGGGCCGATGCCGTGATCTTGCACCAGACGCACCCGCAAGAGTTTACCTGGCGCGAGATCTCGATGAAACCGGTGGCGGGACGACCCCTGTTTCGCATTTCTCCGCCGGAATATGTCACGCCCCGGATAGTTGAATTTGTGAAAGAAAGGCTGCGCAACCCATAAACACAGAGGACACACAGTCAGCAGATCAAACCGTTCTCTTTCCCACTAATCCCGTAGTTTCCATGGTCGTACTGAATCCGATCGATGTGCGCGCGGCCACAATCCAGGCGGTGACCGACGATCCCGACTCGGACAAGCTGATCCAGCCGCAGTCATGTTTGGCGGTCATGAACGCGCAATCGTCGCCATCATCAAGGCGAAGCGCACCAATCCGCGGGAGATCCAGGGCCCCAGGCGCTGTTCGCAGTGAGCCCAGGAGGTTCGCAAGACAAGCGGCGTACAGGCGGAAGGAATGCTGTTCGATATCAGCTAGGGCGGTGGGGCGCGTCCCGTACTGGCGGTTCCAGAAAGTCTAATCTCGGATGGGACGAGAGCAGGCTAGGGTTTTCGCGAATGCCGGAGTTCCCAGGCCTTGGCGTACTTCCAGGAGACATAAACCGCGTGGTAGGAGTGCAGCAGCAGTCCTTCGCGGCCGTCTAGAAAGCCCAGACGCAAAAAATAGTTGTAGACAAACGTGAGCCAGGGACGGATCACGATGTTGATCGCCCCGAATCCGGTAGGCCCCTCAGTTGCGATCATCTCCGCCCCCAGCGAAGAATAGCGGTTCATGTGATCGATGTAGTCGGAGAGCGTGGGATAGGAGCGATGAAGGATTGCGCCGTGCTTCAGTGTGGCGGTGTGGCCGTTAACCTTTACCGTCTCGTGCACGGCACGCTCTTCAAAGCGGCCGCAACCACGGCGGAACAACCGCAGCTTCGGGTCCGGCCAGAAGCCGCCGTGTTTGATCCAACGACCAAGAAATTCATTCTTCCGCGCAATCCGGTAACCGCTGGGCGCAAGGGCTGAGTCCTGAGGTTCTTTCTTTCCAGGATCAACTGCTTCCTCATGCGCCGTCACCACTTCCACTCGGTCCGATGAGTCGCTGCCCGAGCTCGGCGCTAGGGTCGTCAAGGCAGTTTGGGTGAGGCCGTCGGGTTTTGAAGCGAGCCGAGAAACTACCCTACAGAACTTGGAGTCGACCTCCTCATCCGCATCCAGACTCAAAATCCAATCACCGGACGCCTTCTCAATTGCGGAATTCTTTTGCCCGGCATAGCCCTTCCAGGCTTCCACGAAAACCTTCGCGCCAAACGACTTCGCTATTTCCACCGTACGGTCGGTTGAACCCGAGTCCAGCACGATGATCTCGCCCTGCCGGTCGCGCAGCAGAGGCCGAACGCTCTCGAGCGTGCGCGCCAGATTGGATTCTTCGTTGTAAGTGATCAAAACCACGGAAAAGGTCACGGGAAGAGGATAAACCGGGAAACGGCCACGGAGGAATGCTCCCAGGGATGCTCTCGGTTACCGACCCGTCAAAGGCCCGGAGTCGTGGTCTGAGCAGGCGGTTTACCTGGTTCAGTTCCCCAGCCTGCTGCTACTGTGGGGGAGCCTGCGCCGGCTGCTCCGTCTGAGGCACGACCTGCGGCTGCATCACCGAACTCGGTACCTCCTGCCTAGGCGCTACAAACGGAATGGCAGGCATGTGCGTCACCTCGCCGCGCTCGGCGTCGGCAACCATAATTCCCGCATGATCCAGCAGAAGTCCGGTCGCGCGATCCAGTTCCACCTGCGCCTTTTCATAGGCCGCCATCGCCGACACCAACGTGGACTCCGCCTGCGCCAGGGCGCTTCGGTTCTGCAGCACCAGCGTGGTGGTGGACGCCCCCAAAGCATATTTCTTCTGTTCCGCATCCAACGACTGCTGGCCCAGGTCGACCGCCGCCTGAGCAGAAGTCACGCTGGCACGGTTCTGCTGCACCGCAAACTGGGCGTTGCGTATTTCGATCCGCACCTGGTTTTCCAGCTGTTGCAGACGCATTTGCGCCTGCCGATATTCCAGCTCTGACCGTATCTGAGTCGCCTGTGCGACCCGGTTCCGCAGGGGAATGGTCAGTTGCAATCCGACTCCCTTGTCAGGAGCGGTGGAATTGACCAGCTGGTTGAGAGTGCCGCCATAACCCACCGGCGATACCGGCGACGTCGAACAACCGAAAGGCTGGGGCGACGGAAGCGGCGGACAGAGATTAGCCCCATTCTGCGAACCTCCCAGTCCTGACCCGCCGTAGTACCCGTAGAGATCCAAAGAGGGAAGCAGCGAGCTGCGAACCGCCTTCATACTGATCTCTTCGTTCCTCAGGGTGATCCGGGCTTCCGCCAGCTCCCCGCGATGGCCCAGCGCGTCGTTAACCAAGTCCGGCGTTGGAACCACAGGTTCCTCCTCAGGCAAGTGCATGGTCGAAGTCGGGATGACTTCGGCATCTGCGAGCCGCGGATCCACCAGAGTTCGGCTGAGAGCATTCTTCATCAGCAATTGCTGCAACTGCAGGTTCGTCATCGCCAGCGTCAGCTGCTGCTGGTCGCTTGCCACCGTGCTCTGCGCCCGCACCGTTTCAATGGGCGCCAAGGTCCCGATCTCCACCTGTTTTTTGGTGTCCGACAACGTCTTCTGCGCAAAAGTCAGCGACTCGTTCTGCACTCTCACGTTTTCATACGCGAATACCAGGTCCCAGTACATGTTTTCGATCTGGTCCACGGTGGTGATAATTTGCAGGCGAAAGGCCACGTCGGAACTCTCGCGATTATTTTTCGCGATCCGGATAAAACGCGTGTTGGGCACGAAGCCAAAGCCTTGCAGCAGATGTTGGGTGATCCTTGCCTGGAAATTCGAACCCAGAGTCGGGCTCAGCGTAGCAAACGTGGAGTTGGTGGTAACCCGGCTGTTGTTAAATCCCACCGACAGGTTTGAGCCCCACTTGAAACCTTGCAAATAGGAAAAGTTTGTGGTGGTGGAGTTCTGGGCGGTGCTGGGAAGGGCGAAAGTACTGGCGGACAGGATGTTGTCGTGGTCGAACTGCAACGTGCCGGTGAGGGCCGGGTCGAAGCTGGTGATGGTGGGGCCGCTGCCCAACGTGCTGCTGACCAGCCCCGACGTGCCACCGCCGGCACCCGCGGTGCCGCTCACGCTGGTGCCGCCAGGACCGGATCCGATGGTGCCGCCCAATCCGCCCGAGGTGCCCCCGGGCGTGCCTTGCAGCAAGCCCAGACTGATGCCGAGCGTATTGGCTCCGGCGTTGGCGCGAAGTACGTCGGTATCGGCAATGTTAAGGTTGTATCGGGAAATAGCGATGTCCAGATTGTTCTCCAGAGCCAGCGCCACTGCGTCGTTCATCGACAGATAGAGCTTGCCATCGCGCAGTAACTGCTCGATGCGCGGCGTGTTAAGCAGATCCGGCGGCGGCAAGTGCTGGGGCCGATAAGGCCCAATCGGATCAGGGAAGTGCGAGCGGGGTTTGGAATAATCTTTCACCGCCAACCGCTGCGGTCGCGGGCCATCGGGCACCGAAGGAGTCGGTTGGGCCGCGGTTTGGGCCCAACTCGTTGCCATCAAAGAGCCGGCCAGGACGACGGCAAGAGTCCGCCGGAAGGCGCATTGCAAAACAGACAAAAACATTCGATTCTCTCCCTGCTCAATCTGATAATGAAAATGAAGACGCCAAAAGCTTCTGGAAATCAAGCGATGGTACGCAAAGTGACAGCTCCAGGTTTCATTTTTGTGCCCCACAGGCCAATCCCTGGCTCTTGGCCCGGATTACCGCGCATCCAGCGCCCTCGCAAAGCTGCTAAGTAAATGGAAGTAGTATATCTGACACGACAGCCCGGGCTTGTGTTGCCATCCCGCTCCGTCGGGTAAAACTTTGTAAAGATTTATAACCCGATTGGATGATAATCGCCCCCGGGAAGACTCCAAACAATCTTCATGCGCAATCTCAAATTGCTTCTGGCTTATGACGGCACCGAATTCTCCGGCTGGCAGATCCAACCCGAAGCGGACACAGTCCAGGGAACATTAGCCTCCGCCATTGGACGTGTGACCGGCGAAAGGGTCTTGCCCCAGGGTTCAGGCCGCACCGACGCCGGAGTGCACGCGCTTGGCCAGGTGGCCACATTCACCACCCAGTCGCCCATTCCGCCCGAAAACCTCGTCGTCGCGCTCAACGGCGTTCTGCCGCCTTCGATCCGGGTGCTGGAAGCCGCCGAGGTCGCCGCTGAATTTCATGCCCGAAAGTCCGCCCGGGCTAAGACCTATCGCTACACCATGTTTCGCGGCGCCATCTGCTCGCCCTTCCGGGCCCGGTACGTGTGGCATTACTCCTACCCGTTGGACGAAGCTATGATGCAACAGGTAGCCGGCTGCATTGTGGGCGAACACGATTTCACCTCATTCGCGGCTGTCGATCCGGAGGCCGGACGGGAAGAAACGGTCTCAAACATCCGGCAAATTTTCTGTTCCGCCTGGCAACGTCAAGGCGATGAACTGATCTACACCGTCCGCGGCAGTGGATTCCTGCACCACATGGTGCGTAATCTAGTAGGAACGTTTTTGCTGGCAGGCAAGGGTACGATAAAAGCGCCAGACCTGCCGCGGATTCTCGAGGCCCGCTCCCGCTCCGCCGCGGGAGCCACCGCCCCGGCCAGTGGTTTATGCCTGGTAAAGGTGGAATACTAGACGCCTGTATGGCGCGCAAGTTTTGGCAACTATGGCCAATGACCTGCAGATCGCAGCCCGGAAAATAGCGTCAACCAATCCCGCCACCGGTGCGACCCTGCGCGAATTTGAATGCACGTCGGAGCTGGAGGTCCAGGCCGCGGTCGCCCGAGCTCGTGTTGCCCAGCCCGCCTGGGCTGAACGCGGGGTGCGCAATCGGATTGCGATCCTGCGCGAATTCCAGCGCCTTTTGCACGAGAAAAAATCCGAAGTCGCGCGCCTGATCACCCGCGAAGCCGGCAAACCTTATGTCGAAGCCCTGCTCACGGAAGTGCTGGTGGTGCTCGACGCCGCACGCTTCCTGACCGAGAATGCGTACCGCCTTCTGCGGGACGAGCCGGTGCCGCACGGCAATCTGGCCATGAAGGCCAAATCCGGTCGCCTGCTGCGCGAGCCTTACGGCGTCATCGGAATCATCTCGCCGTGGAATTATCCTTTTTCGATTCCGGCTACGGAAAGCCTGGCCGCACTGGTCGCCGGGAACGCGGTGGTGCTGAAGCCCTCGGAATTTACTTCGCTCACTGCCATAGAACTGATGTCACTGCTGCATGAAGCGGGCGTGCCCAAAGAAATTTTTCAGATGGTTCCAGGCGACGGTGCAACCGGTGGGGCGTTGATCCATGCCGCGACGCCCAGCGCTACTATCGACAAGCTGGTGTTCACGGGCAGCGTCCCCACCGGGAAAAGCATCGCACAAGCGGCTGCAGCCCGCCTGCTGCCGGTGGTGCTCGAGCTGGGCGGCAACGACCCGATGCTGGTGCTTGACGACGCCGATATTGAAACCGCCTCCAGCGGAGCCGTTTGGGGCGCTTTTGTGAACGCCGGACAGGCTTGTCTTTCGGTCGAGCGCTGCTATGTCCATCGCAGCCTGTACCAGCCCTTTCTAGAGGCCTGCGTACGCAAGACTCGGCAGTTGCGGGTGGGCAACGGCATGGACCCGGAAACCGAAGTCG
>Ga0193707_1000277_pt1 | contig 16415 bp, 20 predicted proteins | sample U3c2metaG_FD_143043 | JGI IMG/M metagenome (GOLD analysis project Ga0193707, IMG submission 143043) | Soil microbial communities from a riparian zone of the East river system, Colorado, United States - U3c2 | ecosystem: Environmental > Terrestrial > Soil > Riparian zone | place: USA: East River... | reverse complement strand
ATCGCGAACTACCACCCGTATCCGCCGACGCCGTGGAACGGCAGTGTCCGGGACAGCTACGGCACTCCCGGCCCGTACGAGGACGCGGTCCAGAACACGCCGATCTTCGAGGAGAACCCGCCGGACCAGTTCAAGGGCATCGACATCATGCGGGCGGTCCGCAGCTTCGACCCGTGCCTGCCGTGCGGCGTGCACATGTTCGTCGGCAACGGGCGGGAGAAGACCCACCTGCACTCACCCTCGATCGCGGTCGCACCGTACTGACCCAGGGAGAGCTGAGATGGACCGGCACGACGTCCAGGCGCTGAGTGAACGGATCGACGTCCTGCTGGACGAGGTCCAGCGGCGAGCCGATCCCGCCGTGGCCCTGAAGGTGGAGGAACTGGTTCGCGCGGTGCTGTCACTGCACGGCGCCGGCCTCGAGCAACTGCTGAACCTGCTCGACGAGCCGCAGGTTCGGCAGTTGGCCGGGGACGACCTGGTCGCCGGACTGCTCCTGCTGCACGACCTGCACCCCGACGATGTTGCGACCCGGATCCAGGGCGCGCTGGACTCCGTCCGGCCGTACCTCGGGTCCCATGCCGGCGGCATCGACTACCTCGGCATCGACGACGACGGTGTCGTCCACCTGCGCCTGCAGGGCAGCTGCGACGGTTGCCCCGGTTCGACCGCCACCGTCCGGCTGACGGTCGAGAACGCCGTCCTGGACGCGGCACCCGAAGCCATCGCGGTCGACGTCGCCGGCATGGTCCAAGAACCGCAGACGTTGCTGACCATCCAGCCGTTCCGTCCCCACCGGGACGGCTGGCACCAGCTGGACCTGGTCCCGGTCCCCGGCCAGGCCCAGCATCTCACCGTCGGCGGCCTCGACCTGCTCGTGGCCAACCTGGACGGCACGTTCTTTGCCTACCGCAACAACTGTCCGATGTGCTCGTCCGCCCTGCACCACGGCGACCTGGTCGGCGACCGGCTCATGTGTCCACGCTGCACCGCCGAGTACGACGTACGCCTGGCCGGGCGTGCTCTCGCACCTGAGGGCGCGCCGCCGCTCGCGGCCCTTCCCCTGTTACCGGAAGGCGCCGGCTGGAAGGTCGCCATCCCTGGGGCGCTGCCGGCGTGAGAACGTCGCCGACGCTGCGATCACTCGCGCGCAAGCAGGGTCGTACGGCCCCCTCCGCCGGCGGGCAGCGGCCGGTTGTCGATCCGGTCGCGGTGCTCCGTGAGTTCACCGGTGGCGTGCGCGAGCAGTTCGCACCAGGTGAGCAGTGCGAGATGTGCGCCGTACCGATCGGACCGGAGCACTCGCACCTGGCCGACGTACCGGGTCACCGGCTGCTCTGCACCTGCCGGGCCTGCTATCTGTTGTTCACCGGCGGCGGCGCATCCCACGGGCACTACCGCGCCGTGCCGGAGCGCTTCCGGTCCAACGGGGACTTCAGGTTGTCCACGGCGCAGTGGGAATCGATGGGGATCCCGGTCAACCTGGCCTTCCTCTTCTACCAGTCCGATCAGGCCCGGTACGTCGCCTTCTACCCGAGCCCGGGTGGTGCCACCGAGTCGCTGCTCGACCTGGCCGGCTGGGACGAGGTCGTGGCCGGCGACGCCCGGTTGCAGGAGCTGGTCCCGGATGTCGAGGCGGTGCTGTTGCGCCGGCTGGACGACGGGTTCGCGTGCTACCTGGTCCCGATCGACGCCTGCTACGAGCTGGTCGGGATCGTGCGCCAGTACTGGGAAGGGTTCGCCGGTGGCGAAGACGTCTGGCGGCGGATCGACGACTTCTTCGCGGGGATCCAGGAGCGCAGCCGTGGTTGACCTGGACTTCACCTGCACCGGCGCGAACGCCGATCGGTACGCGGCCACGCCGTCCATCACGATGCGCCTGCGGATCGAGGAGACGACCGGTACGCCGGTGCACGCGCTGGCCTTGCGCTGCCAGATCAGGATCGAGCCGATCCGGCGCCGCTACAACGACGACGAAGCCGAAGGGCTCGCGGATCTCTTCGGCGACCGCGCCCGGTGGGGCGAGACGTTGAAGCCGCTGCAGTTGGCGTTCGTCACGCAGATGGTGCCTGGCTTCACCGGCGAGACCGAGGTCGACCTGCAACTGCCGTGCAGCTACGACTTCGACGTCGCCGCTCACAAGTACCTGTACGCCGTGCGCGAAGGCGGCGTACCGCTGCTGATGTTGTTCAACGGCACGATCTTCACCGGCCGTCCCGGCACTCTGTCCGTGACCCCGGTCGCCTGGCAGAAGGAGACGACGTACCAGCTGCCGGTGGCGGTGTGGCGGGAGGCGATGGATCAGCATTTCCCGGGCGCCGCATGGCTGCGGCTGCGGCAGGATACCTTCGACCGGCTGTACCGCTACCGCGCCCGGGAAGCCTTGCCTGGTTGGGACGACGCGATCGAGCGGCTCTTGAAGGAGCAGCTGGAATGAACGGGTTCTTCGCGGCCCAGCAGGTCGCGGACGCACTGCTGTTCGAGGGCTACGTGCTCTACCCCTATCGCGCGTCGGACGGGAAGAACCGGGTGCGCTGGCAGTTCGGCGTCCTGATGCCGCCGGACTACTGCATCGTGGATCCGTCCGAGCGGGTCTGGTCGCAGACCGAGTGCCTGCTCGACGGCGACCAAGCCGTCCTCACGGTCCGCATCCGCTTCCTGCAGGCACAACGCCGTACCGTCCTCGATGCCGATGAGGTCGAGGTCGCCTCGCTGGAGACTACTGAAGCGACGTACGTGCCGTGGGACGAGGCCGTGGTGCAGACCGTCGATCTCCGGACGGACCTGGGTGAGCTGCCACGGGAGGTGCCGTTCCGGATCCCGGGCGGCACCGACATCGAGCCCATGGGGACGACCGGCTTCCTCCGCCGGACCCGGCTGCCGGTCGACGGGGTAGTTGCCTTGAGCCTCAAACCACTGCCTGGCCCGTACGGCGCGGCGAAGGTGCGGATCCGGGTCGAGAACACCACGGCGGACAGCAGTTCGGAGCGCGTCGGCGCGCTCCGGCAGGCCCTGATCGCCCACCACGTCCTGGTGGCCGCCGACGGCTGCCGCTTCCTGTCGTTGCTGGATCCACCCGAATGGGCCACCGCCTTCGCGGCGGGTTGCGACAACGTCGGCCTGTACCCGGTGCTGGCCGGTGACCTGCTGCTGTCGTCGCCGATCATCCTCTACGACCACCCGCGGATCGCACCGGAGAGCCAAGGCGATCTGTTCGACGCCACCGAGATCGACGAGATCCTCAGCCTGCGCACGATGACGCTGACCGAGGAGGAGAAGCGCGAGGTCCGCGGCACCGACCAACGCGCGACCGAACTACTGGCCCGGGTCGACTCGATGCCGCCGGAGCTGATGGACCGCTTGCACGGCACGATCCGCTACCTGCGCAAGGTCACCGAGCCGGAACCCGCGCCCGCGGACACGCCGTGGTGGGATCCGGGCAACGACAGCACGGTCTCGCCGGAGACCGACACGGTGATGGTCGGCGGCGTTGCCGTTGGCAACGGTTCCCGGGTGCGGCTGCGGCCGGGCATCCGGCGCGCGGACGCCCAGGACATGTTCCTTGCCGACCGCCTCGGCACGGTGGTCGCCGTCCTGTCGGACCTCGACGGGGAGACGCACGTCGCGGTCGCGCTGGACGGCGAGGAAGGCGAGGTCCAGCGGGCGCACGGCCGCTACCTGTACTTCGGTCCCGACGAACTCGAGCCCTTGGTAGGTGCCGGATGAGGATTCTCGTGGCTGGGCTGGGCAACGTGTTCTGCGGCGACGATGCCTTCGGCGTCGCGGTCGTCGAGGAGCTCGCCCGGCGGAGTCTGCCGACCGGGATCGAGGTGCGGGACTTCGGGATCCGCGGCATCCACCTGGCCTACCAACTGCTCGAGCCCTACGACCTCGTCGTACTGATCGACGCGGTCCAGCGGGGCCGCCCGCCGGGGACGTTGTCCGTGATCGAGGCCGAGCCGGGCGCCGAGCCCGGGCCGGAGGTCAGCATGGACGCCCACGACCTCGGCCCGGATGCTGTGCTCTCGCTTGTGCCGCGGCTCGGTGGCACCGTGGGACCTGTGGTGGTGGTCGGGTGCGAGCCGGCCGGCATCGACGCGGGGATCGGGTTGTCGCCGGCCGTTCAGGACGCGGTCGGGACCGCGGTGCAGATGGTGATCGATTTGGTCACCGGACAGGTCGCCGTACCGGCTGACAGGCCGGTCGGCGTGGCGGAGGGGGAGTTGTAATGCGTTTCCTGTTGTTGGTAGTCGTGCTGGGGTTCCTCGTCGTGCTGGGGTATTACGGGCTCGAGGACGTCCGCCGGTACCTCCGGATCAGGGACATGTAGCCCGATGTGCCTGGGCATCCCGGGGCGGGTGGTCGACTGCCCGGAGGGCGCAGATCTCGGCCAGGTCGAAGTGGCGGGCGTCGTCCGGGAGATCAACCTGTCCCTGCTCGACGGTCCGCTCGTCCCCGGTGAGTACGTGCTGATCCACAGCGGTTTCGCGCTCGAGCGGATGTCGCGGGAACGGGCCGCCGACGCGCTCGCGTTCTTCGGAGCCGATCTGTGACCGGACCGGCGCTGTTCGTCCGGTACGCGTTCGCACCGAACCGGCTCGGGTACTGCGGCCCCGCCGACGCCGGCGCGCTCCTCGAGTACGGCGTTCTGGGCCGGGCCGACAGCGGCTTCCGCGCACTGGCGCGGCAGTTCGAGGGCGCCTGGCCGCAGCTGCGCCTGATCGCCGCGGCCACCGGTACGGCGGACCCCCTCGACCGCGAGGTGGTCGAGGCGTACTGGATCGGCAACCGCCTGCTCGACCGGGCCGGCGACGCCCGCGGCGGGCTTCCGCACCACAGCTTCCAGGTGTTCTGCCTCTACCCGTGGGCCGACCTGCTCGACGAGGAACGCAGTACGGCGCAGGCCTTGCGGGTGCTCGACCAGTGCCGGATCCGCTGGGGTCAGGTGATCGCGGACACCGGCGAGCAGGTCGTGGTCGAGTCGCGTCCGCTGGTGTGGGACGGCACGCAACTAGTGCTCGGTCCACAGCGCCAGGAGACCGCGATCCGGGGCTTCGACGGCGTCGACCTGATCGAGCCGCTGTCCCCGGGCGACTGGGTCTCGCTGCACTGGGAGTGGGCCTGCGACCGGCTGACGCCGGCCCAGTTGGTTGCCTTACGCCACTATTCGGGCCACCACCTGCGGCTGGTGAACGAGCGGCTGGCTCAGCGGCGCGGCGGGCGGGCGGGAATGTCAGGGCCGAGGATCCAGTGACTGTCCGGCTGGCTGACGACTCCGGGTGAGCTCAGCACGGCGGGCCGGGCCACCGTGTGGTTGTCCGGCAGGCCGGACCGGTCGGGCTCCCAGCGGACCGGATCCTCGGTCAGGCCGAGCAGGTAGGTGACCGTGCAGTCGAGCGCGACGGCCAGCTCGGGCAGCCGGACCACGTCGACGCCGGCACCGTGCTCGAAGCTCGACAGAGTCTTGTTCGTGGTGCGGATCCCGCAGCGTGCGAGTCGGCTGACCAACTGCTTCTGGGTCAGGCCGAGTTGGAGCCGACGGGCGCGGAGCCGGTGGCTGACGACCAGATGCCGGTCGACTGCGAGGTCGCTGCGGTCCTCGAACATGGACTACCCCCTGCGGCCACGATCCACCGGCCTCCCTGATCGCGTCAATCGCCCGGCCGACCGGATTCCATCTCCGCGAGGGCGTGCACCATGTAGCGGGCGAAGTTGAACACCGGCGCCCGGCCCAGCAGGCGCTCGAACTCCTCGTGCGAGTCCACCTCGTAGATCCACGCGCCACCATGCGATCCGACCACGTGATACCGCGCCAGGACCTTCCCCTCGCGCTCGAGGCGTTCGCCGTACTCCGGCATGGCGCCGACCGCCCGAGCCATCTCCGGGGAGAGCAGGCTCAGCTCCATCTGCCAGAGCACCAGGAACTTCATGACCGGTGGTGCAGCCTTCTGGCGGCCTCGGCGACCGAGCCGGAGACCGACGGGTAGACGGTGAAGGCCTGGGCGACCTGGTCCACGGTCAGGCGGGCGCCGACGGCCAGCGAGATCGGGTGGATCAGTTCGCTGGCGCGCGGGGCGACCACCACGCCGCCAACCACGATGCCGGTGTTGGGCAGGCAGAACAGCTTCACGAAACCGTCGCGGACGCCCTGCATCTTGGCCCGGGCGTTGTCGGCGAGCGGCACCTTCACGACCATCGCCGTACTGCCGCCGGCGTCGACCACGGCCTGGGTCAGGCCGACGGTGGCGATCTCCGGGGCGGTGAAGACGTTCGAGGACACGGTCGACTGGTCCAGCGGGGTGACCGCGTCGCCGAGCGCGTGCGACATCGCGATCCGGCCCTGCATGGCCGCGACCGAAGCGAGCATCAGTACGCCGGTGCAGTCGCCGGCCGCGTAGACCCCGCGGGCCGTGGTCCGGGAGACCCGGTCGACCTGGACGAAGCCGCCGTCGGTCAGCGACACGCCCGACTCGACCAGGCCCAGGTCATCGGTGTTCGGCAGCGATCCGACCGCGAGCAGCGCATGCGAACCCTCGACCGTGCGCCCGTCGGTCAGCGTCACCACAACGCCGTCGCCGTGCCGCTTGACCGACTCGGCCCGGGAACGGCCCAGAACCGTCAGGCCGCGCCGCTTGAACACGTCCTCCAGCACCGCCGCCGCGTCCGCGTCCTCGCCGGGGAGCACCCGGTCCCGGGACGACACCAGGACGACGTCGCTGCCGAGGGCGTCGTACGCGCTGGCGAACTCCGCGCCGGTGACGCCGGAGCCGACCACGATCAGCCGCTCGGGCAGCTCGTCGAGCTCGTAGACCTGCTCCCAGGTCAGGATCCGCTCGCCGTCGGGCTCGGAACCCGTCAGGATGCGCGGCCTTGCCCCAGTGGCGATCAGGATGACATCCGCGTCCAGCCGCTCGTCGTCGACGAGCACCGCCTCCGGCCCGTCCAGGCGGCCGCGGCCCTTGATGATGCGGACCTTGTCGCTGTCCAGCCGGCGCTCGATGCCCTCCGACTGAGCGGCCGCCAGCGCCTTGACCCGCGTGTTGACGACGGAGAGATCGACACGCACGGAGTTCGCCGGGTCGTCGTCCCCGTCGTCCAGCCGGACTCCCAGTTCACCGGCCTCCTCCACCTCGGTCATCACCTCCGCGGTGGCGATCAGGGTCTTGCTGGGGACGCAGTCGGTGAGCACGGCGGATCCGCCGATCCCGTCGGAATCGACAACCGTTACCTCTCCCCCCAGCTGGGCGGCCGCACTCGCCGCTTCGTACCCGCCGGGACCGCCTCCGATGATCACAACTCGCGCCACGGGAGGTCATTCTTCCGTATCCTGTGTCTCCGTGACCCTGTACGCCGCGTTTGCGTCGAATCTGGACCCGAACCTGATGGCCGAGCGGTGCCCGTACTCCCCCCTGCGCGGGACCGGGTGGATCGCCGGCTGGCGTCTCACCTTCGGCGGGGAGGAGCTCGGCTGGGAGGGCTCCATGGCCACCGTGGTCGAGGACCCGGCCGACCCGACCCACCAGGTCTTCGTGGCGCTGTACGACGTCCACCCCAAGGACGTCGAGCGGCTGGACGAGTGGGAGTGGATCGACCAGGGCGTCTACCGCAAGATCCAGGTCCGGGTGCAGACCCTGGACGGCGAGCAGCTGGCCTGGATGTACGTGCTGAACGCCTACGAGGGCGGCCTGCCGTCGGCCCGCTACCTGGGCATCCTCGCCGAGGCCGCCGAAGCCGCCGGCGCCCCGGACGACTACGTCGCCGACCTCCGCGCCCGCCCCTGTCAGTCGTCTGGTCATTAGCAACGCCTCGTTCGCCGGTTATCGTGCGGTGGTGACCGTCAACGATGACCTCAGGACAGCCGCCAACGCCTGGCTGAGCGAAGATCCCGATCCCGACACCCGCGCCGAGCTCCAGGCACTCCTGGACGCCGGCGAGACCGCCGAGCTGGCCGACCGCTTCGCCGGCACCCTCGAGTTCGGTACGGCGGGACTCCGCGGTGCCGTCGGCGCCGGGCCGAACCGGATGAACCGGCTGGTCGTGATCCGCGCCGCCGCCGGCCTCTGCGCCCACCTGAAGGCCAAGGGCCTGACCGGCGGCCCGGTCCTGATCGGGTACGACGCCCGGCACAAGTCCGACGTGTTCGCGCAGGACACGGCCGCGGTGGTCCGGGGCGCCGGGCTGGACGCCGTACTGCTGGATCGGCCGGCGCCGACGCCGGTGGTCGCCTTCGGGATCAGGCATCTCAAGGCCGTGGCCGGAGTCGTCGTGACCGCGTCGCACAACCCGCCGCAGGACAACGGCTACAAGGTCTACCTGGGCGACGGGTCGCAGATCGTGCCGCCCGCGGACGCGGAGATCGCGGCCGCCATCGCGGCGGTCGGCCCGCTGGAGTCGGTGCCGCGGGGCGACGACTGGCAGACGACCGGCGACGACCTCCTGAACGCCTACCTGGACCGCATCGCCGAGCTGGTGCCCGCGGATGCGCCACGGGACCTGAGCGTCGCCTACACGCCGCTGCACGGCGTCGGTCGCCTCCTGGTCGAAGCCGCGGTCGCCCGTGCGGGCTTCGCCGTACCGGCGGTGGTGGCGTCGCAGGCGGACCCGGATCCGGACTTCCCGACCGTGTCGTTCCCGAACCCGGAGGAGCCGGGCGCGATCGACGCGGCGCTGGAACTGGCCCGGGCGATGAACGCGGACATCGCCGTCGCGAACGACCCGGACGCGGACCGGTGCGCGGTCGCCATCCCCGATGCCTCGGCCGCGGCCGGCTGGCGGATGCTGCGCGGGGACGAGCTCGGCGGGCTGCTCGGTGAGTTCCTGCTGTCGTCGCGGCCGGACGGGGTCGCCGCGTGCTCGATCGTCTCGTCGTCCCTGCTCGGCAAGATCGCGGCGTCGTCCGGCGTCCGGTACGTCGAGACACTGACCGGGTTCAAGTGGATCGGGCGGGTGCCGGACCTCGTCTTCGGCTACGAGGAAGCGCTCGGGTACTGCGTCGATCCGGTCGCGGTGAAGGACAAGGACGGGATCTCCACGCTGGTCCGGGTGCTGCAACTGGCCGCGCGGGCGAAGTCCGAGGGGCGCACGCTGCAGGATCTGCTGGACGATCTCGCGATCAAGTACGGCCTGCACGCGACCGACCAGGTGTCGGTCCGGGTCGAGGACCTTTCGCTGATCAGCGCCGCGATGGAGCGGCTGCGGGCCGTCCCGCCGACGGCGTTGGGCGACTACACCGTCGACCGGATCGACGACCTGGCCGCGGGCACGGGCACGCTGCCGCCGACCGATGGTCTGCGCTACACGCTGTCGGAGGGCGCTCGCGTGGTCGTCCGGCCGTCGGGCACCGAGCCAAAGCTGAAGTGCTACCTGGAGGTCGTGGTGCCGGTAGCCGACGCCGACGTCGCAGGCGCCCGGAGCCGGGCGGCCGTGGGCCTGGCCGGCATCAAGCAGGCGCTCTCCACCGCGCTGGGTCTCTAGACACCTCTGCAGCGGTGGGGCTGCCGGAAAGCGTAAAACGTCAGCCGCTGGCCGCGATGGTCAGCGGCTGACGTTCGACGAACGGGAGCACCTGGCGGGTGGCTCCCGAGGTGCGGGTCAGCGCGCGGCGGCCGCGGCTTCCTCTTCCTCGGCGCGGAGCGAGCTCTGCAGCGAGGAGTGCAGGATCCGCAGGGTGCTGGTGGACTGCATCAGCGCGTCCCGCTCGTCCGGGTTCCGGTTGGCGAGGTTGGCGATCACGTTGATGCTCGCCTCGATCCGGGCGACCCGGTCCGCGACCGAGCCCTCCTGGCTACTGGCCCGCCGGATCGCGTCGGACGTGACCGTCCAGACGTCTTCCTTGTCGTTGGTCCGCCGGGACATGTCGACCATCTGGCTCAGCGCGGCCAGGTCGTGGTCGATCTGGGTCCGCTCCACCGGCGCGGTGATGCCGGCGGTCGCCTGGCGCAGCCGGGTGACGTGGCCGGACAGTTCCGACCAGCTGCACCGGCCGCTCTTGATCTTGTCCAGCACCTTCGCGTACTCGGTGTTGAACTCGTCGTAGTTCACTGTCGTTGACTCCTGCCGTTCGACGCTGACTCAGAACTCTAAGGCGTGCGGCCCCGAAACCAGTAACCACACGATCGCAGATCGTGCAGGTGTCGCCAAAACGCAACAGCCGCCCGGTACGGAAACGCGTACCGGGCGGCCGAGTTACGTTACCGCTCGGACCTCGAGCGGGTGCTGAGGTCAGGCGACGTACGTCGACGACGAGTTGAAGGTGTTGCAGTTGCCCGCGACGGTGTAGCTGTGCTTCGCGTTGAAGCCGGCAGTCGACCAGAACGCGTGGTTCTTCGGCGAGCCGTGGTCACGAACGCCACCCGGCTGGTCGCCCATGTGGCTGACCAGGTAGTTGAACTGCACCAGCAGGCCACCGCTCATCGGGTAGTACCGCTTGTTCGCGCCGATGTAGGCCGCACCGAGGCAGGACGCCTGCAGCTCACGGCGACGGCTCTCCTCGAGCCGCGCGGCGTTGGTGCTGAACGCGTTCTGACGGGCCCACGACGCACCCAGGATCCCGGTCAGGAACTGGACGTGGTGACCGTACTCGTGCGCCATCATCTGCGTCGCCCATGCCCGCGCGTAGGTCGGGTTCGACTTCCACTGCGCGACGATGTAGGCCGCCGGGATGTAGATGACGCCGCCGGCCGCGCTGCAGTAGTACCCGGTCGTGTTGCTGTCGATGCCGCAGCCGGTGTTGATCCGCGTGCCGGAGTGGACAACTAGCTTCGGCTTCACCTTGTACGCCGCGCCGGCCGCCTTCAGCGGGACGGCCCAGGCCGCGTACATGCAGTTCCACAGCTGGGTGTCGTAGGCCGCGACGCCAGCGACGGTGCGGAGCGAGACGTTGACCTCCTTGCACTTCGACGGCGTGATCGCCGGCGTCTTGTAGAGCCGGTTGTACCGGACGATGTTCGTCGTCGAGGACTTCGTCGTCAGACCGTCACCGGCCGGCGGCGTGCCGACCACTCCGGCGGGGGTGTCGACGCCCGGGGCGGGCGCCGTGACGGTGGCGGCTGCCGGGGCAGCCTGCGCGTTCGGCAGCGTCAGCGCCGCGAAACCAGCCAGGGCTACAGCGCCGGCCAGGCCACGCAGGGTGGTGCGGGAGAGGTTGAACATGTGCTCCACTCTCGATGATGAAGGGACCTGTCGGAGTCATCCTGGGGCGAACAGGGGTTCATACCGGGGCTGGACAGAGCTCTGACGCCGAACATCTCACGCCAGTTCCCCTCAACCGGCGAGTTTCGCGCCGAGAAACCGCAGCTGGTCAGGAAGCGTGCGCCGCCAGTAGCCGGCCGTGTACGTCCCGGCCTGCTGCCCACCCGCCGCGTGCAACTCCGCCCGCAGATCCTTCGCCGCCTGCGAACGGGTCGTCCCGCCCACAATCGATGCGCACGGCAACATCCTTGAAGTCGTCAGCCTTCCCGAACACCTGGTCGTAGAACTCTTCCGTCTCCAGGTCGAACCCGGCGACGCCGACGTCCTCGAACGCGCCGGGCGCCGCGTCCGCCAGGTGGTGCCAGAGCGCCGGACTCATCGCCCCGGCCGCCACCACCTTCGCGGGCTCCTGAGAGCCCAGCGTCGGCCGCCTGGTCTCCAACGTCCAGCGCAAGGCCCCGTATCCGCCCATCGACCAGCCCAGCACGCCGTGCCGAGCCGCGCGCAGACCTCGCTTCGCCAGCAGCGGCAGGAACTCCGCCGACAGCATCATCAGCGGATCGTCCCCGTTGAACCGGTCATGCCAGTAGTTGTCCGGACCACCATCAACGGTCGCCGGCGCGAACGGCGGCGTACCGCCTCGGACAGCGGCCGCCAGGTAGCGGTCGATACCGAGGTCGTTGATCGCGGACGTGTGGTCGCCACCGCGTCCATGCATGACCAGTACGACGGGCAGGTCCGCGGACGGGCTCTGGTCGTGCGGATAGATGACGCTGTAGCCGACCGTCGTCAGCCGGCCCCTCGACTCGAAAGTGCCCGACACGACCGGGCCCGCGGGGACATCGGGATCAGCGGGACAGCGCCGCCACGACGGCGACGACCGCGAGGAGGCCGATGACGATGAGCTCCGGCCGGGCCCAGGTGGTGACCACCTCGCCGTCGGGCTGCTCGCCGTACTGGTCCATGTGGCTCTCGATCCGGTCGACCACGAAGTCGGCGCGGGAGATCGAGCTGTCGGCCGCGAGCTTGGCGCCGCCGACCCGTTGCTTGCGAAGGTCACGCATGACGAGTACGACGCCAGGAGCGCGGAACCGGTTGCCGCCGGCGTGCACCCGGAGGATGTCGGTGACATCGACGCCGGACACCTTGGCCCAGGGGATCGCGTGGTCGCGCAGGTGGTTACGCAGCAGGATGCGCTCGGGGCTGAGGGTGACCGCCGGGCGGATCAGGCCGGCGTACGCGAGCACCATCACGATGCCGATCACGCTGCCGACCAGCAGCCCACTGACGGTCCGCCACTCCAGCACGATGTCGACCAGCGCGAGTACGCCGATCCCGACCACCAGGGCCCCGGTGATCCGGTTCGACGTCGATACGTACTGCTCGGTGTCCGATGACTTCGACTTCACCAGCACAAAGTAACTGGCTGTCGGGAACGGCACTAGACTGCCGAGGGTGACCACACTCGACAGCGGCGTCGACTCACTGGCCGACGTGACCTCGTCCGAGGACCGGCTGCGCCGGTTCCTGCTCGGTCTGCCGGGCGTCGACCAGGTCGGCGCCGAGGCCAGGGCCGCCACCCTGAGCACCCGGTCGATCAAGACCACCGCCAAGGCGTACGCGCTCGACCTGGCGATCCGGATGATCGACCTGACCACGCTGGAGGGGCAGGACACCCCGGGGAAGGTGCGGGCGCTGTGCGCGAAGGCGATGCGCCCCGACCCGGCCGACCCGAGCGCCCCACAGGTCGCCGCGGTCTGTGTGTACCCGGACCTGGTGGCGACGGCCAAGCACGAGCTGCGTGGCTCGGGGATCAACGTGGCGAGTGTCGCAACCGCCTTCCCCAGTGGGCGTTCCAGCCTCGCGATCAAGATCCAGGACACCAAGGACGCGGTCGCGGCCGGCGCCGACGAGGTCGACATGGTGATCGACCGCGGCGCCTTCCTGTCCGGGCGGTACGGCCTGGTCTTCGACGAGATCGCCGCGATCCGTGAGGCGGCCGGAGACGCGCACCTGAAGGTGATCCTGGAGACCGGCGAGCTGGTCACCTACGACAACGTCCGGCGCGCGTCCTGGCTGGCGATGCTGGCCGGCGCGGACTTCATCAAGACCTCGACCGGCAAGGTGTCCCCCGCGGCCACGTTGCCGGTGACCCTGGTGATGCTGGAGGCGGTCCGCGACTACCAGGAGTCCACCGGCCTGCACATCGGCGTCAAGGCGGCCGGCGGCATCCGGACCGCGAAGGACGCGATCAAGTACCTGGTCACGGTCAACGAGACGGCCGGGCCGGACTGGCTGGACCCGGAACTGTTCCGCTTCGGCGCTTCCAGCCTGCTGAACGACCTGCTGATGCAACGCACCAAGCTGGCCACCGGGTACTACCCCGGCCCCGACTACTTCACCATCGACTAGAAGGGGACTGAGGCATGAGCAGATTCGAGTACGCACCGGCCCCGGAATCGCGGGCCATCGTCGACATCAAGTCGTCGTACGGGCTCTACATCAACGGCCAGTTCGTCGAGGCGACGGACGGGAAGCCGTTCAAGACCATCAGTCCGTCGTCGGAGGAGGTGCTCGCCGACGTCAGCGAGGCCGGTCCGGCCGATGTCGACAAGGCCGTCAAGGCGGCCCGGAAGGCGTTCGAGAAGGTCTGGGGGCCGATGGCCGGCCGGGACCGGGCGAAGTACCTGTTCCGGATCGCGCGGCTGATCCAGGAGCGGTCCCGCGAGCTGGCGGTGCTGGAGTCGCTGGACAACGGCAAGCCGATCCGCGAGTCCCGTGATGTCGACATCCCGCTGGTCGCCGCGCACTTCTTCTACTACGCGGGGTGGGCGGACAAGCTCGAGTACGCCGGGGCCGGCGACGACCCGCAGCCGTGGGGTGTCGCGGGCCAGGTGATCCCGTGGAACTTCCCGATGCTGATGCTGGCATGGAAGATCGCCCCGGCCCTGGCCGCCGGCAACACCGTCGTACTCAAGCCGGCCGAGACGACGCCGCTGACCGCACTCGCGTTCGCGGAGATCTGCCAGCAGGCCGACCTGCCGCCGGGCGTGGTGAACATCGTCACCGGCGCCGGCCGGACCGGGCAGGCGCTGGTCGAGCACCCGGATGTGAACAAGGTCGCCTTCACCGGGTCGACCGCGGTCGGCCGGGCGATCGCCAAGTCGGTCGCGGGCTCGGACAAGGCGGTCACGCTCGAGCTGGGTGGCAAGGCGGCGAACATCGTCTTCGAGGACGCCCCGATCGACCAGACCATCGAGGGCATCGTCAACGGCATCTTCTTCAACCAAGGCCACGTCTGCTGCGCGGGTTCGCGGCTGCTGGTCCAGGAGAGCGTGTACGACGAGGTACTGGCCCGCCTGAAGCGCCGGATGGGCACGCTGCGCGTGGGCGACCCGCTGGACAAGAACACCGACATCGGCGCGATCAACTCGGCGGCCCAGCTGGCGAAGATCCGCGAGCTGTCCCAGGTCGGCGAGGACGAGGGCGCCGAGCGCTGGTCGCCGGAGTGCGAGCTGCCGCCGCAGGGCTACTGGTTCCCGCCGACCGTGTTCACCGGGGTGTCCCAGGCGCACCGGATCGCCCGGGAGGAGATCTTCGGGCCGGTGCTGTCCGTGCTGACCTTCCGCACGCCCCAGGAGGCGGTCGAGAAGGCGAACAACACGCCGTTCGGGCTGTCCGCCGGGATCTGGACCGACAAGGGCTCCCGGATCCTGTGGATGGCCAACCAGCTGCGCGCCGGCGTGGTCTGGGCCAACACGTTCAACCGCTTCGACCCGACCTCGCCGTTCGGCGGTTACAAGGAGTCGGGGTACGGCCGCGAGGGCGGCCGCCATGGTCTGGAGGCCTACCTTGCCCACTAAGACTGCGTCCAATTCTGCTGGTTCGAGGCTCGAGGTGCGCAAGACCTACAAGCTCTACATTGGCGGCGCCTTCCCCCGCAGCGAATCCGGCCGGTCATACGTCGTGACCGATGCCAAGGGCAAGTTCCTGGCGAACGCGTCGCAGGCCTCCCGCAAGGACGCCCGGGACGCGGTGGTCTCGGCCCGCAAGGCGTTCGGCGGCTGGTCCGCGCGGACGGCGTACAACCGCGGCCAGGTTCTCTACCGGATCGCCGAGGTGATGGAGGGCCGGCACGAGCAGTTCAATGCCGAGGTCGCGGCGTCGGAGGGTCTGTCGATCAGCAAGGCCCGCGCGGTCGTGGACGCGTCGATCGACCGCTGGGTCTGGTACGCCGGGTGGGCCGACAAGCTCGCCCAGGTGGTCGGATCCAGCAACCCGGTGGCCGGCCCGTACTTCGACTTCTCGTTGCCTGAGGCAACCGGTGTGGTCGCAGTGCTCGCGCCGCAGGACTCCAGCCTGCTCGGCCTGACCAGCGTGATCGCCCCCGCGATCGTCTCCGGCAACACGGTTGTCGCGGTCTCGTCGTACGACCGTCCGTTGCCGGCCGTGACGCTGGGCGAGGTGATGGCGACGTCCGACGTACCGGGCGGCGTGGTCAACCTCCTGACCGGCTCCGCGTCGGAGGTCGGCCCGTGGCTGGCGTCGCACATGGACGTCAACGCCATCGACCTCTGTGGCATCGAAGACGCCGACGAAGCCCGCGACCTCGAGGCCGCTTCGGCGGACAACCTCAAGCGGGTCCGCCGTCCTGCCGAGGAGGACTGGACCGAGTCCCCGGGCCTGTCGCGTCTCACGCAGTACCTGGAACTGAAGACCGTCTGGCATCCGATCGGAGTGTGAATGGTCCAGCCAGGTGACCGGGTCGCGATCGTCTCGCCGTCCGGTGGGTTGCCGGAGATCTTTCCGGGCCCGTACGAACTAGGTCTCCAGCGGTTACGGTCCTTCGGGCTGGAGCCGGTCGAGTATCCGACCACCCGCAAGCTCGGGACCACGCCGCAGGAGCGCGCCGCCGACCTGCACGCGGCCTGGTCGGATCCGTCGGTGCGCGCGGTCATCGCGAGTATCGGCGGGGACGACCAGCTCACCGTGCTGAAGCATCTCGATCCCGTGGTGTTCCGCGCGGACCCGAAGCCGTTCTTCGGCTACAGCGACAACACGAATCTGCTCAACTACCTGTATTCCTTGGGTTTGCCGGCCTTCTACGGCGGCAGCGTGATGGTGCAGTTCGGCCGCGGCGGCGCGATGCACCCCGACAGCGAGAGCTCGCTGCGGGCCGCGCTGTTCACGCCCGGCGACTTCGACCTGACGCCGGCCGCGGGCTG
>Ga0193707_1000276_pt1 | contig 16467 bp, 17 predicted proteins | sample U3c2metaG_FD_143043 | JGI IMG/M metagenome (GOLD analysis project Ga0193707, IMG submission 143043) | Soil microbial communities from a riparian zone of the East river system, Colorado, United States - U3c2 | ecosystem: Environmental > Terrestrial > Soil > Riparian zone | place: USA: East River... | reverse complement strand
CGTCGGGGAGGTCCTCGACCCGCTGGAACCGCATGCCCTTGTCGAGGGTCCAGGACTTCAAGGCGAGGTCGAGGTAGTCGGAGTCGGACAGTCGCCGGTCGGTCTTCGCGCGAGCAACCACTTCGTAACGGGCCATACTCCGATCATCCGCCGCGATTCTCCGGTTTTCCAGGAATTCCCGGGTGTGAGCGAGCGATCAGCCGAGGGAGACGGCGGGGATGCCGTGGGCGGTCATCTGCCAGATCGCCTCCTCGGCGCCGGGCTGGCGGAAGGGGCGGGTCCATTGGTCGACGTCCGCCGCGGGGCAGGCGGGGGCGCACACGTTGGTGTAGATCTTCCGGCGAGAGGCAGACCGTCGCCGTCGACGAACATGATTCCGCCGATGCGGTTCGGGGCCTCCAGCGTGGCCTCGGCGGCGATGCCGGCGCCGAGGGAGTGGCCGACGAGGATCGGGCGCGGCTGCCGGGGGCCACCGAGGTGCATCGCGTCCAGGAAGCCCAGGAGCTGATTGGCGAGGTGCTCGATGGTGTACGGCGCTTTGCGCTCGCTGTAGCCGTACCCGGTGATGTCGTAGGCGTAGACGCGGTGATCGGTCGCCAGCACAGGTACGAGCCGGGACCAGGTGTCGACCGACTCGACCGCGCCGTGGACGAGCACGACCGGGGTGCCCGACGTACCCCAAGAGTTGTAGCGGGTGTTGATGTCACCGGCCTGGACGAACTTGAGTCCTGGTGGTGGTGCGGCGGTCCCGTTCGTGACCGCGTTGTAGCCGAGCGACGCTGCGGTGACGATCAGCCAGAACCCGAGGATGGTCAGCAACGCCGGGCGCAGGAACCGTTTCACAGCCCAAGTCTGACGGCCGCCTCAAAGGCCGCGTCCGGTGGTACGGCGATGGCCGCGCTGAGGCCCGCCGGGAGGTCGAACTGGACCGCGAGAAGGACCGGCTACAGCTGGAGGATGCGCTGTGATTCGGCGAGGACAGCCGGCGAGGCCAGCGACTGCCAGCGGGGGACCTGCTCCTGGAGGAAGGGGCGGAGTTTGGGGGCGAGCTCGGGAGCGTGGTCGAGGACGTCGAGTTCGTTGACGATGGTGAGGTCGACGAAGTCGCGGAGGTCCGCGGTGGAGAGCTCCTCCGACGTACCGGTGAAGCGGTCGGTGACGGTGTGGTGTTCGGCGAGGTCGCGCCAGCTGGTCTCGCGTTCGCAGGAGCCGTAGCGGTAGACGATCGTCTCCGCCTCGGAACCGATCACGGCTTCGAGGACCGTTCGCTCGGTCTGCCGGTCGAACAGATGAGTGGGGAAACCGTCGGTCCCGTAGGCCGCGTGGGCCAGACCGGCCAGGACGAGGGTGTCGGAGGCGCCCAGGGAGGTGAGGAGCTTGGCGACCCGGTGGAGGTGGACGTAGAGGCTCCCGCCCGCGTGTTCGAGCTCGTCCGCGCCGCGCACCAGCAGCAGCGATCCCATGTCCTGGAAGGTACTCATCTGACCCCTTCGGTTCGGAGCGGTCAGGGCCCGGTGGGATCGGCCCAGAGAAACACGGTGAAGCCTCGATCGTCACCACGCCCAGTGACCCGGCGCGCCGGGTTGATCACATTTCCCGCGATCCGTCGGGGGCGGTGATAGCCGCCCCCGATTGTGCACGCACCCCGGGGCGCGGCGAGGCGCTCGGCCGGGGTGCGTGCGGTGGGGTGACCGCGTGAACGTGCGGGTGTCGCGGCCTCCCGGGAGGGTTAGTCCTCGAGGTCGGCCAGGGCCTTGCGAGCGGCCTCCAGCTCGGCTTCCAGGGCGGCGACCTTGGCGGCCTGCTGCTCGCGGGCGGCCTCGATGACCTCGTCGATCGGGGTGGAGAGGTCTTCGTGGAGCTCCTTGGCGGCGCGCGACACGGCGGCGGCCGCGACGGCGATGTCGCGAGCCAGGTAGGTCGTGCCCTGCTTGAGCTCGGCGTGCCACTCGCCGTCGGCAGTGCCGGTGACGGTGAGGGTCAGCTCCAACGTCTTGGTCTTCTTGCCGGCCGCCTTCTTGGCCGGGGCCCTCTTCGGCTTCTCCTCGACTGGAGCAGCGGAAGATGCGGCGGCCGGGCTGTCGGGAATGGCGCTCTCGGCGGAAGGGAGCAAGGCGTCGGGAGTGTCGGCGTCGGTGGACGGCGCTTCTGCTGCCAGAGTGTCTACAGTCATCGTTGCGGCGATCTCCTTCTGAACATCGCCCGCCGTGAGCGGGCTGGCGCTGAGAGTCTATTGGAACACATGTTCGACTCCTAGGCCAAACTCAGCCCGTCACGCCGACCAGCTTCACCAGGAAGCGGTCGATCTGGTCCGGCAGCGGCGGAAGCTCGGTCTCCGGCTCGTTGATGCGGAGCGGTGGCCGGCGCCATGGTGATGACGTCCCAGCAGGTCGGCGCATCACTCGGCACGGCATTGCTCAGCACGGTCGCCGGGTCAGTGGCGGCTCGGTCGAACCGCAGCCCCGCCGAGGCTGTCGTCCACGGATTCAGCGTGGCAAGCCTCGGCGCGGCCGGGTTCCTGTGCTTGGCGGCGCTTGCGGTCTACTGGACCGCTTCGGAGCGGTCTCCGGACCACTCCAGGTGGAAGGTGCCTTCGCGGTCGGTGCGCCGGTAGGTGTGCGCACCGAAGAGGTCGCGCAGACCCTGGATCAGCGCCGCCGGCAACCGCTCCGCCCGCAGTCCGTCGTAGTACGACAGCGAAGCGGAGAAGCCCGGTGCCGGTACGCCGACCGCAGCCGCCGTCCCGACCACCCGTCGCCAGGCCTCCTGCCCGTTGGCGATTGCTTCCTTGAAGTAGTCATCGACGAGCAGGGAGGGTAGGTCCGCGTCGCGGTCGTACGCCTCCTTGATCCGGTCCAGGAAGCGGGCGCGGATGATGCAGCCGCCCCGCCAGATGGTGGCCATCGCGCCCAGGTCGATGTCCCAGTCGTACTGCTCACTCGCCGCCCGGATCGCGTCGAAGCCCTGCGCGTAGGCGACCAGCTTCGACGAGTACAGCGCGTGCCGCACGTCGCCGATGAACGCGTCGCGATCCACCTCCGCCTTCGTCTCGGCCGGCCCGGGCAGCACGCCGGCTGCAGCGGTCCGCCGTACGACGTCACCCGACAGGGATCGGGCGAAGACGGCCTCGGCCATACCGCTGACCGGGATGCCGAGGTCGAGCGCGGACTGGACGGTCCACCGCCCGGTGCCCTTCTGCTCGGCCTGGTCCAGTACGACGTCCACGAACGGGCCGCCGGTCGTCGGGTCGGCCTGGCTGAGCACCTCGGCGGTGATCTCGATCAGGAACGACTCGAGGTCGCCGGTGTTCCACTCCCGGAACACGTCCGCCAGCTCGGCCGGGGACAGTCCGAGCACGTGCCGGAGTAGGTCGTAGGCCTCCGCGATCAGCTGCATGTCGGCGTACTCGATGCCGTTGTGCAGCATCTTCACGAAGTGCCCCGCGCCGTCCGGGCCGACGTGCACGCAGCAGGGTTCGCCGTTCACGTGCGCGGAGATCTTGGTCAGCATCGGCTCGAGCGCCGCGTACGACTCGGGTGATCCGCCCGGCATGATGCTCGGGCCGTTCAGCGCGCCCTCCTCGCCACCGGACACGCCGCTGCCGACGAAGTGCAGGCCCTTCTCGCGCAGTGCGTTCTCCCGGCGCCGGGTGTCGAGGAAGTGCGCGTTGCCGGCGTCGACCACGATGTCGCCCTCATCGAGCAGGGGGACCAGCTCGTCGATGACCGCGTCGGTCGGCTCGCCGGCCTTGACCATGATCATGATCTTCCGGGGCTGGTCCAGTGACTCGACCAGCGCCGGCAGGTCGGTGGCGGGGACGAACTCGCCCTCGGCGCCGAACTCCTCGATCAGGGCGTCCGTCCGGCTCTGTGACCGGTTGTGGACGGCGACACGGAACCCGTTGCGCGCCAGGTTCCGGGCCAGGTTGCGGCCCATCACCGCGAGGCCGGTGACGGCGATCTGGGCCTTGTCAGAGCTCATCGAATCTCCCGCAGTCTCAAGTTGTGTGCGGCACCCAGTCTGACCCTCCGGGCAACGGTCTCCAACGGTGGGCCCGACCTGCGGACACGCGAAGTCACCGCGGTCGAGCCCTTCCAAAGCACGCCGGATCGGTGGTATACATCTGAGAAATCGATTTCCCCTCGACGGCGGAAGGCCGCCCATGCTCCGTCGTGTCGCCGCGCCGGTCGTACTCCTGCCTGCGGCCGACGGCCGACGGCTGTGTGATCGCCGAGGACACCGGCCCGGGTGAGGTCGCGTCGATCTGGTTCACCCGCGACGACGGCAACGTCACGAAGACCGGCACGATCACGATCGAGCTCGACGGCAAGCAGGTCCTGCACGCGTCCCTGCAGGACGTCGTCGACGGCAAGCTCGGCGCGCCGTTCAGCTTCCCGCTGGTCGCCAACGCAGTGCAGACCAGTGGCGGCGCCTACATCCGCGTCCCGATGCCGTACCGCTCCTCGATGCGCATCACCACCCAGCACAATCCGGACTTCTACCACGTCGACTACCGCCAGTTCCCGGATGCGTACGGCGTCCGCACGTTCGACCCGGGCGACAAGGCCCGATGAGGACGCCGCCCGCGTGAAGCCGTCCGACTCGTTGCTGGCGGGTGTCCGCGTGCAGGTGACCATCGACGGCGAGAAGCGGGTCGACGCTCCGATCGGCGAGTTCTTCGGCTCCGGCCTCGGCGAGAACCCGGTCAGCTCGCTGTTCTTCGCGATGGACCCCGACGGCTGGTACTCCTCCTGGTGGCCGATGCCATACGTCGGGCGCGCAACAGTCACTCTGGTCAACAAGTCGGCGTACCCGCTGACCGGTCAAGCCGAGGTGACCGCGTCGCGCGATGCGCGCAAGGCGGTCGACCTGGTGACCGGCAAGACCGGGTACTTCTCCGCGATCTCGCGACGCGGCGATACCGCGCAGGGCAGCGACTGGGCGTTCGCGGACGTCACCGGCCGCGGGACGTTCGTCGGCGTCTCCGAGACCATGGAGGGATTGATTGCCGACGGCAACACTCGCGGCTACCTCGAAGGCGACGAGCGGGTGTACGCCGACGGCGAACGGACGCCGGCGATCCACGGCACCGGCACCGAGGACTACTACGAGTCCGGCTGGTACTTCAACGCCGGGACCTACTCCACACCGTTCCACGGCAACTCCGCGCACGAGGTGCGGGCCAGCTTCTGCACAAACGAGTGCGACGGCGCCTGGCGACTGCATATCACCGACTTGGTCGCGTTCCAGAACCAGCTCGACTTCGGAGACAACAGCACAACTACGCCGACACTGGCGCGCAGACGTACGACGTGAGCTCGGTGTACGAAGGCGATCACGACGACACGACCCTGACCGACCAGGTCCGGGCCACGACCCAGCCGATCCGCTTCAGCGTCAAGGTCGATCCCCTCAACCGGGGGGTGACACTGCGCCGGACCAGTGACCAGAACGTCGACGGCCAGTCGGCCAAGGTGATTGTCAACGGCAAGGACGCCGGCACGTGGTTGCAACCACTCGGCAACGAGCACCAGCGCTGGCTGGACGACAACTACCAGTTGCCCGCGGCAAGCATCTTCGGTCGCACCAAACTCGACATCGAGCTCCGCCCGCCCGGCCCAAGCTGGACGGCGACGTCGTACGTCGTCCAGTCGCTCGTCCTCCCGTACGACGACAAGCGTGCACCGGGCGTGGTCGCGGGAGTGAGCGCGACCGGGCGGACCGACAACGCGATCACCGTGACGTGGTCCGACACAAGTGATGACAGTGGCATCGCGCACTACAACATCTACGGCGCGAAGGTCGGTGGCGCGCAGAAGCTGATCGGGACGAGTCCGTTGCCGGGCTTCCTGCATCGCAACCTCGGCCTGCACGAGATGTGGGCGTACCGCGTCGCCGCCGTCGACCTCGCCGGCAACGTCGGGCCCAAAACGGCGGTCGTGCAAGGGACCAGTGGTAGCACGCTGCGGATCGAGGGCGAGTCGATGCTGCCGCCGGTGTCGTCGACAGTGCCGGTGGATCCGCAGGGCAACTGCTGCGGGGCCAACTGGTCGAACGGCGCGCAGGCGTGGATCCGCGGCACCAAGGTGGGAGACAAGGTCGTCTTCGGGTTCGCCGTACCGACGACCGGCTCGTACGACCTCTCGACGGTGCTGACCAAGGCTGCCGACTATGGGATTGTCGGAGGTGCTGGAGCGGTGCGTCGCGCTGTCCTACGTGTTCCCGCGCTTCGGCGGCGTGTGCACCGGCACGGAGTACATCACCGCGCTCAACGCGTCTGCCTCCGCCTGAATCGAGATAGTGCAGGCGCCGCCGGGTTGCCTCCGACACACCGGCCGGGTCGAACTCGGCCACCAGGTAGAACGGCGCCCGCACGTTCACGGCGTACACCTCGTCGAAGTCGGTGTCCGGCACCTCGGTGGTCGGGGCGAACGGGAAGACTCCCGCATCGTTTCACCAGTACGTCGACGTGTCCGTCGCCGAGGTTACGTTGCCGTCGGCCGCATGGTTGGTCACCAGCCGCACGCCCGCAGAGCTTCGACGGCGGCCTGGAGCTCGGCTGCTGTTTCCAGGCTTCCGACCAGACCTCGACCGCGTGGTCGCCCTGGTCCGCGGGCAGCCGGCCGCGCAGGCGTTGGATGTCGGTGGCCGGATGGCCGACGAAAGCTGTCGGCCCAGTCGACGATCGCGCGATTGGTACCGTCGGAGCGCCAGTTGCCCGGATGGAAGTCGCCGGGCCGGGCGGCGCGCAGCAGATCCAGGGCGGTCGTCACCGAGCCCGTGACGACGACCTCCGGGATGTCCTCGGGTTGGGTCCGATCGGAGAACGTTCGCTTGAACGCATCCAGCTAGGCCTTCGCCGTCCCCGCACCGTGGTAGCGCGTCACCACCGCGGCGGCCAGCCGGAGCTTGGCGTCCCGGGCCTGTGGACCGCCGTGTGCGGCGGCGGCCTCGAGAGCGGCAACCGTCTCCAGCGGCAGTTCGGTGTAGACGCGGGCGTACGGCCCGACCAGCGAGTCCGGGACGCTCATCAGCTTGCCGAACTTGTCCCGCGGGCTGTCCGTCAGGCCGACGCAGTTGTTCAGCGACTTCGACTGTTTGGCGCGACCGTCGAGGCCCGGCGTGATCGTGGTCGTGATCACCACCTGCGGCGGCGCGCCGAGTCGCTGCTGGAAGAGCCGCCCGAGCTGTTCGTTGAACAGCTGGTCCGAGCCCACGATGGTGAGATCGCTCCGCATCGCGAAGCTGTCGTATCCCTGCAACACCGGGTACACCAGTTCATGGACGGCGATCTCCCGGCCGGCCGCGACCCGGTCCCGGAACATGTCCCGGCTCATCAACTGTGCCTGCGTGACCTGAGCGAACAGACTCAGCAGCTCGGCCACCCGCATCCCGCCGTACCACTCGGAGTTCCGCCGTACCTCGAACACCTCGGGATCCGTGCGCAGCACCAGCGAGACCTGCTCGAGGAACGACTGTGCGTTCGCCTCGATCTCCTCCGGCGTCAGTACCGGCCGGGTCTCCGAGCGCCCGGTCGGGTCGCCGACCCGCGTGGTCAGGTCGCCGAGCAGGAACACAACCTGGGTGGCGAAGGTCCTGCAGTTGCCGCATCATCCACAGGTTGACCGCGTGCCCGAGATGGAGATCCGGTGCGGTGCAGTCGACCCCGTACTTGATCCGCAACGACCGCCCGGACGCCAGCCGTTCGCGCAGATCGTCCTCGCCAATGATGGCGTCGGTGGTACGACGCAACCGATCGATCACCGTGTTCATAGGGTTTCCTCTCGAGATCGAGGCACCCTCGGGGATCGACAGCGCCTCCGGCAACAAAAAGAGACAGGAACGGGGTTCCTGCCTCGGAGGCTCTGGGTGAAGCGAGTTGTGGGACTACCGAATGCCGAGTGCCGCGCGTAGCCGAGGGGCCACCACACATGACCTAGGCTCTGAGGTGTGACGGAGGAGCGGGTCGTGCTGGTGGACGACGGTGGGCGGGCGGTCGGGGCCGAGGCGAAGGCGACGGTTCATCACGCGGCGACGCCGTTGCATCTGGCGTTCTCCAGTTACGTGGTCGACGCGGCCGGGCGCGTGCTGCTGACGCAGCGCGCGGTGGAGAAGCCGACCTGGCCGGGAGTCTGGACCAATAGTTGCTGTGGGCACCCACTTCCGGACGAGCCGGTCCAGGACGCGGTACGGCGCCGGCTCGCCGACGAGCTCGGGATCATCGCGGACGCGGTCGAGTTGGTGCTGCCCGAGTTCCGGTACCGCGCCGAGATGCCGACCGGCGTGGTCGAGAACGAGCTGTGCCCGGTCTACCGGGTCCGGTGGACCGGCGAGCCCGCCCTCGATCCCGCGGAGGTAGCGTCGTACCGCTGGGTCGACTGGCCCGCCCTGCGTGACGTTCCGGGCCTGTCCCCGTGGTGCCTCCTGCAACTGGACGAACTCGACCGGCTCGGCCCGACACCCGCCGACTGGCCGGTCGCGGACCGCGCCCTCCTGCCGCCCGCAGCCCGCCTGTAGCTCCGGCTCGGGGAGACCGCCCGGCTGGACCTCCGGCCCGAGGTGACCGCCCGACTAGAGCTCCTGCTCGATCAGATCCCCGTGCACGGTGAAGGCGACCGTACTCGCGTGTCCGGCGGACCCGATCGCGAGCAGGGCCGGCGCGGCGGTGGTGCCCGCGGCATACACATCGGGGATGGTGGTGCGGCCGCCGTCGTCGACCGAGACCGCGCCGTCCACGACCGCGCACCCGAGCTGATCGGCGAGCTCACTGTGCTGAGCTGCCGCACGACCACGAAGACAGCTCGCGGGACGAGCACCTCGCCGGTCGTCAACTGCACCCGGACCTGGTCATCGCCGTCGGTGCACAACACCACGTCACTGCTCCGGCGACCGAGCAGGAGTGCCCGAGCCACCGAACGCTCCGGCAGGCCGCCGGCGCGCCCGGCCCAGCGTCAAGGCGGCCTGCAGCCCGGCTACACTCCCACCGATGACAGCCACGTCGTAGGCATTCATGTGATCATTATACGAGAAGAAATGACTCACATAATGAGACAACAAATCCCGGTGCGGGGCGGTCGCGTCACTACCCCTGAAGCTCGCGGAGTAGCTCCTCGCCCGACCAGGCGCGGCGGTTGGTCCCGGCCGCGCGGAGCAGGTCGACGAGCTTGCGGTTGACCGGGGCGGGACGGCCGAGGGAGTCGGCGAGGCGGACGACCTCACCGTTGAGGTAGTCGATCTCGGTGGGCCGGCCGGCTTCGAGGTCCTCCACATCGAGGTGCGGGCGAGCGGGTCGATCGCGAGCATCGTCCCGGCCAGCCGGCGGAAGAGGAAGTCGGGCAGGCCGAGGATGGCGGGGAAGCGATGCATCGGGACCGGCAGGAGTTTGGCCGGCTGGATGCCCTCGGCGTCCAGGAGCCCGAGGGTTTCGCTCTGCGCCGCGGCCAGGCAGCGGCGGTAGGCGCGCTGTGACAGCTCGTCGCGCAGGGGCAGATTCGACAGCGCGTTGATCGGGTTGTTCAGGTTCAGCAGGAATTTCGCCCACTGCACCGGTGATGTCTCGTACCGGACATCCGCGGCAGGGACCTGGAGATCGGCACCAAGGTAGTCGGTCAGCCGCAAGCCATGTGCCGCGACCTCCTCCGCCGTTCGCTGCCGCCCGACGAACACCGCCTCGGCCCCGCTTGGCCCCACCCCCGGAGGGCCAGCCGGCGGCCACTACTACCTGTCCTTCTGCACATCTAGTGCAACCGCACCCGCGGGTCCAGGACGGCGTACGCGATGTCGACCAGGATGTTCGCGACCACGACCGCCGCCGAGGCGAACAGCACGATGCCGATGATCACCGGGAGGTCCTGCTGGTTGATCGCGACCACGGCGGTCTGGCCGAGGCCGGGCAGGCTGAACACGGTCTCGATGACAACCACGCCGCCGATCAGCTGGCCCAGGTCGATGCCGAACTGCGTCACCACCGGCGTCAGCGCACTGCGCAGACCGTGCCTGACGATCACCCGGCTCTCCCGGATGCCCTTCGATCGCGCTGTCCGGATGTAGTCCTCGCCGAGCACGTCCAGCATCGAACCACGGGTCAACCGGGTATAGGTTGCCGCCAGCAACAAAGCAAGTGCCACCCACGGCAGCAGCAGGTGCTGGAACCATGCACCGGGCCCGCCGGTCAGCGGCGAGTAGCCGCCCGCCGGGAACCAGTTGTACCCGGCCAGCGTGAGCCGGAAGTACAGGAAGTACAGCAACAGCAGCCCGAGCAGGAACGACGGGAACGAGTAGAAGAACAACGAGAACAACGTCAGCCCACGGTCCGCCAGTGACCGCGGATGCACCGCCGAGATCACGCCGTTGAAGACGCCCAGAAGCAGCCACAGTACGGCGGCCCCGAGCGCTAGCGACACGGTGATCGGCAGGGCCTGGCCGATGATCGTCGTCACCGGCACCTGGTGGTAGTAGTCGTACCCGAGGTTGCCCTTCACCGCGTTCCCGATGAAGTGCAGGTACTGCTTCCAGACCGGCAGGTCGAGCCCGAGCCGGTGCTTGATCAGGGCAATGGTCTCCGGCGTGCCCTGCCGGCCCGCCAGAGTCTGTGCAACGTTGCTCGGAGCAACGAAGAACAAGCCGAACACCGCGATCGTGATCAGCCACAGCACCAGGATGCCGTGCCCGAGCCGGCGAATCAGAAAGAGAGCCATGACTAGGTCCGATCTGCCCGTGGGTCGAACGCGTCCCGGACGCCGTCACCGAACAGGTTGAACGCCAGCGTCGTGATCAGCAGTGCGAGTCCGGGGAAGAGGATGAACCACCACGCGGTCGTGTAGTAGTTCTGCGACGCGCTGATCATCCCGCCCCAGTCGGCCGTTGGCGGCGGCAGTCCGAGCCCGAGGAACGACAACGTCGCCTGGGTCACGATCACCACCGGGATCAGCAGTGTGGAGTAGACGATCACCGGCGCCAGCACGTTCGGCAGCACGTCGACGAACATGATTCGCGTGTCGCCCGCACCCAGCGACCGGGCCGCCTCGACGAACTCCCGCTCCCGCAGCGACAGCACCTGCCCGCGCACGATGCGGGCCACCGACGCCCAACTGAAGAATCCGATCACCAGCACGGTCACGCTCAGGCTCGGTCCGGTGACGGACACCAACGCGATCGCGACCAGCAGGAACGGCACCGAGAGGACGACGTCGATCAGGCGCGAGAGGATCGTGTCGACGAGCCCACCGAGGAACCCGGCTGCCAGCCCGAGAACCACACCGATCACAACGGTGATCGCGGTCGAGATCACACCGACGAGCAGCGATATCCGAGCGCCGTACGCGATCCGCACCAGGACGTCCCGGCCGAGGTCGTCGGTGCCCAGCCAGAACGTCCCGTTCGGACCGCGGGGCAGCCCGTCCGGCGTCAGCCCGATGTCGCGGTACTGCTCGTTCGGCGGATGCCCGGTGACCGCCGCGAAGACCGGCGCGAAGATCGCCATCAGCACGATCAGCACGATTACGACCAGCGAGATCATCGCCACCTTGTCCCGCCGCAACCGCCGCAGCGCCAGGATGAACGGACTACGCCCCTCGATCGCCGCCGGCTCCGCCGTAACATCCACCATTTCGATGGCTGCGGTCATGGGGCCTCCCGGCCTGGAGTGACGAGGGAAGGCCGGGAGCCAAGGCCCCATGACCCTGCCGGCGCCGAAGGCCCGGCCAAAAGCACGGTCATGATGCCTTCAGATCCGGTACGGCGGTCGACAGGTCCTCGCCGATCGTCAGTGGATAGAAGCACGCCGTCCGGTGATCCTCGGCATCATCCAGTACGGCGGACAGCGGCGGCTCGCCCGCGGCGCAGCCGGATCGTGCCTTCGGGCACCGCGTGTGGAACCTGCACCCCTCCGGCGGGTTCGTCGCGGACGGAATGTCGCCACCGAGGATGATCTGCTCGCGGCTGTCGGCCGTGTCCGGATCCGCGACCGGCAACGCCGACAGCAACGCCCGCGTGTACGGGTGCCGGGTCTGGCCGAACAGCTCCTTCGTCGGCGCCAGCTCGACGATCTTGCCCAGATACATCACCGCGATCCGGTCACTCACGTGCCGGACCACGGACAGATCGTGCGAGATGAACACATAGGTCAGGTCGAACTCGTGCTGCAGATCGGCCAGCAGGTTGATGATCTGGGCCTGGATCGAGACATCCAGCGCGGACACCGGCTCGTCGCAGATGACCAGCTTCGGCCGCAACGCCAGTGCCCGGGCAACGCCGATTCGTTGCCGTTGGCCACCGGAGAACTCGGCCGGGAACCGGTTGTAGTGCTCGGGGTTCAGCCCGACCAGCGCCATCAGTTCCTGGACCTTCTTCTTCCGCTCCGCCCCGGACGCGATGTTATGGATCGCAAACGGGTCGCCGATGATCGAGCCGACCCGGCGGCGCGAGTTCAGCGAGCCGTACGGGTCCTGGAAGATCATCTGGACCTCGCGTCGCACCGGACGCATCCCCCGGCGCGACAGCGTGCTGATCTGGTTGCCGTCGAACCACACCGCCCCCGACGTCACGTCGTACAGATGGGCCATGCAGCGGGCCAGGGTCGACTTACCGCAGCCGGTCTCGCCGACCAGGCCGAGCGTCTCGCCCTTCCTCACTTCCAGGGAGACCCCGTCGACCGCCCGGACCACCTCCCGCGAATGTGTGGGAAACTCCTTACGGACGTCCTCCACCTTCAGCAGCACATCGTTCATGAAGCCATCGCCTCGTTCTGCTCGTGCGGAAGCCAGCAGGCCGACTGGTGCCGGGGATCGCGGGCGACATCGATCAACGGCGGCGCCTCGGAGCGGCACTTGTCGAACACGTGCGGGCAGCGGGCGGCGAACGGGCACCCCGCGGGCAGACTGATGAGGCTCGGCGGTGTCCCGGGGATCGGTGTCAGCCGATCGCCGCTGCGCGCCGGCAGCGAGGCCAGCAGCCCTTGCGTATAAGGGTGATGGTTGCGGTAGAAGATGTCGCGCCGCGGTGCCCGTTCCATCACCGCGCCCGCGTACATCACCACCACCTCGTCGGCCATCTCCGCCACCACCCCCAGGTCGTGGGTGATCAGGACGATCGCCGTACCGAACTGCTCCTGCAGCCGGCGCATCACGTTCAGCACCTGGGCCTGCACGGTCACGTCGAGCGCGGTGGTCGGCTCGTCCGCGATCAGCAGCGCCGGGTCGAGTGCCATCGCCATCGCGATCATCACCCGCTGCCGCATCCCGCCGGAGAACTGGTGCGGGTAGTCGTCGATCCGCTCCGCCGCCCGCGGGATGCCGACCAGGGTGAGCAGCTCGGCGGCCCGTTTCCTGGCCGCCTGCTTGCTGATCACCGTGTCGTGCGCGCGGATCATCTCGACGATCTGCCAGCCGATCTTGTACTGCGGGTGCAGGCTGGACAGCGGGTCCTGGAAGATCATCCCGATCTGGGCACCACGCAACCGCCGCAGCGTCGACTGATCGGCAGTGATCAGGTCCGTTCCGTCGAAGAACGCCGTACCGGACACCGTCGCGCCGCGGGTGAGGCCGGTGATGGTCTGAGTGGAGACGCTCTTGCCCGAACCGGACTCGCCCACCACCGCCAGCGTCTGACCGGCCTCCACGTCGAAGGACAGGCCCCGGACGGCGCGGACGGTGCCGTCCGGGGTGTCGAAGGAGACCTTGAGGTCCCTTACTTCCAATAAGGCCATGAGGTTCAGCCGCCCTGCTTGTCCTTGGACAGCCAGACATTCGTCGGGTCGTAGTTCTGCATCGACGGGACGTAGACGGCGTTGTTGGTCTGGGCGGCGTGGTAGTTTGCCTGTTTGCCGTTGGTCAGCGGGAAGAACGCCGCCTGCTCCATCACCCGGGCGTCGGCCTTGGCCCACAGGTCGGCCGCCTGGTCCTCGGTCGCCGCGGTGGCCGCCTGCTGGATCAGCGAGTTCGTCTCCGGGTCGTTGTAGAGCCCGAAGTTGCTGCCGATCGGCGGGTACGACGGCTCACCGGAGAACAGCGGGTTGAAGAACGACAGTGCCGCGTTGCCGTACCAGTCGGCGCCCCAGCCGGCCAGCGAGAGGTCCCACACCCCGCGCCGCGCGACGTCCGGCACCTGCAGGTACTTCACGTAGAAGTCCGCGTTCGGCGACGGTACGCCGGTCACCGTGATACCGACCTTGGACAGGTCCTGCTGGATCGTCTGGAAGCCTTTGCTGCTGCCCTCGGTCGCGTTGCGGTAGAGGAACTTCAGCGTCAGGTTCGGGTAGCCGGCCTCGGCGAGCAGTTGCTTGGCCTTGTCCGGGTTGTACGGATACGGATCGATCTGCTTCGAGCCGACGATCACGCTCGGCAGCACGTGGGTGAGCGGCGGGTTCAGCGTCTGACCGCCGAGCACCTGGAGGATGTGATCGCGGTTGATCGCGTAACTGATCGCCTGCCGCACCTTGGGGTTCTGCATCGCCTTGTTGTTGTTCGGCGAGGCGGTGTTGTAGATGACGTACGGGTTCGAGCTCGACGTGTCGCCGATGGTCAGCTTCGGGTCCTTCTTGGCCTGCAGGGCCGGCAGCTGGGACGGTGGTGGCGCGACGTCCCACTCCATGTCGGCGCTCGGCGTACCGGTCTGCAGCTGTTGCTGGATCGAGTCCTGGGTGACGGTCTCGTTCACCACGATCTTGTCGGCATACGCCTTGCGGACCGTGTCGGTGGCCGCGTCCCAGGCGGGGTTACGCGAGTAGTTGATCGACTTGGTCGGAACCCAGGAGTCGACCTTGTACGGGCCGTCGGACGGGTAGTGGTTGCCCAGCTCGGTGCTGGCCGGCAGGTACTTGAGCGACTCGACCGGGGCGGGGGAGAAGGCCGGCAGGGTCAGCATGTCGACGAAGTACGTCGCTCGCTGGGTCAGGTGGAAGACGACGGTGGTCTCGTTCTTGGCCTCGACACCGGGCAGCGGCGTCTTCTCGATGTAGTCCTGGATCCCGGCGACTGTCTTCGGCACCTTGGTGAAGCCGTCGGCGAAGGTCTGGTAACCGACGATCAGGCTGGCGAAGTCCGGGATGCCACCGAACGGCTGGACCGGGTTCGCGGTCCGCTTGACGCCGCGGACGACGTCGGCGGCGGTCACCTGGCGGGCCGGAGAGGTGTCCCACTTGGCGCCCGGGCGGATGTGGATCGTGTACGTCGTGCCGTCGGCGCTGAGTCCGCCGTTGGCGGTGGTCGGCATGTCGGTCGCGAGATCCACGACCGGCGCGGTGTTCTTGCCGCCGGGATCGGCTGGATAGGTGAACAGCTGCCTGCTCCACATCCGCAGGTTCATGTAGCCCAACGCGTAGTAGCTGATGTTCGGATCCATGTAGTCGACATCGCCGGCCCCCAGCATGTTCAGGGTGCCGCCGGTGACCGGCGTGGCCGCGGTGCCTCCGGATCCGGACGCCGATCCGCCGCCATTGCTGCAAGCGGCGAGCGCGAGGCTCGCCACGGCGGCAAGGGATACTGCCGCCAGCCGTCTTCTGGCCATTGGTCCTCCTCCGGGACTCGATAGCGCCGAAGCTAGGACTCGGTGGCCCGCGGGGTGACCGCGGTCACAGAAGCGTCAAGAGGTTGTCAACCGCGGGCCGCGCGAACATGACGGATTCATGACAGCCGTAACCGGCACCCGGACCGGCGGTGAGCGACACTGGGTGCGTGGCACACAGCCTGCTGTTGGTCGATGACGAGCCGCGCATCCGGCGGGTGCTGCGGCTCGCCCTGGAAGACGAGGGGTACCAGGTCGCCGAGGCGGCCAACGGGTACGACGCTCTGGCCGCTTTGCGCCGGGAACCACCGGACGTGGTGCTGCTGGATCTAATGCTGCCGGACCGGGACGGATTCACGGTCTGCCGCGAGATCCGGCGGAGCAGTGACGTGCCGGTCATCATGGTGACCGCGCGGACCGACAGTCACGACGTGGTCGCCGGGCTGGAGGCGGGCGCGGACGACTACGTGACGAAGCCGCTGGTGGCCAAGGAGCTGTCGGCCCGGATCCGGGCGCTGCTGCGGCGGGTCGAGCCGGCCAACGCACGACAGGCGGACCTGCTCGTGGTCGGTGACCTGCGGATCGATGTCCCGGGCGCGGAGGTGACCCGCGACGGCGCCGTACTGCCGCTGACCAGGACCGAGTTCAAGCTGCTCGCCGAACTGGCCGGCGCAGAGGGCAAGGTGCTCAGCCGGGAGCAGTTGCTGTCGAAGGTGTGGGGCTACGGGTACTTCGGCGACAGCCGGATCGTCGACGTCCACATCCGCCGGCTCCGGCTGAAGATCGAGCACGACCCGGCCAGCCCGAAGCACCTCGTCACCGCCCGAGGTCTGGGCTACCGGTTGGTGAGCTGACCTTTGCTGGGACGGTTCAGCCTGCGCGGCCGCGTCATGCTGGCGTACGGCCTGCTCGCGCTCGGACTGTCCTCGGTCCTTGCGTTCGTCACCTGGAGCGTGGTCTCGGACT
>Ga0193707_1000275_pt1 | contig 16484 bp, 20 predicted proteins | sample U3c2metaG_FD_143043 | JGI IMG/M metagenome (GOLD analysis project Ga0193707, IMG submission 143043) | Soil microbial communities from a riparian zone of the East river system, Colorado, United States - U3c2 | ecosystem: Environmental > Terrestrial > Soil > Riparian zone | place: USA: East River... | reverse complement strand
CCGAGACAGCTCGATGTTCTGCCCCGTATTGGTCGCTTGGGCGTCCACCAAGATGGAACCCGACGGCACCCCAAGTGACACGGAATGTTCCTTGTAGTGGACCGCCTCGCCGCGCGGGAACCGAGCCTTAGTCGTGGGGCTATTACCACCGCTGAAAACCAGCACTGGGAAGAGGCCGTTTCGATATAGCTCAGATGCATAATCGGCGACGCCAAGGTCGTGACTGCCTAGGCCAATCGCGGCGTCAACCGGTTTCAGTGCATGCCCCATCTGGTGGTAGTCCCAAATAAGGAGGGCATCTTCCAGCTGTTCATTGGTGGGCGAGACGGTCACGGCTACAACTTTCCTTCCAACATGGCGGGTTTTCTTCTTACTTGACTGCAACTCAATGCCAGCGCGGATTCGTTTGATGCTGGCCATTTGATGCGCAAGAGTAAACTTCTCGGCGAGATCATAGGTCTGATCCAAAAGCTTAAAGCCGCTTTCGCGGCTAATCGGATCAGAGCACAAGATGTGCGCCTGAGCCGTACTCAGACGCACTTGCTGCAGTGGAGAGCCTAGATGTTTTCCGGATGCAGCCACTCCAATAGCATCGGCCGCTTTGACGGGATCACCGGCAGCAAGATAGGCCAGGGCCAACTTTTGGTTCGACACGCTCCATTCATCAGGCTCGTCCAGGTCCTCAAAATCTTCGATCGCGCGAATAATGGCTGCAATCGTTGCGTCAGTACAATCATTTGTCAGGCTAGGTTGTTTAGATAGTGCAGTACCAATCCAGAGTTTGGCTCTCGCTCGATCAAGCGGCCCCAAACGCTCATCCTCTGCTAAAAGCTTGTACTGGCGCGCGGACATCTCTAGTCCACCTGACATCTCCGCAAGCACCGTTGTCAGCAATTCAACCTGAGCGTGGCGACGATCTGCATGAAGCGACCGGAAACAGCGGAGAGCTTGACGATAGGCAGAGTCGGCGGACTGCGGCCCACGAAGAATGCCCTGATCACGTTGGACACTTCCCAGCACGACTAAGCTCTCACCCTTGAGATACGTGGTTCGCTCGTCAATTCGTACATCTTCCGCCCGAGCGAGCCAGCGAGTCATTAGGCGAGATGCGAACTGGAAATCCTGCCGGTCGGCGTAGAGCTTCGCGCGGTCGACGTCGTCAGCCCATGAGTCAGCATCGATTTGCCGACTAGAAGCCGACATGGCTAAAGGGCGAGGATCGCCGTTCGAGGCGCTCGGATGGCAAGTGCGCTCAAACCGAGCTTTTGCGTCATCGTCGGCGCGAGCAAGCGCCGTGTCCAAGATCGCCTGCATGTGCGGGCGTGGCGTCCGATCCTCCCCGGCGTGCTCCCACTTGGACACGGTCCTGTCGGGCACACCCAGCTTGGCCGCGAAATCGCGCACGCTAAGGCGCAAGGCCACTGTCCGTAGCAGCCTCGCCGTCTGGCCGTTCCACTGCTCGTGCAGGTCGCTCAACCTCTCCGCTCAAACCCATTCTGGCAGGTCAGGACGGGTTAGGGGCGACCGAAGGGCGACGGAAGGGCGACACCTGGGCGTTACAGGATTCCTCCCTTAGCACCAAGCTGGGTTCCAAGACGACGTGAGCCGAAGGTTTGGGAGTCCAGGGGAAATGATTGGGAATAGACGACGCGTTCGTGTCTGGTATCAAAGCCATCCCATTGCTGATCATGTCGCGTGCAAGGAACTCGCCGCCGATTATGAAGATGCGATGAGGCGGCGCTTTCCCTCACTGCGAATCACAAACGAGCCGCTCCCGGATCTCCCTGACCCCGCCGCACTCGAATTGCTGACATGAGCGACGAGGCCGCCGAGAGAAATCAGAACGTGCGCATTGGTACAGGCGAATGACAATAACTAAACGGGGCAGCTATGGAAGCCGACAATTCAACGAGTCCTTATGTGGCCATCTACTTGCGAGAGCATATGCTGATGTCCGCCGGTGAAATGGCAAGGGCACAGCAGGACCTGATGAGCTTCGCCGCACGAAAGGGCTATGCCCTCGATAAGGTCGAAATCTTCGTGGAGAAGATCGAAACTGTTCCGGATGCCTTCGCCAAAATGGCGGACAAATTGTCCTGTTCGGGCGAACATGTAGTGATCGTGCCGGGTATCCATCATCTTGCAGGCTTGGGGAATCCACCCTTGGCGGTGCTTCAAGCATTCACGGCCGACGGCGTCCAGGTGCTGATTGCTGGTCACGTCGAGTAGACCCGTCAGGGTGGCTGGTGAGCCGTCGTTCTCCTGCCCGGTCACCCTGGCGTCGGCGGGGCGCGGTGTGGCGAGTCCATTCCGTGTTCCTCAAGCGGGAAAGTGAACCACACTCCGCGCCCCGCCGTTTCCAAGCTGGGCAGTCCCTCGAAAAGGGCGAGGTTTGAGGGACTGCCCGTAATCCCCGGTATTCCCTGCCTGCGCGGGCAGGGGGTATCGGTAGCCGATCCTCACGGAGAGCCGGAAGAGCGATGCACGGACGCACCGAGCACGAAGATCGCGGCGAAGATCAGCGAGCCGGCGACCACACCCACCACCAGTATGATGCCTTTGGCAACGGTCCAGCCGATGTCGAGCCGGCTGAGGGCGAACACCAGCACCACGAAGGCCTGCAACGGCCGTCCGATCCGGTCGAGCCTGAACTCGTCCGCGGCCGCCTGCAGGAAGGCCGGCACCGGCCGGATCAGGTACGCGTCCATCGAGCCGTCCCGGACCCGCCGGCCGACCCGTTCGATCGACCCGGTGAACAGATCGGCGATCCCCATCGTCAGGGAGGCCGTTGCGTACAGCAACGCCATCTGCGCGAACGAGAACCCGCCGAAGGACTGGATGTGGCTGAACATCAGCACGACCGCCACGAAGTCCATGACGGTGATCAGCATTCCGGTCACCACCATCAGCCCGAACGACGCCGGATACGCCAGCGACGACCGGATCCACATCAGGATGAGCATCCAGTACTGCGCCGGCGCCCGGCGGAGCCGGTCGAGCACAAGCTCAACCACCTTGGATCACCACCTTCTGGGTCGCCAGCGTGGTGGCCAACTGCCCGGCCAGCAGCAGCACCAGGATCCAGCCCAGCTGGAACACCAGTGCGGAACCCATCCCGCCCGGGTTGCGGCCCAGCCAGATGTCGATCGGCACCTGCAGCGTCGCCGCCCACGGCGTCGCCCGCGCAAACTCTCCGAACCAGCCGGGGAAGACCACCAGTGGCAGGATCATCCCGGAGAAGAAGCATGACACCAACATCGCGGCCGCCTCCGTCCCCCGCGAGTCGGTGATCCAGAAGCCGGTCAGCGCGACCAGGTAGCGGATGCCGAAGCTGACCAGGATCCCCATCAGCAGCCCGGCCGCGACCGTGAGCCAAGTGATCGCACTGGACGGAAACTTGAGGTCGAACACCAGCGCGCCGACCAGCAGCGGCGCACCGCCACGGACCACGAGCTAGAACATCGCCCGGCCGAGATCGACCGACAGCCACCACAGCAGCAGGCGCGTCGGCCGGTACAGATCCACCGCGATCTCACCGCTGCGGACCCGCTCACCCAGCTCGACCGTGGTGGTCGCGCCGAAGATCCCGATCGGCATCAGCAGACCCTGCTGCAACCACACGAACGTCAGCGCGTCAGCTACGTCGTACCCGCCGAGTCCGGGCCGCTCGTGCCACAGGGTCAGGTAGATTCCGCACAGGATGAACCCGAACACGGTGTTGGTGAACGCGCCGGACACGGTGGCGATCCGGTACGTCGAGAAGCGGCGGAACGACCGTACGCCGATCGCCCAGTAGACGCCCACGGCAACCTCCTCTCCTGGTCGAGAGTGGTGTCCGACGCTCCAGCGGCACGCAGAACTGCCCCGAATCCGACAGGACCCGGGGGGTTCGGACACCACTGTGACGGCATGGGTGATCTACGCCGGTTTGTCAAGGCAGAAAAGGGACGGTACGCCGCAGCGCGACCAGGCGTCAACCTGATTAACCGGTCCGGGCGCGGAACCCCTCAGACCCGCGCCCGGACCGGTGCTTCGGGAGCCGTCAGATCGAGTCGGCCTTCAGCAGCGCTGCCAGATGCGTGGCGAACGGCACCGGATGGCTGGCGTATCCCCCGTGACCGCCGGGGAAGGTGACGACCGGCCAGCCGATGTGATCGGCGATCAGGTGGATCGGCCGCGCGGGCAGGTGGTCGACCGACTCCCGGCCGGCCGCGGGGACGATCCGGTCCGCGACGGTCTTCAGCGTGGCGAGATCCGGCTGGTAGCGGGTGAACGGCAGCAGCTTGTGCTCGTAGAAGTTGACCGCGTTGGCCTGCATCCGCTCGGCCAGTTCGCGGTACTCCGGCAGCAGGTCCTCCATCGGCGGCATCGCGTCGTCCGCCATCCCGGTGCCCAGCATGAACAGGACGTCAGCCACCGCGAGCCCGTCGGTCTTGTAGGTGTCGTACACGTCGGTGAAGAACGCCCGTGCGTCGTCGGCGTCCGGCAGGACCTCGGTACACGGCGGCTCGTGCGCCACCAGCATTCGCACCCGCTCCGGGTGCCGGCTGATCAGCTCGAGCCCGGTGATCGCGCCGGAACTGCTCCCGAGCACGTACGCCGGTCCGTCGCCGGCCACCTCGTCGATCAGCGCCAGCGCGTCGCCGGCGGACTGCTCGATCCGCTCGTCGGCGGGCGCACCGTCGTACCGGCTCCTGGAATTGCCGCGCGGGTCGTAGGCCACCACCGTGTACTCGGCCGCGAGCTGCCCGACGATCCCGTCGAACACCGCCGCGTCCGCCCCGTCGCCGGCGATCAGCAGCAGCATCGGACCAGATCCGGTCACCTCGTAGTGCAGCGTCGCCCCCGGCACCGCCACCTTGTTCACAGTCTTCGCGCCCATCAGGCAACCCCTCTCCGTTGCCTCCACTCTCCATCCCCCCGCTGGCACCCCACGCACACGGCGCTGGTACGTCGAGTCAGCCGGCGTCTTCCATCGGAATCGGCGCGGTGTCGTCGAGGGCGGACCAAGGGTCGCGGAGTGGGGATTCGCGGCGGCCTTGGGGGCAGATGCGGGCGAAGTCGCACCAGCCGCACAGGGGTGACGGCTCGGGCGGGAAGGCCTCGTCGGCCTCGGCCGGGGTCAGGCCCTCGCGCCAGCGGGCTTCGGCCGCGGCGGCGTCGTCGGCCATCGACTCGGCCCGGCGCTGGTGGCGGGCCAGCGACGCGTCGTCGTGGTCGGCGGCCGCCACCGTGTTGGTCGGCAGGTGGTGCAGCTCGACCCGGGTGCACGGTTTGCGCAGGACCCGGCGAGCACCGAGCACGTACAGCGCCATCGCCAGCGACGACCGGGCATCCACCTCCGTCAGGGGGCGCCGGCCGGTCTTGTAGTCGACGATCGCCAGCTCGGTGCCACCGCTCCCGTCGCGGACCGGGCGCTCGTCGATCCGGTCCACCCGCCCGCGCAGAGACGCCCGCTCGGTGGTGAAGGCGACCGTCCGCTCCACGCCGCGAGGTTCGTAGTACGGGTCGGAGTCGCGCAGGTAGCCCAGCACCATGTCGGTCGACCGGTCCCGCCAGTCCAGGGACTGCTTCTCGTCCCGGAAGCCCTCGCTGCGCCAGCTCGACCGCATCTTGGCCACGACCTCGTCCGGCGTACGGCGAGAGGCCGGCCAGCGACCGAAGAAGTCGGCGAGCACCTCGTGGACGATCGCCCCGACCGTGTTGTGTGCCCAGGGCGGACCCTTGGGCGGCCGCGGCGTCTCCAGGTAGGTGTAGCGGTACTTGCGCTTGCAGTCCGCGAACGTGAGCAGCTTGGTCGGCGTCGCGACGAACAACCGCGTCGGCATCCCCGGCAGCACGTCGTCCATGTCAGCTCACCTTGATCAGCGCTTGTCCTGGATGAAGGCAGTGATCGCGTCGGCGACCAGCTGGACCGCGATCGCGCTCAGCAGCAAACCGGCGATCCGCGTGACCAGGAGTACGCCGTTCTCCCCCAGGAGACGCATGATCACCCCGGAGAACCGCAGCGTCAGCCACATCACCAGATGGATCGCGATGATGCCGACCGAGATCGCCACCACATCCGGCAGCGACCCGTTGGCACGCTGGACGAACACCATCGTGGCGACGATCGCACCCGGTCCGGCGAGCAACGGCGTACCGAGCGGGACGAAGGCGATGTTCACGTTCTTGGTCTGGACCGGGTCCTCGGCGGTGTCGGTCAGCAACTGCAGCGCGATCAGCAGGAGCAGCAGGCCACCCGCGCACTGCAGGGCCGGCAGCGTGATGCCGAGGTGGTGCAGGATCTGCTGCCCGAACGCCGCGAACACGACGATCACCCCGAACGCGACCAGCACCGCCTGCCACGCGGCCTTCTTCCGCACCGCGCGGGACTGACCGGCCGTCAGCGAGATGAACACCGGCACGGTGCCCGGCGGGTCCATGATCACGAACAGCGTGACGAAGACCTCGGTGAACAGCCCGATGTTGACGACACTGTTCACGGCAGGTAGGCCTCGGGGACCCGCGCGTCGGGGGCGGCAGCCGCGTTCGCCTTCGCGACGTCGAGCAGTCGCTCGAACTGCTCCGGCTCGGTGGAGTTCACCCCGAGGTCGTGGTTGATCTTCCCGGCGCCGTGGTGGTCGCTGGAACCGGTGGAGATGATGCCCAGGTCCTGAGCAATGGCGCGCAGCGCGGTGCGGGACTCGGGCGAGTGGTCCTGGTGGTCGACCTCGATCCCGGCCAGGCCGTAATCCTCGACCAGACGGCCGACGGTGTCCGCCGTCATCACCTTGTAGCTCGAGCGTCCCCAGGGGTGGGCGATCACCGGTACGCCGCCGGCCGCGCGGACGAGATCGATCGCCCGGCCCGGCTCGATCGCGTAATGCGGCACGTGCCCTGCCCGGCCGTCGGCGAGGAACCGGTCGAACGCCTCGCTCCGGTTCGCGACCGTGCCGTTGGCGACCAGCGCGTCGGCCACGTGCGGACGCCCGATCGACGGCGTACCGGTGGCCTGGGCCAGCACCTCGTCGACGGTCAGCTGGACGCCGATGCTGTTCAGCCGGGCGACGATCGACGGGATCCGGTCGGTGCGGCCATCGCGGACGACGCGCAACTCCTCGGCGAGCTCCGGCCGCGACGGGTCCAGCAGGTACCCGAGCAGGTGGACGCTGATCCCGTTCAGCTTGCAGGAGATCTCGATGCCGGGGACGAAGCCGACGCGGAGCCGCTCCGCGGCGATCCGGCCCTCGGCCCACCCGTCGGCGGTGTCGTGATCCGTGAGCGCGATCACGTCGAGACCGCTCTGCTGCGCGTGACCGATCAGGACGTCCACCGGGTCGGTGCCGTCCGAGCGGTTCGAGTGAGTGTGCAGATCGATGCGCACGAGAGGTCCGGATCCCTTCGAAAGCCTTCTGTCACCGCAGATGCTATCCGCGTTTGCCTCTGACCCCTGGCACTTGTCCCCAGACCATCTATCGTGCGGTGGCATGGATGCGCGCCGGGTCGACTGTGTCGGAGCTCTTGTGTACGACGAGCAGCACCGGCTGCTCGTGGTCCGCAGGGCCACTGAGCCCGGGCGGGGACTGTGGGCGATCCCGGGCGGGCGGGTCGAGCCGGGTGAGCACGATCCGGCGGCCGTGGCCCGGGAAGTGGCCGAGGAGACCGGGCTGATCGTCGAGGTCGGGGCACTGGTCGGCGAGGTCGAGCGCGAGGCCCCGGCGGGCAAGCTTTACGTGATCCGCGACTACGAGGCCACGTCCCTGGGCGGCACCCTCACTCCGGGTGACGACGCGACGGACGCGAAGTTCGTCACCCGCGCCGAGTTCCTGACGCTCGCCACGACGACGCTGCTGGTCTCCACCCTGGAGCAGTGGAACGCCCTGCCCGGCTGATCACGCGGCCCCGCTGATCCCGCGGCCCGGCTGATCAGCAGGTGCTCGGGCGCTCGTTGACGCGCCGCCTTCGGCTGATCGGTCAGACTGTGGCGGTGGACGACGCTGAGCTGGTGCGCGCGATCGAGGACAACGCCGCCGAGTTGCTGATGGCGATGGGCGCGGCCGGCGGCGGGGTGCAGCGGGATACGCCGGACGCGCGGTGGACGATCGGTGGGTCGCCGATCGGCTATCACAACGCCGTGGTGACTGCGGCTCTGGAGGATGCGGACGCGGCGATCGCGGAATCCCTGGCGGAGTTGACGAAACACGACGTTCCGGGAAGTTGGCACGTCGGACCGTCGATGCGGCCGGGCGACCTTGGTGAGCGGCTGATGGCGGGCGGGTTCGCATCGGGCGGCAGCGAGCCGGGGATGGCCGTCCGGATGACGGTCCCCGAGGCGCGCCGGCGCGGGATCAGATACGCAGGGAACGGGCGCGCGAGGAGCGGCGCGAGCTGATCGTCCGGACCGCCCGGGAGCTCGCCGAGGCCGAAGGCTGGGAGTCCGTCACCACCCGCCGCCAGGCCGAGAAGGTCGACTACAGCCAGCCGGTCCTCTACGGCCACTTCAAGAACATGGACGCCATCGCCCTGGAAAGCATCAAAGAACTGACCACCACGCTCCGCGCGGCGCGGTTGAGTGGGGTGAGCGGACGCCAGGCGCGCAACGGCGACGTCGGCTCCGTCGACGGGTTGCGAGGGCTGGCGCGCGCCTATCTCGGCTATGCCGAAGAGCATCCCGCCGTCTACGAGGCGATGTTCGTGCGGCGGACGGATCTGGTCTTCGGGAGTGCGGAGACTCCGGAGGTGCTGAGGACGGCCTTCAGTGAGATCTTGGCCGGCGTGGCTCCGTTCGCCACCGGGGATGCGGAGACGCTCACCGAAGTGTTCTGGAGTGCGTTGCACGGGCAGGCCACGTTGAACCACGGGGGACGCCTGCGTCCCGCCCATCGCCGAGCCCGCGCAGACCTCCTCGTCGCCGTCCTCACCTCGGACCGTCTGCTCGGAAACAAACCGTCACCTGACGCCGGCTTTGTTCCGGAAAGCGGCTAGGCGTTCCAGTGGTGGATGGCGGGAGAGCCTCGCTCCCAGCCGAGGACCGAGATGGTGGCGGTGTTGAGGACGAAGTGACGGCCTTCGGTGACGTCGAGCTCGAGCCAGCGCGCGGTCAGCGCGCGGAGGGCGTGGGAGTGACCGAAGACGAGGACATCGCCTGGTACGGCGGCTATCCGGGCGTTCACGCGGTCCAGACGGGCGGCGACCTCGGCGGGAGTTTCGCCGTTGGGTACCGGATGGGCCCAGACCGTCCAGCCCGGCACGGTCCTGCGGATCTCCGCGGTGGTGATGCCCTCGTAGTCCCCGTAGTCCCACTCGACCAGGTCGACGTCCACCTCGGCGTCCGGGAAGCCGGCGAGTTCCGCCGTACGCCGGGCTCGTTGCCGGGGTGAGGTCAGCACCAGGTCGAACTTCTCCCCTGCCAGCCGCTCCCGCAAGCCTGCCGCGACGCGCTCCCCGTCCGGGGTCAGCGGGAGGTCCGTGACGGACGTGTGCCGGCCCGACCTGCTCCACTCGGTCTCACCGTGCCGGACCAGGACGAGCTGGTCCTCGCGTTCGTGTGTGGTCACGCCTCCATCTTCGCAAAGGAAAACGCCGGATGGTCGCAGATCGAGGCTCAGGTCTTGACCGATCGACCTCGGACAGGGCAGGGTCGAAAACTGTAAGCGCTTCCACTCAGCATCCCTTCAGGTCCCCTCAGGAGCGAGCACGTGGCATCCGGAACCACCGGCCGGCCGGCGACGATCTACGACGTCGCGGCCCGGGCGAAGCTGTCGATCGCGACGGTTTCGCGTGTCCTGCAAGGGACCGGACCGGTTTCGGCGAAGGCGCGAGCCCGGGTCGGCCAGGCGGCGCAGGAGCTCAACTACGTACCGCTGCGCGCCGCCCGCAGCCTGGCGGTACAACGGCATGAGGCGCATGGGCTCGTGTTGCCCGACCTGGCCGGCCCGTTCTACGGCGACCTGCTGATGGGGTACGAGCGCTGGGCCGGCGAGCACGGCCAGAGCGTTGTCATCACAGTCACGCACGGCAACCCCGATCCCCGCCGCAGCGTCCGCGACCTGGCCGGGCGGGTCGACGGGATCGTTGTCCACGGCAACGCTCTCGACCTGCCCACGATCCAGGGGCTACGCAAGGCGGGCGTGCCGCTCGTGCTCATCGCGCATCCGGCGGTGACCGGGTGCGACTCGGTCCGCAGCGAGAGCTCCGCGAGTGCCGAGCAGCTCACCACGCGGCTGCTCGATCACGGCCGGACCAACCTGCTCTTCGTCGGCGACCCCGCGAGCTCGTACGACGTCTCCGAGCGGTACGCCGGGTTCGGCAAGGCGCTGGAGCGTCGTGGCCTCGAGGTCCCGAAACCCGAGCGGGTCCCGCTGACCGAGGAAGCCGGCGTCGAGGTCGCGCAACGGATGCTCAAGGCAACCAAGGACCGTCCCGACGGGTTGGTGTGTGCGAACGACGAGCTGGCGCTGGCCGCGTTGACCACGTTCCGCGCGGCGAGTGTCGGCGTACCCGAGGACATCGTGGTGACGGGGTGGGACGACGTGATGGCGGCGCGGTATGTGTCGCCGGGGTTGACCACGGTGCGGCAGCCGATGGCCGAGCTGGGGCGGACGGCGGCCCAGCGACTGCACGAGCGGGTGACCGGAGACCGGTCGCGGGCGCGCAACGACGTACTCAGGACACAACTCGTGCTGCGGGACAGCTGCGGCACGAAACCCGTCTGACCGGGGCGGCGGGGCGGGGACCACGACGGTCAGCGAAGGGCCCGCCACCGGCAACCTGACCGTCTGGGCGATGGGCACCGAAGGTGAGAACCTGCCCAAGCTGATCGAGCAGTTCCAGCAGACCAACCCCGGCGTGAAGGTGACCGTCACCCCGATCCCGTGGGACGCCGCGCACAACAAGTTCACCACCGCGATCACCGCGCAGACGCTGCCGGACGCCGCCATGGTCGGCACCACCTGGATGGGCGAGTTCGCCGACCTCGGCGCGCTCGACCCGACCCCGCAGGGGATCAGCCTGTTCGACTGGCCGGTGTTCGGTGAACGCTCGTTCCTCGGCCTCGGCGACTACTCCCACCTGCTGCACGACGCGGTCTTCCGCCGGGTGGTGCTGAACACCGCGCTGTTCGTGGTGCTGTACGTGCCGCTGAACGTGGTGGTGTCGCTCGGGCTCGCGGTCTGACTCGGGCCCAGGATCAAGGGCCGGCAGGCGTTCCGGGTGCTGTTCTTCATCCCGGTGATGACGCCGATGGTGGCCAACGTGATGGTCTGGCGGCTGCTGTTCCAGCCGGGCGGACTGATCGACAGCGGCATGCAGACCTGGTTCGGAATCGACGCACCGAACTTCCTCGGCTCGTCCAGCTGGGCGATGCCGGCGATCGTGGCGACGTCGATCTGGCAGGGCTTCGGCTACAACTTCCTGGTCTTCTCCGCCGCGCTCGACCAGGTGCCGCAGTCGCAGCTAGAGTCGGCGCAGCTCGACGGCGCCGGCGGGCTGCAACGGTTCCGGTACGTCGTCTGGCCGATGATCACGCCGTCGATCTTCTTCGCCACCACGATGACGCTGATCACCTCGTTCCAGGTGTTCGCCCAGCCGTTCATCCTGACCCAGGGCGGTCCGGGCGTGTCCACCCAGACCATCGTCATGTACGTCTACAACCAGGGCTGGCAGTTCCTCAGCATGGGCCTGGCGTCGGCGGCCGGCTGGGTGCTGTTCGTGATCATCATGGGCATCACCGCGATCCAGTTCGCCGGGCAACGCAAGTGGGTGAACTATGACGTCTGAGGCCTCCGCCGGAGTCACCGGTCGCCGCGTCCGCAGCGGCGTCTCGCACCTCCTGCTGATCATCGTCGCGATCCTCTTCCTCGGTCCGCTGATCTACGCCGTGTCCACCTCACTGAAGCCCGCGGACGAGGTGTTCACGCCGGCACCGCACCTGTTCGGCTCCGAGATCCGCTGGCAGAACTACGCCGACGCGTTCACGTTCGCGCCGTTCGGCCGGTACCTCCTGAACAGCCTGTTCGTCGCGATCGCCGGGACGTTCGTGGTGGTCGTTGCCTCGAGCATGTCGGCGTACGCGTTCGCGCGGTTGCGGTTCAGGGGCCGTGAGCAACTGTTCGTGCTGTTCCTGGGCACCTTGATGGTGCCGCAGGAGGTGCTGATCGTGCCGATGTACTGGCTGATGCAGTCGCTCGGCTGGGTGGACAGCTACTGGGCACTGATCCTGCCCTGGGCGTTCACCGCGTTCGGCACCTTCCTGCTCCGGCAGTTCTTCCTGACCGTCCCGGCCGAGCTGGAGGAGGCGGCCCGGGTGGACGGGTGCGGGCCGTTCCGTTCGTTCCTGCGGATCATGCTGCCGCTGGCACGGCCGGCCATCGCCGTACTGACCGTCTTCACCTTCATCAGTTTCTGGGGCAGCTTCCTGTGGCCGCTGGTCATCATCAACAGCGTCGCGGACAAGGGCACAGTGCCGCTCGGCCTGGCCCAGTTCGTCGGCCAGCAGGGCACCCAGTGGAACCTGATGATGGCGGCGTCGATCATGGCGATGATCCCGACCGTGCTGCTCGTCGTCCTGCTGCAGAAACATCTCGTCCGCGGCCTACTCGTGACCGGTTTGGGCGGCCGATAGTGCCTCGATGCCAAGGAGTGTTCAGATGACCGACGCGCCTCCCGCGTCTTCGGTGGAGAAATTCCGCGACCGGCGGTTCGGACTCTTCGTCCACTGGGGCCTCTACTCGCTCCCGGCCCGGCACGAGTGGGTGAAGAACCGCGAACGGCTGACCGACGAGGACTACCAGCCGTATTTCGACCACTTCGAGCCCGACCTGTACGACCCGCGCAAGTGGGCCCGCGCGGCGCGTGAGGCCGGCATGAAGTACGCCGTACTCACGACCAAGCACCATGAAGGCTTCTGTTTGTGGGACTCCGCGGTGTCGGACTACACGGTCGCGAAGACCGCGTGGGGTAAGGACCTGGTCGGCCCGTTCGTCGAGGCCTGCCGGGCCGAGGGGCTGGGCGTCGGGTTCTACCACTCGCTGATCGACTGGCATCACCCCGAGTTCCCGATCGACCTCGTCCACCCGCAGCGCGACGACGAAGAGGCGATCGCGAAGGCGGCCGGCCGGGACATCGAGGTGTACACCGACTACCTGCACGCGCAGACGCGCGAGCTGCTGACGAAGTTCGGCCCGATCGACATCATGTGGTTCGACTTCTCCTACCCGGGCCGCACGTACGACGACGGCCACGACGGTCACGGCAAGGGCAAGGACGACTGGCGTTCCGAGGAACTGATGGCGATGGTCCGGGAACTGCAGCCGGACATCCTGATCAACGATCGGCTGGACATCCCGGGCGACTTCGTCACGCCGGAGCAGTACCAGCCGGACAGCCCGATGCAGCGCGACGGGCAGCCCGTGCTGTGGGAGGCGTGCCAGACGCTGAACGGCAGCTGGGGCTACGACCGCGACAACCTGGACTGGAAGTCAGCCGAGCTGCTGGTGAAGATGCTCGTCGACTCCGTCTCCAAGGACGGCAACCTGCTGCTGAACGTCGGCCCGACCGGACGGGGCGAATTCGACCCGCGGGCGCTGGCCACGCTGGCGTCGATCGGCGAGTGGATGCGGCTGCACGAGCGGTCCGTGCGCGGGGCCCGGCCGAGCGAGTTCACCCCGCCGGCCGATGCTCGCTACACGCGGAAGGGCGACCGGCTCTACCTCCACCTGTTCTCCTGGCCGATGGGCCACGTCCACCTTGCCGGCCTGGCCGGCAAGGTCAACTACGCCCAGCTCCTGAACGACGCCTCCGAGATCAAGCGCATTGAGACCGACCCGCACCAAACCGCCCAGAACACCATGATGGGCGGCGTCTCGGCCGACGTACTCACCCTGAAGCTCCCGATCCAGAAACCGAACGTCCTGCTCCCGGTGATCGAACTCTTCGTGAGCTGACGTTTCAGGGGTCAACCCCGAACGCGGTGGGTTCGGCCGCCATAATTTGGCGGCCGAACCCACCAACTGCGGGGTTGACCCCTCAAACGTCCGTGGGCGTGGGGCGGCCGGGTTGTTCGCCGCCGCGGGCCTCGAGGTAGTTGTTCTTCGGGACCATCACCTTGCGGCGGAAGAGGCAGACGACGGTGCCGTCCTGCTTGTAGCCCTTGGTCTCGACGTGGACCACGCCGCGGTCGGCCTTCGACTTCGACTCCCGCTTGCCCAGGACGACGGTCTCGCCGTAGATCGTGTCGCCGTGGAAGGTGGGGGCGACGTGGCGCAGCGACTCGACCTCCAGGTTCGCGATCGCCTTGCCGCTGACGTCGGGCACCGACATACCGAGCAGGATCGAGTAGATGTAATTGCCCACCACAACGTTCTTGCCGAACTGGGTGGTCCCCTCCGCGTAGTGCGAGTCCAGGTGCAGCGGATGGTGGTTCATGGTGAGCAGGCAGAACAGATGGTCGTCGTACTCGGTCACCGTCTTGCCCGGCCAGTGCTTGTAGACCGCACCGACCGCGAACTCCTCGTAGCTACGCCCGAACTGCATCTCGGCTCCTCCTCCACGGTGGATACCCATGCTGCCGAATCCAAGCGCACCCCGGCCGTGGTCTGGCTCTCACCGGCGGGAGAGATAGGTCACCTCCCACCGCGATCCCGGGTCAGTCGGTCGGGCGCTGCACCGGCTGCTGGATCCCTTGCTCCGGCAGTCGGGGGTTGACCTCACCCTTGAGCGCCAGCTTGGCCAGGTGGTTGCGCGCCTCTTCGGCGAACTTGAAGTCGCACAGTACGTCGTACGTCGTCGCCACCACCGCGGTCCGGGAGGTGAAGTCGCGGCGGCCGGCCGACTGGGCGTAGCCGAGGCCACCGAACACCAGTCCGAAGAAGGCGCCCAGCACCACACCGGTGAGCAGTGCCGCGAGCCAGTTACCGGTCGTGAACAGGCCCAGCAGCAGGCCTACGAACAGGCCGAACCAGGCACCGCTGGCCAGTCCCGCGGTGAGCGCCCGGCCCCAGGTGAGCCGGCCGGTGATCTTCTCCACCTGACGAAGGTTGTTGCCGACGATGGTGGTGTGCTCGACCGGGAACTTCTCGTCCGAGAGATAGTCGACGGCTCGCTGCGCCTCCCGGTAGGTGTCGTACGTCCCGATCGTCAGGCCGCTCGGCCGGGGGTCCATCGAGGGCATGCCCTGCGTGGTCATCGTCGTTCCTCTCCACGTGCGTCCACCCCCATCATTGCCGACGGCTGGTTACCACGTCTTGATAGCCTCGCCGGTGATGACCGGGCGACGGTGGGACATGGGCGCGACACGCCGGATAGGACGAGTCTTCGCCCGGCGTGCGGGCGGTGACGGCCCGGTCCGCGGAGACCTGGTCGCCAGCGGCAAGCTGGACGGCGCACTGATCGACTGGGGCTTCTATCGCGACGGCCGGCGCGACGACCGGATCAACTCCTACACCGAGGCACTGGCCCGGGCCCGGCGCGGCCAGGGCTTCGTGTGGATCGGCTTGTTCCAGCCGAACGATCGCCAGCTGGCCATCATCGGCCAGGAGTTCGGTCTGCACGCACTGGCCCTCGAGGACGCGTCCGAGGCCCACCAGCGCCCCAAGCTCGAGCGGTACGACGACACGCTGTTCGCTGTACTGAAGACCGTCCGGTACGTCCCGCACGGGGATCTGACCGCCACCAGTGAGGTGGTGGAGACGGGCGAGGTGATGGTGTTCTGCGGGCCGGGGTTCGTCGTCACGGTCCGGCACGGTGAGCACAGTGAGCTGGCCGGCCTGCGGCAGGACCTCGAGCAGGAGCCGAAGCGCCTGTCCCTCGGTCCGGGCGCCGTACTGCATGCCATCGCGGACCATGTGGTGGACCGGTACCTGGAGGTCGCGGACGCCGTACAGGCCGACATCGACCTGATCGAGACCGCGATGTTCACGCCCCGCGGCTGGCGGAACATCGACCGGGTCTACCAGCTCAAGCGCGAGGTGCTGGAGCTGAAGCGGGCGGTGGCGCCGCTGACCGGGCCGATGCGCTCGCTGTCGACGCTGCGGCATCCGTTGATCGCGGACGAGACCAGGAACTACTTCCGCGACGTCGACGACCACCTGCTGCGGGTGAAGGAGCAGGTCATCTCGTTCGACGAGCTGCTCAGCTCGATCCTGCAGGCCGGGCTGGCCCAGGTCCAGGTGGCCGAGAACGAGGACATGCGGCGGATCTCGGCCTGGGTGGCGATCCTGGCGGTGCCGACGATGATCGCCGGGATCTACGGGATGAACTTCGACTACATGCCCGAGCTCCGGCTGAAGTACGCGTACTTCGTGGTGCTCGGCGTGATGGCGACCGCGTGCACGCTTCTTCACCGGTTGTTCAGGCGGATCCACTGGCTGTGAGGCCGGAGTTCCGTTACCGCGTGACGGGCGAGTTGGCAACCTTCTGCCATGGCCGCGAGTCCCACTCGTTTGGAATGTTCAAATTGTTGTGGATCGATTGGTGCCCTTGATTGAATGCATCATCGCGTTCGG
>Ga0193707_1000274_pt1 | contig 16489 bp, 14 predicted proteins | sample U3c2metaG_FD_143043 | JGI IMG/M metagenome (GOLD analysis project Ga0193707, IMG submission 143043) | Soil microbial communities from a riparian zone of the East river system, Colorado, United States - U3c2 | ecosystem: Environmental > Terrestrial > Soil > Riparian zone | place: USA: East River... | reverse complement strand
CGATAGAGGCCGGCGAAGGGTCTTGGGCGACGATCGCCTCGAACAAAGCGCCCGCTGCGGGATAGTCCCCAGCGTCATATACGCTCTCCGCCTGTGCAACCGCGTTTTTTTGCAGTGCTGGCTGCGCAGCCTCGCTAGAGCGGATTGGAACCGCGCTGTTAGCGGCCTTATGCCTGGTGGCTGTGGCGCAACCCGCCAAAACGGTGAGACTCGCGAGCGTCAACGAGGCCCGGCGAAGTTCGAGAAATGAACGCATGGAATGCCTTACTGCTGATGTGGGGTCGAAAGGGGTCCCGATTCCCGGTTTATCCGGGTAATCCCTGTATGAAGGACGACGGTGCACGTCGTTCAATAACGGACCCGGCCGGACTCCCCTTCCTGGCCTAGAGCACGCTCCAGAAATCGCGCCCGATGTCGACCGAGAAGGTCCAGCGCCCCTCGCGCAGGCCCCGGGCGACGTCGAGCCGCAGCACGTCGAAAACGGTAAGGGCGCCGAGTCCGACGGCGGGATACCAGCCCTGCCGCAACGGCTTGAAATCGGCGGAATGGTCTATCCACACCGCTGTCGCAAAGGGGGCGAGGGTGATCGTCCCTGGCGCACGCCCGAATCTGCCCAGCGGGATCCCGAAGAACGGCGCGAGGAAGCGGTACTCGATTCGTTGGCTCACGCCACCCCGCCCGACGAATTCGTGAAAGTCGTATCCCGGTCCGCTGGTTGGACCACCGAGGTACACAAGGTGTTGCCCTGGCAGCGTGTCGCCACTGAAAATTCCTGCGGCGATTGTGTGAAAGAGAAGCCGGCTCGAGCCGAACGGTTTCTGGAGATCGAGCACGAGCGACGGCCTCAGGAAATCGCCGGGTTGCGAGCCTGCGGGGCTCGCCTTACGGATCGCGCTTACAGACAGGTGCGCCCCGAGCTCGTAGCCGGCGAAAGTCAGCGTTGCCCCTCTGTCCAGTCCCACGGTCAGCCGACTCTCGTGCAGAGCGAGCGCCGGTATCGTGGGCTCAAAGCTGCCATTCGCCGGTCGGGCGTGAACGACCAGCGGTTCGTGCCGCTCGTACGCCAGCTCGAACGAAGGCCGCCATCCGAGGCGCGCGACAGATCCGGAGAGAGAGACGGCCCGCGCGTCGTAGGTGTCTGTGTAGTCGCTGCCGAATTCCTGCGCCGCGATGGTGTTACGCACCAGTGAGGTTTCCTGCTCATCGCTGACGTCCCGGTACTGTCGTTCCGCGGAGAGTATGAGAGAGGATCCCGCTCCCGTGCGGTATTCCAGCGCACCGCGCCCCTTCAATTGCTCGTCGCTGAATCCGTAGCGCCCCGATGCGGCGACGGCAAAACCCGCCCCGACACGCTGAAGGAATCCGCTCCCCAGTCCGAGGCCTTCGACCCGGTTGAATCGCGCGATGTCCGAGACGTGCCGCGCCGAGAACGCGAAGTTCCGGCTTCGTGCCAGTGCTTGCTGGCGGACTAGGGCGCGCGCTTCCTCCTGGACTTTCTGCACGTCCTCGTCGGTGACCGCCCTCACATCAGGAGGCAGAGAATCCAGAATGTGGCCGACGAACGGAAAGGGGTGCAGTGTTCTCTCCGCCGACGGCGCCATCACGATCTCCGGCCCCGTGAAGTAGCTGGCCGGAATTCCCTTGTTCACTTCGTAGCAGCAGATCTCCCAGCGTCCCCGGATGATGCCGCGCGCAGGATAGTCGAGCCACGAGCCGGTGCGGCGAATTTCGATCTCCTGGCGACGCGGCAGCCAGAAGCGGCCCTCGATGAGCGCGTTCTCCAGAACAACCGAGACATCTTCCAGATCCTTGTCTATGAGCGCGGCGCGGGTGAAGCTGAACGCCATGCGTACTACTTCGCCTGTCTCGCGGTCGATGTAGACGGCCCCCACGGCGCGCGGCTGGCGGTCGTCCTTTGGACGCACTTTGACCTCATAGACATCCAGCACGCGGGGGCCGAGGCGGATTTGTAGCGAGTCGTGAATGGCGAAATCGTAGACCTCGAGGCCCGTCGCCGAGAGAGGGTGCGGGACGTCCTGAACCTCATCGCCTTCACCGATTCTGATGATGTTCCTGAAGTTGTTCTGGACGATGCCGAGGTGATCGCGGTGGTAGTTGATATCGGTCGGCAGGAGCAGAGTGTCGCGGCGCCCCATGATGCGCTGCTTGCTCAGATCGGGAGCGCGCCAGTAAACTTCCAACCCCAGCTCGTCCGCCTTCACGATTTTTGGCGGCTCGGGGAATCCCTCTCCAAATTGTGCGAGGAATGTCACGTAGCCGTGCGCCGTCGCCTTGTAGTCGGCGAGGGCGGTGTCGGCGATCTGACTGGCTCTCCGCTCGGTGGCGCGCTCGACGAGCTCGCGCGTGCGGGGGTCGTTCCACACCTGCTGCGCACCGATGGTGCTCGCGTAGATCATCGCCGCGAGAACGCCGATCGCGCTGCGGAACCTGATACTATTCACCGCGAACCCGGAAAGTAGGCGAGGCCTCATGATGGAGGAAAACTAGTTGCTGGTGGTTCCTGTGGGAGAGCAAGCAGCGGCAATCAGCACGCTGAGCACGTGAGCTTCGAAGATTTCAAGCGGAGAGCGGCCGCGGCGACGCTCGTGCCCGTGTGGAAGGATATTCTCCTCGACACCGACACTCCGATCTCGGCGTTCTCCAAGCTCAGACGTGGCCCGTTTGCGTTTCTTCTCGAGTCCGCACCCGCCGGTGGCGAAACGTGGTCCCGATACACCTACCTGGGAACGGAGCCTCGCTCCGCGTGGAGACTCGCGAACGGGATCGTGGAGGACTGGACCGCCGACACGGGCTGGCACAACGCGCGAAGGGCGGCAGATCCCCTCGCCGATCTTGCCGCGCTCGTCGAGGAGGTACAGCCGGCTGACGTCCCCGAGCTCGGGCAGTTCTGGGGTGGAATCGTCGGATATTTCAGCTACGACATGGTGCGGCTCATCGAAAAGCTTCCGAACCGTCCTGAAAAGGGTCTCGGAGTTCCCGACGCCATCTTCGTATTCACCCGCTCGCTCGTGATCCTCGACAATCTCCATGGGCGAGCGCGGGTGGTGGTGTCTGTTCCGGTTGTAGGAAATGCCGGCGACGCGGAGCTCCGCTCTCGTTACGACGGGGCGATTGTCGAGCTGGACGACGTGCTCGCGCGCCTGCGGGCGCCGGCGCGCCTCAAGCCAATATCGCCCGATCTCAGCACCCCGGCGGTCGAGGGCCGCTCCAGCTACGAGCGCGCGGATTTCATGAAGCACGTGGATCGGATCAAGGAATACATCCGGGCCGGCGACTGCTTCCAGGCTCTCCTCTCACGCCGGATCGACGTTCCTCTCGATTTCGATCCCGCTGATCTCTATCGCGCGCTCCGCGCGATCAACCCCTCGCCGTACATGTACCACCTCGCGCTCGACGGAGTCGAGATCGTGGGCAGCTCTCCCGAGCTGTTGGTACGGGTGTCGGACAACCGCATAACACTTCGTCCGATCGCAGGCACCCGGCCGCGCGGTAAGACACCGGAGGAGGACAAGCAGCTCTCCGCCGAGCTTCTCGCCGACGAAAAGGAGCGGGCCGAGCACGTGATGCTGGTCGATCTCGGGCGTAACGACGTAGGCCGAGTGGCGAAGTACGGAACGGTGAAAGTCACCGAGCTGATGAAGATCGAGAAGTACTCGCACGTGCTGCACATCGTGAGTCAGGTGGAGGGCGAGCTGAACGATGGACTTTCGGCCCTCGACGTGTTTCGGGCGACCTTCCCCGCCGGGACGATGACGGGCGCGCCGAAGATTCGGGCAATGGAGATCATCGACGAGCTGGAGCCGGTGTCACGCGGACCGTATGCTGGCGCCATCGGCTACATTGGCGCCGGCGGCAAGCGAATGGATCTGGCGATTACGATCCGGACGTGCGTCATCGCGAACGGCGCGGCATCGGTCCAGGCTGGAGCCGGCATCGTTGCTGATTCGGTGCCCGAGCGCGAGTGGGACGAGACACGCAGCAAGGCCCAGGCACTCCTGAACGCCATTGCATCGGTGCGACGACTCCAGAAGACGCAATGATCGTCGGACTGACTATCCCCTCGTACGAGCGCTTCCAGGTTGGCGGCGCGCGCGTCGTCGCGGCGCAGACCTGCGCGCCGAGCATTCGTGGAGTGCTAGAGAAGGAAAGGCTTTACGAGTTCGCATCGCGTCAGCCGGACACCATTCCACTCGTCGGACGCGCGCCCGTCTTCGCTGTGAATCTTCCCGGTGGCTGCGGCAGAGTGGTGGTGCGCCACAACATGCGTGGCGGCTGGATGGCGAAGTTCAACAGCGATCTCTTCGTCCTGCCGACGCGTGGCTACCGAGAGCTGCTCGCGTCGTTACGGCTGAGAGCGAGCGGGGTGAGCACGCCCGAGGTGCTCGCCTACGTGTCCTATCCGAAGAATCTTCTGCTGCGCCGCTCCGATGTCGCGACGCGCGAGATTCCCAACGGCCACGATCTTTCCGTCGCTCTGGCCAGGATCACGGATCACGACCACAGGGTGATGGTGTTGGAAGCCATAGTAAAGCTGTTGCGATCCCTGACGCACGCCGGGGCGCACCACCAGGATCTCAATCTGAAGAACGTGCTGCTCACGGCCGGGGAAGGTCCAGGGCTCAACGCGCACGTGCTCGATGTCGATCGGGTTCGATTCAGCTCACCGGGTTCGCCGCTCGTGGCGAAAGCAAATCTCGACCGGCTCATTCGCTCTCTGCGCAAATGGCGCGATCTTCACTCCCTTCCCTATTCCGCGGAAGACGAAGAGTATCTGCGATTGCGGAGCGTGGAGTGAGCGCTGCGATCGCGCCCGGAGTGCCGGACAGAATCTGCATCGTGATGATGAGCGCCGTCGGCGACGCGGTGCACGTGTTGCCGGTGATCAACGCGCTCAAGCGGGCGAATCCAGCGACGCGCATCACGTGGGTTCTCCAGCCGGGGCCCGCGGCGCTCGTGCGGGGTCACCGTTCGGTCGATGAGATAATCGTCTTCGATCGCGCCCGCGGCTTGATGGCGTTCCTGGATGTTTCCTCGGAGCTGGCGAAGCGGCGCTTCGACCTGGTGATCAATCTCCAGGTCTACTTTAAGGCGGGCATCGTGACCGGCGCGACACACGCACCGGTCAAGCTGGGATTCGATCGATCGCGGGCGCGCGACCTGAACTGGCTCTTCACCAACAGGAAGATTCCGCCGCATCCCGTCCAGCACGTTCAGGATCAGTATTTCGAGTTTCTGACGGCGCTTGGCGTTTCGCCCGACCCGGGGGAATGGCATCTCGGGCCGGGGCCGGTCGAGCGGGGATGGCAGCGCGAGTTCATTGCATCAATATCTCGCCCGATTGCATCGATCGTCGTCGCGACCAGCAAACCCGAGAAAGATTGGATGCCGGAGCGTTGGGCCGAGGTGAGCGACGCACTCCACGAGAAGTTTGGAATGGGGGTGGTTCTCGTCGGTGGTCGTTCAGAGCGGGAACTCGCGGCGGAGCGAATCGTCATCGAGCGCGCGAAGCACAAGCCCCGCTCCGAGCTGGGGAGCGGCTTGAGAAATCTGGTCTCGATTCTGGATGCGTCTGCGTTGGTCCTCTCGCCCGATACGGGTCCGTTGCACATGAGCGTCGCGCTCAATCGTCCGGTCATCAGTCTCATGGGCTACACCAATCCAAAGCGTACCGGGCCTTATCGCCGATTCCAGGATCTCATCATCGACGCGTACGGGGAGCCCGGGGAGGATTACCCGATCTCGATGCAGAATCGCCCGGGACGAATGAAGCGAATCGAGACGCGTCACGTGCTGGAGAAGGTGCAGTTGTGGCGCGATCGCTACGCCGACCGAGGTGGAAGATGACGCCGCGAAAATCCAGTGGATCCACACCGAACAGGTCGCTCAGCATCAAAGTGCCCGTCAAGGAGCAGGTCTCGGCCGGCGGTGTCGTGTTTCGCGGAGACCAGGGGAGCGTGGAAGTGGTGATCGTCTCCGTCGGCGGACAGAACAGGTGGCAGCTGCCCAAAGGGCTGGTCGAGGCGGAAGAGAAGCCCGAGATAACGGCGGTGCGGGAAGCGCGGGAGGAAGGCGGAGTGTCGAGCGAGATCGTGCAGCTCATCGAAACGATCGAATACTGGTATGCGGGGCTCGACAACGGCATCAAGGTGCGCTTCCACAAGCGCGTTCATTTCTTCCTTCTTCGCTACGTCTCGGGAGATACGAAGGACCACGACTGGGAAGTGAACGAGGCGCGCTGGGTATCAATCGAGGATGCGACGGGTCAGCTTGCGTTCGACAACGAAAAGCGAGTGATGGAGAGGGCGCGGGAGCTAGTCGGCTGACGTCGTCAGAACACCGAACCCGTATTTGACCCCGACGTCTCGCATCAGTCCTACAAGCCGCCCGAGGGGCAGTCCCATGACGGCGAAGTAGTCCCCTTCGATGCGCTCGACGATCGTCGCCCCAAATCCCTGGATTCCGTAGGCACCCGCCTTGTCCATCGGCTCCCCGGTCGCGATGTACGCTTCGATCTCGTCATCCCGCAGGCGGCGGAACTTCACGCGCACCTCCTCGACGGCGGAGCGGAGCTTCCTTCCCCGTGAGACCGCGACAGCGGTGACTACCGTGTGCTCGCGACCACTCAGCATACCCAGCATCCGGGCTGCGTCGGCGGCGTCGGTAGGCTTGCCCAGAACTTTGCGATTGATGACGACGACCGTGTCGGCGCCGATGACGATGAGATCGGGATCACGCACGGCGATGGCGTTCGCCTTCTCGCGGGCAAGCCGCTCGGCGTGACGGCGTGGGGCTTCCCGTGAACGCATTGTCTCGTCGATGTTCGCCGGGCGCACCTCGTGGGAGATGCCGATCAGGTTGAGCAGGTCCCGCCGTCTGGGGGAGCCGGACGCGAGCACGACACGACAGTCGCTCATCGCTCGAGCCACAGCGTGACTGGTCCGTCGTTCACGAGCTCGACATCCATCATCTCACCGAACTCGCCGCTCTCGACGTGGAGCCCACGCTCACGCAACGCCGCCAGAAAACGCTCGTACAAGGGGATCGCTTCCTCGGGACTCGCGGCGTCTATGAAGCTCGGCCTCTTGCCTTTCTCCGCGTTCCCGTAGAGAGTGAACTGCGACACGACCAGCATCGCTCCGCCGACTTCCGAGAGAGCAAGATTCATTTTTCCGTCGGCGTCGCTGAAGAGGCGGAGGCCGAAAGTCTTCTCGGCCATCCAGTCGACCTTCTCCGGAGTGTCGCCGTGCGTGAAGCCGACGAGAAGGAGAAATCCCTTCCCAATCCTGCCAGCCGTTCGCTCTCCAATGCGGACTTCCGCCCGCGAGACCCGCTGAAGCAGGACTCTCAGTACTACTCCACCGTGACGGACTTGGCGAGGTTGCGCGGCTGATCGACGTTCGCGCCCCGCTTGACGGCGATGTAGTACGCCAGGAGCTGAAGCGGTACCGACGCCAGAACTGGCGTGAGCATGTCCTTCGTCTCGGGGATGCGGAACTCGTAGTCCAGCTTTCCCGCCAGCATCGGCTCTTCACGCGTGGTGATTGCGATCACGCGTCCACCCCTCGCCTTCACTTCCTGCACATTCGAGACGACCTTCTCGAACACAGAGTCGTGCGGTGTGATGAACACCACGGGCATCTTCTCGTCGATCAGCGCGATCGGCCCGTGTTTCATCTCCGCCGCGGGGTAGCCCTCGGCGTGGATGTAGCTGATCTCCTTCAGCTTGAGCGCTCCCTCGAGCGCGGTCGGGAAGCTGTAGCCACGGCCCAGATAGAGGAAATTCTGCGCATTCTTGAAATCCTCCGCGATCTTCTCGATCTCGGGGGCCCGGTCGAGAATCTTCTGAATCTTGGCGGGAAGGGCCAGCATCTCCTCGATGATCTCTTTCCCGTCCACCATCGACAGGTTGCGGAGCCGGGCCAACTTTAGTGTAAAGAGAAGCAGGGCAATAACCTGGGATGTAAATGCCTTGGTGGAGGCGACACCGATCTCCGGTCCGGCGTGCACGTAGATGCCGCCATCGCTCTCGCGCGCGATGGTCGAGCCGACGACGTTCACGATTCCGTACGTTCGCGCGCCACGGGATTTTGCCTCACGCATCGCGGCGAGCGTGTCCGCCGTCTCACCCGATTGTGAGATGACGATGCACAGCGTTTTGTCCGTGACGATGGGGTTCCGGTAGCGAAACTCGGAAGCGTACTCGACCTCGACGGGAATGCGCGCGAGGCTCTCCAGCATGTGCTCGCCGATCAGCGCCGAGTGCCAGCTCGTGCCGCAGGCGGTGATGAGGATGTTGTCGAACCTGAGAAGCTCCTCGTCGGTCATGTTGAGACCTCCGAGCTTGGACGTGCCCTGATCGGGCAACAGGCGTCCCCGCATTGCGTTCTCGACCGTCGCCGGCTGCTCGAAGATCTCCTTGAGCATGAAATGGGCGAACCCGCCGCGCTCGATCTGGTCCAGGTCCCAGTCGATCTTGCTGACCCGGCGCTCGAGCTGCTGCGCACGCTGGTTGAGAACGGTGTAGCCGTCCCGCGTCAACACAGCGACATCGCCGTCGTCGAGATAGACCACTTCGCGCGTCTGTGCCAGAATGGCCGAGACGTCGCTGGCAACGTAGTACTCGCCTTCACCAAGTCCGATGAGAAGCGGGCTGCCTTTGCGCGCAGCCACGATCTTGTTCCTGTCCTCGCTCGAGACGACTGCGATCCCGTAAGTGCCTTCGATCTGCCAGAGGGCCTCGATCACCGCGTCCTCGAGATTTCCGTCGAACGCTTCTTCGATGAGGTGGGCGATCACTTCGGTGTCCGTGTCCGAGACGAACTTGTGTCCGCGCGCCTGGAGACCCTGCTTGAGCGTCCCGGAATTCTCGATGATGCCATTGTGCACGACGGCGATGTTTCCCTTGCAATCGATATGCGGATGGGCGTTGCACTCGTTGGGGACGCCGTGCGTCGCCCAGCGCGTATGGCCGATTCCCATGTCACCCGCGACGGGGCTGGCAGCGAGCGCGCGCTCGAGCTCGGAGATTTTTCCAGCGGCTTTGCGGGTCTCGACCCCACCGCCGTTCATGACGGCGACGCCCGCGGAGTCGTAGCCGCGGTACTCCATGCGCTTGAGCCCCTCGAGGAGCAGGGGCGTCGCGCCGCGCATTCCGATGTAGCCGATTATTCCGCACATAAAGATTTCTCGTTGACTGTGTTCTTACCGGCCCAGCGCCTCAACCGGCTGCCGGCAATCACGGACCAGCTCCTGCGCCGCTCCGGTTGTCGGGGCTTCTGCAATTACTCGCACGATTGGTTCCGTCCCGGAGGGGCGGATGTGCACCCAGCGATCCGGCCAGGTCAGCCTCAGCCCGTCCTGGGTGTCAACTTCGGCGTCGGGGAAGGCCCGCTTGAGGGCTTCGTAGACCGCGTCGAGAGGTGCGTCCGGTCGGTCCAGCTTGTCCTTAACGATAACGTATCTCGGGTACGCAGCGATGATTTTCGAGAGGGGCTTCCCCTCCTCCAGGAGTAGCTGGAGCATGATTGCGGCTCCCACTGGCGCGTCCCTGCCTAAGTGGAGCTCTGAAAGAATTACGCCGCCATTTCCCTCGCCCCCGATGGGCGCCTTCTCGGAGCGCATTCTGGTGGCGACGTTGACCTCGCCGACGGGGGCGCGGATCACGCGGGTCCCGGCCTCCCTGGCGATGTCGTCCAGAATGCGGCTGGTCGACAGATTCGTGACAATGACGCCCTTTCGGTGCCTCAGGACCAGCTTGGACGCGAGCGCGAGCGTGTAATCCTCTCCAATCGCGATTCCTTCCTCCGACACGAGCGCCAGACGGTCCACGTCGGGATCCACCGCCATTCCAATCTCGCAGTGCGAATCCACTACCAGCTTCTGCAGCTCTCCCAGGTTTTCGGCGATCGGCTCGGGGGGATGCGGGAAGCGTCCGTCGGGCTCCATGTTGATGGTCGCCAGCTTGCACCCCAGCAGCTCGAGAAGCACCGGCATGAACACCCCGCCCGCACCACGTACGCAGTCGAGGGCCACTCGGAATTCCTTCTTTCTTATCCCATCGACGTCGAGAAAGGGGAGGGCCAGAATTTTCTCGATGTGTTCCCGCGCCGCGTCCTTGTCCTGAGCAACGGTTCCGAGCTTGTCCCAGGTCGCTCGTGGGATGTTTCCCTCCACGACCTGTCGCATCAGCGCCCCCTCCGCGGCATCGAGAAACAGCCCCGACGGACCGATGAATTTGAGTGCGTTCCACTCGATCGGATTGTGGCTGGCCGTGATGGCGAGCCCGCCGGCGGCATGGTGGTGCTCGACGGCGAGCTGCACGGTCGGGGTCGGCACCATGCCGATGTCGAGCACGTCGCAGCCGACCGACTGAAGTGCGGCATGGACGACCGGCTGGAACATCGGACCGGACACCCTGCTGTCACGACCAACGACGATGAGCGCTTTCGGACCGGACCGCGCCAGCGCCCAGGCGCCGAAGCCGGCCGCGAACCTGGCGATTATCTCCGGTGTCAACGCCTCTCCGACTCGACCGCGCACGCCGGAGACACCCACCATCAAACCCTCATAAGCCATTCGTGTTCTGTCCTCTCGTTTCCTTTTGGGCCGGCTGAGTAGCGGGTAATTTACTCGGCACGAGGCGGCCGGACGACGAAAATGCGCGCTCGATTGGTTAACTTCTCAGGCATCATCCATACCTCTCCTTCCGGTGTGAAAGGCGCATGACCCGCATCTTTGACGAAGATCTGAAAGTTTCATTCGGTACCCGCGCCATTCACGCGGGACAGCGCCCCGATCTTCTTTCGGGCGCGATAATGACGCCGATCTACACGACCTCCACGTACGTTCAGGAAGGCCTCGGCCAGAACAAGGGATATGAGTATGCGCGCGGCAAGAATCCAACGCGCGAAGCGCTGGAGCGAAATGTCGCGGCGCTGGAGGGTGGAACCCACGGCTTTGCGTTCAGCAGCGGCATGGGCGCGACCGATTCCATCATGAAGCTATTCAAGTCAGGGGACCATATCGTCGCCGGTGAGAGCAGCTACGGCGGCACCTTCAGGTTGTTCGACAAGATCCTCAGGAATTTCGGCTTGTGCTTTTCCTACGTCGACAGCCGCGACCCGCAGAATGTCGAGGACGCGTGCAACGAGCACACGGTCGCGATCATGATGGAGACGCCGACCAATCCGATGATGCGACTGACGGACTTGAGCGCGGTCGGACAAATCGCCAAGCGCAAGAATGCCCTCTTCATCGTCGACAACACCTTCGCTTCGCCCTACTTCCAGCGGCCGTTCGATCACGGCGCGGACATCGTCTATCACTCGACCACGAAGTATCTGAACGGACACAGCGACATGGTCGGCGGAATCGCTGTAGTCCGTGACGACGACCTCGCGGAACGGATGCAGTTCATTCTCAACACTGCTGGCGCGGTTCCCGGCCCGTTCGACGCGTGGCTGGTGCTGCGTGGCACCAAGACCTTGCACCTGCGGATGCCTCGCCACGACGAGAATGGCCGCAAGATCGCCGCGTGGCTCGCGGAAAAGCTCGGGGCCGAGAATGTGATCTATCCCGGCCTGCCGTCGCATCCACAGCACGAGCTGGCGAAACGTCAGATGAAGGGATTCGGTGGAATGATCTCAATACTGACTGGAACCAAGGAGAAGGCGGCAAAAATCCTCGGCAAGGTGCGCGTTTTTTCCCTCGCGGAATCACTCGGCGGTGTCGAGAGCCTGATCAGCCATCCCGCGTCCATGACCCATGCGTCGGTTCCCCCCGAGCGGCGCGCGGCGCTCGGACTGCGGGATGATCTGCTTCGACTCTCGTGCGGAGTCGAAGACATCGCGGATCTTCTTTCCGATCTCGAGCAAGCGTTCGCATGAAGGTGCTGATCGTCGGCGGCGGCGGGAGAGAGCATGCCCTCGCCTGGAAACTGTCCCGGGACGATCCGAACATCAATCTGATAGTCGCTCCCGGAAATCCGGGGATCGCTTCGATCGCGCGATGTGTTCCGATCGGCGTCGACAGACTCGCTGACCTGGCCCACCTGGCCGAAGAAGAGCACGTGGATCTGACTATCGTCGGACCAGAAACCCCGCTGGAAGCGGGAATCGCGAATCTCTTCCAAGCGCGTGGACTCCCGATCTTCGGTCCGACACGCGAGGCGGCGCGCATCGAGACATCAAAGCGCTTCGCGAAGGAGCTGATGGTCCAGGCGGGAATTCCGACCGCGCGGGCAGTGCAGCACACTGACGCCAAAGAGGCGAAGGCGGCGCTCGCCGATTTCTCGTCGCCAGTCGTGATAAAGGCGTCGGGCCTTGCCGGCGGAAAGGGCGTGATCGTCGCCCAAAGCGCTGTCGAAGCGGAGCGCGCGATCAACGCGATGCTGAGCGACCGGGTGTTCGGCGCGGCGGGTCGCGAGATACTCATCGAAGAGTTCATGGAGGGGGAAGAGATCTCGCTTTTCGCAATCACAGATGGGCACCAGGCTCTCCCGTTATTGGCGGCGCAGGATCACAAGCGGCTGCACGAGGGCGATTTCGGACCCAACACGGGCGGAATGGGCGCCTACGCTCCGACATCGCGCGCCAAGCCGGAGCTCGTCGCGCGCGTGATGGCGGAAATCATCAGGCCGACCCTCGCGGCGATGCGGGACGCAGGCTCTCCATTCACAGGTCTGCTCTACGCCGGACTGATGATCACTGACGACGGACCCAAGGTCGTGGAATTCAACAGCCGGTTCGGGGATCCCGAAACGCAGGCTTTGATGCCGCTCATGGATTCATCGCTCCTCGAATTGATCGCGGCGGTAGCCGGCGGCGGCTCGCTCAGCCGCGCACGCACTCCGGATTGGAAACCGCTCTCCTCGGTTACCACGGTGCTGGCCGCGGCTGGCTATCCCCACGAGCCCCGGACTGGCGACGTCATCCAGCTCCCCCCGCCCGAAGAGGGTGTCGAGATTTTCCACGCGGGAACGGCGCTGAATCCATGGACGAACGAGCTCGTGACTGCCGGAGGGCGCGTGCTCGCGGTGACCGCGGTAGCCTCGAGTCTCATCGAGGCCGCGGAGATCTCGCGATCCCACGCCGAGCAGGTGTCGTTCAAGGGGAAGCAGCTACGACGCGACATCGGATGGAGGGAGGTCATGCGCGGTGCCCGAACTACCTGAGACGGAAACGATCGCGCGGGATCTCGACGGCGCGATCCGAGGACGGAAGATAAAAAAGGTTTCCGTTCGCAAGGCCGATGTGCTGCGCGAAGTCAGCGCGCGCTCGATCGCGAAGCGGCTCCATGACGCCACGATCCTTCGCAGCTGGCGCCGGGCGAAGCTAGTGGTGATCGATCTCGACACTGGCGACCGACTCGTCGTGCAGCCGCGCTTCACGGGCGCTCTCCTGATCGACGACGGCACATTCACTGGATCCGAGCTCGACTATTCGACACTGCGACTCGACCTCGACGACGGCAGAGCTCTGCACTACGCCGACGTCCGCCGGCTGGGAACAGTTGCGCTGATGGATGCGGATCGTTTCGAAGAGTACTCGGGCAAACTCGGCATCGAGCCACTTGACCGTGCATTTTCGGCCGAGCATCTATCGACAGTTCTTCGGGCGACGAATCAGCCCGTCAAGAAAGTCCTAATGGAGCAGCGAAAAATCGCAGGCATCGGCAACATCTACGCGAACGAGGCGCTCTGGAGAGCCCGCATCGACCCATCACGCCCGGGGGCGTCGGTCACCTTCGAGCAGGCAACGCTGCTCCGCGATTCTATCGTCGCCGTGCTGGGTGAAGCGATCGAGGCACGGGGCACGAGCTTTCGCGACTACCGGGATGCGCGGGGAAAGCGCGGCTCGTTCGTGGAAAAGCTCGAGGCCTACGGGCGGGGCGGCCTTCCCTGCCGAAGATGCGGCGCGAAGCTCGTCTCCACGCACGCCATCGATGGCCGCGCGACGACGCTGTGCGTGAAGTGTCAGCACTGAGATGATTCGCGGCGCTTCCCGGGTCGAGAGACAGCCGACGAGCGAGGCGCAGCTCGCGATAATGCGAACGAACGTGCGCGACAAAGCCGCGGACAGGCCCGGCGTCTATCGCATGCTCTCGAGCGAGGGCGAAGTTTTGTACGTCGGCAAGTCCAAGCAGATCCGCTCGCGGTTGATGAGCTATTTCCGATGCGAGTATCCGGCCGACAAGGGCGCGCGAATACTGCGTTCCGCCGAGTCCATCGAGTGGGACTACGCGCCGAGCGAGTTCGCGGCGCTGCTGCAGGAGCTGCGGCTGATCAAGCGATTCCGACCGCGCTACAACGTAGCGATGATGCGCGACGCAAGGCATTACTCGTTCATCAAGCTGACGAAGGGAATCGCGCCCAAGATGCTGGTCGTGCGAGGTGCGTCGGGCGAGGAAGCGGGCATTTATTACGGCCCGTTCGTGGGCGCCCGGCGGGTGGGTGAGGCGGTCCGCGAGCTGAGTGACGCGCTGATGCTCCGCGATTGCCGCGCCGACATGAAGATGTTCTACAGCGATCAGGTGGAGCTGTTTCAGCTGTCTCCACGGACGCCCGGCTGCATCCGCCACGAGATCTCCAAGTGCCTCGGCCCCTGCGTCGGCGGCTGCTCGGCCGCGCAATACGACGAGCGTGTTGTCCTCGCGCGGGCGTTTCTCGAGGGCTCGGACGACGGCCCGATCAACATGCTGCGGGGCGAGATGGAGCGATTGAGCGAGGCGCTCGAGTTCGAGCGAGCCGCGCACTACCGTGACAAGCTCGAGCGGCTCGAGGAGCTTCGGGCGCAATTTGGCCGGCTGCGCTTCGCGGTGGAGAATCTTTCGTTCGTGTACACAGTGCCCGGGCACGAAGGCGAGGACAAGGTCTACCTCATTCGGCGGGGCGTAGTGCGGGCCGAAGTGACGAAGCCCAAGTCGTCGAAGGATCGGCGCACGATGAAGCAATTGGTGGAGGACATCTTCTCGCAGAAGGAATCGCCGGCGGCGCAGGTCCCCACCCACGAGATCGACGAGCTGCTATTGCTCTCGTCCTGGTTCCGAAGATTCCCGAAGGAGATGAAGCGGACGAAGCAGGTCAGCTGACCTGCTTCCCCCGGATCCTAGGCCTCGCCTTCCCAACGCTTGACGAGCTTCTGCTCCACTCCGAGCTGGTCGAGCATCCTCGCCACCACGAAATCGACCAGATCAGATATCCTTTCCGGCCGATGATAGAACCCGGGTGACGCCGGCATAATCACGGCGCCCGCGCGTGTCAGTCGCAACATGTTGCCGAGATGAATTGCGCTGAGTGGCGTCTCGCGGGGGACGAGGACGAGCTTCCGCTGCTCCTTTAACGTGACATCGGCGGCGCGCTCTATGAGCGACCTCGATGCCCCAACCGAAATTGCGGAAAGGGTCCCCATCGAACACGGACAGACGATCATTCCGGCGGTGCGCGACGATCCAGACGCCGGAGCTGCGCCACGGTCGTCGTTGGAGAATACTTCGACGTACGACGCCCAGGCGTCGATGCCGACGGCGTCACGGAGGGCGTCCATCGAACCGATTCCAGCCTCGGTTGCGAGCAGTCTCAGCCCGTACTTCGACACGATCAATGAAACGGGCCGACGCGCGGAGGTAAGGGCCTGCAGCAGTTTCACGGCGTACGGTGCGCCCGATGCGCCCGTGATCCCGACGACGATCGGCGGAGTGTTGCTCATCTCAGCAGCCGCTCCGTAAACACGAAGCCGAGGAATACGATGCTGATGACGCCATTCATCGTGAAGAAAGCCGCATCGAGCCGCGAAAAATCATTCGGCTTGACGAGCGAGTGCTCATAGAAAAGAAGCTGCCCGGCCACTGCAACACCAACGAAATAGACAACGCCCGTTCCCGCACCCAACCCCGCGACGGCCAACGCGACGACAGTCGTAAAGTGAAGAGCGCGCGCAATACCGAGCGCGTTCGACTCCCCGAAAGTTGACGGGACCGAGTACAGGCCGTTCGCCCGGTCGAACGAGACATCCTGAAGCGCATACAGAATGTCGAAGCCGCCAACCCAGCTCGCGACCGCGATCGCGAGAGCAATCAACATCCACCACGGCTCGCTCCAGTGGCCGGTAATCGCCAGATATCCGCCGACTGGCGCGATCGACAGACCGACGCCGAGCACCAGGTGAGACCAGCGCGTGAATCGCTTGGTGTAGCTGTAGAACAACACCCACGCGAGGGCCAATGGCGAGAGCATAAGGCAGAGCGTGTTGAGCTGCCACGCGGCCACAAAGAACAGGACCGATGCGATTACAACAGCCACAGCGGCTTCACGGACACTCATCGCCCCGGATGGAATCTCGCGCGATCGTGTGCGCGGATTGAGCGCGTCGATCTCGCGATCGACGATGCGATTGAACCCCATCGCCGCAAATCGGGCTGTCGTGAATGCGACGACCACCCAGATGACATCGCTCCAAGTGATCGGCGCGAC
>Ga0193707_1000273_pt1 | contig 16492 bp, 11 predicted proteins | sample U3c2metaG_FD_143043 | JGI IMG/M metagenome (GOLD analysis project Ga0193707, IMG submission 143043) | Soil microbial communities from a riparian zone of the East river system, Colorado, United States - U3c2 | ecosystem: Environmental > Terrestrial > Soil > Riparian zone | place: USA: East River... | reverse complement strand
CGCGCAGCGGGCGGAGCGGTTCGACATCGCGCGCCCACCTCTCCTGCGCTACCACGCACACGAGGTCACGGGCGGCGAATGGTGGCTGACCCACATCGAGTGCCACGCGATCCTCGACGGCTGGAGTCACACCGGCGTCGTGGCCGAGCTGCTCGACGTCTACCGGATGCTGCGCGACACCGGCGGCGCGGACCTGGCGCCGCCGCCCGCCGTACGGTTCGCCGACTTCGTCGCCCTGGAACAGCGGGCGCTGGCCTCGCCCGCCACCGTCGAGTTCTGGTCGAGCCGGCTGCGCGAGTACGAGCGGTTCGAGCTGCCGGAGACCTGGGGCGGTGACCGGCCCGACGAGGCGCCCAGGATCATCGAGGTGCCGTACGAGGACCTCCTGCCCGGACTGCGGCGACTCGCGTCCGCCGCGCACGCGTCGATGAAGAGCGTCGTGCACGCGGCACACCTGAAGGCGTTGAGCATCGTCAGCGGCGAGCGCCGCTTCTTCGACGGGCTCGTGTGCAACGGCCGCCCGGAACACCTGCGCGGCGACGAGGTCCGCGGCATGTACCTCAACACCGTGCCGTTCGCGGCCGACGTGACCGCGCCGACGTGGCGTGGCCTGGTGCGGGCGGTGTTCGACGGGGAGGCCGCGCTGTGGCCGCACCGCCGCTACCCGATGCCCGCCATGCAGCGGGAGTGGGGTGCGTCGACGCAGCTCATCGACGTCGCGTTCGGCTACCTCGACTTCCACATGCTCGACTGGGAGGCCGGTGACGTCGGCATCGTCGACGACTTCAGCCCCAGCGAGCTGCCTCTCGAGGTCTGGACGTTCCCCGGCGTGCTCCGTCTCGGCGGCCGGCCGAGCCGGATCGGCCGGCCACAGCTCGAACTGCTCGGCCGCACCTACCGGCACGTCCTCGAAGCCATGGCCGCCGACCCCGGCGGGGACACGGACCTGAGCCTGGCGCCGCCGGACGCGGCCCTGGCACTGTGCGACGACACGACGCGGCCGTACGACACCGGCACACTCGTGCACGGGCTGATCGAGGCCCACGCGACCGCCGGCCCGGACGCCGTGGCGCTGCGCCGCGGCCAGGAGACCGTCACCTTCGGCGAGCTGGACGAACGCGCCACCGGGCTCGCCCGCCGGCTCGCCGGGATGGGCGTCGGCCCGGACCGGATCGTCGGGCTGCGCCTGCCGCGGGGCATCGACCTGGTCGTCGGCATGGTCGCCACGCTGAAGGCGGGCGGCGCCTTCCTCCCGATCGACCCGGACTACCCGGCCGACCGGATCGCCTACATGCTCACCGACGCGGACGTCGCGGTGGTGCTGGACGAGAAGCTGCTCGGCGCGACCGGCGGCGCCACGCGTGAGCCGATCGGCCCCCGCCTGGACGACCTCGCGTACGTGATCTACACGTCGGGCTCCACCGGCCGGCCGAAGGGCGTCGGGGTACCGCACCGCGGCGCGCTGAACCTCCGGCACGCGCAGGGCGAGCACCTCGCCGTCCGCGCGGGCGACCGGGTTCTGCAGTTCGCCTCGCCGAGCTTCGACGCCTCGGTGTGGGAGCTGCTGATGTCGCTCACCCGCGGTGCCGAGCTGGTGCTGCCGCCGCCGGGCACCGACCAGACCGACCTGCGCCGGCAGGCCGGACTGGTCACGCACATGACGCTGCCACCGTCCCTCCTGGACAAGCTGGACCCGGCGGACTTCCCGCACCTGCGCGTCCTCGTGTCCGCGGGGGAGGCGTGCCCGCCCGAACAGGCGGCGCGGTGGGCCCGGCACACCACGTTCATCAACGCGTACGGCCCGACCGAGACGTCCGTGTGCGCCACGCTCACCCGCGTGGAGCCGAGCGCGTCGGCGACGGCGTCGGCGGAGGCACCCTCGATCGGCCTGCCGATCGGCAACGTACGGGCGTACGTCCTGGGCGCGGACCTGCGGCCGGTCGCCCCCGGCGTACCCGGTCAGCTGTACGTCGGCGGCGCGGGGCTGGCCCGTGGCTACCTGGGCCGGCCGGCGCTCACCGCCGGGCGGTTCGTGCCGGACCCGTACGCGGGCACACCGGGCGCCCGGATGTACGCGACCGGCGACCTGGTCTCCCGCAACGCCGACGGCACCATCCGCTACCACGGCCGCGACGACCACCAGGTCAAGGTGCGGGGCTTCCGCGTCGAGCTCGGTGAGATCGAGGACGCGCTGACCACCCACCCGGCCGTCGCCGCCGCGGTCGTCACCGTGCACCGCGGCGCGAGCGGCGACGCGACGCTCGTCGGGTACACCCGTGGCCGCCCGGTGCCCCCGGCCGAGCTGCGGAAGCACCTTCGTACGCGCCTGCCCGGGCACATGGTGCCCACGCATCTCCTCGCCCTGGACGACTTCCCGCTCACCCCGGCCGGAAAGGTGGACCGCGCGGCCCTGCCCGCGCCGGACGGCAGCCGCCCCGTCACCGAGTACGTGGCGCCCCGTACCGACCTGGAGCTGGCCATCGCGGCGGCGTGGCAGGAGGCGCTGGGCGCTGGGAAGGTCGGGGTGCACGACGACTTCACCGACCTGGGCGGCCACTCGCTCGCGATGATGAGGATCATCGCGACGCTGCGGGCGAGCCACGGCCTGGAGCTGACCTTCCGGTCCTTCGTCGAGCGCCCGACGGTGGCCGGGCTGGCCGAGACGGTCACCGCGCCCAAGCCGGAGGGCGCGCTGATGTGGCTGCGCCGTACCGGAAGCCGGACCCCGCTGTTCTGCGTGCACCCCGGGGGCGGCAGCGCCCACTGGTACCTGCGGCTCGCGCCTCACCTCGACGCCGACCAGCCGGTCGCCGCGTTCGAGTGGCCCGGCCCGCACGAGGCCGGCGCGGACCTGACCGCCGAGGCCATGGCCGTGCGGTACCTCACCGAGCTGCGCGCGGCCCAGCCACGCGGCCCGTACCGGCTGTTCAGCTGGTGCGGCGGCAGCGGCGTCGCCGGCGAGATGGCGCACCGGCTGCGCGCCGAGGGCGAGGACGTCACCTTCCTGCTGCTCGACCCCGGCGTGGACGCGCATGTCCGCACGGCGGCCTGGCAGGAGCTGTCCTACATCCAGCGCCTGGACCGGCTCCTCGACGAGGTGGCCGGCGGCGCCGACACCCCCGAGCGCCGCACCGAGATCCTCGCGCTGCTCGACCACCTGGTCGACGACACCGACGAGGAGATCGCGCTGCCGGCCGACGGCGTCGGCGAGGTGTGGCCGGACGCGGTGCGGGTGTGGCGCGAGGTCATGGAGATGGACCTCGCGTACCGGCACCGGCCCTACGCCGGCGGGCTGCACCTGATCGTCAGCGACGAGCTCGCCCAGGGCCGGCACGAGGTCGCGTTCGGGCAGTCGTTCGCGGAGTACCGCACGCGGTGGGCCGAGCTGACCGAAGACCTGGTCGTGCACCGGGTGCCGGGCGACCACTTCGGCGTGATGAAGCCGCCGCACGTGACCCGGCTCGCCGACCTGATCACCACCGTCCTCGAAGGGAACCCGACCGCATGACCATCCAGATCGCGTCGCCTCCGCCCCGCACCAACGACGTCTCGGTGTTCGAGTCGACCGAGTCGGAGGTCCGGCTCTACTGCCGGAAGTTCCCCGTCGTCTTCGACCGGGCCCGCGGCGCCGAGCTGTACACCGAGGACGGCCGGACGTTCCTCGACTTCTTCTGCGGCGCGGGCAGCCTGAACTACGGGCACAACCACCCGTACATCAAGCGCCGCCTCACCGAGTACCTGGAGTCGGACGGCCTGATGCACGGGCTGGACATGTACACCGTCGCCAAGCGCGCGTTCCTGTCCCGCTTCTCCGAAGTGGTCCTCGAGCCGTGCGGGCTCGACCACAAGGTGCAGTTCTGCGGGCCCACGGGCACCGACGCGGTGGAGGCCGCGCTGAAGCTGGCCCGCAAGGCGACCGGCCGGAACGGCGTGGTGTCGTTCACCGGCGCGTACCACGGCATGTCGCGCGGCTCGCTCGCCGTGACGGGCGGCCGCCGGGCCCGGAACGCCGGCGGCGTGCGGTCCGCGGGCGTCACGTTCGTGCCGTACGAGGACGGTCCTCTGGGGACGTTCGACTCGATCGACTACCTGGAACGGATGCTGGCGGACTCCTCCTCCGGCATGGACCTGCCCGCCGCGGTGATCGTCGAGCCGTTGCAGATGGAGGGCGGCGTCTACCCGGCGTCGCGGAAGTGGCTGCGCGGTCTGCGCGAGCTGACCGCACGGCACGGGATCCTGCTCATCTGCGACGAGATCCAGTCCGGCTGCGGCCGTACCGGCACGTTCTTCTGCTTCGAGCGCGCCGGGATCGAGCCGGACATCGTGACGTTGTCGAAGTCGATCAGCGGGTACGGCCTGCCGCTGTCGCTGACCACGTTCCGGCGGGGCCTGGATGTATGGGCGCCGGGCGAGCACACGGGCACCTTCCGCGGCAACCAGCTCGCGTTCGTCGCCGGCACGGCCGCCCTGGACCTCTGGCAGCGCGCGGACTTCCACACCGAGCTCACGGTCGCGTCCCAGGAGCTGTCCCGGTTCGGCGCGGACCTGGCCGCCCGGGAGCCCGCGATCACCGTACGCGGCCGCGGCATGGTGCTGGGCGTCGACCTCGGCGCCGGCGGTGGCGCCGAGTGGGCCGACCTCGTGCAGAAGCGGTGCTTCGAGGACGGGCTCATCGTCGAGCTCTCCGGCCGCGACGACGAGGTGGTGAAGGTGCTGCCGCCGCTGACGATCGACCCCGCCCGGCTGCGGCGCGGGCTGGAGATCCTCGACCACGCGCTCGCCGCGACCCACTAGGAGGAGCCATGCCGTCCCTGCTCACCATCGACGACCTGGACGACAACGACCTGCGGCACCTGGTCGTACGCGGCGCCGAGTTCTCCGCCGGGGCCCACGCGCGCGAAGCGCTGCGCGACAAGGTGGTCGGCATCTACTTCCGGAAGACGTCGACGAGGACGCGGACGGCCTTCTCGGCCGGAGCGCTGCGCCTGGGCGCGCAGATCGTGAGCTACGGCCCCGACGACCTGCAGGAGAACACCGGCGAGACGGCCGAGGACACCGCCGCGGTGCTGTCCGGGATGCTGGATGTGTTCGTGGCGCGCACCGCCGGCAGCCAGGCCGAGCTCGAGGCGTACGCCGCGCAGCGGCGGATGGCGGTGGTCAACGCGATGAGCCGCGACGAGCACCCGACCCAGGCGCTGACCGACCTCACGACACTGCACCGGAGGTTCGGCCGCGTGGACGGGCTCCGGGTGCTGTACGTGGGGGAGGGCAACAACACCGCGTCGGCGCTCACCCTGGCGCTGTCGCGTTTCGAGGGCACCGAGCTGCACCTGCGCACCCCGTACGGCTCCGGCGTCGACCCGCGTTTCCTGCGCACGGCCGAGGTGTCGGCCAAACGCAGCGGTGCCAAGGTGCGGGAGCGGCACGACATGCGCGACCTGCCGTCCGCCGACGTCGTGTACACGACGCGCTGGCAGACCACCGGCACGTCGAAGGCGGACCCCGACTGGCGTACGGCGTTCGCGCCGTTCCAGGTGGACGACCGGGTGCTCGGCGACGCGCCGGTGTTCATGCACGACCTGCCGGCCCACCGCGGCGAGGAGGTCACCGCGTCGGTGCTCGACGGACCCGCCAGCATCGCCTTCGCCCAGGCGGAGAACAAACTCCACAGCGCCCGGGCGGTGCTTGAGTGGTGCGTGGGATGACAGTTCTTAAAATGCATCTAAAACGGCGCGACCGCGTCCGGGATATGTGATTGACGAGCGCTAGGTTGCTGGCTCGTGATCACCTTTTCCGAAGCCCTGGGACGCCGCCTGCTCGCGCCGACATTCGCGGTGATCCTTTGTGTGGCGGTGCCGTGGCGAGCGGCGGCCGAGCCCGTGCCGCCGCACCACATGAACCTGCCGAAGCCGGTGCCCGCGGGCGGTGACTCGCGACCGTTCGTGGTCACGGGCGCGTCTTCCGCGCCCGCGGCGCCGACCGTGGGGGTCATCGGTGACTCGGTCGCCCGCGACTATGCCTACTACCTCGGGCGCCGGCTCGGCCCGAGCGGCGTACGCGTGGTCGACGGGGCGCTGAACGCGTGCCCGGTGGGCACCCTGCCGCTCGTCGCCGTCTACCCGGACGGGAGCCACCGGCCACAGCGAGGTGGCGCGTGCCCGCGGCTCGTCCCGGCCAAGCAGGCGGAGCTGGTCGCGGCCTACGCACCGAAGCTCGTCCTGTGGCAGTCGATCACCGAGATCCGGGGCATCCAGGACCCGGGCCGGTACGTCCTCCCCGGGTCAGCGGAATGGCGGCGACGGGTGCTGGCGGAGTGGGACGACACCCTCCGCCGCGTCACCGCCCGCGGTGCCAAGGTCGTCGTGATCCAGCCGCTCTGGTACGAACACGCGCCGGTGGAACGCCTGGACGTGCCCGGACAGAGTATCGAGAGGCTCCGCGGCATGTACGTCCAGTGGGCGGCGCGGCGTCGCGACCGGGTGAGCCTGGTCGACACCGCCCCGGTGGTCTGCCCGTCCGGTCCGCCCTGCGGGCTGGTGGGCGGCGTGGACTTCCGGCCGGACACCATCCACTTCGACGATCCGGGAGGAGTCAAGGTCGCGGACTACCTCATCGCTCACGTGCCGGAGCTGGCGATACTCGCAAGGCGTTGAGCGCTTTGAAGTCAACGAATTCGAACACCGCAGTTCGCCAATCTCAACATTATTGCGAACGTATTGACGCAATCCACCAGCCTGCTTAATGTCGGTTCGACCCCGCACCCCATAACCGAATAGGGCAACCAGGCCCCCGCCACCTGGAGTTTCCCCATGCGCGCACGTCGACGTGGTTTTCTCGGCCGTACCGCCGCAGGCATCGCCGTACTTCTCCTGCTCGGCCTCGCGCCGGGCACGGGCGTCGCGTCGGCGGATCCCGCACCCAAGGCGGCGGCGGTGTGCTTCTTGTCCTGCGACACGCTCGACCCGTCGCGGGCCGGGCAGGAGACGTTCCCCGTCCCGCAGATCGACCTCAACGGCCGCAAGCTGGTGCTGCACGTGTCCGACGCGGACGGCATGGCGTGGGGCAGCATCGACAACGGCACCACCGGCGACGCCGTGTGGCTCGACCGCTCGTGGGACGGCGGAAGCACGTGGGACGGCCTGCTCGGCAAGGCGAGCATCCCGAGCACGCTGACCGGCACGCGGACGCTCATGTACAACATCTCCGACCCGCGCGACCACCGCCGCGGCCTCCTCCGTGCCTGCGGTGACGCCGGCGCGGTCACGTGTACGGACTGGGTCTATCCGACGGTCTGCGACGTCCACTGCGACGGCACCGACGCGGGCCAGGCGAAGGGCGACACCGAGCCCGTTCCGTCGACCACCCTCTCCGGCCGCGTGATCCGGTTGCACGCCGATCAGAACGCGATGGCATGGGCGAGCATCGAGGGAGGCGCTGCGGGCGACGAGGTGTGGCTCGACCGCTCGTGGGACGGCGGCGCCACCTGGCCCGACGGCTCCTCGCTCGGCCGCGTGCCGATCGCGAGCGGTGCCACGACCCGTACGACGATGATCGCCACCCGGGACCCGAGAGGCCGCCTCTACGCCGGCGCCGTCCGTGCCTGCGGCCGGGCGGTCTCCGGCCAGAACGGCAGCTGCACCGCATGGGCCCGGCCCGCGTCGTCCGAGGCCTCGGCGGCCGCCGACGTCCTGATGTCCTCCTACGATCCGACCGACGGCTGGTGGCCCAGCAGCTGGTGGAACACGGCGGCCACTCTCACCGCCCTCATCGACCACGGCGACCCCCAGTACGACTGGGCCATCGCCCGCACGTTCGACCAGAACAAGGGCACGTTCCCGGCCGGGCAGCGCAGCAGCGACCCGATCGAGGGCAACTTCACCAGCCGCGCCATCGACGACAGCGCCTGGTGGGGCCTGGCCTGGGTGGCGGCGTACGACCGCACCGGCGACCAGCGTTACCTGGCCATGGCCACCACGATCGCGGACTACGTGCAGCAGTACTGGGACACGAGCACCTGCGGCGGCGGGGTGTGGTGGGACCGGGAACGCACGTACAAGAACGCGATCACGAACGGCCTCTACCTGCGGCTCGCCGCGTCGATCCACCGCCGTACCGCCGGCGACACGGTCTGGCTGGAACGAACCCGCACGGCCGCGACCTGGTACCTGAACAGCGGACTGATCAACGCCTCGAACCTCGTCAACGACGGCCTCACCCAGGACTGCCACAACAACGGCCAGACGGTCTGGACCTACAACCAGGGCCTGGCCATCGGCGGGCTGGTCGAGGCGTGGCGCGCCACGGGTGACACCGCCCTGCTCGACGCGGCACGACGGCTCGGGGACGCGGCGCTCACGGGTCTCACGAGCGGCGGGATCCTGACCGAGTCGTGCGACATCGGCCAGAGCGCGTGTGATGACAACCAGAAGCAGTTCAAGGGCATATTCAGCCGTTACCTCGCCGACCTCGCGGCGGCGACCGGAACGTCCGCCTACCAATCCTTCGCCCAGCGGCAGGCGGACTCGATCTGGTCGAACGACCGCGACTCGCTCAACCAGATCGGCCAGCGATGGGCGGGAGGCAGCCCCAACCAGTTCGACTGGCGCACCCAGGCCAGCGGCCTCGGCGCGCTCAACGCCACGGGCTGACCCGGCCGACGAGCCGCGACGACCGGGCCGGAAAGGGTGTTCCCTCGAAGTCGATGACACGGCCGGGATCGGCGTCCGATACTCAGGGTATGGGATCTGTACCAGAACGTGACCATTGCGCGCGATGTAAGCGCGCGCTGCCACGCGAATGGCCGAGCTCCCGCCGCTACTGCTCGGTGACGTGCCACCGCGCGGCCGGCCGTGAGCGTCGGCGGCGGGAGCGTCCCGTGCACGCTCCATCGCGGAACCGGTCGATGATCGCTGCCGAGATCCTGTCCCCGATCCTCGCCACGGTCGTCGGTGTCCTGATCAACTTCGCGAGCGGCAACGCGCGCAACGTCTTCGCGTGGACGTTGGTGGCCACGGCCACGCTGGCGACCATGGCGATCATCTACCGGCAGCACACCGGCCGGTTGGTTCCGGGCGGGACGCGGCGGACGGGCGTCGCGATCGGCGTCGTCGTGGTCGTCCTGATCGGCTCCGGCGTGTACGAGGCGATCCGGCCGCCCGCGGCGTCATGCGACCGCCTCGCCCAGGGCGCCCCGCAGCTCGACCCGCGCACGAACACCCGATGGCCGACCGTGTACCGGTGCCCCAAGCCTGGCAACGCCCTGGTGTACGAGCACCCGGCCCGCTCCTCGATCATCGTGGGTTTCATGGCGCCCGGCGACAGCTGGGTGGTCTGCTGGCGGCGCGTTCAGAACGTCGTCTGGTACTACACGCAGGGCGACGAGCACCCCGCTGCTCCGCGACGGTCCCCTGACCGGCGTGTCCTCGCCGGGCTCGACCGGCAGCCGGGCCCGGTGGGGGTCAGTTGATCGTCAGCCCGCCGTGGACGTCGCGCATCTGGACGACGGTCTTCGCCTGGCCGTGGAAGTTGTTGACGACGGTCTCGTCGCCCTGGACCTGGCTCCACAGGGCCTGGATGTCCGCCGCGAACGCGGGGTCCTGGTCCATGACCGTTTGCAGGATGGTCGCGAGGTCCTTTGTCTTCGGCGCCGACTCGGGGTCGGCTTTGGCCGCCGCCAGGGCGGACTCACCTTCGGGGTGGCCACTGAACCGCTGCCGTACCGTGCGGACGAGTGTCGTGATGGCGTTTTGGGCTGCATTGCTGATGGTTTCGCCGGTCTTGGTGGCGACGCCAGTGGCGATGGCGCCGGCGATCGTCAAGGTGATCGGGTCCATGAGTTCCCCCATCGGATGTCGTCATTGTTCTCCGGTGAACAGTGCATCATGATTGCGGATGCCGGAATAGAGTCGGCGATCTGCGCGGGGGCGTGAGCGGTGTAGCGTTTGCCGCGACGGTCCGGGCGATCAGGCGGGAGCGGATCACGTGGGCAGCGCGGAGGATCGGGATGGCGCGACCGTCGGAGACCACCGAACCTCCAACGAATACGCCGGTTCCGCTCCGGTGCGTACGGTCCTTCAAGTCGCCGGCGACGTTCACGGCGGTATCAATTTTCTGTCGCAGCAGACCCGGGAGATTCCCCGGCAGATCGGTGCTCCTCCCGTCGGGTTTGTGAATCGTGACGATGTGCTGTCCTGGGTCGCCGAACGGCTGGGCGATTCGACCGGCCCGCCGCCCATCGTGGTGCTTTCGGGCTTGCCCGGCATCGGTAAACGCACGTTGGTGCGCCGCTTCGCACACGACTACAAGGATCGCTTTCCGGGCGGAAGTCTCCGCGCCGACTGCGCGGAATACCGCACGGAGCAGGCGGGGGGATTGGTCGACGTCAGCGGCATGCTCGCACGTTGTCTGCGTGGCCTGGGAGTGGGCGACGCCCCTATGCCGCCCACCCGCGAGGAGCGCAGAGACCTCTTTCTCACGCGTACCGCCGACCGGCCCGTGCTGATGGTGGTCGAGAACGCGACCGAGCCCGCGCAGGTCAGCGCGTTGGTGCCGAACTCTCCCGGCAGTTTGGTCCTGGTCACGACGACGATGGACCTGACCGAACTCCGGTTCGAGGGCGCGGTCTTTCGCGAACTCAAACCGCTCAGCGACGACAGCAGTGCCGAGCTCTTCGAGTCCGTGGCCGGGTCCTTGCCCGCCGGCTCCAGAACCCGGCCCGACCTGGTGGGGTTCTGCGCCGGATTGCCGATCGCGATTCTCGTACTGGCGTCACGGGCCGCGAAGTCGCACGAGGAGACGCTGGACGAGCTCGCCGATGAGCTGGCCGACGAGCGGCGGCGTCTTGGGGCCTTTTCGCTGGGAGGAAGGAAAATCGTGTCGGCCGCATTCACGGTCGCCTATGAGCGGCTTCCGACGGAGGCACAGCACCTCTATCGACGCCTGGGCCTGTTCCCGGGAACCGATGTGTCCGTGGACGCCGCGGGAGCGGTCGCCTCGATCGATCCGGCGACGGCCCGGCGCATTCTCGGCACCCTCGCCGACGCGCATCTGCTCGAGCGTAAGCCGGGCGGCACGCTCGTCTTCCACGAGCTGGTCCGGGCACACGCCCGTGAATTGGCCGCGCTGGAGCCCGCCGAGCACCGGGAGGCGACGATTCAGCAGGTCGTCTGCTGCTATCTCCGCAAAGCGGCGTTCGCCGATCGAGCGATCATGGGGGATCGATCCCGAGTCGCCGATCACGCCGTGCTGCTCGCGGAACGGACCGACCCGTTTCCCGGCCCGCGGGGCGCCGATGAGGCCATGGCCTGGCTGGAGAACGAGCGGCCGAACCTCCCGGCGATCCTGGCGGCGGCATTCGACACCGGGCTGTTCACTGAGTCCTGGCAGCTGGCCGAAGCGCTGCTCGCCTTCTACTTCAACCACCGCCATTACGCCGACTGGATGGCAGTGTGCGACCTGGGTGCCCGCGCCGCGCACCTGGCCGGGAACGCCGAAGCCGAGGCCCGTCTGCGCATCGCGGTGTCGCGCGCCTACACCGATCTCGGCCGGCTGGCAGAGGCGAGAGCCGAGCTCGATGAGGCCCAGCGGCTGGCCGAGCCCCGCGATGACCCCCGGCTCCTCGCCTCGGTGTGGGAGTTCAAGGGCAGGGTCTTGGATAAGACCGACAAAGAGGCCGCTCTCCGCGCCTACGAACGATCTCGCGAGCTGAACACCCAGGTCGGCGAGCCGCGCGGGATCGCGTTGACGCTGCTTTTCCAAGGCCGCACTCTTGACGCGCTGGATCGCCATGACGAGGCGCTCGACATGCTGCGGAGCGCTCTGACGCGCTTCCAGAGCGAGGAGGTGCGGGACGGCCGGATGGCCGCACGGGCCCGGATCGCACTCGGGTCCGTCCTGATGAACCTGCGGCGATCCGACGAGGCCAGCGCCCTGCTCGAAGAGGCGGTGACGGCGCTCGAAGGCAAGCACTACGAAGCGAACGCACGAGAGCTCCTCGCCCAGCTCGCCGCGCAAGCGGGCGATGAGGACGCCGCCACGCGCCACCTTCGCCGGGCGGTGGAGATCTACCTCGCGGAAGGCAACCCGCGAGCCGACGAGCTCATCGCGGGGGAGAACGCCTGATCAGCGGTTCTTGCCGATCCTGAGCGAGAACTCGGCTCGAACGCCTCCGGCCTCGATCGTGATCGGGCCGTCGACGGCGGCATCGAGGCGTACCAGGGTGTAGACGCCGGATCCGGCGAGTGACGGATCGAGGCCGGAGCCGACGCAACGCATCGACCGTCCGTCTCTGGTGCCGACCACGCACCCGTCGTCGACGGCGGCGACGGCCATGAACGACTCATACGCCCGCAGTGCCTCGGCGATCCACCGGACCGCGTCATCAACGTCGGCGACCGCGTCACGGACGATTACCGAGGCGTTCTCAAGCGCCGCCAGAATCGGCTCGTCCTCGCGTACGCACAAATGCGCGACATAGCCTGGTCTTTCACGCCTGACCGCGGCGGGCACGGGAAAACGCTGGAGCTCGACATGTCCAGGCCGCACAAGCCGCGAGAGCACCTGGAACGATCGCACTTCCTGAACCCTCGGGCACGCTGCGGGAACGGCCATGAGCGATGCGGACCCGACGGGGGCCCGCAGGTCGAGTTTGGTGAAGATGAAATCCCGGAGTGTGTCGATCGCCTTGCCCTGATGGGCGAACATCTGATCCCGCAGAGCGTCGAATCGGCCCGGCCGGTGCGCGTCGATCGCCCGGTCGACCTGTTCGCGCAATGGCAGGTCGGGTGAAACCTGGGTCACATTCCGGGCCATCTCGTCGGGCGGTGTGCCCGGGACGATGCTGGGTGCCACGGCGCCGAGCAGGGTCGGCCGATCGAGCGCCGCGCCGTACAGCGTGACCGATCCGTTGTCGCCGACGATCAGGTCGGCGGCGATGACCGTGGCGTGCCAGCCCTGTGCCGCGGGTATTCGGAGCAGCCCGGCGAGATCGGAGAAGGCCAGATCCTGGTCGACGCGCTGGTCACCGTGCCAGGAGGAGATGTTGGGATGCAGGATCAGCGCGATGCGGTACTCATCCGCGGGAAGCTCCGCCAACAGGCGCCGGGGCAGATCGGGCCGGGTGCCGAAGAGCGAGTCCTGCCCCCAGGTCGAGGTGACCACGACGAGCCGCTGCCCTTGCCGCAGTCCGAGCTTGCGGCGGTAGTACGCACGCGAGGGACGGCTCGCCACAAGGCTGTCGAAGGCGGTGTCTCCCACGACGACGCAACGGCCGATCGTCTCGGGATGGGTGAGGCGGAGCTGCTTTTCCTGGTCCGGATGGGAAACGACCATCGACACCCGATCGTCGCGCAGGTATCTCGCCGGAACGACCCCCGAGGTACGCGTCTCCTCACTCGATGAAGAGGGGACGTCCTTGTGGAATCCAATACCGTGCGGAAGGACCACCACGGGCGAGGTGACCGAATCCAGGGTGACATTCTCGCTCGCGGTCAACGCGAGGTCGTAGTCGAATGAGCCGATCTCGTGCCAGGGGACGACCTTCGCTTTGCCACGGATCAGATCTTCCACGCCGTCGTTGTAGGCGGACGTGGGGTCGAAAGCGAACAGCACCTGAACGGGAGAGCCGCGAAAGATCGGCAGGATCTCCAGCAATCGGATCGTCGATGCCGGCGTACGGGCGAGAGCGAGTACGAGCCGATCAGTACGGAGAGTGCGCCAGCGAGCGTCCTCAGCCCAGCGGGAGGAGTGGTGCCTGTCCCGCATCGACGCTCCGCTCCAGCCCGGCGTTCCGGCGTTCCGGCGTTCCGATTGTATAGCCGTCACGAAAGTACTCATCTCGCAATGAATGCCACTTCGGTGCTGAGTGGAGTGGGGCACTCTTGAATGATCACATTATGTAGCTATAGTACTACTGTCCGTATCAACGGCTCGTCGCTGGAGGTCCCCCGATGGATGCACGTCTGGATCGAATCAAGGCCGCGTTCGACGCTCTCGACACGAACTCCAACGGCTACCTGGAGGCGGACGACTTCGAGAGGCTCTGGCACAGGATCGTCCAGGCGCTGGACATGGCGGAGAGCTCACCCAAGGCTCGGGCGCTCCACGCGGCCTGCCGGCGCTACTGGCAGGGCCTGGTCGACACCCTCGACCAGAACAACGACGGGAAGCTGACCCTTGAGGAGTACGCCCGGTTCCACGAACCCGACGGGTACGAGGGAAACGTCCTGCCCTACGCGGAGGCGCTGACGGCGATCTGCGATCGCGATGACGACGGCTTCGTCCAGCACGCCGACCTCGTACGCGGGCTGGGAGCGGTGGGCTTCCCCGTGGCGAACATCGAGGGCCTCTCCCGGGCGCTCGACCCGCAAGGCACCGGCCAGGTCTCCAGGAGCGAGTGGCGGACCGCCATCGAGGACTTCTTCCTCGCCCGGGGCAGTCACGCCGTCAGCGACACGTTGGTCTGACACACGTCCCCACGGCCGATGTCGAGCCGGTGCCCGCAAGAGCATCGGCTCGACGCATGTCCCCGCCTTACCCGACCGCCGCCGCACGGCTTGACGGTGAGCTCGCCGGCCGTACGGCGGGCCTGGAGAGGAGAGCCCATGGCCGGCGAGACCGGTGTGGAAGAAGGCGTCGGGCTGACCGCCCTCATGGTCGCCGCGGCGCGGGCGATCGAGACCCACCGCCACGACGCCCTGGCGCGGGACGTCTACGCCGAGCATTTCGTGCGCGCGGCGCGGGCGTCCGCGGGCTGGCCGGTGCGCCCCCAGCAGGTTCCGGACGGCGACGCCGATCCGCTGTGGGGCCGGTTCGCGCGCTACTTCGGCCTGCGGACCAAGGTCCTCGACGACTTCCTCCTGCGGCAGGTACGCGCGGGTGCCCGGCAGGTGGTGCTCCTCGGAGCCGGTCTGGACACGCGGGCGTACCGGCTCGACTGGCCGCCCGGCTGCACGGTCTTCGAAGTCGACCAGGAGGGCGTCCTCGCCTTCAAGGACCATGTGCTCGACGGGCTGCGTGCCGTGCCGACGGCCGAGCGCGTCACGATCGGGATCGACCTGCGCCTCGAATGGGCCAGGGAGCTGACCGGCGCGGGCTTCGACCCGGCCGCACCGACCGCCTGGCTCGCCGAGGGGCTGCTGCTCTACCTTCCCCACGCCGCCGAACGCGCCCTCATCGAGACCGTGGACGGGCTGAGCGCGGCGGAGAGCGCTCTGGCCTACGAGGTCAAGCTCGGTACGGAGTCGGCGGCCGTCCGCGACAGCCCGATCTACTCGGAGGCCAGGCGGCGGATCGGCGTCGACCTTCTCCACCTGTTCGGCGGGGGACCGCGGCCCGATTCGGCCGGAGACCTGACCGCCCGAGGCTGGCGCACGTCGGTCCACACCGCCTTCGACTTCACCCGCCGCCACGGGCGCGGCCCAGATCCCCAGCCTGAGCGACCCGACGCACTGGCCGCCAACCGGTGGGTGTTCGCCGACAGGCCCGCTGACAGAGCCGACGGCAAGGTGAACGCGGCAGCCGGAGGCGATGAACGTGCGCGGAACGCTGCGGCGGGTGCTGATCGAGATCGACGCCGATGAGCTGGACCGGCGGGTTGGCGCGTGGCCACGCGCGCATGCCGACTGTGACACCGGCTTGCAGGCCGCACGCGAGCTGATCACGGCCCTTACGGTGCTGGTCGGCATCAGCCTCATCCACTACAGCGAGTCGCTCTTCCCGGACGCGCGGACCTTTGCCCCGTCCCGCTTCGCCGACGCGAGGCCGGACCTGTGCCAGTGGATTGCCTGCTCGGAACGGTCTTCGTCACGGCCTGCGGCGAGGCGCTCGGCGAGGCATACGAGGCCCATTCCCCGCAGCCGTGGATCCTCATGTTCGAGGAGAAGCCGCAGGACGGCCGAGGGACAGCTCACCGGATCGAGATCGGCGGAAAGCCGGTCCGCGTCAGCGTGGCGTATCGCGGTGAGGATCGCGTCATCGACCGACGTCATGCGCTGTCAACTCCAGCCGGGCCGGCGAAGGGCGCCAAGCGTAGCGAAACGTCCTTCACGTCCGGCGGCGCGCGCGATCAGCGCGCGACCGCCCGGCCGGGGACATCCAGGCCGGCCGGCGAGCGGCCGGCCTGGACATCGGGATCAGGCGAGGTCGAACCGGTCGAGGTTCATGACCTTGTCCCACGCGGCCACGAAGTCGCGTACGAACTTCTCCTGCGAGTCGTCGCTCGCGTAGACCTCCGCGACGGCGCGCAGCTCGGAGTTCGAGCCGAAGACGAGGTCGGCGCGGCTACCGGTCCACGTGACCTGGCCCGTGGCGCGGTCGCTGCCCTCGAAGGTCTCCGCGTCGTCCGACGTCGGCTTCCACTCCGTGCCCATGTCGAGCAGGTTGGCGAAGAAGTCGTTGGTCAGCGAACCCGGCGTCGAGGTGAGAACGCCCAGCGAGGACTGCTGGGAGTTCGCGCCCAGGACGCGCAGGCCACCCACGAGGACGGTCATCTCGG
>Ga0193707_1000270_pt1 | contig 16603 bp, 20 predicted proteins | sample U3c2metaG_FD_143043 | JGI IMG/M metagenome (GOLD analysis project Ga0193707, IMG submission 143043) | Soil microbial communities from a riparian zone of the East river system, Colorado, United States - U3c2 | ecosystem: Environmental > Terrestrial > Soil > Riparian zone | place: USA: East River... | reverse complement strand
CAGCAATTCATCGGAGAATGTCGGGTCAAATCCGCCGTCGAGGCAGGCGTCGATAAGTGCCGCCGCCAATGGCGCGTCGCCCGGCACGCGTCCCTTGGGAATGCGCAGCCACTCCTCGATGGGCCCGTCGTAATGGTCGGCGCGGCCGATGCAAAAGGCCGGCATGTTATTGAGAAAAAAATTCGCCCAGTGCTCGACCGTGAGCGCAACGATGGCGTCGGGCTTTGCGGCGGCAAGCGATGCGCCAAGCTTGCGGTAGTTGCCGAGGAAATGTTCCGCCTGCTCTTTGGGGGCGGCTTCCGTCCAGGCGGTCATTCCGGGAGCATGGCTGGCGGCACAGGCAAATACGATCGGCATGGCTCACTCCAATCCTTTTAGCGCTTTGGCGTAATCTTCATTGGATATTTTGTTGAGCAGGGTGAAAGGTCTCAGCAACAGCGAGTGCACGCCCATCGTGTAAAGCATGCGTACGTCGACGTTTAAAAGCGCCGCGGATTCGGCCTCGGACAATTCGTAGCCTTTGAGGAAGGCTGCGGGATCTTGGCGATAGCGCTCGCGTTGGGCCGCTTCGCGATTGACGTGATAAATCAACTTCTGCAATTGGTAAAGGCTCATGACCTCAGTCCAGTTTTGCGTGCAGCCACGCGATCACGGTTTTGAAGATATTCGAAATCGAACCCATGTGGCCGCCGGGAAACAGCCTTATTGCTTTAGGATTTCCATGCTCAAGGAGCAAGTAGAAATCTTCCAGCGGTACCTGCTTGTCCTCTTTGCCGTTGACAATCAGTAACGGCGCGCAAGATTTGTCGAGCCGTCCTTGATCGAGCAACGACAGCGCCGGCATGACTTGGCAAAGCTCATCGAAAGTTTTCTTGCCGAATAGATTGGCGCGCGCTTCGATCAAATCGAATAGGTAGGAGTCCGCGTGGCGCGAGCGCTCCTGCCACTCGGGTTGGAAAAAATAATGGATACCGCCGCCCCAGTTGACCGCGGCGCGCAGCGTTTCCGGCGCCAGGTGCGCCAGTTTGGTCGACCAATAGCCACCGAAGCTGGCGCCGACGACGGTGATCTTTTCGGCATCGACCTCCGGACGCTTGAGCAAGTAATCGAGCACGGCGACGTGCACTTGATGGGCGTCGGGTCCGGCGAGCATCGGGCATTCTCCCGTGCCCGGGCTGTCGATGATGAAGCAACCCCAGCCTTCTTTGACAAAGGCCTCGCCGAAGGAATGGCGTTCTTCTTTCCAGTTGTCGATGCCGCCCCAGTGCATGATCATCGGCGCCGGCAGTTCTTGCGGCAATCTCAAATGACCGACGATCGTCTTGTCCCGAAACGGGATTGAAACTCGTTCCACTGGGATTGCAAAATACTTCGATGCCGCGAGAAACATCTCGCGAGTTTTTTTGTAGCCGTGATGTTTGCCGGGTGTGCTCGGAAACGGATGACGCGCGATGCCATAGTAGCCGTAGGATTTCAAAAACGCTTCTTTGGCTTGGGCTCCGTTGCCGGATTTCTCCGCGGCGGTGGCCTTGTCTTCCCAGCGCACGCCGAGATCGTTCCATGCTGTCGCCCAGGTTTCGCCGTCGAAGTTTGGCATCTTCGCCAGGGCTTCTTCCGCTTCGATTTTGTCGGCGTGGAGAAACGGCGCGCGCTGGCCGACGCGCTCGCGAATATCATTTTTCACTTCTTCAACCGTGCGGGGTTTGCTCATGCCAAAGTCCTTTTCTATCTTAAGATCCGGACAGGGTGTTTTACGGAATTTTTACCTTGCCAGTTTTTTCAATCCAGCTTTGACCGGTGCAGTGTCCCCAGCGAACTTGCTGTCTCGCCAGGCTGGCTACCGGCGCGGTTACTCCCGCCATAGAGGATCAAATGAGCGTTGTCAACTTAGCGAAAAGTTTAACCTGTGTCGGACACCGCGCTGTCAATTTCGATGCCGAATTGCCACGGTGATATCAGGCCGCTGGGTGTTGACGTTTAAAGTGCACCATGTCATGCAATTATTTCATGCCGGATGTTTACAATCGGAGTTTTTCCAGTCAAGATTTTTGAATCTCGTCACGGAGCAATTCATGGCCGCGATCATTGACGGCAAAGCCGTCGCCAAGGAAGTTCAAAAGCAGATCAAAGAAGAAGTCGAAGGTCTAGAGCGGCGCTGGGGATTGGTTCCGGGTTTGGCGGTGGTTCTGGTCGGCGATGACCCCGCGTCGCACATTTACGTGCGTAACAAGGAGAAAGCGTGCAGAGAGGTTGGCATCAAATCGTTTGAGCATTTACTGCCGGCGACGATCCCGGAAAAAGAATTGCTGACACTGGTGCACCAACTCAACAAGGATAACGACATTCATGGCATCTTGGTGCAGTTGCCGCTCCCGCCGCATATCCACGCGGAAAAAGTCCTGGAGGCAGTTTCTCCGTATAAAGACATCGATGGCTTTCATCCGATGAGCCAGGGAATGCTGCTGCTCGGCGGCGATGGTTTCAGGCCGTGCACGCCGATGGGTATCATGAAGCTGCTGGCGGCAGTCGGTTGCGAGCTCAAGGGGAAAAATGCCGTCGTTGTGGGACGCAGCAATATCGTCGGTAAACCGGTGGCACTGATGCTGCTCGAAAAACATGCGACGGTGACAATCTGCCATTCCCGCACCGCGAGTTTGCGCGACGAAGTCGGTCGCGCGGATGTCTTGGTGGTGGCGATCGGAAAAGCGCGATTCGTCCGCGGCGATTGGATCAAGCCAGGCGCGGTGGTGATCGACGTCGGCGTCAATCGCTTGCCCAGCGGCAAGCTATGCGGCGATGTGGAATTCGAATCCGCCAAAGATCGCGCCGCAGCGATTACGCCGGTGCCCGGCGGCGTCGGGCCGATGACGATCTGCATGTTGCTCTATAATACGTTGAAAGCCGCGAAGGATGCGCTGCAGCGCAGACGTTGATTACGGGTCGCGCCGGCAGCGGTGGGCCATGGGATGAAAAGAACTCCGCTCTATGGCGCGCACCGGCGCGCGGGCGCGAAGATGGTGCAATTCGCGGGCTGGGAAATGCCGGTTCAATATCAAGGCGTCATTCAAGAGCACTTGGCCGTGCGCCGGGACGCCGGCTTATTTGACGTGAGCCACATGGGGGAAATCGAAATCCGCGGCGAAGGAGCGCTGGAGCTGAGTCAGCGTATCACGGCCAACGATGTCTCGCGCATGAAGCCTTTTCAGGCTCAATATAACTTGCTGCTCAATGACCATGGCGGCGTCGTCGATGATGTGATTTTTTATCGCTTGGAGCCGGATATTTTTTTTGTCTGCGTCAATGCGGCCAATACCGATAAAGACTTCGATTGGATCCGGCGCCATGCGACGGGAACAGTAGAAGTTGAAAACGTCAGCGCCAAATATGCGCAGCTGGCGTTGCAGGGGCCGCGGGCGGCGAAGATTCTCACGGCGTTGACGGCGGTTGATGTCGTAGGCCTCAAATCATTTTTTTTCGCTTTCGCCGACGTGGCGGGGGTTCGTTGCCTGGTGGCCCGAACCGGTTACACGGGGGAAGACGGATTTGAACTTTACTGTCACGTCGATGACGCCGACAGGCTTTGGAACGCTTGCCTGGCTGCGGGGGCGCCGGCGGGCTTGATGGCTGCCGGATTGGGAGCGCGCGATACGCTGCGACTCGAAAAGGCCTATCCGTTGTACGGCCATGAGCTCGATGACACGACCACGCCACTGGAAGCGGGCCTGGAGTGGGTGACGAAGTTTTCCAAACCGGCCTTCGTGGGCCGCGATGTTTTGTTACGTCAGAAAGAGGCCGGGGCTCAACGCAAGTTAGTGGGGCTGGAAATGATCAGCCCAGGAATCGCGCGGAGCGAGTACGGATTGTTCAAGCACGGCCGATCGATCGGCCGGGTAACCAGCGGCACGAAGTCGCCATCCCTCGGGAAATCGATCGCGCTGGGCTACATCGCGAGCGAAGAATCCGAGATTGGCAATATCATCGACGTCGAAATACGCGGCCGAAACTTCCCAGCCAAGGTGGTTTCGTTGCCGTTCTACCGCCATTGATCGCGCGGCGATAAAGTTCTAAGGAGGTCAGTGATGGAGTTTCCTGAAGGGCTAAAATACTCAAAAGAACATGAGTGGGTGCTGGTCGAAGGACAAACCGCGACGATCGGCATTACCGAGTTCGCGCAGGAGGAGCTCGGCGACATCGTCTTTGTCGAGCTTCCTGAAGTCGGCGAGAAGGTCGTCAAGGACGATCCCTTCGGCGCGGTCGAATCCGTCAAAGCCGTTTCCGACGTCTATGCCCCGGTGAGCGGAGCCGTGCTCGAGGTCAATGACGTGTTGCCGGACAATCCGGAAACCATCAATGACGATCCCTACGGCGACGGTTGGCTGATCCGCGTCGAGCTCTCCGATGCGGACGATCTCAAGGATTTGATGGACGCCGAAGAATACGCGGAATACGTCGCGCAGCAAAAGGAAGACGACGACGACGACGAAGAAGACGAAGAGGATTCCGACGAGGAAGAAGAAGAAGACGAGGAAAAATAGCCGCAAGCTATGCGCTATACCCCGCACACGGCGGCCGACCAGGAACAGATGCTCCGAACGATCGGCCTCGACTCGATCGAAGGGCTTTACCGTCATGTTCCTGAAACGCTGCGCGGGCGGGCGACGATCAAGTTACCCGACGGACTTACTGAGCTGGCCGTCCACAAACGGCTGGCGGCTCTCGCCGCGCGTAATGCGACGACGCTCGAGTGGAGCCTTTTTCTCGGCGGCGGCATCTACCATCACTTCATTCCGAGCGCGGTTGACGCGGTGATCTCACGGTCGGAATTCTCCACCTCCTACACGCCTTATCAACCCGAGGTGAGCCAAGGAACCCTCCAAGCGCTGTTCGAATATCAGACGCTGATGTGTCAACTTACCGGCATGGAAGTCTCCAATGCCGGCGTGTACGACGGGGCGTCGGCCGCCGCTGAAGCGGTGCTGATGTCGCGCCGTATACAACCGATGAGCCGGCGTCGGGTGTTGATTTCCCGGGCGATCCACCCGCAGTATCGCGCGGTCGTGGCATCCTATCTACGGAATCTCGGCGACGTGCAACTGGAAGAAATCCCTTTTGACGCCACGGGAGCGACCGATGTCGACCAGCTCGCTATCCGCTTGAACGATCAGTCGATGTGCGTCGTGGTCGGATATCCCAATTTTTTCGGTGTGATCGAAGATCTGGCGCCGATCAGGGCTGCTTGCACGAATGCCGGCGCGCAATTGATCACCGTGACCACGGAAGCCGTGGCGCTCGGGCTGCTTAAACCACCGGGCGATTTCGGCGCCGACATCGCCGTCGGAGAGGGACAGAGCTTAGGCGTGCCGATGAGCCTCGGCGGGCCGGCGTTTGGCTTCCTGGCGTGTCAGAAGAAATTTGTGCGAAATATTCCCGGACGCCTCGTCGGCGAAACCGTCGACACGGACGGGCGGCGCGGTTTCGTCCTGACCTTGGCGACGCGCGAGCAACATATTCGCCGCGAAAAAGCCACGTCAAATATCTGCACCAGTCAAACACTCTGTGTCCTTGGCGCCACCGTCTTCATGTCACTCCTGGGCAAAAGCGGCCTGCGCCGGTTGGCCGAGATTAACGTTTTGCGGGCTCAGGAAGCGCTCAGAAAATTGCGCGAGGTAGCCGAGATCGAGACGGTTTTTAGCGGGCCATGTTTTAACGAGTTTGTCATGGGCGCGCGTGATGTGGAGCGATTATTCTCGAAATGCGCCGCCAACAAGATTGTTCCCGGCATCGCGTTGAAAAAGTACTATCCCGAATTACCCGATGGTCTTTTGGTCTGCGTCACCGAGATGAACGAAGGAGAGGAGATCGAGCGGTTTGTCGCTGCCCTTACCGAGTAATCAGCAGTCCCGCACGGCTGATCCGAAACTTATTTTTGAGAGCGGTTCCACGGGCCGCAGCGCGGTCTCGTGGCCGCGTCCACCGGGTAAGATCGAGGATGCCATTCCGGCGTCTTTGCTACGCCGCGAGATCAGCGGTTTTCCAGAGTTGGCCGAGCTCGAAGTGCTGCGCCACTTCACGCGCCTGTCGCAACGAAATTTCGCCATCGAAAGCCAGTTTTATCCGCTCGGCTCGTGCACGATGAAATATAACCCGAAGATCAACGAGATCGTCGCTCGTTTTTCCGGCTTCGCGCAGGTCCATCCGCTGGCGCCGCCCGCGCTTTTGCAAGGAGCGCTGGCATTGCTTTACGAACTGGAACAAGCGCTCGCCGAGATCAGCGGCATGGAACATGTCAGCTTGCAGCCGTCCGCCGGCGCTCAAGGTGAGTTGACGGGGCTGATGTTGATCCGCGCCTGTTTGACTGAAAAAGGTGATGCGCGCAAGAAGATCATCGTTCCGGACACGGCGCACGGTACCAATCCCGCGAGCTCGACGCTGTGTGGATACGACGTAGTCCAAATCTCCTCCAACGATCGCGGTGTGATTGATGCCGCGATGGTTGCACAAGCGATGGATGAAACCGTGGCCGCGTTGATGATCACCAATCCCAATACTCTTGGTTTGTTCGAGACCAACATCGAGGCCATCGCGGAGGTCGTGCATGGAAAGGGCGGGATGCTTTACCTCGATGGCGCGAATCTCAACGCCCTGATGGGCATCGCCAAGCCGGGGCACATGGGTGTGGATGTATTGCACATGAACCTGCACAAGACCTTTTCGACGCCACACGGCGGCGGCGGGCCGGGCGCCGGGCCGGTCGCTGTAAAAAATCAGCTCGCCGACTATTTGCCGGTGCCGCGCATCGTTCAAGACGGCGGCCGATTCGAGCTGCGAGAGGATGGGCCGAAATCGATCGGTCGGGTGCGATCCTTCTTCGGCAACTTCGGAATTCTCGTTCGAGCTTATACTTATATCCTTTCTCTCGGCGGCGACGGACTCGAAGAAGCGAGCCGGATGGCGCTGCTCAACGCGAACTATATTCGAAAGAAATTGGAAAAAAGCTATCACCTCGCGTACAACGAGCCGTGCATGCACGAGTGTATATTTACCGATCGTATCCAGCAAAGATCGGGCGTCACCACGCTCGACATCGCCAAGCGGTTATTGGACTACGGCCACCATCCGCCGACGATCTATTTCCCGCTGGTGGTCTCGGGCGCTTTGATGATTGAGCCGACGGAAACCGAAACGCCGGAAACCTTGGATAGCTTTATCGACGCGATGATCGCGATCGCGCAGGAAGCCAGGGATGATCCCGAGCTGGTCAAAAGGGCGCCCTATTCGACGCCGGTTCGGCGTCTTGACGAAGCGCGAGCGGCAAGAAAACCCGTCCTCCGCTGGGAGCCGCGCTCGGCGGACGGCGCGGAGTGAAGTGATCTCCGGAAATTTTCATAATCTCAGCGGGTAAATCGATAGTTCAATCGATTGTCATGATATTCCATGGACGCCGAGATCGACAATGGATTGGGTTTTATCCAAGACGGGATCGGCGGAAAAGGCGCCGCCGCTTTGATCGCGCGCAAGGCTTCCTCATCGAGCAATTGCGATCCTGAAGACCGAATCAGGCGCAGCTGATCGAGCCGGCCGTTGCCGCCGATGGTAAATTCCAACGCTAATCTGCCCTGTAAGCCGTATCGCAGAGCCAGCTCGGGATATTCCCACTGGGATTCAATCAATTGCTTGATCTTGGTGAAATAGGTGACATAGACGGGGTCGCGCGTGTTTAGACTGACCGGCGCGTCGTTGCGCTCGCTCGACGACGACCACGTCGGCTCGGGCAGTAGTTCTTTCAAGGTCGGCAGTTGACGTTCGGCGACGACGCTTTGTTCCGGAATCGTTTCACGCGGGGTCGGCGGAGATACCGGGATCGGGTCCTCTGCGCGGCTTACGTTCCTCGCGGTTTTGTCGCGCGCCGGAGAAGTTTTTTCGGCAGTTATCCGGGAGTCCTTCTTCGCAATAATCGACGGTACCCTGGACGAACGCGAGGCGGGAACGCGGGGTGACGGTTTCGGCGCCGGCTCGGCTTTGTCCGGAGTGGGTAAGAGTGAGACGGAGATCGGGTCTTGACGAGGCGCAAGCGCCGGCCGTAACGGGTAAAGAACCAACAACCCTAGGGCGTGCATCGCCAAAGACAATGCGAGGAAACGCCAAATGGACGTGTTCAACGCCGACATAATCGTATATTATCGGCTTACCCGGCGGGAGCAAGGCAGCCCTGAAATTCCGGATGACGTTGCATCGCCTCGATGACAGGAGGTTCCATGTTTGGTCTGGGGATTGGCGAACTCCTAATTATTCTTGTGATCGTGATGGTCCTGTTCAATCGGCGTCTGCCCGATCTAGGCGAAGGGCTCGGCAAGAGCATCAAGAAATTTCGTAGGGCGATGAACGAGCCCGATGAGATCGACATCACGCCCAAAAACGATTCACATAAAGGCTAGAGTTTGCACTGTCGCCGGTTAGGAATCGCCCTCCGTGATGGCCACTTCGCAAGTGAATGCTTTGGCTCCCTTTGCCGATTTGAGAAATACGATGGTGAAGGGAATGGAATCCCCCGGGGGAATTTCAAAACTCTTGAGGGGTTTGAGCTCTTGCAGTTGCGGGATATCTTCCAGCGTCATTCCGCGAATGATCTTCGGCGAGATCGTGTTGCCGACCCAGATGGTCTGTCGCTCGATCTCTTTGTCGTCTACGTTGTAAATCTTGCCGATCAATTGAATTTCCCGGACCACCACCGGGTTTTGATTGAGCGCGACGCCGCTGATCATGAAGACTTCGCGGTTGCCCTGAATGCTCTGGTAAGCGGTGCCGAGGGATTTGATCAGTATTCCTTCCTTTAAATGATTATTCTTGAGCACGGCCGAGCCCATCAGGGGAATCTTTTTTAACAGGGTTTCCGGCGTCTGCGGATTGGCGAAGCTGATCATGGTGAAAAGCGAAAAGCCGATCACCAGGAGGCTGATCAGAGTGACGTACGGCACGATGGACGCCCGCTGGTCGAGATAGGGCGAGATGGCCAAGATATTGTGGGAGTTTTCCGTATCGTCGATTTCTAATTTGCGAAACACGGGATCTTCCGCCGGAAAATCGCCGGGCCGATTCACCACCTTTTCTTGTTCGTTGGGGCGACTCGACTGGGGCATGACGAACGATTGATCATCGCCTCCGCTGGAGTCGCTGATCGCCCACTGGTCCTCGTCTGCGCGCTTCGATTCCACGCTCTCGATCGCAGCGGTCGGCGCTCCTTCGAAATCCTTTTGGTTTCCGTCAAGCTCGTTCAGTTCTTTCTTAGCTGTAAAAGGCAGGCTGAGTTCCGCGTCAATGTTCGGACGAGGAGTAGGCAAGTCACCTTGGTTCGCCGGTTGGGGCACCTCTCGGGATGCGTCAGCCGAGCCGAGTTCGAAGGTGTGTTTGCAGCGCGAGCAACGGAACGCGGGCGTCGCACCGCTGACCGCTTCATCGGATACTCTATAGGTTGTCCGGCAATTGGGGCATTGGATCAACATAAGAAATCTCCCTTGAATAGGCGCAAAGTCGACAAAAATGCAAAGAAATCAGTATGATTCTAGAGTAATTCGCGAAAACATCAAGGTTTTATGCTATTAAGTCTCTCGCCGGGCTGAATAAAAGTTCTATGACCGCGTCTAAGAAACAGGATCATCGTGGAGTTAAGTGACCGGGAACTGGTACAGAAGTGCCAGACGGGAGAGATGAGCGCATTTGAGGAGCTTGTTTCCCGGTATCATCAGAAAGTCTACATGGTGATCCTTGGGTTGCTGCGCAACCGCGAAGACGCGCTCGAGGTTGCCCAAGAAGCTTTCTTTCGGGCTTATCGAAAGATTAACAGTTTTCAGGGCGGGTCTTCATTTTATACGTGGATCTATCGCATCGCCGTCAACCTCGCCATCGATGCGCAGCGGCGTCAAAAAAGAAATCCATTGGATTTTCGTGAAAGCATGGATGGCTTGTTGGAGTCTCAGGATGAAGTGGCAAGAGACCCATTTGCCGATGTACATGACAAGGAGCTGCGCCAGAATCTCACAAACGCGATCAATGATTTGACACCCGAACACAAAGCCGTCATCGTATTGAGAACGATCGAGGGGCTTTCTTACAAGGATATCGGAGAGATTCTTGGATGCTCCGAGGGCACGGTCATGAGCCGGCTGCATTACGCGAGAAAGAAATTGCAAGATAAGTTGAGCGCTTTTCTATGAAGGACTGTGAAAACATTAGTGAGTCCATGGGGCGCTGGCTTGACGGTGAGTTGAGCCCCGCGGAGAGCGAATCGATTCGCGCCCATGTGGCGCAGTGCGCGGACTGCCGCGAAGCGCAGCGGAAGCTGGAGAAATTGCAGCTGGCGCTCGAGGGCGCGCTGATGGCCGAGTCGAAAAGTATTGAGTTCGAGCCGTTCTGGCGCGCGGTGCAGCTACGCATCGCCGAAAAGCGGACGTGGTACGAGGACGCCCTGGATTGGAGCCGTGGCTTGTTCACCGCGTCGAGAGCGGCTTGGGCGATTCCGGCGCTCATCGCTCTGCTGCTCGCCGTGGCTTCGCTCGAATCATATTTCCCCGGTTGGCGCGGAGGAGCAGGGCGCAATGCCTTTGCCGCCGTCGATTCGATTGACGCGCATGGCCGCAATGTGGCTCTGCTGCGCGAATACGATAGCAAAACGACCGTCATCTGGTTGTACGAAGATCAAGAAGGTGAAAATGAAACTGCCGAAGAACCTCCGCCGCCGGGTCCTGCTTTTTAGTCTTTTATCATTCATCGTGGCCGCCGGTCGCGGCGCGGCGCAGAAGCAACCGCAAATCGTTCAAGTGAAGATCGGGACGATACTGGCGAGTAATAAAAACGATGAATTCGACGCCAAGCTCAAAGGATTAGAAAACCAGCTGCGAGTTTTGAAGTATCGCTCCTACCGGTTGCTGAAAGACGAGAGCCAGAATGTGCCGTGGCAGGGAAGTAAGGTATTCGAAATACCCGGAGGCCGGTCCCTGATGGTCGCTCTTCAAGAGTTTCAGGATAACCGGATCGGTCTGAAAGTGCGTCTAACCGAGGGGCAAAAGCCGTTGCTCGATACGACCGTAAGAATTGCCAATCGCGGGAATTTCATTCTGGGCGGCCCGCCGCACGAAGGCGGCGTGTTGGTCCTGTCGATTTCAGCCGTGGCCCAGTAGCTTTGTGGCTACTCGATGACGTTCTTTTCGATCGGCTCCACGGTCACGCCCTTGCCTTTGAGCCAAGCGATCGCCTTCACGACTTCAGCTTGCTTGCCATCGATCTCTAGGGCGACCAACCCCATGTCCGATGTGACGGTCGAGCCGCGGATATTAAATACGATATCGAAGCGCTTGGCCAACATACTTAAAACTGGTTCTTTGATCAGGTCTTTGGGAAATGTCAGGTAGACTCTTTCGCGCACGGTGACTAGTTTTGTTTTGGTCGCCATCGAAACCTAGATCGAAAATTCCAGATTGCCTACGGCCATTCGATCACGCCAGCCAACCCACAGGTTCGTCGTCAGGTATTTATCGCCGAAATCGGGGAAAATCGTCACGATCGTGCCAGATCGGAGTCCGCGCGCGATCTTCATAGCGGCAAACATCGCGGCGCCGGAAGACTGACCGACGAGAACGCCTTCTTCCTGACTCAAGCGATAGACCATCGAGTAGGCGTCTTCCGTGGATACCGGAATTTTGCTGTCCAATTCTTGCTCGTGATAGATTCCGGGAACGATCGAGCTTGCCATGTGTTTCAATCCCTCGAGCCCATGCAGCGCATCATCAGGCTCGACGGCGATGATTTGGATTTTTGGATTGACTTCTTTTAAGTACCGCCCCGTTCCCATGATCGTTCCGCCCGTGCCAATGCCCGCCATGAAGTGCGTGACCTTTTTGTCCGTCTGGTGGTAGATTTCCGGGCCGGTGTTTTCATAGTGGGCTTGCGGATTCATCGGATTGAAATATTGATCCGGTTTGAAATATTTTTCCGGGTCGGCTTCGAGAATTTTGCGGCACAGACGAATCGCGCCGTCGGAACCTTCCATTGGATCGCTATAGGTGACCTGGGCGCCATAGGCATGGATAATATGTTTGCGCTCGATGCTGACGTTGCCGGGCATCACGAGTTCCACAGGGGTGCGCAACACGCTGCCGACCATCGCCAAGGCGATGCCGGTGTTTCCCGACGTGGAGTCCAGTATGGTTTTGCCGGGTCGAAGTTTGCCGCTGCGCAGTCCCTCCTGAATCATCCGCCACGCCGGGCGATCTTTTACGGATCCTCCCGGATTGAGGCCCTCCAACTTGGCGTAGATTTTGACGCCTGCCGGCAGTCCCTCGGTTATCCTCCGGATCTGTAGAAGCGGAGTGTCACCGATCAGATCGAGGACCGACTCCACTCGCTTTAGCTCCTTCAGCGGAGAGTGAATCAAGCGCAGATTCGGTGAGGTCAGCGGTGACATCGTTTGTCTTCGGAACTTGAATCAATGTCCGCCGGCGATCGCCGGCACGATGGAAATATTGTCGCCTTCTTTTAGAGCGGTTTCGAGATTTTGCAAAAAACGGATATCGTCGCCGTTCACATAGACGTTAACAAAACGCCGCACCTTTCCGGTTTCGTCGCAAATCCGATCTTTGATGCCTGGATAAGTCTTTTCCAGGTCGTCCACCAGCGCCTTAACGTTGCCGCCTTGAGCAGCGACCTCATCGGCGCCGTTGGTAAATTTCCTGAGCGGGGTTGGGACACGCACTCGAACCGACATATCGATCCTCCTTAGATGTTCATCACTCTGACAGCCAATTTAGAATAGTCCGTCATTTCAGGCCTTGCAAGGCGGCGAGACGGCACGCAATGATCGATCGAAACTCTCAGCTGGCGAGCGCCTTGACTCCGGCGTTCGGTTCCAGTTGGTGAAACAGCTCGTCAAAATTTTGTAACGTGGCGTTGATGGTATAAGGTCTCTCGACACTTTTGGCAACGGCTTCCAAAGTCTTATAGCCGTTGCCGGTGATGCTTATAACGATCGATTCATGGCGCGGAATGCGTCCCTGTTCGATCAGTTTCTTAGTGACGGCGACCTCGGTGCCGCCCGCGGGCTCGGTAAAGATGCCTTCGGTGCGGGCTAGCAATTTGATGCCATCGAGAATTTCCTCGTCGGTCACGCTTTCGCCCCAGCCGCCGGACTCCCGCACGGCTTGAATAACGTAGTAGCCGTCGGCGGGATTGCCGATGGCGATGGAGCTGGCGATGGTGTTCGGTTTGACCGGGCTGACCAGATCCGTGCCCTTGTGCAGAGCATTAATAATCGGCGCGCAACCGGCCGCTTGCGCCGAGTAGATTTTGCAGCCCGTGTCTTCGACCAGACCGACCTTGATCAGCTCCTTAAAACCTTTGGCTAATTTCGGCAAAATCGTTCCGCCGGCAGAGGCGACGACGATATGCTGCGGCAGCTTCCAACCGAGTTGCTCCACGACTTCGAAGCCGTGGGTCTTGGCGCCTTCGGAATAGTAAGGCCGCAGGTTGACGTTGACAAAAGCCCAGCCGTATTTATCGCCGATTTCGCTGCATAGCCGATTGACATCGTCGTAGTTGCCCTTGATGGCGACGGTCTTCGGGCCGTAGATGGCCGACCCGATGATTTTTCCCTGTTCCAGTCCGTCGGGAATGAACACGTAACAGTCGAGGCCGGCCTTTGCCGCGTGGGCGGCAACGGAATTGGCCAAGTTGCCGGTGGATGCGCAGGAAACGGTTTTGAAACCAAATTCCATGGCTTTGGAAATCGCTACCGACACGACGCGGTCCTTGTACGAAAAGCTCGGGTGATTGACCGAGTCGTCTTTGACATACAATTCCTTTACGCCCAAAGCGTCGCCAAGCCGGTGGGCGCGCACCAGCGGCGTATATCCGGAATACAAACCGGCGCGCGGTTCGCCGTCGATCGGCAGAAGCTCGCGATAGCGCCAGAGGTTACGGTCGCGTGACGCAATTTTTTCCCTGCTGATGGATTTTTTGATGCCTTCGTAGTCGTATTGAATTTCCAGCGGACCAAAGCAATTTTCACAGACGTGCAGCGGCGCTTGCGGATACTCCTGGCCGCATTCTCTGCACTGAAGTCCGATGACAAAGCTCATAAAGGTTCCTTTCGTCGATGACCCATCAGGCCGGCACCGAGGAGATCGAGTCGAGCGCTTTGGCCGCGCCACACGCCGCGCACTCGGGATTTCGGTTTATTCCGATGGTGTGAAACGTCATGGTCTTGGCGTCGTAAGTCAGCAGTCGATCGGTGAGCAATCCCTCTTCGAAACCGGCGAGGTATTTGACCGCTTCCGTCGCTTGGATGGTGCCGAGCGTGCCGGCGACGGCGCCGAGGATGCCGGATTGCTGGCAATTTAGAATTTCTTCCGGCGGCGGCGGTCCATCGAAGAGACATCGGTAGCACGCCGACTTTCCGGGCAGCACAGTCATAGTCTGGCCTTGCAAGCGCACAATACCGGCGTGGGAAAATGCGATGCCGAGCTGAATCGCGACGTCGTTGACCAGGAACTTCGTGTCAAAATTGTCGCTGCCGTCGACGATGAAGTTGTAACCAGCGGCCATCGCGGCAGCGTTGTCAGCGTCGAAGCGCACCGGATAGGTCTTGACCTCGGTGTCGGGATTCAGATTATTCAGTTTGGCCTTTGCCGATTCCACCTTTTGCCGGCCGATGTCCGCGGTCGCATGCAGTATCTGACGCTGCAGATTCGATAATTCCACTTTGTCGGGATCAACGATGCCGAGCGTGCCGATGCCCGCCGCAGCCAGATAAAACGCGGCAGGCGAACCCAAGCCGCCCGCGCCGATAACCAGCACCCGGGATTGTCGCAAACGGATTTGCGCTTTACCGCCGAGATCGGGAACCATGATTTGCCGGCTGTAGCGTTCGATTTGATCTGTTGTGAGACGGATGCTCATGGCCTTTGCTCAATAAAAAACCCCTTCTTACCCAAGATAAGAAGAGGTTCTCGAGACCTCACCCTATCTTTACCTCCAAGAGTCAGAGGTTGGAATTAGCACCAGCGTTCCGTATTTCGGAACCGGTTGCTGTGGCTTCGAAGGGCCTATCCCTCCACCACTCTGGATAAGGTGTCCAGCTGGACAAAACACTATCGCACGACGCGGCGCCTGTCAATAATTGGACCCATGGGGCCGTTGCCTTGGGACATCATTCAAAAAGATGCGGCACAAAACAACTCAGATTATCGGTGACGGGAGTCGCGGATTCCCTGATGCCAAGCCCTGCGGCAACGCCATCGATGAGCCAGCTTCCCAACACCGGGTAAGCGCCATTGCAATCCGGGATGTGCGCCGCCGCTTGATAAACAAATCCCTCGGCGCCGTAGGGGCCAGTGGTTTCTTGAACCGATGAGCCGCGCTGGATCGTGAGGTTCGCGCCCTCGCGCGACAGCAGCGGTTTTTTCACGTAATCGATCAGTCCTTTGGGCGCGCGGAAATAGCATTCGAGCAGATTGGGATGGCCGGGAAAAAGCTCCCACAAAATCGGCAGAATGCCCTTGTTCGACAAAAGCATTTTCCAGATCGGCTCGATCCACTGCGTGAAAGTGTAGTTGGCTAGAAGGTCCGCGGCAAAGCGATCAGCCAAGAGCCACTCCCAAGGGTAAAGCTTGAAGATGCTGCGCATGGGGTGTCCGTCTAAATCGACGAAACAATTCTGCGCTGCATCCCAACCGATGTCGTCCATGCGCAGTAAGACGGTGTCGAAGCCCGCCTGGCTGGCGACATCCATCAAATAACTCACGGTCATAAGGTCTTCGCTATTTTCAACGTCGGGCGGTTCGAGATAGGCGAAATGCACCGTGTTCGCGCAGTAGGGTTTCAGCTCTTGCCATTTGGCCAGCAGCTTCTCGTGGATCGAATTGAACTGATCGAGCTTGGGAAACAGCTCCTGGAGCCAATACCATTGGGCGACGGCAGCTTCGAGCAAAGCCGTCGGCGTGTCGGCGTTGTATTCGAGCAGCTTTAACTGATCGCCGTCGTAGGCAAGATCGAAGCGGCCGTAAATTGCCGGCGGCTCGTCTTCCCACGCTTGTTTAATGACGGGGATCGCCGCGTCGGCAATGCTCAACTCCTCGAAGCGATTATTGTCGATGATATGTTGCGCGGCCTTTAAGCACAGGGCGTGCAGCTCGTTGGTCGCGAGCTCGATTCGATCGATCTCCGCCGTGGTGAAGGAATAATAGGCTGATTCATTCCAGTAAGGACGCCCCTCGGTGTGATGATAGATCAGACCGATCGCTTCGGCTTTTTTCTGCCAGTCGGAACGCGGGGGGATCGTGATTCGTTTCATGTGAGTTGCGTTAACTGCCGATGGAACTGCTGTGGCTGACGAACGCTCTGCCCGTGGAGCCGAAGCCGCCGCGCGGGATCCGGCTCGGGCTCACGTAATTCGTGCCCGGTGTCGCAACTCTGCCGCCGCCGTAGACTCGATCTCCGGTGTAGTAACCGTGGCCGCCGTAGTAGTGCGAGTAGTAATGACCCCGGGATCCGGAGGTTTCACAAAAGCCGTCATCGACGACGACATTGTTATTGTCGACGCAGCGCTTGGCTTCGA
>Ga0193707_1000269_pt1 | contig 16696 bp, 10 predicted proteins | sample U3c2metaG_FD_143043 | JGI IMG/M metagenome (GOLD analysis project Ga0193707, IMG submission 143043) | Soil microbial communities from a riparian zone of the East river system, Colorado, United States - U3c2 | ecosystem: Environmental > Terrestrial > Soil > Riparian zone | place: USA: East River... | reverse complement strand
GATCGTTGCGCAAGACCCTTCGCCGGCCTCTATCGCTGTTTTCCGGCTCGCGACTCTCCGTTCGTGGGACGGCCGGCTCGACGAGGCGGTAGCCCTGTATCGGCGCTACATAGCTATGGAGCCGCGCGACGCGGAAGGACGTCTCGCCTTGGCTCGTACCCTGGCGTGGCAAGGACAATACGCTTCGGCGATCGCGACCTACGATTCGCTCATAGCCACAAATCAGCGCTCCCGCGACGCCGTGATCGGCCGCGCACAAACACTCGCCTGGGCCGGTCGGTTGGGCGAGGCGTTAGCGTCCTACAAGAGTTGGATCGGTGCTCACCCAACAGACCGCAATGCATCGATTGAGTACGCGCGCGCACTCGCCTGGAACGGCCAGTTCGACGAGGCCGAAGCCATGTATACGGAGTTGGCCAGAACCGGCAACGCTGCCGCGAAAAAGGGCTTGGCGCGTGTGATTGGGTGGCGAGGTGAGCTGGATCGAAGCGAGCAGACGTGGCGACAGGTCCTCGTGACCGACCCTCAGGATCCCGAGGCGCTCACGGGACTTGCCCAGGTTCTCTCGTGGCAGGGCCGGCAGACCGACGCTGAGTCGGCACTTCAGCTGGCATTGCGGGCAAATCCGGCCTACGGCGATGCGCGCACATTACTCCGTTGGGTACAGGCCGACTTGAGACCGAGTGCGACGTTTACTGCAAACAGCATCAATGACAGCGACAACAATCGCGCGACGGTCCTCTCGGTTGACTATCTGGCGCGCGCATGGTGGAATGGCGCAATTGGAGGCAAATACACGGAGCGCAGCGCGAATTTCGCGGCGATCGATTCGCGCGCAGACGCGGTCAGTCTGTTCGCGCGGTGGCAACCCGGCTCCAGCTCATGGCAGGTTCGCGCTGACGGTGGAGTCACCAGACACACATCCTCGTTTATCCCCACTACGAATCCCCAGCGGACGATCGGCAGCGGCGCTCTGCGCGTCACTGGAAATGTTGGGCGAGCGCTCACCGTTGGAATCAGTGGCTCACGAGCGCCTTTCGACGAGACGGCGCTGCTGATCGCCAATGGCGTCGTCAGTTCGGATCTTGCCGGTGAGGCGACGCTCGTCTTGCCAGCGCGCCTAACGCTGTCCGGCGCGGCAAGCCATGCGCAAATGACCGGTGGCACACGCGAGAACGCGCGAAATGCGTTCTCGTCCACGCTCCGCTGGACCGGCAGCCGCAACTGGAGTCTCGCTGTAGGCGGACGCCAATTTGGATACGATACGACGTCGTCGGATGGCTACTTCGCGCCACGGCGATACACACTCGCAGAGGCGAGCAGTCGCGGACGCATCGGCGGCCAGCTGGGCTGGAATGCGGACGCAGACGTAGGACTCGGCCGCCAGAGCATCGAGTTCTTCGGCTCAAGTGCGGGCTCGCGTCTCGCCGAGCGTGCTGCGATGTCGTTGGGGTATCGCTTCGATCCGGCTCGCGAAGTCAGCGCTGCTGGTGGCTACGCGAACGTAGCGGGGCCAGGGCAGACGGGTAGCGAGTACAAGTGGTACACCTTCTCACTCCGCGCCAGGGTGGGGTTTTAGGGCACGAGGTCCAACCCTCTGACTGCAACGCTCAGTTCATGATCGTTGTCGTTCATAGTCATTTACTTATGACTACCGGCCGGGGGCCGTGGGCGGGTCGGCCAGGGACGGCTGCGGGCGGGCTGTTTGGTATGCGCGAGCCGGTGCCGGGGGTTGCGATCATGAATCCCCAACCACTTGAATAGTGTCCCCTTGACTAGTGTCCCACCGAGGGACAGCCCGCACGTAGCCCCAAGCCGGTTCGGCCCGCAGCCCCCGGCCGGTAGTCGTACGTTGCAGTTCCTTCCATAGCCCCGGCCTCGGCCCCTACCGTGCGGTCGGATGTTCAGGAATCCCCGCGAACGTCCGCTGCATCGCCGCGAACACCGGCTTGATCTCCGCATGCCACTGTGGAGCCTCCCACGGTGCCCAGCTCCACGTCTGAGGCTCGCCGAATTTCGACGTTCCGGTGCTGCGGGGCAGATAGTCGCCTGCTGAGTGCGGGTTGGACGGATCGTAGCTCTCGACGACAAAGCGGAACCCATCTGTTGTTGCGCCAGACACCTTTCCCGCGGAAGTATTGCCGGAGAGCACGCTCCGTGTCGAAGGATCCAGGAGCTGAAGCATTCCCCACGGAATTCGCACCTCTATTACTCCGGTCTTCGCATCGGCGAACCAATCGGCGAGCGAATTGTCGCCCTCGCGCACGTAGAGCAGTCGATTTCGATTGTAGCTGATGGCCGGATAGATCGTGCCGTCATGTCCGATTTTCCGCCGGTTCGCAACCACGACGATTGAATCCCACTGCCCAAGATCGTTCGCGACCGTCCGCACCGCAGGATTGTAGACGTACTGAATCGCGGGTGGTTTGCTACCTGGGATCGCTACGGGGCGATAAGGATTGTACGGGTGATCGACGAGCAGTTGGCTCGCCTGCGGCCCTCCGAGATCCAGGACGAACTCAAGGCCGACCGGCGCGCGTGAGCCGGTGTTTGGTAGTTGCTTGTCGCCGAGATCGCGACGATAGGTGTCGATCCCGATCTGGTAGTGGGCGTGAGCCCAGTCGATTCGTCCGACGTCGAGCCGCAGGTAAACGTAGGCCTCGTCCTGCGCCACTCGCAGCGATCTGAGTTGGAGCGCGGCGGAGATGTTCGACCGAGCGCCAGTAGCGGCATACACCACGGGTCGCCCCCGCCAGTCGGTGGTGTCACCATCAATCGTGATTTCTGCGCCCTTAATACCCGCGCGCATCGCCACGACCCCGAAGTTCTCCTCGGGGTCGAGTGAATTGAACCAGAGTCTCTTCCGCTCAGGCGGATATTCGAAGTCGATTACGATCCAGTTCTTCTTGAACCATTCGTCGATGAGCGCGAATAGTCCCGCTCCCGCCGCTCCCGAGGCGTAGATATCTCGTGTGAGCCGCGCATCCATGAGTGCCTGTTGCTGCTCGGACAGACCGCCGTGATTCCAGCCCTGCGGCTGGAAGTGCCCAATGCCGCGCGATGAAGGTACGCCGTACTCGCTGATCACAACCGGCATGTCGCCGTGATGCGCGACCAGCTCTCGTAGATATCCGAAGTAGTTGCTAGGGCCCTCAGGCGAGCGCGCCTTCAGATATCCGGGATCGACCAGCAGAAAGTCGGGATAGTATGGGTACGCGTGGTAGGACGCGAACACTCCTGCCGGAAACGCGTCTGTCGCGCGCATTCTCAGTGCATCAAGAGACACGGAGTCGTTGTCGTATTCCTTTGGCATTTCGACGATCTTCTCGCCGCGCGCCTTGAGCATCGCGACTTCTCGAGCCTTGGTTGTCTCCGTCGGATGCGTCAGTGGATCGAGCGTTGGCCAGTTCGTGTAGGCGATCGGCCGCTGGGCGTTGTATTGCTGCATCTCGAAGTTCACTAGGTATTCACACTGCTCGGCAAGCCACGCCTCGAGCGGATCGCCGCTGCGGACAGTGATATACGTTCCGCTATAGCTCGTTCGATTTGGCCGGAGAGCGTTGTAAGCGACGACCGAGTACGGCTCCCACTCGCGCCCGATGATGTAACCAAGGGTCCACTGCGACACGTCGGCGCGATAGACACCGCTTGCGTGGCCAGGTGAGGCAGGAATCGCTGCATCGCCATGAAGCAGCGCAACCACGTGCCGCATTTCCCCGCGGAACTGGCCCAGCCATTGAGGATCATCGTACTTCTCCTCCTTCTTGCCAGGCGGTAGCTCGGCCCACACTCCGTGAATCAGCCACATTGGATGCGCCGGATGCGCGAGATTCCAGCTCCTCAGCGCGGCGTAGAAGTGCGGCGGATGAATCGTGTAAACGCGAACCGCGTTTGCCCCCATCTCGGCGATGAGAGCAATCCATCTCTCATACGTGCTGTCGTCGGGAGGAAACTCGGAGGGGTACTTACCAGGGAGCGCGGCGCCGAGGTTTACCGCCTTGATCCAAAGCGGCGACCAGCGGCCACCGGCATCGCGGACCTCGAAGATTCGCCTGCCGGTTCTCGAGACGATCGTCGTCGATGTCGGCCGACGACGAGTTGTCGGGCCGGCATCGACAATTGGCACGGGAATCCTGGCGAGGTATGAAAGCGCCGTAGAATCGCTCGGCACGATCCGAAGCGCGCGCTCGAAGCTGCTCCGCGCACTTGCTGGATCTCCAGCTCTGTACGCAGCCATGCCAGCGCCTGCCACGGCGTCGTACGAGGTCGAGTCTGACGCGACCGCGCGCCGGAATAACGTACGCGCTTCCGCCAGATGTCCCCCGCGCATCGCCGCGTAACCCGCACCCGTGAGTGCTCCTGCGTCGCTCGGGCAAAGCGTCAGCGCTCGCTTGAACTCGGTCGTGGCGCCGGAGATGTCACCTTTTCGATACGCGGTCCACCCTCGTGCTACGGCCTCACTCGCCGCGGGACGCGCGCGACACTCGACCGGCGATTGGGCACGTGCGAGTCCGGTAAAGCTGATGGCGGTCGCCAGCAAGCTCAGACGAGGGAGTGATCGGAGGTATGGTCGTGCGCGGGAGATCAGGAGTCGCATCAAGGGGCAACAGATATCATTGGAGAGAACCGTTGCCAACCGCCGTGCAAGTGTGATTCCGCCAGAGTGGATTTGGCCATGAGCACTACGGTGAACCCGCGTAGTTTGGGGTGTGACGAACGGTGTCCAGGTGCTGCCGAACGATAGTTGGCTGCTACCGATTCTTCGGGAGCTCTTGCCCACGACTTCGATCAAATCGATCGAGTCGAAGGTCGCTTCCAGCTATTGGCGAGTCGCGGTCGACGAGGCGCTGCTTACCGACGACGAAATCCTCGAAGCGTTGTCAGCGCGCACTCGTGTCGGGATCGCGAGCGGTCTGCTCGTCAGCACCCAGGCGCGCGACATAGTCTCGGAGTGGCTGGCGCGTCGATTCGAGATTCTTCCGCTCGCGGTTTCTGGCTCCACCCTCGACATCGCCACCTCCAACCCCTACGACATCGATTGCGAGAAGACGCTCGCCTTTGCGACCCGACGCACGGTTCGGATGTCGCTCGCCCCTCCCAACCGCATTCTCGAGCGCATCGAGGATGTTTACGCCCCAGTTGAACGCGTCAGCAGACTGCTCGACCGCGCCGGTAAGTCCGATCTGCAGTCCGTCATCGAAAAAGCCGATGCGACGGAGAGCGAACTGGACGAGAAGGAAGCCGAGCGGCCGGTGATCAAGCTAGTCGATCACATTGTGGCCGAGGGAATCGCTACGGGCGCGAGCGACATCCATCTCGAGGCAGGGGAGAGCGGCATCGCCGTCCGCTATCGCATAGATGGAATGCTGAAGGAAGTCATGGTGCTGCCCAAGGCCGTCGGTGTGCCGCTCGTCTCGCGCATCAAGATCATGTCGCAGATGGACATCGCCGACCGCCTGCGCCCTCAGGGCGGACGCGCTCGCGTGGCAATCAATGGAGCGCGCGTCGACCTGCGCGTGTCGACCCTCCCGGCATCACACGGCGAGAAGGTCGTGATTCGCATTCTGGATTCGCGGGCGGCGCTCCGGTCGGTGGAGTCGCTGGGTCTCGATCCAGTGGACGGCCCACGCATGCAGAAGCTGCTCGAGGTGAGGGAAGGGTTGGTCCTCGTCACCGGCCCAACTGGCTCGGGCAAGACGACCACGCTGTACGCGGCGTTGCGGTTGTTGCAGCACCGCGGCGTCAACATCATCACAGTCGAAGATCCGGTCGAATATCGAATCCCGGGAATCGTACAGGTGCAGATTCACGAGAAGGCGGGGCTCACATTCGCGTCGGCCCTGAGATCCGTTCTCCGCCAGGATCCGGACGTCGTTCTGATCGGCGAGATTCGCGATCGGGAAACCGCGGCCATCGCCATTCAGGCGTCGCTCACCGGCCATCTCGTGTTCGCTACACTTCACACCAACGACGCCTGCAGCTCGATCGTTCGTCTCACCGATCTAGGCGTCGATCCGGTGAAGCTCTCCGGTGCTCTCAAGGGAGTGGTGGCGCAGCGACTGATTCGGCGCCTCTGCCCCGCCTGCAGGCTTGTCGCAAACGCCGGCGTGCCTCGCCGCCTCCTCGGCGCCATTCCGGAAGACTCGATGATCTACGTGTCGATGGGCTGCAAGGAATGCTCGATGACAGGCTATTCCGGGCGCGTCGCGGTGACCGAGGTGCTGGTCGCGACTCCCGAGATAGAGCGATCCATCGCCGCGGGAGATCCGGCTGAGCGCCTGCTCTCCGCCGCGCGCGCTTCGGGCACGCGCTCGCTCTGGGGTTGTGGATGCGCGCAGCTGCTCGCTGGAAACACGAGCGCACAGGAGCTGGTGCGCGTCCTCGAGCCCGAAGGCGCCCGCGGCAATACGCGCGCGCCCGGCACAGGCTATGATGTACCGAACCATATCATCTATGAGAGACGAGCGCAGAGTCCAATGACGCAGATCGTACCGGGAGTCGTCGAAGTGTATGTCATTCGCCACAACGCCGGCGATTGGCGGGTACTCGCACTCCAGCGTTCGCCTGATGCGAGCAGGCCCGGCTCGTGGGAGCTCGTCTACGGAAAGATCGACGCGGGAGAGCGCCCGGAGCGAGCAGCCGTTCGGGAGCTGCGCGAGGAGACGGGACTCGAGGTCCAGGCGCTGTACAACGTAACGGTCAACAGCTTTTACCTGCACGCGACCCAAACCATACAGATGTCGATCGTCTTCGCCGCGTTTGTCGCCGAGGATTCAGAAATCGCTCTAAGCGACGAGCATCAGCGGTTCGAGTGGCTGAGCGTCGACGATGCCTGCGATCGCTTCACCTGGCCCCGGGCCGCCCGCGGGCTGAGGGATGTGCGTCATCTCCTTGCGAGGGGAGACGCTGGACCGGTCGAGGATGCGCTGCGGGTTCAATAACGACAACAGAACGCGATCCGAGATCTGAGAAGCGTAGATGGAAGTTTATAGAAACGGCACCGAGACCGTTCGAGCGCGATTCATTGTAGTCACGCGAGCTCAGGTACTCTCACGCCACCGAGGCCGGTCTTAGCGCAGTGTCTAGCCCCTGGTATCTGCGCTCTCTGAGATCTCGGATCCCGTTCTTTTCGCTCTAGAAATTTGAACCCACTCCGGACCTGAGGTCTACCTCGGCTTTACGGTAGTAAGATTCCCTTGATCCACGGGCGCGTTGGGCTTCACTCTCACGCTCTTAGCCGGAATCCCAACATAGACGTGGTACGGCCTTACATCCTTCGTCGCGACCGCCATCGCCCCAACCATCGCCTGCTCCCCCACGTGCACCCCGGCAAGCACCGTCGCGTGGTATGTGACGCGCACTCCGGCTTCCAGCCGCGTCGGAGCGTCGGTCACGTCGCGCTGGTCGACGATGCTGTGCGTGTGGCTGTAGATGTTAGCGAAGTCGCTGATCGACACGTTGTTGCCGAGGGATATTCCGCCGCGATCGTCGAGCAGGACGTGCCGGTGGACGACGACGTTGTCGCCCACCTCCATGTTGTAGCCGAACGAAAACTCGACGAACTGGAAGGCTTTGAAGTTCTCGCCGCATTTCTTGAAGATGTACGGCGCCAGCACACGCCTCAGCTGAACTCCCAGCTCGACGTTCTGCCCTCCCACCACCGTGCGATCGAAGGAGTACCAGAGCCAGAGCAGTGGCTTCACCTTTTGGAAGCGCGCGTCATCGCACTCGGCGTAGTACTCGGGCTCGAGCGTCACATTGCGGGGATCGAGCGCCGAGAGCGCCAGCCGTGTCGCCAGCGGAAGCTTGACGTCTTCCACCGCCGTTTCCCAGTTCGAAGCAAACTGCGGATAGGCGATTTCGCACAGCGTCCGCCGGCAGAGAAGCGCCCGGTCGGAACCGGACTTCAGCTCCGAGGCGATCTTCTCGAGCCACTGTGATTCGATTCCGGCGATCGGAAGGGCGGGAAGCTTGCGCAACGGATAGATGGGCATGTCTGGAAAGTTGATGCTCGCTCCGTGGAAAAACCAGCTACTGCGAAGGTGGCCGCGATGCTCTCGCGCGGACGAGCGCCCTTTCCCGCTCCACACGCGTGAGGACCTGGTCCCAGCTGTCGTCACGCACGTCCTGGAACGTCACGGTCAGTGGCTGATCGAGATCGATCGCCTCGTCGAACAGGTAAATCGCGCTTTGCGTCTCGCGCTGCTTCAACCTCTGTTCGCCGAACCCGGAGCTTAGCGGCAGCACCTCGAGAGCCCGAAAATCGCGCCCGCTGCTCGTGATTACGAGCTCCATCGGGCTGAAATGGACGTCCGGCTGGACGCCGTAGAACGACACGTACCACAGATCGGGCGATCGGCCGCCGGTGCGTCGAGTCACCGCGGCGATTGCGGCCTTGTTGCTCTCCTGCAGTTCCCGCAGCGCGCGATACGAATCGGGCGTGAGTAGCCGGATGAGGTTCTCGTCGAGCGGAATGGCGCGAACGATCAGGCCCTGGAGCTCCAGCCTGATCGCGATATCGTCCTGCCGCAGCGTGCCGAAGCCGACCGGAACACTGGCGTGGCCTACCGTGTCATCCGTGATTGGCGCGAGCGTCCCGGATTGCCCGGAGGCTGTGGGCGTTCCGCCCGCGCACGCGGTGAGAATGACCGCCACGAAGACAATTCCAAGCGCCTCTCGCGTGCTCACTGCGCGTCCGCGCCCGGAACGGTTTCCACGAGCTCCGTGATTGCCTCCAGGAGCTCGGCCCGCCCCTCGCCCGTCTGCGAGCTGAACGGAATCACCTGCTCACTCGGGAGCGCCAACGCGCGCGAGATCGTCGCGGCCTGCTCCAGAGCCGCCGCCTTGCTGAGCTTGTCCTTCTTGGTCAATGCGACAATCGTAGGGACCTCCGTCTCCGCCAGAAAGTCCAGCATCGCGCGATCATCATCGCTCGGCTCGCGCCTGATGTCCAGCAGCAGGACTATACCCCGAAGTTGAGTCGTCCGCCTCAGGTAGCTCTCGATCATCGGTCTCCACTCGGATTTCTTGTCCTTGGAGACGCGGGCGTAGCCGTACCCTGGAAGATCTACGAGAACGAAGCCGTCGTTGATGCGGAAGAAGTTGATCTCGCGGGTGCGGCCCGGAGTCCGGCTCACGCGCGCGAACGATTTGCGCCGGACGAGAGTGTTGAGAAGGGAGGATTTTCCGACGTTCGAACGTCCAGCGAACGCGACCTCGGGGAGCGATGACTCGGGGCGCCAGCCATGACGCTCTGCCATTCCACCGATGAACTCCACGCTCCGGATGACCAGCTTGTCGCCAACCGGATCCTTCTCCATCTAGTGCGTGACGGTGTCGTAGAGCGCTTCGCCCGATGAAGTCGTCGCCCCCGCCTGCGGGCGCAACGCCAGCGCCAGCACTTCGTCCATCGTCTTCACGGGATGAAAGCGGACCGATGCTCGAACTTCTTCAGGGAGTTCTTCGATGTCCCGCGCATTTCCGTGCGGAATGATCACATCGGTCACCTTGTTGCGGTGGGCTGCTACTGACTTTTCCTTGAGGCCGCCGATCGGGAGGACGCGTCCACGCAGCGTGATCTCTCCGGTCATTGCGACATCGCCACGCACGGGAACCCCGGTGAGCGCGCTGATCACAGCCGTGGCGATAGCGATTCCGGCGGACGGACCATCCTTCGGCGTTGCGCCGGCCGGCATGTGAATGTGGATGTCCCGTGTTCTGTAGAATTCGGATTCAATCCCAAGCGCTCTTGCCCGCGCGCGCGCGTACGAGAGCGCTGCGCTAGCGGATTCCTTCATCACGTCGCCGAGGGTTCCGGTGAGTTGCACCTTGCCGCGGCCTTTCACGACGCTCACTTCGATCTCCAGCACCTCGCCACCGGCCGACGTGTAAGCGAGGCCCGACGCGACGCCGATCTTGTCGTCGAGCGACGTGTCGTCCGGATCGAAGGGCGGGGCGCCGAGCAGCTCCTTGAGGTCCGCGACCGAAACGGTCTGCGTCTCGAGTGCGCCGGCAGGGACTTCGGCGCGCTTGCGCGCGAGCTTTCTGGACACCCGCGCGATCCGCCGCTCCAGCTCGCGCACTCCGGCCTCGCGAGTATAGCCGCGCATGATCGCCATCAGCACGTCCGGCTCGAGGACCACCTCTCCCTTCTTCAAACCGTTCGCTTCGATCTGCCTCGGCAGCAGATACTGCCTCGCGATAGCGAGCTTCTCGTGATCGAGATAGCCGGCGATGCGGAGGATCTCCATCCGGTCGCGCAGCGGCTCGGGAATTCCGGCGAGCGAGTTTGCCGTCGTGATGAACAACACCTGCGAGAGATCGTAGTCCACCTCGAGGTAGTTGTCGTTGAACGTCGTGTTCTGCTCGGGGTCGAGCACCTCGAGCAGCGCCGCCGCGGGATCGCCGCGGAAATCCTGCCCCAGCTTGTCCACTTCGTCGAGAAGGATCACCGGATTGACGACTTCAGCGCGCCTCATCGCCTGGATGATGCGCCCTGGCATCGAGCCGATGTAGGTGCGCCTGTGCCCTCGAATCTCCGCTTCGTCGCGCACGCCACCCAGCGCCATTCGGACGAACTTGCGGCTCAGCGCCCGCGCGATCGAGCGGCCGAGCGACGTCTTGCCGACTCCCGGAGGCCCGACCAGGCAGAGGATCTGTCCGTCGAGTCGGCCGACGAGCGACAAAACCGCGATGAAATCGAGGATGCGGTCCTTCACCTCTTCGAGCCCGTAATGATCCGCATCGAGAATCGCTCTCGCCCGAGTGACGTCGAGGACTTCGTCCGTCCGCTCGGTCCAGGGAATCGAAACGATCCAGTCGACGAAGTTGCGCGCGACAGTGAACTCAGGAGACATCGGCGGCATCCGCCGAAGCTTCCTCAGCTCTCGCAGCGTCCTTTCTTCAACTACTGGTGGAAGTGCTTTCTTGCGAATCTGGGCCTCGAGCTCAGCGAAATCGTCGCTGTCCTCCTCGCCCAGCTCGCGGTGGATTACCCGCAGCTGCTCCTGCAGGTAGAACTCGCGCTGGTTCTGGAACATCGCGCCGCGAACATCGTCGTCGATCTTCCGCTCGAGGCGAAGCAGCTCGATCTCGCCCGAGAGCAGCTCCCCAAGCATCTCGAGCAGGCTCCGCAGATTGTCGGCTTCGAGCAGAGACTGGCGAAGCTCGAACCGAACCGCGACGTGCGCCGCAACTCCGAAAGCCTGCCGCTCAGCGGAATCCGTGCTCTGAATGATCGAGACGATCTCCGCCGGAATGCGGCGATGGAGGCTGACGTACTCCTCGAACGAGTTCATCACGCGCCGGCTCAGCGCTTCCGTCTCCGCAACGTCCTGGACACCCGGCCCTTCGAACGGGAAGGGCGCCGCTGCTGCCCTCAGGACGTTCCCGGCGGGGATGTAGCGAGTTACGCGGGCGCGCGCGATTCCCTCGACTAGCACGCGAGTGGTTCCGGTTGGAAGCCGCGACACCTGGACTACACGTCCGATCACACCCGTTCGGTGCAGGTCGGCAGCCGCGGGCTCCTGCTTCTCACCGTCCCGTTGCGCGATCAGCAGGATGATCTTGTCCTCCGCCAGCGCGGCTTCGATGGCGGCAAGCGACGCCGGACGGCCAACGAGCAGGGGAATGACTACATAGGGGAAAATGACGACATCCCGCAGCGGCAGGACCGGGATCCGGTCCGACGTCGGGATGCTTTCGTTGTCCCTCTGAAAGACTTGCGCCAAGGCTTATAGGGGCTGTTCGGGGAGGAAGAAAGATAACTGCAACTTATGACTACCGGCCGGGGGCCGCGGGCGGGCCGGCCGGCGGCTCCGAGCGGGCTGTTTGGTGCGCGCGAACTGGCGTAGGGGGCGTGCGATAATAATTGAAAGGCCGGGCATGGTGGGCTAAAGCCGTCATTACTTTAACGTGCTCCCCCGATGCCAGCGGGCGCCGAGGAACAGCCAGCACGTAGCTCCTGGCCGACCCGCCCGGAGCCCCCGGCCGGTAGTCGTAAGTTTGCAGTTCCGCAGTTCAGCAGTTCCGACTTACGCTTCTTTCTTCCGCCGGATGGGAGAAATCTCGAGCAGCGGCTGCGTCCCGTTAGTGATGCACGACTCGGTCACCTTGACCTCGACCACATCCTCTCTGCTCGGAAGGTCGAACATCACTTCCATGAGAACCTCTTCGAGGATGGCCCGGAGACCGCGCGCACCGGTGCCACGCTTGAGCGCCTTGCCTGCGATCGCCACCAGCGCCCCTTCGTCGAACGTGATCTTGACGTCCTCGAGTCCGAACAGCTTGGCGTACTGCTTCGTGAGCGCGTTCTTGGGCTCCTTGAGAATCCGCACCAGCGCCTCTTCGTCGAGGCCTTCGAGAGCGACGGTGACCGGAAGACGCCCCACCAGCTCGGGAATCAAACCATACCTCAGCAGATCGTCCGGCTCGACTTCGCTGAACATCTTGGTCTGCGCGAGCTTCTTGTCCCGCGCGGCTGCGCCGTTGAACCCGATCTGACGGCGGCCAGTACGAGCCTCGATGATCTTCTCGAGGCCGTCGAAGGCTCCTCCGCAGATGAAGAGGATATCCTTCGTGTTCAGCTGAATGTATTCCTGCTGCGGGTGCTTGCGGCCGCCCTGAGGCGGAACCGAAGCGACCGTTCCTTCGATGATCTTGAGCAGCGCCTGCTGGACGCCTTCGCCCGACACGTCGCGGGTGATGCTCGGGTTCTCCGACTTGCGCGCAATCTTGTCGATCTCGTCGATATAGACGATGCCGCGCTCGCATTCGGCGACATTGAAGTCCCCCGCCTGGAGCAGTCGAACGAGGATGTTCTCCACGTCCTCACCGACATATCCTGCTTCCGTGAGGGTCGTCGCGTCCGCGATCGTGAAAGGAACGTCCAGAATGCGGGCTAACGTGCGCGCCAGCAGCGTCTTGCCGACGCCGGTGGGTCCGATCAGCAGAATGTTGGATTTGTCGAGCTCGACGTCGTCGTCCTTGAGCGTGGTCGAGTTGATCCGCTTGTAGTGATTGTAAACGGAGACAGCCAATGCCTTCTTCGCCTGTTCCTGACCGATCACGTACTGGTCGAGGACATCCTTGATCTCCTGGGGCGAAGGAACCTGGGTTATCGCCTCAGCTACCTCGCGCTCCTCGTCCTCCGCCAGAATCTCATTGCAGAGAGCAATGCACTCGTTGCAGATGTACACTGACGGTCCGGAAATGAACTTCCGGACAGAGTCCTTCGACTTTCCGCAGAACGAGCAGCGAAGATGTTTCTCTTGCGACATAGATCAACGGGGAACGGGGAATGCTTGCCCAGCGAATCCGGACATCGAGGCCTGACTAAAGATACCTAACAGCGGGCGCGAGGACGGTCAAGCAAAGGCTGTGGGAGCAAGACTCGTGAAGATTTTCACAAGTAACAGATGCCCCCAAATCAGGCCTGCTTGAGCGCTTCGCCCTGTTTGAGGGCTTCCTCTATCTCGCCACGGTACGAAATCACGTTGTCGATCAAACCATACTCCTTTGCTTCCTCGGCCGACATGAAGCGGTCCCTGTCCGTGTCGCGCTCGATCCGCTCGACCGGTTGGCCCGTGTGCTTGGCCATCAGCGTGTTCATCTGCGACCTCAGGTGGAGAATCTCCCGCGCCTGGATCTCGATGTCACTGGCTGTCCCGCCACCTCCGCCCTGGGACGGCTGGTGGATCATGATGCGGGCGTGGGGAAGGGCGGATCTCTTGCCCTTGCGCCCTGCGGCCAGCAGGAATGCGCCCATGCTCGCCGCGAGCCCCATGCAGTTGGTGTTCACCGGCGACTTGAGGAACTGCATCGTGTCGTAGATCGCGAGGCCGGCCGAAACGCTGCCACCTGGCGAGTTGATGTAGATGTGGATGTCCCGCTCGGGATTATCCGACTCGAGAAAGAGGAGCTGCGCGATCACAATGTTGGCGACGTCGTCATTGATCGGCGTGCCAAGGAAAATGATCCGGTCCATCAGAAGCCGGGAGAAAACATCGTAGGTGCGCTCGCCGCGGCTCGAGCGTTCGATGACGTACGGCGTGTAGATCGTCGGCATTGGCTCTTCGTCTTCCCGTTTAGGCATTAGTCGATACATCGTTTCGGTCCAGCAGCCACTTGAAAACCTTGTCTTCTGTGATGCTGCGCTCCATCTCCTTCAACCGGCCGCTCTTTTCCAGCTGAGCGTAGATCTGGCCGGGATTCGCTCCCCTCTTTTCAGCCTGCTCGGCAATGCGGTCGTCCAGATCTTTTTCGGTCGCGGCCAATCCCTCCTTTTCCGCGATGGTCTCGATCACCAGGTCGCGCCTGATCTGCCGTTCGGCCATCGCCCGGAATTCTCCGGAGAAGTGCTCGCGCTGATCCGACGGAACCTTGTAGGCTTCGGCATAATTCTGCACGAACTGCTGTACCCAGCTCTTGGGGACGTCGAACGCGTTGGCGGCAATGATTTGATCGATCAGCTGCTGCCTCACGTTGGCTTCGACCTCGTGCTCGGCGTGGCGCTCCATGTCGCTCCGCACTGCCTTCTTGAGAGCGTCGAGCGACTCGAAATCACCGACCTCGCGCGCGAGCGCGTCGTCGATCGGAGGGGCCGACTTCCGCTTGACTTCATTCACCGTGATGCGGACGGTTTTCGTCTGCCCACGTTGCGCTTCGTCCGGAAAATCCTCTGGCCATTTGACCGGCCGCTCCACGGTTTCACCGGGTGCGGCCTCCATGACCAGCTCTTCGATTCCGGGAATTGCCTGACCGGCGCCGAGGACAAGCGGATAGCTCTTACCCTCGCCGGCTTCCGCGCCGGTCGCTATCTGCACGTTCACCATGTCGCCAGGCTGGGGTTTTTCAACGACAGGTGTCCAGGTCGCCTTTTCGTCGCGAATCTGCTCCAGCTGCTCGGCGAGTTGTTCATCGGTGACCGTCGCCGCTGGACGCTGAATCCGGAAGCCATTCGTCCGCGCGAGCTCGATCGTCGGCCTGACTTCGAGGTGTAGCTCGAAGGTGAGTGGCTTTCCTTCCTCGAACTTGAGATCGTGGACGTGGGGCTGTGCCGCGACCTTGATGCTCTCCTTCTCGACGAACTCCTCGTAGGCTTCGCGAACGATCGATTCCAGCGCTTCCTGCCTGATCGCGTCGCCAAACTTCTGGCGAACTACGGTTGCCGGGGCCTTACCGGGTCTGAAACCGGGAAGCCGGACAGTCGAGGCATACCGCTTCGCGGCCTTGTCTTCGGCGTCCTTCACCGCCTCCGGAGGCACCGACACCTGAATGTGTCGCTCGACGCCCTCGGACGCGCGGGGTGTGAACTCGATCTTCATGACCCCAATATAACAGAGTTGCAAGGGCCCCGATCCGCCAATTCACGAGTGATTCCGACGGCAAATCAGGTCCAGCTCCGAGGTCAGGGCGGATCTGCGCGCGGCACCGCTATTGCTTTTTTCCGAAGAGACCCGTAATCGGGGATCACACCAGCCAAACTTCGTACGGAGACGGATAAATGCAGCTAGATACTCTCAAGGACCTTTACATCGCGGAGCTCAAGGACCTCTACAGCGCCGAGAGGCAGATAGTGAAGGCGCTTCCCAAGATGATAAAGGCGACGAAGCATCCGGAGCTGAAAGCCGCCTTCAAGACGCACCTCCAGCAGACCGCGGAGCACGCAGAGCGCATCGAGCAGATCTGCAAGGAGCTGGGCGCCACTCCGCGCGGGAAGAAATGCGTTGGAATGGAGGGCCTGATCAAGGAAGCGAGCGATCTGATCGAGGAGCAGCCGGACCAGGACGTTCTGGACGCGGGGCTGATTTCCGCTGCGCAGCACGTCGAGCACTACGAGATGGCAGGTTACGGGACCGTTCGAACCTACGCGAGGCAGCTCGGCTACGAATCGCAGGCCGAGCTGCTCCAGCGAACCCTCGACGAGGAAGGCGAGACCGACCACCTGCTCACCGACCTGGCCGAAGCGAGTATCAATCTCGAAGCAGAGTAGCTACACCGGTTCAACTGCCCATTCGGGCGTTCCCGACAGGCCCAGATGCGACGAACCCCCGCATCGCCATAGCGATGCAGGGGTTCGTTGGTTCTGAATCAGAAGGGTGTAATCGAGATAGACTGGATCACACGGGTCACCATGGCTCTCAGCGGAGCGGCATCGGCTGCCGTCACCCGACCAGAGCGGACCATCGCATCCAATTCGTTGAGCAGCGCCCGTAACTGATTTGCCGCTGGAGTCGTGTTCCCCATACCGAGCTGCGCTTGAGCAGCGTCGATTTTCGAATTGAGCGAGTTGGTATTGCCTGAATTCAACCCCGACTTGCGGGCCAGATCCGTGATCATGTCCGAAGCCTGGTTGAGACCCTGCGTCGGCGCGATCACCGTTACGAATTGAGTTCGGTTCGAGGTAACGTCGTCGTCGGAAACGCGAACCGTCGCTGTAAACGTGCCAGTGGCCAGGTAGATGTGCGACAGTACGAACATCTTGCCGCTCAGGATGAGCGTCTCGTTCCCTGCGCCGTCTCCATAGTTGATGGTTGCCGTCCACGGATCTGCCCCCGGATCGGAGAATGAGCCGTTGGCGCTGTAAGTCTCACCGGCCAGGAGTGTCGCCGTGGGGAGCATTGAAATGGCCGGCGCGACGTTGGAGACATTCACGGTCGTGATGGTCGTGTCGGCAGCCCCAAGGTTGTCCGAGACG
>Ga0193707_1000266_pt1 | contig 16758 bp, 16 predicted proteins | sample U3c2metaG_FD_143043 | JGI IMG/M metagenome (GOLD analysis project Ga0193707, IMG submission 143043) | Soil microbial communities from a riparian zone of the East river system, Colorado, United States - U3c2 | ecosystem: Environmental > Terrestrial > Soil > Riparian zone | place: USA: East River... | reverse complement strand
GTCGAACAAGACAACATTCGCCAGACGATATCCTTCATTGATAGTTCCCTTCAACGTTGAGTGGTGCGTTTCCAGCTTGCGATTCCGGCTGCCGCAGCTACAACATTCGGTCGCCACGACGACACGAGTCCGCCGTGGTAGACTTACCCCGACATTGGAGAGATTTGCGGTTGCCGAATAAAACCCAAAGCTTTACATCTTAGACCGTCATAATGAAATTTAGTGTTGCGAAAGAAAAACTGCTCGAAGGTCTGCAGCAGGTTCAAAACGTCGTCAGCACTCGCACTACTCTTCCTATTCTTTCCAACGTTCTTTTGCAGGCGCACGGTGAGGAAATTCACCTCACTACAACAGATCTTGATGTCGGTGTGCGCGGCAGTTGTGAAGCGGACGTAGAAAAAGAAGGAGCAACCACACTCCCCGCTCGTCGCCTCTTCAACATCGTCCGTGAACTGCCTTCGAGTGAGATTCAAATAGATGTTAACGGAAAAAACGCCGCCTCCATCCGGAGCGGCCAAAGTTTTTTCAAAATTCTCGGGCTGCCCGAGGAAGAATTTCCACCGCTGCCGAAATTCGAGGACGCGAAGGTTGTCACGATTCGACAAAAGGATTTGCGCGACGGTCTGCGCAAAACTTCTTATGCGATATCAACAGACGAGACCCGCTACGTGCTCAATGGCGTTCTGTTCAGCTTTAAGGAGAACAAGCTAACGCTGGTCGCGACAGACGGCCGGCGACTCGCCATGGTCGAAATCGAATTGGAATTCCCGCGCAGCCACGAGGCGGAATTTATTGTTCCAACCAAGGCGGTAACCGAATTGCAGCGCCTGCTTGCCGATGATGGCGATATCAAGGTCAGCATGGGCAGCGGGCAAATCGCTTTTGACCTCAGCAAGACGCTGCTCGTCTCGAAATTGATCGAAGGCAATTATCCAAACTATCGCCAGGTCATTCCGTCCGAGGCAAAAGAGCGAATAAAACTCGAGCGCGAAACCTTTCTGAATTCGCTGCGACGCGTCTCGCTGCTCGCCAGCGACAAGTCGCATTCGGTCAAACTGAATTTCAGCAAAAACAATATCGATATTACCGCTACCACTCCGGAAGTTGGCGAAGCCAAGGAATCCCTCGCCGTTGCCTACAAAGGCCGCGATTTTTCCATCGCGTTTAATCCGGAATTTCTCATGGCGCCTCTGCGAGCGCTCACTGAGGACGAAGTCTTTCTCGATCTCATCGACGAGATGAGCCCGGGTGTTTTGAAAATTCAGACTCCATTTCTCTACGTTCTGATGCCGATGCGCATCAACTCTTAGGCGTTTCGTGAAGGCTAGGGTCCACGTTGGCGCTTCCCGCGTCTACACCAAAAGGACGGCCTTTTAGAACCGTGGCTACAGCCTGTGGTTGTTAATTCGTTTCGGCTCGCAATACCCGGCGTTGCGGCATGGCGGATTGCACCATCATCAGTTCGGTGACGTTCTCCGGCGTGAGTAAACCGACCAGGCGCTTCATCCGGTCCAGCACTGGCAGCGCCGGGCAATTGCACTCCTGCATGATGCGGAATGCGTCTTCGAAACGCGTTCCGGTGGTTACCGTAGGAATATCCCGTCGCATCACGTCGCCGACGCGGAGCGCAGGATCATTCTTGCGCAACGCAGCGATCAGATCCTGACGTGTCAATAAACCGGCGACGCTGCCCGTGTCATCAACGATTGGAAAATCGTGCTGCGAAGTCGCAAGCAACGCGTCGACCGCTTCTTGCAAGCTGGCGTCTGCCGAGAGCGTGCGAAATTCGCGCACCATTGCGCTCGAGACCGGGAACCTACGTGAGATATCCTTCATCTGCGCCAGGGCTGCTTCCTGAGAGGCACCGATATAAACGAAAAGCGCGATGAAGAGGAGAAACGGATTCCAGAGCAAACCAATGAAACCAAAGACGAATGCAAAGCCCTGGCCGACGGTGGCGGCGACCTGTGTAGCGCGCGCATAACTCAGCCGTGTGGCGAGCAGAGCGCGTAGCACTCGCCCGCCATCCATTGGAAATGCCGGCAGCAAATTAAACAGCACCAGGATGATGTTAATCGTCAACAATTGGGCAACGAGACCGCCGCCTTCAACGCTCGAGGGATTCAGCAACGCTTGCGATCCGCCTGCGACGAACAAACCGAGCGCGATCACCACATTCACCAGGGGCCCCGCTACTGCGATGATTAATTCCTGCACCGGTTCCTCCGGCATGCGCTCCAGTCGCGCAACACCGCCGATCGGCAGCAAGGTGATGTCCGGCGTGTTGATCCCGAACGCCTTCGCAGCGAACGCGTGCCCGAACTCGTGCAACACCACGCAGAGGAAAAGAAGCAAAACAAATACGACGCGGCTCAACGCCGCCGCGGAACCGCCTTGCGCGTAATAGCCGAAGGCCAACCAGGCAATCAGCAGTAAAAAGGTAATGTGAATCCGCAATTGGATGCCAGCGATGCGGAAGATTGGGAGAGACCAGCTCATCTAAGTCAATTTGCTCTGGTATTGAATCGCGCGCCAGTGCCGCCAAAGCCCGACTGACTGCCGAGAGATTATAAACAGAAGAGAACAAAGAAAACAAAGAGACTGCGTGGAGGAGAAAAACTTCGTTGTCTTCGTTAGCTTCTGTGAAATTACGCCCGATGGAAATTTTTGACGTCGCAATTGTCGGTGGCGGCCCGGCTGGATCGAGTTGTGCGGCATTTTGTGCTCTGGCTGGTTTGCACGCGCTTGTCCTCGAGCGGGAAAGATTTCCGCGAGAAAAAGTGTGTGGCGATTGTATAAATCCATCGTGCTGGTCAGTATTGGAGCGCCTCGCGCTCTCGCCGCGGGTTTTGGACTTGCCGCATTCCAAACTCACCTCTGTCGAGTTCATCGCCATCGACGGTCGCAAAGTCACTGTCGATCTTCCAACTGGAGACAATTGCGAAATTTCGGTAAAGCGCAGTCTCTTCGATGATCTTTTGCTGAGACGCGCTCGCGAAGTTGGCGCGCTGGTTCGCGAGGAAACAATCGTCACGGTGTTGGAACACAATGGCGATTGGAAAATTGCCACGGCCGCCAGCGGGGATTTTCGCGCCCGCGCATTAATAGCCGCAGATGGACGCAACTCCACTGTTGCACGGCTGCGCAATTTGCTGCCGCGCCCTACGCGCGAACGCGTCGCATTGCAAACGCACATCCCGCTGCCGCAGGACTTCGGCAAGCGCATCGTACTGCAATTTCTTCGAGAAGGTTACTCCGGTCAGGCTCCAGTGAATAAAACCGAGCTCAATCTTTGCCTCGTGGGGACGCCGCCGACGATTTCCAGGCTGCGGCAATGGGCGCAAACCCATTTCGAAATCGCCGCCAATCAGCCCTGGCGGACCATCGCTCCGCTCACACGTGCGCCCGTTCCCTGCGCACATGAAAATCTTCTTTTTATCGGCGACGCGGCCCGCGTGGTGGAGCCGTTTACCGGCGAAGGAATTTATTATGCACTCCGCTCGGGAGAACTCGCAGCAGACGCCATTGCGAAAATCGTCAGAGGCAAAGATCGACAATTAGCGCTGCGAGAATTCGCTCGCGACTGCGCCGAAATGTATCGGGGAAGACTCTGGATCAATCGGCTGGCGCGAGCGGCTGTTCTATCGCCTCGGCTGGCATCATTTTTTATCCAAGCTGCGCGAGTTGAACCCATTTTTCGCTCGCTAACTACAAAGATCGCTACACCTAAGTTGTAACCACGATCCTGTCGGTTGTGTGGGATAGATGTGCCTGAGCAACGAGCTACAGGGATTGTCTCGCCGCCTTTACCGTGTTGGACATCAGCATCGCGATGGTCATCGGTCCGACGCCGCCCGGTACCGGAGTGATTGCACTCGCTTTTTTTGATACCTCGTCAAACGCGACGTCGCCGACCAGTCGGTAACCACGCTCGGTCGCCGCGTCATCCACGCGATTAATCCCAACGTCAATGACGACGGCGCCCTCGCGCACGTGATCGGCTTTGACAAATCCGGCGCGACCAATTGCCGCGACAATAATGTCGGCCGAGCGAGTGATCTCCGCGAGATCGCGACTGCGTGAATGCACCACCGTGACTGTGGCATTGGCGTTTGCATTTTTCTGCATCAGAAGCAGAGCCAACGGTTTACCCACGATCATGCTGCGGCCAAGAACCACGACGTGCGCGCCGTTAATGTTGATCTTGCTCTCAATTATCAAGCGCTGGACGCCCAACGGCGTGCACGGAACGAAGCCGCTAGGATCATCCAGCACAAGTTTTGCGACGTTTTCTGGATGGAATCCGTCCACATCTTTGCGCGGATCAAGCGCGCGAACGATTGCCGCTTCGTCGATATGTGCAGGCGGTGGTGATTGAACAAGGATCCCATGAATGTTCGAGTCGGTGTTTAATTCTTCGACGCGGTTTAGAAGCTCGGTCTGAGTAGTCGATGCTGGTAATTCCAATTTCAATGAGTGCAGTCCCAGTTCGCGACACATCTTGTCTTTGGAGCGCACATAAGCGCGTGAAGCGGGGTCGTCGCCCACGAGAACCACCGCAAGGCCCGGCGTGACGCGTTTTGCTTTTAGTTCGGTAATTTCACGGCGAAGATCCACATAGACTTTCTCGGCGATCGCGCGTCCATCGATCAGGTTGGGCATAAATTAAGATGTGGCCGAATGCGCGTGCTCCATTGTCGTTCCGAGCGGAGCAAGGAACCCCACAATCGAAGCGCTGATTACACAGGGTTCCATGTGTGATGCAAGAAACTTGTGTGAGGCCCTTCGCTTCGCTCAGGATGACAGTAAAAGGGCAAACGCGGCTACTCTACCAATTTGAATATTGAAAAAAGTTAAAGCTTCAACGCATTTCAACCAGCGACATCATGGCGTTCTGTAAACCCAGGCGTTCGGCTTCAAACTCCTCCGATGTATTAGTCGCGCCGACACGATGCAGCCGGCCAACCAGCACACGCACTTTGGAAAATGGTCGAGGCACAATGAAGCGGTCCCAACTTCCCAGCCGCCAGCAATGCGAGAATTCCAAGTTCATCGGCAACACTGCCGCACCTGATTTCTGGGCAAGAAAAATAATCCCTGGACCAAGTTCGTAAGCCGGGCCGCGCGGACCATCCGGAGTGATCACCACATCGCGACGTGAGGCCAGCACCTCCGTCAGTTGAAGAATTGCACTCGCTCCGAGTCGCGAGCTTGAACCGCGAACCACATCGTAGCCAAAGCGATGGATTGCGTCGGCCAGCAAATCTCCATCACGGCTGGCGCTAATGAGGGCTGCGCCATGGCGATTTGGCAAAAACCGCCGCAAAACCAATGGAAAGATAAGCAATCGGTTGTGCCAGAGCGCGCCGATATAATTTTCCGTGACCGGTTCGCCGACAACCCCCGATTGGTCATCTACCTCGTAGCGCAGCGTTCGCGCCCAAAGCTGCAAAAACCAAGATCCGAACGCGATCAACCACCGCGCGAGCCAGCCTTCGATCTTCAATTTTTCTTGCGTTTCGCCGCTACGCTGTTTTCTCCCCAACGATACGTGTGAGGGCTGGGCAGCCCAATTTGATCGAGAATACGCCAAACCACTGTATCGACGACTGCTGTTACGGACCCCGGACGGCTGTAGAACGAAGGAATCGCCGGCAGCACAATCGCCCCGGCCTCGAGCAAGGTCACAACATTCCGCGCGTGAATTAAATTCCACGGTGTCTCCCGCGGGACCACGATCAATTTCCGGCGTTCCTTCAGAAAAACATCGACCGCTCGCAATAGCGCGCTGTCGCTACAGCCGGAAGCGATTCGTCCCAGCGTAGCCATCGAGCAAGGGACAATCACCATCGCGTCAAAACGCGCGGAGCCGCTGACGAATGGCACGTTCATATCATTTTCAGAATGCTGCGAAACATTTGATGGGACCTTAAAATCTTTGAGCTCCTGCTTCGCAACCTGACCGGCATGCGCGCTCATGACCAGGTGAACCTCATTTGCAGCACAATCAATCTGCGTAAGCAATCTTTGCAGATAGATCGCTCCGCTGGCACCGGTTGCGGCAATTACAAGTTTCATTGTCTTCCCGTCATTCCGAGCGGAGCGAAGCGTAGTCGAGGAATCCCGGGAAGCAACCGGAGCAACGCTGCGGGATCCCTCGACTTCGCTCGGGATGACAGGCGCGCAGCAATCACAACTTCGACAGATAGAACGGCAACATGTCGCGCCAGTAGTTCCAGTCGTGGCCGCGCCATTTCCCGTCGTCGAGCCAGTGCTTGACGCCCTTTGAATTCAAAATTTCCGACAGGCCATAGGATTCATGGCGTGTGTTGTCCCACTCGCCAGTGCCGAGGATGATTCCCACGTGGTTGTATTTCCATGGATCGGGCGTGTTCGGCAGGTATTCGTAGGGACTGTTGAAATAAATATTGTCGTCGTGATAGCTGTCGAAAAATGAGCTGATGTCGAACGACCCGTTCAAGCTGATCAGATGACTGACGGTGTCCGGATGGCGAAAAGCAATATTCGCCGCGTGATAGGCACCAAGACTGGCTCCGCTGACTGCCACACGATGACTGTTACATTCGCGGCGCGCGAGGTCGAACACATCGCGGACGATCACGTTTTCATACGCGTTATGTGTGCGCATCCGGTCGGCTGGATGAATCGATTTATTGTAAAAACTTTCCAGGTCAATCGCGTCCGGGCAATAAACCGTCAACGTGCCAGCATCGATATAGCTGCTCACAGATCCGACCAGACCAAAATCTTTGTTTTGATAATAGCTGCCGAATGAGGTCGGGAAAAGAATGAGCGGCAGTCCGCCGCCGTTTCCAAAGACAATCATTTCAAATTCGCGGCTCAGCCACGGCGTGTACCATTTGATGTAACGTTCGTTCATTGAAAATAGCCCGTCCATCTTGGTTGTAGGATGGCCAAATCGCAAGCCCGGTAACGGATGGGCCGCTGGACCAGTGGATTTAAGAGGCTTGCGCTGTATTTGATCTTCGGCGAACCATCTGGTTTTTCGATGCCCAAACATACACTTACTGGAAACATCCGGCGGCACCGGGCGTTTCCGTCAAAGATCCTCGGAAACTGGCGTGACATCCTGGTTTATTTGCCGCGCGGCTACGGCCGTCTCTCCCGACGGCGTTATCCCGTGCTCTATTTGCAGGACGGCCAAAATATTTTCGACGCGGCAACTTCGTTTTCAGGCGTGGAATGGGGCGTAGACGAATCCGCCGAGCGCTTAATCAAAGAGAATCTCATTGAGCCGCTCATCGTCGTTGCAGTTGCGAACACCGGCGAACAACGTATTCACGAGTACACTCCGACGCGGGGAGTGATCGATGCCAAGGCGAAACGCAAGAGACGCAGCAAAGGCCTGGCCCGAAAGTATGCGCGCTTTCTGATCGACGAATTGAAACCTTACATCGACCGAAAATATCGAACCAACCCGGATGCGGAATTCACCGGATTAGGTGGTTCATCTCTCGGCGGTCTTGTGACGCTGACGATTGGAATTTTATATCCGCAAGTCTTCAGCCGGCTCATCGTCATGTCGCCATCCATCTGGTGGGACGATTTCGCGATTTATCGATTCGTCGATTCAATCGAGCAGAAGCCACCGTTGAAAATCTGGCTCGACACGGGCACAGCCGAACCCGGCTGGGAACAAGCGCGCGAGTTAGTTAATCGTCTGCTGGAAAAAGGCTGGAAGCCTCAGAAGGACCTTCTATACATGGAATCCCAAGGCGGCGATCACAGCGAAGCGGCTTGGGCTACACGGGTCGAACCGGCGCTACGGTTTTTGTTTCCACCAGCAAGATAGAATTCTCACGTCCCCAGCGGAACCGGCGGCGGATTCGGCGGCAATGGCTCAGGAGGCGGCGTGGGAGTCGGTGGAGTCGGCTTGGGCGGTGATGGGGCTTCTGGCATTAGTTGGTTTTCGTATCATGTCGATCGAAGTCGAAACATACTCTTGCTGCTGCTGGCGAATATAAACATTGAGAGATTCCTCCAGCCTTTCGCATAAAACTGCTTGGCAGGCGGCCCCGCTCGGAATGACAAACTACTGCAGCCACTTGCTGTAAACTTGATAAACACGAACGGAGCCCCCAATGAAATCCCAATCTTTTTCGTACGAAAAACTGCGAGCGCGCGGGGACCAGGTCAGTTCGCGCGGCGATTCTGGGTGATTGGGATCGTAAACGAAATAGCGCTCAACTCCAGGATTCGGAGAAAAAGACTTTTGTTTATAAATTAAAACGGAGTGATTAATGCTGAGGCGAGGATAAGTAGTAAGAAATCCGATAAACACCTCGTCGCGCGCCAAGGCTGTATTTAAACGATTGTGAGTCTTCTCCTGATACCCGGCTCCCGCCTGAAACATCATTCGCGCATTGCTAATTCGGAAGTAGCTGGGCCAGCCATGCCCGATGTTTAGTTGCAATAGTTCGCGACGTGCCTCGCTCATTTCACGCACGTTCTTGTATCCTGGAAACACAATTCGTTGATTTTCGGGTAATGGCTCCGTCCAAGCCGCTCGGTGTGTAACAGCCCGAACGCGAGCAGCCAATGACGCATCGTCCAGGGGAGCGCCGTCGGGGTCAAAGCGCGCGAACTTCCTAAATTGCATCGCTGTGCGGCACAACACGAAACAGTGGCGATTGTATGCGTCTCGTTTCACCGCCGATTTTTTCCGCAAAGAAGCGTGTCCTTCGTGATATTCGAACACGGTTTGATTTGCGAACGACAAGGTGTCGCGGTCGAAGCGAAACTCTGGCTCTACGGCGCTTGCGGGTGTCGCAAAGATCCCGACCGCCCCCAGCCACGCAACACCCGCGAGTTTGCCCCAAGTCCCAAACATCACATCAAGAGCGCGCCGAGGCGGTGGCGGTTTTGCCTTCGGAGAAGATACCCATCCGCCGAAACTTTTGATACCGCTTTTCTAACAGTTCGTCGCTTGGAACCTTGGAAATCTCCTGCAGGGCCTGGCGCAGCGCTGCGCCAAGATTTGCAGCAACAGAATCATGGTCCCGATGCGCGCCGCCGTCCGGTTCAGAAATGATTTGGTCCACCACTTCCAGCTTCAATAAATCCCGTGCGGTCAATTTAAGCGCCTCGGCTGCTTCAGCCGCATGTCGGCGGTCTCTCCACAAAATCGCGGAACACGCTTCCGGGCTGATTACGGAGTAATAAGCGTTTTCCAAGATCATTACGTGGTCTGCCACTCCGATGCCAAGCGCGCCACCCGAGCCGCCCTCGCCAATGACTGCCGCTATGATCGGCACGCGAAGCCTCATCATTTCGAGAAGATTTACGGCAATGGCCTCCGAAATGTGACGTTCCTCCGATCCGATCCCGGGAAAAGCGCCTGGCGTATCGATCAAAGAGATCACCGGCACGCGAAATTTTTCGGCCAGTCGCATTAATCGCAGTGCCTTGCGATAACCTTCAGGATGCGCGCAGCCGAAATTGCGCATCACATTTTCTTTTGTGTTGCGACCTTTTTGGTGGGTGATGACGACGCAGCGCTGTGTGCCAAGTGTGGCCAGACCGCAAGGCATGGCTCGATCGTCGGCAAAGCGGCGATCTCCATGCAGCTCAATCCAATTTGTAAAGCACCGTTCGATGTAGTCCATCGCGAACGGCCGCTGCGTATGCCGTGCAATTTGCACGCGCTGCCAGGCAGTGAGATTGCCATAAATCTCTCGCCGCGTTTCGCGAAGTTTCTCCTCAACGGCCTTAACGGCCGAATCAAGGTCGACATCATGCGCGTCGGAGTGATTCTTTAAATCCTGGAGGCGCCGTTCCAGCTCAAAGATCGGTTTTTCAAAATCGAGCGGTTGCCAATCCATGGAAGTTAAAAAGTTACACCGTTAAAAGAGTTACAAAGTCCAGAAACTCGCGGTCATGTCCAATCGTGTCCGTTTTAACATTGTAATTTTAACTTTTTAACTCTGAATTCAGTCGGTAATCGTGACGGCGGTGCGGTTGTTTACAAGGCTGCTGAGTTCCTCGAGGTCCGAAGCCGCCAGACCAAGACCCACTGGCGGCGGGGGTTGGTCAAGATTGGGATGGGCAGAATCCGGTACCGAATACAAGGTGTAACCTGCCGCGCCGGCCAACCGGATCCACCGGGTGCTGCTGAGGTACTCCTTGTTGCCAACGCCCACACGTTTTCCGTCCTTCCAAGCCATGGTTTCGGCAACTTTTGCAGAGATTTTAGCTGCCTGTTTACCCGGTAACTTTGCCTCGCGAACATGATATTGCTTGAAGAATGCGCCGTGATTCAAAAGCACAACCGAATTCTCCTTCCGTTGAATAACCATCGAGAAATCAGGATGCGAGATGAGCAGGTGGTCGCCAATGCGGAGCATGGTGCCGCTCATGTTGTTCATACGCATAATCAGCTCGGGAGTCGTCTTAAGCTTCCGCGCAATCTTGGCCAGCACGTCTCCGGATTTAACAACGTATTCCGTTTTTTCCGGAGACGGATAACGCGATAGCAGAATGGCGACGTTCGCTTCGCCGATTAAATCCTTCGCTTCTTCGAGATGTTTTCCGTTGGGATATTTTTGGATAAATGCAATGAGTGCGTCGCGAGCTTCGGTCAATTTTCCGTCCTGTCGCAGTTGCGCTGCCGCCTGAAACTCGGGAAGACTGATGTCCGGCACAGGCGCTGGTGTGACTTCTCCGCGCTGCTCTTTTTTTACCGCGATTTCTTCTTTTACAAAGGTGTTGTAACCGAACCAGGCTGCACCGCCGAAGATGATCAACGCCAGCAACAACACGAAGAGCCACTTCATGACCGGCAAAACGTGATCGAGACGCCCGGCGAAATCCCAGAGCGACGCCGAACCAGAAAACACCAAGGCAACCTGCGATCCATTACAAGAAGAACCGTGTGCGAGGAATCAATCGCCACCACTGAAATCGGTCTTGCCTAGGAGGCCTCAGTCCCAGATTCGCTCCCTGGAAAGAAGCGATGCCAGAGCCGTCCGATTGTCGGCTCTTCCCGGTTGCTCCAGGTAAAATGGCAATCCTGGCAGTAAAACTCCTTGGGAATGATTTTGAGCGCGCAAAGCACACCAACCAGCGCAGGAGTCATAAATTTTCGAGTCATCTGTGGATATTCGATATTCGAAGAACTGCATTGCGGGCAACGAACAAGGGCCGCGGAGATATCAGGATCAGTGGCCTCCCATTCGACCATGAGATTTTGGGCCTTTTCGAAATCGGCGTCCTCGACCATTACTTTCGCGTTTGCCTGCGGGCGCGACATGAAGCCGACCTGTTGCAAGGGCGCCTCATTGTGAACATCGGCGCGTAACCCCGCATCTTGGAAGCGCCGTTTTAGTTGCCTCGCCTTGGTCGAATCATTGAACGTGGCAATCGTCACCATAAATCTTATCGCATCCGCGGCATTAACACGGTGTGATCAAACATCAACTAGTGGTCAAGTGCAAGATTTGCCGTTATGCCCCTGGCGGAAACCACTTGTAAAGCATCAAGTACACGAGCACGCCTGTGACGGAGACGTAAAGCCAGATTGGGATCGTCCAACGCGCGATTCGCTTGTGGCGATCCCATCGGCGGCGAAAAACCTGAACCAGCGTGATAATCACCAGAGGCAGCGTCACAAAAGCAAGCAAAACGTGCGACGCCAGTACCGGGAAGTAAACTGCCGCGATCCATCCCGTGTATCCCGAAGATTTTTCGCCGACGTTCGCGTGATAAATGATGTAACCCGTCAAGAAACAAGTCGAGGAAGCCACTGCGGCGATCATGCACGCCATGTGCCGGCGCCAGGCGCCATGCCGAATGAAGTACCAGCCCATTGAAATAAAGACTGTGCTCACCAAATTGAAGGACGCGTTAAGAGCGGGAAGATCGGAGATTGATATCACGTTGAAGCGTTGAACCGTTAAGACACTACATTGACCTATCGATTCAACGATTCAACGATTTAACGATTAACCAACATCATGCCGCCCGTTCTCGAACCACCCCAGGTTCGGCCGCACCGACGACGTCGGAAATCAAGCTGGGGGCGTCGAATCGCCGTCACCGTCGTGCGCCTGGTGATTCTTGCCATAATTTTTGGGATTGCCGGTGGCAGCTATTACCTCGCCAAGAGAGGATTTGGCCGTCAATGGCGCTACCGCGTAGTGGAGGAATTGCGCAAACACGGAGTCGAAGCCAGCATCGGGCGTCTGACGCTGGACCCCTTTCGTGGTTTGGTCGCAAAAAATGTACGGATTTTTGATTACAAGAATCGCGAGAACACTCTGGCCCTGATCAGCGAAGTCTCGCTCGATATCAATTACGCCGCGCTCATCCATAATGAGCCGTTTCTCAACGCGCTCGATGTGCGTGATGCGCAAATCATTCTTCCATTCAAGACGGCGGACGAAAAAGGCGACAGAGCCGTAATCACCAACTTGCGCGCCCACGTTTATTTTCCGCCAGAACAAATTTACGTGAGTCAGGCGGAGGGAACTTTTTGCGGGATTCGGATTTCTGCGACCGGGCAACTAATCAAGCGCGAGAATTATCAACCGTCGCCTGCGCTTTCGGCTGAAGAATGGCAAAGGCGATTATTGATTGCACAGCGCGTAGTGAACGAACTGCAAAAGTTCACGTTCCCCGGCACGCTCCCGTCGTTACAAATAAAATTTAGCGGCGACGTCGCCGAGCTTGAGAAGGCGCACGTGGAAGCGACCCTCCGCGGCGATCGACTGCAACGGGGCAGCTACGAAATGAGAGACCTCTCCGCGGCGGCAGAATGGAACAACCACCTGCTGAATATTGCACATTGCGAATGGAGTGATGGTATGGGCAGTTTTGCCGGGCGCGCCGGTTGGAATGTGGAAGACAGCAGGGCGAGTTTGCAAGCGCGCAGCAGTCTGGATTTGAAAGCGTTTCTTGACGCATTCGGACTTGGCGACCCGGTTGCGACAATCGAATTTCAAGCGCCGCCAGTCGTCGAGATTTCCGGCTCGGTAAATTTTGGGGCCGATCGCTTCAAGCCAGAGATCATCGGACACCTTGCCTTTGGCCGGTTCACTTACAAGAAAGTTCCTTTTTCCGATCTTACAGCTGATTTTTCGTGGGATGGCGAGCGGACATTGGTCAGGGACCTGCGCCTGCGTCATCAAACCGGCCAGGTTCGGGCCGACCTTTTTGATGCGCCGGCCGATTTTCGTCTAAATATCGAAAGCACAATAGTCCCAGAGGCGGTCCGTGGGATCGCACCACCGGAAATGAATGAATTTCTCCGGCAGTGGGAATGGCAACGTTCGCCTGCCATTCGCCTCGCGATCCGGGGTCAGGATCACAATCCGGGAACTTGGAAAGGTGATGGGAGCGTCATTTTGGGACGCAGTCGGTTCCGCGGCGCATGGATGAACAGCGCGGATGCTGAAATCCATTTTGCCGACGGCGCGCTTACTTGTGAGGATTTGCATGTAACGCGCAACGAGGGTTCCGGCACGGGCAGTTTTACCTACGATTTTAAAAAACACGAGGTACGCATCTCCAATATTAAAAGTTCACTGAATCCTGCCGAGGTAATCTTTTGGATTGATCCAAAAATTTGGAACGCTGTAGTGCCATATAAATTTCGGCGGCCGCCCTCCGTCACAGCGAACGGTTTATATCAATTTCGCGGCGGGAAGAACACCCGTCTTGAAATCAAGGTAGAGGGCGCGAACGGGATGGATTATATCTTTCTTGGAAAGACCCTGCCCTTCGATCGCATCTCCGCGCGATTGCTCATCACTAACGACCGATTGCAAATCACCGATCTTCGTGGCGCGTTTCTCTCAGGCACGCTGCGTGGGAACGCCGACATCTCACTGGCGAAAAATGATCCGCGTTACCGGGCAAGCATTTCGGTAAGCGAAATCAATTTCCCGCTGCTGACTAACTTGTACTACGATTACAAGACAGCGCTCGGCCTCTTCAACGGCACGTACGATTTCACCGGCCTCGGCAGCGATGCCCGCACCATGCGCGGCCGTGGAAAAGTGGAAGTCACCAACGGCGATGTTTTCGCCATACCGATTTTCGGGCCGCTCTCAGGAATTCTGAACCGGATTCTTCCCGGCAGCGGCTACAGTACCGCGCACAGAGCAACGGCGAACTTCAAGATCGATGAGGGGATTATTCATACCGACGATTTCGACGCAGCCGGCTCCCTCTTTAACATGCTGGGTCACGGCGATGTTCATTTTCTGGATGACAATCTCGATTTTAATGTGCGGCTAAACATGAAAGGGCCCGGCTTTGTGCTCACGCCGGTGTACAAACTTTTCGAATACGCCGGCACAGGGAGCTTGAAGAAGCCGGATTGGCGCCCAGCTGTCTTGAAGAGCCAATAGTGAACAGAAACGAAACGAAGAAACGCCGAGACGGACAAACGGCACCTTCACCGGCTCGCCGATTCGTTGATTCGCCGATTTATCCGACTCTCCTTGGCGCGCACATGTCGATTGCCGGTGGTGTCGACATGGCGATTGAGCGCGCGCGTTCGATCAACTGCACTGCGATGCAAATGTTCGTGAAAAACAACATGCAGTGGTTCGCTCGCCCGCTCACTCGCGATGAAATCGCCCGCTTCCGCCAACATCAGCAACGCAGCGAATTGTTATCGATCTTCGCGCACGCGAATTATCTCATCAATCTCGCCGCCAACAGGCAGTTTCACGCAAATTCGATCCGCTCGCTGTCGGAAGAATTGATTCGCGCCGATCAGCTGGAACTTCCATTTTTGGTATTGCACCCCGGCGCGCACCTCGGCGCGGGTGAAGAAGCGGGTCTTGAAAAAATCGTAGAATCGATTGACTACGTCCTCTCCGGTCTGCCGAAAATCAAAACGCGAATCGCGCTGGAAACGACCGCTGGCCAGGGGTCATGCCTGGGGAACAAATTCGAACATCTGGCATACATTATCAGCCGCGTGCGTGAACCCAATCGATTGTGTGTCTGCCTCGACACCGCGCACGTTTTTGCTGCGGATTATGACATTGGCAGCGACGCCACGGTTCGGAAGACATTCCGTGAATTCGATCGTGTGGTTGGCCTGGATCGTCTCGTGGCAATTCACCTGAACGATTCCAAAACTCCCCGCGGTTCACGGGTGGATCGACATGAACATATCGGCAAGGGCAAAATCGGACTTCCGGCCTTCCGCTTTATCATGCGCGACCGCCGGTTCCGCAAAATCCCAAAAGTACTCGAAACCCCGAAGGGCAAAGATTTACGGGAAGATGTGGTCAATCTAAAGACGCTGCGCCGATTGGCAGAAACGCGCGACGCCAGCCACGCAGTGTCATTCTGAGCGGAGCGAAGCGCAGTCGAAGAATCCCGCGATATTATCTCAAAAGCCGCGCGACGGGATCGCTCGACTTCGCTCGGGATGACGGCGCGTAGTTAATTGATCAGCCGAATCGTAAAGGGATAGCGATAGAACTCTCCCTGGCCGGCCTTCACAGATGCGATGATGACAAGCACCGTGTTCAACACCCAAAGCCCGATCAAGAGCGGAATGCCGATAAGCACGACACAGAGGATAGCGGCGACGGCATCATAGATCAGCATCGAGATTTGGAAATTAAGCGATTCCTTCCCGTAGGCGTCGATCTCAGGCGAGTCGCCACGTTTCATGAGCCAAACAATCAGCGGCCCCAGGATGTGACCCAGGAAATGAAAAAACAATCCCAGTAATGCGCTGGCGTGACAGAGGACACACCACGTTCGTACATCGGATGAAGTTGATGGAGGCGGCGAAGGTGTTTGGTCCATATTTATCCTTTCACTTGCTTATCACAACGACTGCCCGCTGGCCGCGAGAAGCGCAAGGAAAAAGATTCGATTACGCTGCTTTTGCACGCTCGATGTGTGCGCCAAGTTCGCTCAATTTCTCATCGAGATGTTCGTAGCCGCGGTCGATGTGATAAACGCGGGTAACTTCGGTAATCCCGTCGGCCTTCAATCCTGCAAGCACCAATGCGGCCGACGCGCGCAGGTCGCTCGCCATTACCGGCGCCCCGAGGAGACAATCAACACCATCAATTACCGCGGTCGCCCCCTCCAACTGCACTTGCGCACCCATGCGCTTTAGCTCCGCCACATGCATATAACGCTGCGGAAAAACATTTTCGGTCACAGAACTGATGCCCTTGCTAATGGAGAGCAACGCGCACATCTGCGCCTGCATATCGGTCGGGAAACCTGGATATGGTGCCGTTGTTAACTCCAGCGCGCTGGCGTCTCCGTTAGGCAGGATCGAAATCGCATGGTCGCCGATATTGATGTGAAAACCGCATTTCGCCAGCGCATCGGTGACTGCGCGTAGATGCTCTGGTTCCACTCTCTTGACGGTAACTCCTTTTCCGGCAATTGCGCCTGCGACCAGGAATGTTCCAGCTTCAATCCGGTCGGGGATCACCCAGTGTTCTGCGCCGTGCAAATCGGGCACACCTTCGATGATGATTCGACGCGTTCCCGCGCCTTCGATCTTGGCGCCCATTTTATTCAGGAACGTTGCAAGGTCTACGACCTCGGGCTCCTGTGCCGCCCCTTCAATTACTGTCACACCATCGGCCAGAACGGCAGCCATCATCACGTTATCAGTACCGAGGACGGTTGGGCCGAATTTACTTTGCATATTGATAACCGCCCCGCTCAATTTTGGCGCAAAAACCTTGATGTCGCCGCCTTCCACCCGCACCGCCGCGCCGAGCGCTT
>Ga0193707_1000264_pt1 | contig 16835 bp, 13 predicted proteins | sample U3c2metaG_FD_143043 | JGI IMG/M metagenome (GOLD analysis project Ga0193707, IMG submission 143043) | Soil microbial communities from a riparian zone of the East river system, Colorado, United States - U3c2 | ecosystem: Environmental > Terrestrial > Soil > Riparian zone | place: USA: East River... | reverse complement strand
GACGAGCTGCGCGCCAAGTTCGGCATCGACGCCGAGCTCGTCCTGTCCTCTACGGTCACCCGGCTCGAACGGGACCTGGACATGGGACAGTCCTTGTTCGACAAGCACCCCAACGTGATCGTGTCGACGGACTTCATCAAGTCGCACCGGCACCGCGACGACTTCGTCCGTCGCTGCCCGGACTTGGTCATCGTGGACGAGGCCCACACCTGCGTCGCCGCCGACGACAACACCTCACAGCAGAGTCAGCGCCGCTACGAGCTGCTCCGGCGCATCGCCGAGGACAAAGACCGGCACCTGCTGCTGGTGACGGCGACCCCGCATAGCGGCAAGGAGAGCGCGTTCCGGAATCTGCTTGCCTTGCTGAAGCCCGAGTTCGGCGGCCTGGACATGAACAGCGGTCCCGACCGCGCCCACCTCGCCCCGCATTTCGTGCAGCGCCGCCGCGCCGACATCCGCAAGTACCTCGACGAGGAGACCGAGTTCCCCGCCGACCGGTTCTTCAAGGACGAGACCTACAAGCTGTCCCCCGCGTACCGATCGCTGCTGGAGGACGCGATCGGCTACGCGAGCGAGCGTGTCACCGTCGCGGGGGAGCAGGGCAGGCGAGAGGCCCGGATCGCCTGGTGGTCGGCGATCGCGCTGCTGCGGTCGCTGGTGTCGTCGCCGCGCGCCGCCGCGCAGACCCTGCGGACCCGGTCGGCCGCCGCGACAGCCGCCACCGCGGAGGAGGCCGACGAACTGGGCGCGCCACTGACCCGCGACTCCGCCGACAACGACGCCCTGGAGGGCCTGGACGTCGCGCCCGGTGCCGAGACCGGCCCGGAGATCGGCGGAGCGGGCGCGCGGCTCGCCACGCTGGCCGACCGGGCCGCCGACCTCGAGGGCCCGGACGCGGACCTGAAGCTGAGGGCCCTGATCAAGCAACTGAAGGCGCTACTCAAGGAGGGCTACCACCCGATCGTCTTCTGCCGCTACATCCCGACCGCCGAGTACGTCCGCGACCACCTCGACGGCAAGCTCGGTAAGAAGACCGTCGTCAAGGCGGTGACCGGCACCCTGTCTCCGCAGCAGCGTCTCCAGCGCATCGAAGACCTCGCCGACCAGACGGCCGACGACCCGGACGCACACCACGTTCTCGTCGCCACCGACTGCCTGTCGGAGGGCGTCAACCTCCAGCACCACTTCGACGCCGTCGTCCACTACGACCTCGCGTGGAACCCAGCCCGCCACGACCAGCGCGAAGGACGCGTCGACCGCTACGGCCAAAAACGCGACGAAGTCAAGGTCATCACCCTCTACGGCAGCGACAACGGCATCGACGGCAAGGTCCTCGAAGTCCTGATCCGCAAGCATCGCCAGATCCGAAAGGACCTCGGCATATCCGTCTCCGTGCCGGACGAGGCGTCCTCCGGCGTGACAGACGCGATCGTCGAGTGGCTGCTGATGCGCAACCAGCGCGGCGAGCAGGGGGCCCTGTTCGGTGCCGAGGACCTCAAGGCCGTCGACCAGAAAGCCGCCGAGCTGGAACAGGAGTGGAACTCCACCGCTGAGCGTGAGAAGGCGTCCCGTTCCCGGTTCGCGCAGAACGCCATCCGCCCCGAGGAGGTCAAGCGCGAAGTCGACGCCACCCGGGACGCACTCGGCGACGCCGGCGAGATCCGCGACTTCGTCCGCCATGCCCTCGCCGCCCTCGACGGCGTGCTCTACGAGGGCGGGGACGCGCCGGGCGACTTCGGTGCGGACCTGAGCGGCAGCCCTGTCGGGCTCCGAGACGTCCTGGCGCCGACGCTGGGCAGCGGGATCATCGAGAACGGCAAACAGGTCCCATTCCGCACCGTGTCGGCGGTTTCGCGCGGCGAGGCGGCGCTCGTCCGCACGGACCCGGTCGTCGGCGCGCTCGCCGGACACCTCCTCAACGCCGCCCTCGACTCCCAGACCGACGGCCCCCGCCCAGCCCGCCGGTGCGGCGTCATCCGTACGAGAGCAGTCACTACCCGGACGACGCTGCTGCTCGTCCGCTACCGGTTCCACCTGACGCTGCCGTCCCGCGTGGGCGAACGGCAACTCGTCGCCGAGGACGCCCGGCTCCTCGCCTTCCAGGGCTCCCCCGCCGACGCGACGTGGCTGTCCCCCGAGGACGCCGCGCGCCTGCTGCACGCCACCGCCGACGAGAACACCGATCCCACCTTCGGAGAGCGGACCATGAAACGGGTCCTGGACGCCCTGCCCGACGCCACAGAAGATCTCAGCGAGTACGGCGGCCGGCTCGCCGCCGAACTCCGCGACTCGCACCGCCGCGTCCGCAGCGCCGCTGGCGAGATCATCCGGGGCGTGGACGTGAAGGCACAGAAGCCCGCCGACGTCCTCGGTGCCTACGTGTACCTGCCGGTGTCTGGCGCCCTCTCCGGAGGTGCCGCCTGATGCCCGCCACCGCCCGCACGCAAATTTTCTCGGCCGTCCACACCATCAGCGGCCTCCTCCCCGCGGACATGCTCGTACGCATTTCCGAAGGGAAGGACGTCCAGGGCTCCAAGCCCGCCGACTACGACATCTTCGGCTCCCGCTCCGTCGCCGACGAGGCCGAGCGCCACTGGGACTATCTCAAGTCCGTGTGGAAGGAACTGCGCGACAGGCTGCCCGTCGCGCCGGAGGCGGAGACCCCGGCCGACCCCACCGGCCTGGCGATCCGGCAGTGGCTGGAGCCGCTGTTCGCCGAGCTGAGCTTCGGCCGCCTCACCGCCCTCGGCGTGTCCGGCATCGAGGCGGACGGCGGCGGCAAGACGTTCGCGATCAGCCACCTGTGGACGCACGTCCCGATCCACCTAGCCGCCTGGAACACCCGGCTCGACTCCCGCCCCGGCGGCCCAGGCACGGTCCCGCCGCAGTCACTCGTCCAGGAGTGCCTGAACCGCGCCGAAGCCCATCTGTGGGCAATGGTGACGAACGGACGCCAGCTCAGGCTGCTGCGCGACTCCAGCGCCCTCGCCACCGCCGCCTACGTCGAATTCGACCTTGAGGCGATCTTCGATGGTGAGCTGTTCAGCGAGTTCGTCTTGCTGTACCGCCTCCTGCACGCCTCCCGCTTCGCGGTCGACGACGGCGCGCCGCCTTCTTCATGCTGGCTTGAAAAGTGGCGGACGGACGCGATCGCATCGGGCGCCCGCGCCCTGGACCAGCTCCGCAAGGGCGTCCAGGAGGCCATCACCACGCTCGGGACGGGCTTCCTGAAGCACCCGGCCAACACCGAGCTTCGCGAGAACATCGATACGCAGGCCATGCACAAGGCACTGCTGCGTCTCGTCTACCGGCTGCTGTTCCTATTCGTCGCCGAAGACCGCGATGTCCTCCACTCGCCCGACGCCTCCGACCAGGCGCGGGAGCGGTACGCGAAGTACTTCTCGTCTGTCCGGCTGCGCGGGCATTCCCGCCGACGTCGCGGCACCTCCCACGGCGACCTCTACCAGGCCTTGAAGATCGTGCTGGACGCGCTGGGGGACGAGGCTGGACGTCCCGAACTCGGCCTGCCGGGTCTCGGCGGCCTGTTCTCCGACACCGACGCTGACGCCCCGCTGTGCGGCCTGTCCCTGTCGAACGAATACCTACTCACCGCCGTCCGCCACCTCTCCCAGGTCCGCGATCCTGGGGCGCGCCGCTGGCGAGCCGTCGACTACAACCACCTGGACGCCGAGGAACTCGGCTCCATCTACGAGTCGCTGTTGGAGCTCGTCCCCAAGCACAGTGCCGTCGACCGTACCTTCGAGCTGGCCGAACTCGCCGGCAACACCCGCAAGACGACCGGCTCGTACTACACACCGTCGTCCCTGATCGACTGCCTGCTGGACGCGACGCTCGATCCGGTCATCGACGACGCCCAGAAGCGCGGCGAGGAGAAGGCGGCGGCGGCCGGTGAGCCGGACACGGCAGAGGCGATCATCTCGGAGCTGCTCTCCCTGACCGTCTGCGACCCGGCCTGCGGCTCCGGCCACTTCCTCGTGGCCGCTGCCCGCCGCATTGCCAAGCGCGTGGCTGCAATGCGCGAACACAATCCCGAACCGACGCTGGACGCGGTACGCCACGCGCTGCACGAGGTCATCGCACAGTGCGTTTATGGGGTGGATCTCAACGAGATGGCCGTCGATCTGGCCAAGGTGTCCCTGTGGCTTGAGGCTATGGAGCCGGGAAAGCCGCTCGGCTTCCTGGACGCACACGTCAAACACGGCAACGCGCTGATCGGCGCCACACCGGCCCTGCTAAAGGGCGGCATCCCGGACGAGGCCTTCATCGCCACGGAGGGTGATGACAAGAAGCAGGCCAAGATCCTGGAGAAGCTCAACACTGAGGAGCGCAGCGGGCAGTACACCCTGTTCGACAGCGACGAAGAAACGGTCAAGGTCACCAACACCGCGTTCGCGGACGGCCTGCGCCGCATCACCACCGCCCCCTCCGACAGCCTCCGCGCCGTCAAACGCCAGGCCGAGGCGTACGAGGAATGGGAGAAGTCCGTCGAGTACATTCGTGCCCTGCACATCGCGGACGCCTGGTGCGCCGCGTTCATGTGGCTCAAGACCGAGGACTCGTCCCGAGCCGTCACACAGAAGATCTTCCTCGCTCTAGAGGATCCGGACGCTGAAGGCATCCCGGCGACCATGCACGACGAGATCGTGCAGCTCCGCGACCAGTACCGCTTCTTCCACTGGCACCTGGAGTTCCCCGAGGTCTTCACCGTCCCGGATGACGGCCAGGCCGCCACGCACAACCCGGCCACCGGCTGGACAGGCGGCTTCTCCTGCGTCCTCGGCAACCCGCCGTGGGACAGCGTTGAACTCAAGGAACAGGAGTTCTTCGAGCAGCGTTCGCCCTCGATCGCCGCAGTTTCGAAGGCCGACGTCCGCAAGAAGATGATCGCCGCTCTCCAGGACTCCTCGGATACGCTGCCGCTCTACACCGAGTACGCCGCAGCCAAGCGAGAGGTCTACGCCGAAAGCCACTTCCTGCGTCGGTCGGGCCGTGTCCCCCTCACTGGGCAGGGGAACCTCAACAAGTACGCGGTATTTGCTGAAACGGATCGGATTCTCATCGACACAAACGGCCGCGCTGGAATTATTGTGCCGACCGGTATCGCCACCGATGCCAGGACGCAGTTCTTCTTCAAGGACTTGGTACAGCACGGTTCGATCGTCACCCTGTACGACTTCGAGAATGCCGCGCCGCTTTTCCCCGCTGTGCACCGGTCGTTCAAGTTCAGCATCCTGTCCATGGCCGGACGAGGCCTTCGCGAACCGGCAGCGAAGTTCGCCTTCTTCGTTTTGGATCCGGCCGACCTGGACGATGCAGGCAAGACGTTCACACTTACCCCTGAAGAGATCACTCTCCTCAACCCGAACACGGGGACCTGTCCCATCTTCCGCTCCCGTCAAGATGCCGAAATCACACTCAGTATATATCGCCGAGTGCCAATACTTGTGAAGCAAGAGGCGTCCAGCGGTAATATCTGGGACGCGTCATTTATGACGATGTTCCACATGGCCCATGACTCACGGTTCTTCCATACATTCGACGAACTAGAATCCGATGCTTGGACCCTGACAGGGAGAACGTTTACAAAGGGCTCAGCCAGGATGCTGCCGCTCCATGAAGCTAAGATGCTTCACCACTACGACCACCGGTGGGCAACTTATAAAAGGGATGGCAGCACGCGAACCCTCGCCCTTCCGGAGAAGCAGGACGCCAACACCCTCTCGATGCCACGATACTGGGCTTCCGAAGACGACGTCCACACTGGAACGTACGACAAAAACGGCGATGAGATTCGAGACGCCGGCGCCGCTCGTCGCCTCAACGAAAAAGGCTGGTCGCGCCAATGGGTACTAGGATGGCGGGATATATGTAGAGCTACTGACGAGCGAACGATGATAGCCAGTGCGTTTCCAAGATCGGCTGTGCCCGACGGTACACTAATAATGCTCCCTCGACAGGAGCCCATCGCAGGTCTCATTGCCTGCCTGTCCTCGTTTGCTCTAGATTTCGCCGCTCGCCAAAAGGTCGGCGGCACCCATCTTAAGTTTTTCACCGTATATCAGCTTCCGGTTGCTTCACCTAGACAGCTGCACCCCCATCGGAAATTCATTACAACGCGGGTGCTCGAACTTGCCTACACTGCGTTTGACATGACGCCCTTCGCCCGCGACCTCGGCGACGACGGCGCGCCATATATCTGGGATGAGTATCGGCGGGCTGTCATCCGTACCGAGCTGGATGCCCTATTCTTCCACCTCTATGGCATCAGCCGTGAAGACGCGGACTACATCATGGAGACGTTCCCGATCGTCAAGCGGAAGGATGAAGCCAAGCACGGGACATATCGCACAAAGGACCTAGTGCTCGCCGAGTACGACCGAATGGCCGCCGTTGGCGTTGATCTCGACAAGCCCCTGGTGGATGGCGAGAACTACACGTCTACGCTCAGCCCGCCGCCGGGGCATGGGCCTCGGCACGGGTAGCGGGCGAAGACGGTAGATAACGGTAGATAGCGGAGATGTAAACGGTAGGGACCACCCTCCGCCGGTTCCATGATCGCTGGCGCCTTTCGACGCTGCTCCGCCGACGGCCCACCTACCTGCCCAGAAACTCGCTGGCTGATCTACAAGAACCCGCTAGCGGCCGTCACAGCACCGTACGAGGGCCGCTGCGTAGACCCAGACCGGGAGCGGTAAGTACCTGCAGGGGTCCTATGCGGACGGTAACTTGGCAAACATTCGCTGCTCAATGAACGTCGTCGGGGAATCATCATGTGCAAGCTGGAGCTCGAAGAGATCTCTGCAGGGAAATACCGGCTGACCTTGTTGCTCGATATGGAGATCACTACTGGGCTGCCACCGATCCTGCTGACAGAATCTCCAAGCTCCACCGAGGACCGGCTCCGTACGAACAAGGGCAAAGGACCTGGCCAGGTGGAACGGTTGGCTCTTACCGTGGAGCAGACCGCTGAGATGTTGGGCATCGGCCGTGATCGTGTCTACAACCTTCTACGTACCGGCCAGCTTGGATCAATCAAGATCGGGAAGCTTCGACGCATCCCGCGATCCGCTCTCGACTCGTACGTTGCACGTCTCCTTGCCGAGGACGCGCGGCCGCACCTACCCCAGTGAACCTTGCCACCATTAGTGATGTCGTCGACGCTACTGCCTTCCTGCTCCGCAACCCTGCAATCAACGAGGTCAACCCCGAAGTCGACGGCGTCTGGCTGTTCGCCCTGATCAAACGTCGGGTCGGCCGACATCGTCACCGATCAATCCGGTCGCAGATGATGCTGGCCTGAAGTGTGCTGCCGACGTTCCTAGCCGTCGTCGGCACGTTCTCAGCGGTCCTTGTCGCCGTCTATAGCCCGGCCGTTGCCGAGTATCAATCCCCTCGAAGGGTTGAGCCGGTGTTATGCCACTTCGGCCCTAAGCTGGGCCGTTGATGCTCTCCGCCTGTATGTCATTTGACATTCAACCTCCCCCGGCGCCACGTGGGAAACGACTCCATCACCCGCACCTCGGTTCCGCCCCGCGCCTGCACTGGTGGCGTGTCCGATTCTGTCGATCCCACGTGACAACCGTTCTGTGGCCAAGCGCATCAAACTTCTAACGGGATCTCTATTAGCCACCGGTCGCGCTCGAGGAGTCCTCATGACCAAACCGAACCCGGCTGAGCTCGCCCACCGGCTGAAGCGCGCCGAGACCGCGGCGGTAACGGACCCGCCGGCCACCCTCACAGCCCCGGCAGTGCTGTTCAGCTATGTGGACAACTCCAATGTCTGGATCGAGGGGCGTCGGATCCAAGCCGTCCGCCGGGGCATAGCCCGCGATCCATACGACGCGATGAAACGCCAGCTCTTCGCACCGTGGTCATACGACTTCGGTCAGCTATATGAGCTTGTGTGTCCACCGGGCAGCCTCGTTGGCCGTTCCCTGTTGATCGGTTCCAAGCCGCCGCCCAACGATTCGGTGTGGGCCCGCGCGCGGGACGAGGGCTTCCAGGTCGAGACGTTCGATCGCAGCTACTTCGGCAAGGAAAAGCAGGTCGACGGCAGTATCGGAACGGTCATGATGGAGGACTCCTATGAGCACATGAACGCTCGGCGCGGAGACTTGGCGGTGCTGGTCGCTGGCGACGGCGACTACTTGCCAACGGTCCGGTCGCTGCAGCGACGTGGACTGCAAGTCCGAGTGCTGTTCTGGAAGCACGCCTCAAGCAACGAACTATGCACCACCGCAGACGAGTTCATCCCGCTCGACCCGTTCTTCGACCGGCTGACCTCGCCCACCGTTTCGCCCCATTGGCAATAGAACCGCCTCGGCATTAGGTGCGGAGGACCACCATTTTGTCGTCAGGCAAATCCTCTAGACCTGCGTACACGGGGAGCCGTTATCGACGCTTACCGCGAGCTTCAGCAGCTCGGTCATTTCGGGCAGCTCGGGCTGATGCTGCTCTTCCAGCTTGTCCGTGAAGAGGCGCGGCGGTTTCCGGTGCTGGAACCTGACTCGGGGTGGACCGAGGACGATGTGTGGGACTGCACGCAGGACTTCTTTGCCGCCCAGGGCTCGCGAGTGACGGCGGCCGTCTTGACCCAGACGGCCGATGTGGACTCAATGGGCCGATATCTACGCAGGTCGATCCGCAACTTTCTCGTCAGCGAAGCACGCAAGACCCCGACGGGTGCGGTGCGTCGGAAGATCGAAGATCTGCTGGCAGTGTCGCCGATGTTCGAGCGAGTGCCGACCGGTGCCCCCGGAGCCGGGCGCTGGCAGCTCGCCAGTGCGCAATGGCCGCCCTACGCTGGCGAGCTGCGGCCGCTCGTTGCCGCGGCGTACTCGGTGGCTGGCGTGCGCACTGTCCGCTGGTCCGGCGAGCGGCGGGCGCCGCTCGCCAGCGACGATTCGTTAATTGCCATCTTGACGGCGGTGTTGTCGGCGGCCGCTGGGTCACTTGAGATCGCCGAGCTCACGTGGGTTCTCCTGCAGCGTTTCCCAGCTGCGGTAGAGCCTGCCGATGCCACACTCGATCAGTCGACGTTCGAGTTGGCTATCGCACCATTGCAGGACCGTCCCGACGTACTCGTTGAGATCGGTGCACGGGCTCAGGAGGTGTATGAGCAGTTGTCGCCCTCGCAGCGGGCGCTGCTGCCGCACATCGCCAGGCCGGTCGCTGATCAGATGCAAGTCTTGGACGTCCGTCGGAGCCAGGCCTATGAGGCAGCCCGGAAATTGAAGGCCGTCCTGGAGGAACTGGTGCCGGAGGATGATCTGCGCGGAGATGTGACATTGGAGGTCGTGCGGCTGTGTGTGGTCAATCCGTGAGCGGGCCGGACAGACGTGGCCGCTTCGGCGTCAATCTTGGTGCAGGCCATCAGGCTGAATGGTCGGAAGGAGGCCGCCATGACGTCCGATGAGACCGACGCAAGGCTGAACCATCTGGTGGCTCCGGCTCAACAAGCAGCCGCGCCGCAGCTGACCGAGACGGCGCTGGAACGCCGCTTCGGACCGCGTTCGACCTGGGTACCGGCACCAGGACAGATCTGGCGTGCCATGCGCGACGACATTGGGGTCCTGGTGCTTCTCCTCGCTATCGAAGCCGACTCGGTGACCGCAGTCCCAGTGACGATCGAGTCCATCGCAGAGGCCGCCGACACTCTGCTGATAGAAGAGCAAAGCAGCTCTTTTGGCGTCGAAGTGACCGTGTGGCTCGGGCTGCGCCGAGACCTATCGATCGGCGTGCTGGACCGGCCCGTCGACGATATGGCGGGCCCCGTGGTACGCCGACTGGCCGACCGGGCGGTACGACCGGAGGAGGCGCCCAGGGCTACCGGCGCAGGGTGGAGTGATCCGGCCGTGTCCGAGGCCCGAGCTGTGCTGGAGGATGACCTGGCGGCCTTGGTCGAGGCTCCCGAGATGAATGCCGCAGAAGCCGAGGGGCACGTTACGGACGCGATCGACATCGATGCCCTCACACCGGAAGCACTCGATGAAGTCGCTTCGCGACTCGGTACCTCGCTGCCGGTCGTGTTGGACCTGATCGATGGCAAGCGTGCGCCGACTCCGGAGCAGACCGCCATCATGCATCAGGTGCTCGGCGCCGCCCCGGTAGCCGCCCCGCCTCCGCGCGGCCTCCTCACAGAGTTCAGCCAACCCAGGTGGCGAGGACTGGTCCGCCATCGCCGTCGTCGCGATGACCTCACCGACGCCGCAGCCCGTCTGGCGCTGGCGTACGAGGTGGACGCGATGGCTGCGCGGCAGACCGGTGGGCAGGAACCGTCCTGGCCTGATCGGATCCGCCGATGGGCCCAGGGGAACCAACTCGACCCGGACATCGCCGAATGAATGTTGTCCGCGCCGAGACCGTCGCCCAGGCGCGCAGCATGCTGCACCTGTTGGAAGGCCACTGGCCGGGTGCCGCCGATCGCCTACGCGCCAACGCGCTCGCCGAACTCGACGCCTGCCCCGACGTGCAGGTAGTCCAAGTCCCCGATACCGCAATCGAATCGCGATGTTCTGTCGCGGGGGGATATCTGCACTCCACAGTTCCGCCGACCCTGACGGTGACCGAGTCGCTAAGCCAGCGGCGGAGGCACTTTACCGCCCTGCACGAACTTGGACATCACCTGCAGAAGACTGACGCCCGGCTCGCTCTCACGGTCCGCCAGCAGCCGGCGGATCGCGAAATGTTCGAGGACGCCGCTTGCGACATGTTTGCCTCACTGGTACTCATCCCGGACGATCTAGTCCTTCCCCGCTCCGATGGACGCTCACCCACTGCCGGTGACGTCGTCGAGTTGTTTGAGCGGACCCAAGCCTCCCGCGCCGCCTGCTGCGTCCGGATCGCTGATCAGCTGGGCACACACGGCGTCGTCGCCGTGCTGGACGATATGGGGACTGTCTCGTTCGCCGTCGCCCACGGTGACGTATACCCGCCAGCCCGCAGCGCGAGCCAGGCCGACACGCCGCTGGTTCAAGCGGCTCTGCATGGCCATACCGGGGCGCAGGTCGACAACACCTACGTGCGGTACCGGAACGGCTCAACCAGCGTTCAGCTCTACGGCGACGCAGCCTGGATCGGCGACTATCTGATCACTGTCGTAGTCCGGGACCGGCCGGGTTGGAAAGCCTTCGCTCCCCCGCGGACCGAGACCCCTGGATTCGTATCGCGGATGGAGGTCTGCGAGGTCTGCGATGAGGAGTTCCTCCCTGCGGCTATTTGCCCGAGCTGCGGTGATCCGCGCTGCCCTTCCGGACACTGCACCTGCACCCTGGCGGCGGAACGTCAGTGTGATCGGTGTTTTCTAACCCTGCACCCGAGCCAGTTCGATACGCCAACGACGCGGGTGTGCAAGGAGTGCTCGCAGTAACCGGACGGGCCCGTGAGGTTCGGCGTCAGTGCGGTGTGACACGGGGCGAGTGCCCCGGATGACACACCGATAGGGACCACATGAGCTACACCAACGACTACCTCACTGCTGTCGGCAACGATATTGCCGCCGACGATGACGCCCTGACCGAGGCCCGAGCGCGGCTCCTCCTCGTCCGCGGCATCGCGCAGAACTTCAACGGGGCACAACGCACCTACGCGTCTGGATCGCTGGCCCAGCAGACCATCAATGACCCGGTCACCGACGGTGACGGTGGCCTCGTCCTCAACCGGACCTACTATCCTCAGCTCGGTCCCGACGGTGGTGAGGAGACCCCCAACGCGGTCGCCGCCGAGCTGTGCGCTCTACTCGGACCGGAGATCCGCATCACGTATCCGAAAGCCCGCTGCGGGACCTCTAAGCGAGGACCAAAGATCACCTTCGGCGCGCCGGTCAATGGCCAGGATCCCTCCGTTGACCTGGTCGTCGCGCTCACCCGCCGCAAGGGCAGTGGGCTGTGGATCCCGAACCTGGAGATGGAGCGCTGGGAGGCCTCCGACCCGGAAAGGCACGTCGAGCTGATCAACGACGGCACGGTATCGCTGCGAAGCACCCGCCGCCGGATCATCCGACTGGCGAAGGCGTGGAACAAACAGTGGACGCAGCCTGGGCTGTCCTCCTTTCACCTGTCGGCTCTGGCCCTGGAACACGTTTCCCCGGGCATGAGCCTCGCCACCGGCCTGCACGCAGTGTTCGACGGCGGAGCGAGGTTCCTCGCGACCGGCTGCAACACCCCCGACCCGGCCGACGTCTCCAAGCCGTTGAGCCTGATGAAGGGCGTGACCCGCGACGTCGTCGTCCAGCGGCTGTCAGCCGCCGCCTCCGCAATGGCCGACGCGCTGGCGCACGACGATGACGAAGCCGCTGTACAGTCCGCCCTGCACAAGGTCTTCCGGAACTACGTTGAGGCATCCGTGACCGACCGTCTCGCAGTCGTAGTCGCCGCACTGCGGACACGCAAGCCGGTCACCACGGCCTCCCTTGGGCTGGCCGGCCCCTCGGTCGCAGTAAAGCCGACCCGGGCGTTCGGTGAGCACGCGGCGTCGTGAGCCGAGTCCTCGCCTACAGACACCCCGCCTGGTTCGAGCGTCCGATGAACCGCCTGCGGCTCATCGCAGACCTGCGGGCTATTGGCGCCGACGTCACCGTGGTGAGGGCCGCAGGCGGAAAGCCTGCGGCCCGTCGGCGTACTGGCTTCGCCGTCCAGGTCGCCCTCACGCCCACCGGTCTGGAGTCACAACGGGTAACCATCGAATTCGCCGCCAACAGTCCCTACACGCCGCACATCTATGTGCCCGGTCCGGGCTCACCGCACCGCTACTGCGACGACAGCCTATGCATCTGGTACCCAGACGATCCGCCGTCTCGGCGCTGGCACTGGTATGACGGTGGGGCCGCCCTCGCCGGGCACATCTGCGCGCACCTGATCCGGGAAGCCTGGTGGCGCCAGACAGGGGAGTGGGCTGGTGAGGAGATGCCCCACAGCCCATCTCACCCAGCCATGAGGCAACCAGATCACCGCGCAAGATAGTCATATGACCGGTTCCACCCCCATATCTGCGATCACGGCTCTACCGACGTCCGCCACCAGGACGCCAACCGTCACGCCGACAATGACGACGACCTCAGCTACCACCACGGCGCCGCCAGCCGTGACCGGTACTGCAGCGCCCACTTCGGGGAGCGCCTAACAACCGCTCTGCTGTCCGGTGCGGTCGTTGCTGCCGCAGTCACCGCCCTAGTCAACGCAATCCTCGCGCGGCGAGGTGTCCGTCTGGAGGAGCGGGCACGAGTTCGCAGCACACTCGCGGAGGCATACCAGGCCTACGCCGACTACAAAGAGTTCCCCTACGCTATACGCCGCCGCGGCACCAGCCAGAAGGAAGCAGAACGCATCAGACTGTCGGAGGAACTCCGCAAGGTCCAATCCCGGATCTCCTACTACCTGGCCTGGACCCAGTCCGAATCTCCCGAAACCGGCGCGGCCTATAGCGAACTGATAGCGGCCGTACGTACCATCGCTGGCGGCGCGATGCGCGAGGCATGGAACACACCCGGACTCGAACACGACGAAGGTATGAACATCGGCCCCGACCGCGTCGACCTCGCCGGCCTCAAGCCAGTAGAGGAGAAGTTTATCGCTGCTACCAGGAAACATGTCGCAGCTGTCACGGCGCCCTGGTGGAAACGCGCCATCACCGGGGTTATCGGCATTGGTGAGGTCGGGACTGCGGACAAGGGCGAGGCCACGGTCACCAGAGGTCGCGAATGAGACCGGCTTGATCGATGGAACGGGAGAACTCGCGGACGCGGGCGCGGGCCAGTACTGAGTTCCATGGCCCGATTGAAATCGTCCCTGCAGCCGTGGGCGCGGGCGCGGAGGCACCCTGTGACCCCAAAGAGTGGGCTTTGCAGAGCGGCGCACAGTTAGATACGAAACGGGCGAAACCCATACAGATGCGGAGGCAGGCCGCCCGTTCGGTGAACGCCAGGCCAGCTGCACACAACTCACAGTGTGCAATTGGAATAGCACCGCATGTGATCGGGAACTGGTGACGGGAGAGGACGCTCCCCTTCCTGACCAGCGAGGACGGCACGTGATGGCGACGACACAAGGGAACTGCGGACTCGACGGAGTCCTCGCGTCCTACATACCTGCCGACAACCCACCAGGTTGGAGACGCGTGGCCGGCGAGGTCCGCAGCGCTGTGGCCGCCGCGCTGCCCTTCGCTCAATATCCGGCAGGCGAGCTAATGGGTGCTTTGACCAAGCTGGCACTGTTCGCCGATGCCGAGGGTTATCCCACCCAGGCTGACCTGTGGCTGACTCGCGAGTACATCGAACGGTTCATCGCGGTCGGTTGTTCGCATCTCGGCGATGCGTCCCGCGCGAACTACCGGTCGAAGCTTCTCCGGTTGCGGGAGGCGCTGATGGGCGGAGACTGCGCGACCGGCAGACCTACGCAGCTTTCAGGCTCGGCCGCGTCCCGACCGTATACGCGCAACGAGCAGGCCGCCCTGTGGGCGTGGGCATGCGGCCAACCCACCGATGAGCTCCGTGATGGCCTGACGGTTCTGATCGGTCTCGGGCTGGGTTGCGGGCTGGATTCCAGTGAGGTCATCCCGCTTCGGGTTAGGGATGTGAGCACACCCACGCAAGGAGAAGACCGCCGTGATCAGCCGACGGTCGTGGCGGTCCGCGGCAAACGGAGCCGCCTTGTAGTATGCCGCCGCCCCTGGGAGTCGGTTCTCGCACTGCAGACCGGGCGCGCGAGCAACCGGGATGCCTTCCTGTTTCGGCCTGGGGCGGTCAGCCGGGGCGGCAATGTCGTCACCAACTTCCTTTCCCGTACCCATCCGGCCACGGGAACCGTCTCGCTGAGGACAAGCCGGCTGCGTGCCACCTGGCTGGTCTCCCTGATCGACGCCGGACTACCGCTTACCGCCATCGTCGGCGCCGCTGGAGTGAAGTCCCTGCACGGTCTTTCGCGTCTCATGCCCCATGTCAGCCGTGTGGACCCTGCGGATGCAGCACAGCTGTTGAGGGGCGTCTGAGAAAAGGACTCTGACGCACTAACTTGCCGTCAAACCCGATAGCTCCCATAAGGGCATCATCGACTGTGTAACTAGTCCATCCAGTCATACTGGTTGATATTCCACGCAAATGCTGGCAGTCAAACAGGTAACACCACTCAAAGACGACGTCCGATTACAGCCCGAACTGGTGAAGGGAGTCCTCTCCAGGAAGCAACGATCGCACCGCGACCTGCATGGCTGTCTGTTGCTGTCTTAATATGTGGGGACATGGCTCAAATAACCGCCTAGAGATCGCCAGGAGCGGTAGGTTTCTGCTCCATGAGCGAACTCCGCTTCCGGACTGTGGTCGCCGACCCGGAACGGGCCCTCGGGGAACTCCAGGCCAAACAGACTGAGCTGGAGAAGGCGCTGGAAGATGTCCGCCAACAGATCAAGCTCGCCAAGCGGATCTTGGACACGCAGCGCGGCTGGGTGGAGATGTTCGGCGCAGATCCAGCACCGGAAGACGACCGTCCACCGCCCGCTCAGTCCTCAGAGACGACCCAGATCACCAAACTGGTCAGTATGACCCCGCCGCCCCGCCGCGTCCAGGTCGTCCGGCTGCTCAGCCAAGACCCCACCTACTGGTGGAAGACTCGTGACATCGCCGAAGCTCTCACGATCGACAACCAGAAGAGTCTGCGGGTCCTTCTTGGCCAGCTCGCGCGGAAAGGTGAGCTGATCAAGACCAGAAGCCTGGTTCCGTTACAACGACGGCACATCGATCCCGGAACCCGAATCTGCCTCTACGGCCACTGATGAGGGAGCGGCAATGTAAACACCGCTCTGCGGCCTACGACGAGGCCGCACTCAATAGGTGGCCGCCGCCGAGTTAGCACCTCGGCGACGGCCGGCGACTGACCAGTCTCTTTGCCTGACGGCTCGGCCGCGTTTCGAACATACCGCCACCCGGCTCGGCGTGGCGGCATGTTCGGCGCATTTCGCCCGACCGTCGGCTTGTCATGCCCACCTCCCTACTGCGGAGGCCGGAAAGGGCGCCGATGCTCATCGCTTTCCTACGACTCGTTCTCACCGCCTGCAAGCGAGTCACTTCCTGTCGGCCAGAGACGCCAGCCAAGATGTTTCTCGAGGTTGGCGATGGTCATCAGGTCGGGCCAGACCGTACCCGCCAGCACGTTGGCGACGGTCTGCCGATTCACTCCGCTCAGACGCGCCAGCCGGTTGGCACTCATGCCTCGTCCCGCCATCGCCTCGGCCAGCCGCTGAGCGACGCGCTGCGCGACTGCGGCCGCATGGTGATCGGTGAGGGTGGCGTGAGGCCACTCACCCGTGCATATGAAGTCGCGAGGAGGCTGCGCCCGCGAGTCGTCACGAACCACTCCTGCCCTCCCTCTCGTTTCTTGATCAAATCCGGACGTGCTAATGCGCTAGCGGCCTGCTATTGGGGTAGCGGTGAGTGAGGGGGTGATCACGCCTCCGGGTGTCTACTCCTGGGAGGTGCTGATGACGCAGCGGATCGCGTCGTATGAGCCGATCAGGAATCACCCCGAGTGGCCGCGAGTGGCAGCCGGCGTCCGCAGCACGGTCGCCGCTGCCGAGCCGCCGACCAGTAGCAAGGTCAGCGCCCTCATGAGCGCGCTGACGCATCTGGCGCTCTTCGTCGAGGCGGAGAAGACCAGGAGGGCGAAGGAGGCCGAGGAAGCGAAGAGGTCTCATGGGACAAGGCAGGGCACGCGCAAGAACGGCGTTCAGCCCGCCGAGTCGGCCAAGCGCGAGAAGCCCGACCCGGCCGAGTGGCTGTCGATCGAGACGATCGAGCGTTTCGTCGAATTCGGTCTGCCGGGCATGAC
>Ga0193707_1000263_pt1 | contig 16843 bp, 18 predicted proteins | sample U3c2metaG_FD_143043 | JGI IMG/M metagenome (GOLD analysis project Ga0193707, IMG submission 143043) | Soil microbial communities from a riparian zone of the East river system, Colorado, United States - U3c2 | ecosystem: Environmental > Terrestrial > Soil > Riparian zone | place: USA: East River... | reverse complement strand
CGTTACTAACAAACTCAAAACTCTACTTGCCGTGCCTCCCGCCCGTTCAGTTGTAGTTGGGCAACCAATTTTCTCGAGCGCAGACCAAGGTATGATTTACCGGAATATTCGCCGTATCCCGCTGACAACCTGGATCTTGATCTCTATGATCGTCGGCGTGCTCATCGGCACGTTCGCGCCAGCGTTCGCGGTGAAGCTCAGTCCCATCTCGACTGTTTTCCTCCGGATGATCAAGTCGATCATCGTCCCGCTCATTTTCGGAACGCTGGTCGTTGGAATCGCCGGGCATGGCGACGACATGAAGCGCGTGGGGCGCCTCGCGCTCAAATCGATCATCTACTTCGAGGTAGTCACCACACTCGCGCTCTTCATCGGGCTGGCCGCCGTGAACCTGGTGCGTCCGGGCGTCGGCGTCACGCTCGCGGCGTCGGCTGAAACCGGCAAGGAGCTCGCTCACAACACGCAGACGGGTGCCGGATTCCTCGAGCATCTCGTCCCCACGAGCTTCTTCGACGCCGCGGCGAAGAACGAGGTTCTGCAGGTGGTTTTCTTCGCGGTGATCTTCGCGGTGGCGTTGTCGAAAGTTCAGGGTCGCTCAAAGGAGATTGTTCTTGCCGGGTGCGAGGGTCTGGCCGACGTCATGTTCAAGTTCACGATGATCGTGATGCGCTTCGCCCCGTTCGGCATCGGCGCCGCGATCGCCGTGACGGTCGGGACGAGCGGGCTCGGTGTCCTCTTCAACCTGGGCAAGCTGATACTCACGCTGTACGGAGCGCTGCTCGTCTTCTTTCTCGCGGTGCTGTTGCCCGTCGCCATCCTCTTCCGGGTGCCGCTCCGCCGATTCGTTCGCGCGGTGAGATCGCCGGCGCTGATAGCCTTCTCGACGACGTCTTCCGAGGCCGCTCTTCCATCAGCGATGCAGTCAATGGAAGCGATCGGAGTCCCGCGGCGCATAGTGGCGTTCGTGATGCCGACCGGATACTCGTTCAACCTCGACGGGTCTACGCTTTACCTCGCCGTGGCGTCGGTTTTTGTGGCACAGGCGGCCGGTGTTCCGATGACGCTGACTACTCAGCTCCTGATGATGCTGACGCTCATGATCACCAGCAAAGGCGTCGCGGCAGTTCCACGCGCATCGCTCGTGATTCTTTCCGGAACTCTGGCGACATTCGGGTTGCCACTCGAAGGTGTGGCAATCATTCTCGGCGTCGATGCGCTGATGGACATGGCGCGAACCAGCACGAATCTCATCGGCAACTGTCTGGCGACGGTCGTGATGGCTAGGTGGGAAGGTGAATTCGCCGAGCCGCAGCCCGAAGTGCTCCTCGCACAGGAAGGACTTCTTCCGATCGAAGCTGTGCCCCAGGCACCGCCGACTTCAGGCGCTGCTCCAACCGCTTTCTGAGCGGCGAGCCGGCATCCATCAGGCCACCGCTAAAGGCCACCGCAACCGCCGCGCGCTCGTCGGTAAATAAATGACGCGCCAATGCGCGGACGTGGAGCACGAGCTCTTCGGCCGCCAGCGCGAGCAGGGCGTTGGCGCGGAGATCACCCGCCGTGGCCGCGGCGAAAACCACGGGGACGAGTGAAGCAAACGCACGGGCATCGGCGGCCGCTGCCCACGGAATGAGATCCTCGACATCCTCGCATTGGGTCGCCGCCAGAATGGGGAAGAGAAGAGCCGTTGGGGGCTCGCGTCCGTCACTCGATGCCGCGACGATGCTCAACGCGCGCCTTCCAATCCAGCCACCGCTCCCCTCGTCGCCGAACGCGGGACCCCAACCGCCACAGCGAACGATCTCTCCAGCGGGGCTCCGGCCGAAAGCGATCGAGCCGGTTCCCACGACGAGAAGAATTCCCGGACGGTCGTCGAACGCATCGTACAGCGCGATAAGGCCGTCGGAATCGATGATGACTTCCTCCGCGAGCTCCTTCGCATCGAGGGCGGAATGCAGCGCTCGACGCTCTTCGTCGCGTCCGGTCCCGGCGACACCGCAGTAAAGAACGCGGGGGAACACCGCGCCTGGCTGCGCGATCTCCGCGATCGCACGGGTCACGAGTTCCGCGATGACGTCGGCCGAGCGCTGAGCCTGTCCCGGCGTGACAGCGGACTTTGGCCCGTCGAGTGTCGCGAGAACCTCGCCCCCCGACGTGCCCACAAGGACGCGGGTCTTCGACCCGCCTCCGTCAACGCCCACCACGATCTCACTCAATTCCAGCGATCTCCATCAGTCGGCGCAGCGTGCGTGAGTGATGAAAGGATTCCGACTCCCATCGTGAACGACGTTCCTATGAGCACATACCACGGAAATGCGATGTGCGAGATTGGTGTGAGTGCGTCCTTCATCGACGGGAATGCCAGCATCATCGGCTTCGCGAACACGACAAAGCTCATCGCAATGATTCCGACCGCCATGCCGAGGATTGCATCCCTCTGGATGGCCCGTCTCCACAACATGCCCAGAAAGAAGCCGCCGAGCAACGCACCATAGGTGAACGATGCGATCGAAAGGGCGACGACGACGACCGGCGTGCCCTGCTGCTTGTAGAGCAGCGCCGCAATGAGAAGCACGGCACCCCAGAACAGCGTGAACATTTTTGCCATCTTGAGTGTCCGCGGGTCCTCGGCAGTGCGGCCGGAGAGCGGCAGATAAATGTCGTGGGTCGTTGACGCCGCGAGGGAATTCATCGCGCCGGAATGCGCGCTCATCGTCGCCGCGAGGACGGCCGCCACGATCAGCCCTCGCAAACCCGCCGGCATCGAGTCGACGACGAAGGTGGGGAAGATCGAGTCGGGAACCGCGAATGTCCGCGCCTGATAGAACGCGTACAAGCCGATTCCGATCATAAGAAAGAGCGAGAACTGGAAGAAAACGGCGATGCCGCTCCCGATGAGCGCTTTCCGCGAGTCTTTGAGGCTCGAGGCGGCGAGTAACCGCTGCACGATCACCTGGTCGGCACCGTGTGATGCCATCGAGAGGAACGCGCCGCCGATCAATCCCGCGAAGAGTGTGTACGGTTTGTCGAAGCCGAAGTAGACGTCGATGACCCGCAGCTTCCCGGCTGCGTGAGCCTGACCCAGAATCGCGCTCCATCCGCCGCTCACGCCCTTGCCAAGCAGGTACACGGCCGAGAATCCACCGAGGAGATAGACGCTCGTCTGCAGCACGTCGGTCCATACGACGGCGCGCATACCGCCGTGATAGGTGTAAATCAAGGTCAGCGCGCCCAGGACCAGGATAGCGACCGGCATGACGTACTGCTGTGGAACCGACGGTCCGAGTATCAGCGCGATCGGAATCGCGGTCGCGAACACCCGTACCGAGTCGGCAAACGCGCGGGTGACGAGGAAGACGATCGAGGCAAAGCGGCGCGTACCGACGGCGAACCGCTTTTCGAGCAAGGCGTAGGCGGTGACGAGGTCGCCTTGGTAGTACCGAGGCAGCAGGGTGTAGGCTACGACGATGCGCCCCAACAGATAGCCCGCCGCGATCTGGAGGAAGCCGAGATTCGTGGTGTAGGCAAGGCCGGGGATGCTGATGAAGGTCAACGCGCTCGTCTCAGTGGCCACGACCGAGAAGAGAACCGCCCACCACGGAATCGCGTGTCCGGCTACGAAGTAGTCTTTGGAATCCTTCTGATTGCGTCCGAGCCAGACGCCGAGGAGGGTGGTGCCGATCAGGTATGCGGCCAGTACAATAAAATCGAGGGCGGTGAAATTAGTCTTCATTTCACCGCCCTCGATTTGTACTGCTGACCGGCACCGACTCTACGCAGAGAATGAACTTCCGCAGCCGCACCCGCCGGTCGAATTCGGATTCTTGAACGTGAACCCCGAGCCTTGCATCGAGGTGACGTAGTCGATCGTGACACCGTTCAGGTACTGCGCCGAGAACGGGTCGACGAACACGTTGAAGCCGTCGCGCGGGACGATAACGTCGTCCTCAGCTGCGCGATCTTCGATGACCATGCTGTACTTGAAGCCGCTGCAGCCGCCGGGCTGTACGCTCACGCGAAGCCCGCCCTGCTCGGCCGTGACGCCTTCGGCGTCCATAAACTTCTTGACCTCGACGCCAGCATTCGGCGTGACGTTGAGATCGATTTCAGGCTGTGACGAAACAGACATTTAATCCTCCGGTACTGCATGAAATTTACGCGACCCGTGCTATTCGGGGTAGTGTTTCCGTCAGGCAGGTACGCCCATTCCGGGTAGTGTAGCGGGCTCTTCCCGGAACGACCTAGCAATCCAAGCGAATGCCACCGCGGCGATGGCAAGCATCACCAGCCCGGGCAGCAGATTGCCCAAGATAATCTTGCCGATCCCGAACAACGTTGAATACACTGCCACGATTCCGGCGATCCAGTTCGTCCACGCCAAAGCCCCTCCGGGGATGCTCTCGCGGCCGAAGCCGATCTTGGTCGACACTGCCGCCCACCCGGGCCCGCCAGGCCGCACACGGCGGTAGAAGGCCTCCAGCACGCGATCTGGCTCGGGTTTGGTGGCAAAGGTCACCCCTAACCAGACGACTGTACTCACCGCTACGGTAACAAGCATTACCGTCGCATTGAGCCGGAGAGTGTCGTCGGCGGCAAAGCGATTCCTGAGGACCAGGGTTGCGACAGTGGAAACGACGAACGAGGCGATCATGGCGCTGATCTCGCTCCAGGCGTTGATGCGCCACCAGTACCAGCGCAGGATCAAAACCAGGCCGGTGCCCGACCCGAGGGCGAGAAGAAATACCCAGGCGCCCCCGACAGTTCCGATGAAATGGGTGACGATCGCGGAGAGCAGGAACAGGAATACCGTGGCCCAACGCGAAATCGTCACATAGTGCTTCTCGGTCGCGGTTCGGTTGAGGAATCGCTTGTAGAAGTCGTTGACCAGGTAGGAAGCGCCCCAGTTGAGCTGAGTGCCCACGGTCGACATGTAGGCGGCGGCGAAGCCCGCCATCATAAAGCCGCGCCAGGGCGTTGGGAGCAGATCCACGAACGCCTGAACGTATGCTGCCTCGTGATCGTTCGGTACGCACGCGGCGCACTGAATGCCAGACGGATACAGGAGGATCGTGCAAAGTCCCGTGATAATCCACGGCCAGGGCCTGATCGCGTAGTGAGCGACGTTGAAGAAGAGCGTAGCGAGAACACCATCTCGCTCCGTTTTTGCGGAAAAGATTCGCTGCGCGACGTAGCCGCCACCGCCAGGCTCGGCTCCCGGATACCACGCCGCCCACCATTGGACCGACAGAAACACACAGAGCGCGAGCAGGGGCATCCACGTGTAAGCCTCGATGCCACTCGACGTCACTTTCACCGGCAACACGGAGAGAGCCGCATTGGCGCTTCCAAAATGAGTTGCAAGCCCATCCTTGAGCTTGCCCATTCCACCGACGGCCCGCACTGCGTAAACGGCGAGAACAATTACGGCGCTCATCTTGATGACGAACTGGACGAGATCTGTCCAGAGCACCGCCCACATCCCGGCGCCCGCCGAGTACGCCACCGTGATGATGAAGCAAATACCGACCGCGATTACTTCTCCTGGAACATTGAATCCGAGAAGATTGACGTCGCGAAGCCCCAGCGAGATCGTGAGGATCTTGATCATCGCCTTGGTCACCCAGCCCAGGATGATGAGGTTGATCGGGATCGCAAGGTAAAGAGCGCGAAAGCCACGGAGAGCGGCGGCTGGCTTGCCGCTGTAACGGATTTCGGCGAACTCGACGTCGGTCATGACAGTGGCGCGGCGCCACAGGCGGGCGAAGAAGAACACGGTGAGCATTCCGCTCATCAGCATGTTCCACCAAATCCAGTTTCCGGCAACACCATGGTCGTAGACGAAACCTGTCACGACGAGCGGTGTATCCGCCGCGAACGTCGTCGCGACCATCGATGCCCCGGCGAGCCACCAGGTCACCTGGCGGCCTGAGAGGAAGTACTCATTCAAGCTCTCTCCGCCACGTTTGGTGAAGTAGAGCCCGATACCTATCGAGAGCACGAAGTAGGCAACAACAATCGCCCAGTCGATCGCAGTTAGCGCCATAAATGCGGGATTGAGGTGGCTAGGCAGGACGCTTGCGTTAGCTTTGGCCGCTCGCGTCGGTCAACATAAGGGACGCAAAAGAGTATCATTTGTTACCACGGTACGCGACCAACTTACAGGACACCAATCAATGATGCGATACTATCGGCTGCTCGCAGTGCTGCTCCCTCTCTGCGCCGGCTGTGTTGTCATCAGCAAGCAGATCGATCCCACGGCGGAGCTCGCCGAGGCCAAGGTCAAGCCGGGCATCACCATTCTCCTCGCTGACAGCATCCAACTAATCCGGGGGAAGCGCATCGGGCTGCTGACGAACCAGACGGGCATCAACGAGAAAGGAGCCTCTGACATTGACCTGCTCAGAGACCGGAAGGCGCGGGACGCCTCCGTGAACCTGGTGCAACTGTTCTCCCCTGAACACGGACTCCGCGGAACGGAGGATCGCCAGAACATCGCGAGCGGAATCGACCAAAAGAGCGGACTGCCCGTTTACTCGCTTTACGGACAACAGACGACGGCGCCGCCCGACAGCCTTCTGCGCGGGCTCGATGCTCTCGTGTTCGATCTACAGGATATAGGCACGCGAACGTGGACGTACGTCGGAGCAATGGTGTACTCGATGCGCGCCGCTGCCCGTCTCCACAAGCCGTTCATCGTGCTGGACCGGCCGAATCCAATCACCGGCTACATCATCGAGGGTCCGGTTCTCGACGCCTCGCTGGCGAATCCCGATGACCCGACGGCAGGGCGGCCCGGTCAGGCTTACGCGCTCTGGCCGATTCCTCTCAGGCACGGGATGACGATGGGAGAGATGGCTCTCTACTTCAATGACGTCCTCAAGATCCACGCGGATCTGCATGTCGTACCGGCGCAGGGTTGGAGGCGCGATGTCTGGTTCGACCTCACAGGATTGCCGTGGGTGAAGCCGTCACCGAACATGCCCGATATCCACAGCGCGGTGCTCTATCCGGGTCTCGTTGCATTCGAGGCGACCAATCTTTCGGTGGGTCGCGGAACACCGGACGCGTTCCAGCGAATCGGTGCGCCGTGGCTTAATGCCCCCGCCACGGTCGCGTTGCTGAGGGACCGGGAGATTCCCGGCGTTCGGTTTTACAGCGAGAGCTTCATGCCTGTAAATGCGACCGACGGCAAGTACTCCGGCCAGATGATTCCGGGAATCAAGATCGTGGTCATCAATCGCAGCGCGTTGCAGGCCGCGCGCGTAGGAGCGAGCCTGTTGTGGGCAATCAATAAAACGGCAGGCACCCGGCTTACCATCCGGAATCGCGACTTCGATCTGAGATTCGGCTCGCCGTCGGTGAGGGAGGCGCTCCTGCGCGGGGACGACCCGGATGTGCTGATCGACAAGGAGTACAAGTCGGCGTACGCGTTCAGGGAAGCGACGCGGCAGTACCTCATTTATCGGTAACTGACAGCGGGTCGGGACTGTCTGGCAACTGCAAACTGAAAAGAACGGGGTGGGGGGTGTCAGAGCTGCATGGGTGCCAGGCTTCAGGTCACTACGCCCGGACTTTTCTACCGCTGATCAGGGCACAAGCAACTGCCTGTGCCTCGAATGCCACAGAGGCAAGTCCGGGCGTCGTGACCTGATACCTGGCAACTATGCTTCTCTGACACCTCTCACCCCGTTCTTTTCAGTTTTGCAGTTGAGCACATGTCCGCGAGTTGAGATTGAGGAGCACATCTCTTGCACAGCTTGCAAATCTTCAGTCCAACCATTTTTTGGAGGCCCTGCATGCGTGTTCTCATGGTCTCGTTGTCGATGCTGGCCCTTGCGGCGTGTGGCGGGCGCCAGGTCGAAGTGCGCACCGGGCCCGAGCCGGCGACTGACGTCGCGCTTAGCCTCACGAACAATCTGAGTCAGGCAGTCAACGTCTACGTCGTCAGCGGTGGCAACGATATCTTCCTCAAACAGGTCTCGTCAAACAGCGTCGAGCGCATTCCCGTGGCGGGAGTCGCAGCGGGTGCAACGGTCAATCTCCGGGCCGTTACGGTCGATGGAACGCGCACCTACACCAAGAACAACGTCACTCTTTCCAGCACGTACGATTGGCGCCTGCCTTGACGAGACATGTGTCTCGGCAGTCAGCCCGCAGGTGGCAATAGGTCGTTGAAGGGCTTAATTTTACGGGGCCGTCGTGTGTCACACGCCGGCCTCTTTTTTCTGCGCCGCCAGCCGGTGAACCGGTACGTCGGCTTGCCTCTGCTCACTGCCGGTCCCTGCTGAATGCCAACTCCTACCGACTATCTGAAGAAAGGGGCTCTCCGCGTAATCGAACCGGCGATCAGCTTGCTGGCGCGCAACAACGTCAGCCCCAACGCGATCACGACCGTGGGAACTCTGCTGACCGTGGCGGCGGGTGTCGTCTACGCGACCGGCCACATCATGACGGCGGGCTGGATCATGGCGGTGACAGCTTTCTTCGATGTGGTGGATGGCGAGGTGGCGCGAAGGACCGGGCGATGCACGGTGTTTGGCGCCTTCTACGATTCTACGCTCGACCGCGTTGGGGACGGGGCGCTGATGGCGGGGTTCACGGTCTTCTACGCGACCAATCCGGTACACCACAATCCTTACATGATGGCGGTGTCCCTCGCCGGGATGATTGGAACGTTTCTCGTCTCTTATACCCGCGCGCGCGCGGAGTCGCTCGGAATCGACGCAAAGGTCGGAGTTATGCAGCGTCCCGAGCGCATCGTGCTCCTGTCGGCACCTCAGGCGCTGTTCGGCCTTTTCTGGAATGGATGGGTGCTCATCGCCATCATCCTCCTCCTCACAGTCACGGCGTGGATCACGGCCGTGCAACGGATCGCGTTCGTCCATCGCAACACGAAGCACGCGGACAACAAGCCGATCCGGATCGTCAGCGATCCAGTTTTACCCACCCCTTCCACGACCCCGTCTACAACGTCGGGCATGCCGGCTTCGCGCCGAGCGCAATCTTAATAAAAACGGAGAAAGAAATTGGCCAGATCGTCCTCTGGTGACTCGCCTAAATCGATAGCACCGGCGACGGGCCGGCTCGGCATACTCACGCCCGGGCTCGGCGCAGTCGCAACAACATTCATGGCGGGCGTGGAGAGCATCCGCCGCGGGCGTTCCAAGCCGATCGGCTCGCTGACGCAGATGGCGACGATCCGGCTCGGAAAGCGCACCGACAAGCGCGCTCCGCTGATCAAGGATTTCGTTCCGCTCGCCAAGCTCGATGACATCGTGTTCGGCGCCTGGGATCCGATCCCCGACGATGCGCTGACGGCGGCGAAGAAAGCCGGAGTGCTCGAGGATCGGGACATCGACCCGATCGCGGATTTCCTCAAGGGCATCAAGCCGATGCCCGCGGTGTTCGACAACAAATACGTCACCCGAATTCACGGAACGAACGTGAAGAAGGGCAAGACGAAGCGCGATCTGGCCGAGCAGCTCAGGCAGGACATGCGCGATTTCAAGGCGAAGAACAAGTGCGATCGGCTCGTCATCGTCTGGTGCGCATCGACCGAGATATACATCAAGGCCGGGCCGCAGCACGCGACGCTCGAGCAATTCGAGAAGGCGATGGAGAAGAACGACGACGCGATCGCGCCGTCGATGCTGTACGCATACGCGGCGATCATGGAGGGCATCCCCTTCTGCATGGGCGCGCCCAACCTGTGCGTCGATACGCCGGCGCTGCTCAAGCTCGCCCAGGACAAAGGCGTCCCGATTTCGGGAAAGGATTTCAAGACGGGCCAGACGTGGATGAAGACCATCGTGGCGCCCGGACTCAAGGCGCGCATGCTCGGCCTCGCGGGATGGTATTCGACCAACATCCTGGGCAACCGGGACGGAGAGGTTCTGGACGATCCTCAGTCATTCAAGACGAAGGAGGAGTCGAAACTCAGTGTTCTGCATACGATTCTGCAGCCCGATGTCTACCCGGACCTGTACAAGGATTTCACCCATGTAGTCCGCATCAATTATTACCCGCCTCGTGGGGACAACAAGGAAGGGTGGGACAACATCGACATTGTCGGGTGGATGAACTACCCGATGCAGATCAAGATCAACTTCCTTTGCCGCGACTCGATTCTCGCTGCGCCGATAGTGCTCGATCTCGCGCTCTTCTCCGACTTTGCGCACCGCGCCGGCATGAAGGGAATCCAGGAATGGCTGTCGTTCTACTACAAGAGCCCAATGGCAGCGCCGGGTTTGGAGCCCGAGCACGACCTCTTCATCCAGCAGACGAAGCTGAAGAACACGCTCAGGCATCTCATGGGTGAGGATCAGATCACGCACCTCGGCCTGGAGTATTACGCGTGATGATTCGACGCCTCGCATTCGGGTCCGCGCTCGCGGCGGCGCTCACGAGCTGTGGCTCGAGTCCGAAAGTCCTGGAGCTCAGGCTGTGGTCGGATAACTACGCCTTCAGGGTAACTGTCGATCCGATGCCTCCTAGGGCGCTCGAGCCGATCTCCTATCGCGTGGTGGTGCAGGACATCAAGACGCACCAGCCAATCGAGACCGGGGAAGGCAGAATTTTCGCGACGAGCGCGGACCGCGCCAACACCAGCGACGGCTTCAAAAAGGAAAAGGAGCTCGGCACCTACTCGGGAAAGCTGTTCTATGCGACGAGCGGCGACTGGGCCGCCGCGATTCAGTTCCGCCGCGAGAAGAATCCACGCTTGCCGCTGGAGCGCGTCGACTGGATTCAGACCGTCCGTCCCGCCAGTGAGCCGGGGACCTGATTCTCGTGCGCCATTTTTTCAGAACGCAGCTCACGCCGGTGGACGTATTGCGGATCGCGGATGAATTCTTTCCCGAGATCGGAATGGAGCGCAGCGGGCATACTTCCCGCTCCCGAACGTTCGCCGGGGCCCTCGGCACTCTGCAGCTGAGTGTGCGCAAGGAAGGCGGTCACTACACATTCGCCGAGATTGCGACGGATCAGACGGGGGAGAGCCGCCTCGACCGCAACGCGAAGAAATTCTTCCTCACGCTGCACAAGGCGGGGGATCCTCGGCACCGCATCGAAGCGGCTTACTAGCATGGCGCGGCCCGGTACCGCCGCGTCGAGGCCGGCGAATCTTCCCCAGGCGGCGGACATTGTCGTTGCGATCAGAAAGCTTGCCTCCTACTGATGGCCTCACCGGAGCTGGATCGAGGGGAGATCATCGCGCGCAACATCGGCGTTGGATGCATCACGACAATCGCGGGTTTTTTCAGTGGTGGAATGATCGCAGTGCTGATCGCGAAGTTCGTCGGAGGCATGCAGGGGTGTAGACCGGCTGAGGGTCTTCCGGCGTGCAATTGGTGGGTGTATGCTGGTATTGGAACGGTTGTTGGCGCGCTCACGCTGCCAGTTCTTGCATTAAGACGTCTGAATAAAAAAAGGCCGAACGAATAAGCGAACCAAGGAGAGTCAGTGGCTCGCCCAATGTGTGAGCGAACCTAGGAGAAAGCAGTGGACCGTCACATGATCAAGCGACCCGGGGAGACGCAGTGGCTCGTGTAGACATAATCATGCCGCAGATGGGCGAGTCGATTGCCGAGGGCACGCTTTCGAAGTGGCTGAAGAAAGTGGGCGACGAGGTGAAGCGCGACGAGCCTCTCTTCGAGATTTCGACCGACAAAGTCGACGCGGAGATCCCGGCGCCGGCTGCCGGCGTGCTGGCCGAGATAATCGTGAAGGAAGGGGAGACGGTCGCGGTGCAGACGGTCGTCGCCCGGCTCGAAACCGAGAAAGGCGCAGCTCTCGGAGAGGGCGAGCCGGCGGCTCCGAGCGCGTCGGGCACCTCGCAGCCGGCTGGGGCGACGCAGGACGCGAAGCCAGCGTCATCGCCTGTCCCCCAACGGGAAGCTAGCCCCGCGGCCGCTCCAACGCGTCAGCAACCGCCCGCTCCCGCCATCGCCGCATCGCACTCCGGAAACGGCAACTCCTTCGAGGATCGTGTCCGCACAAAATCCTCCCCACTCGTCCGAAAGATTGCGGCGGAGCACGGGGTGAACATCGCGTCATTACACGGCTCGGGCGTCGCCGGCCGCGTGACCAAGCGCGACATACTCGGCTTCATCGAATCGGGCGCATCCACTACGATCCCTGTGCCGGGAGCTCGCACCGGCGGGGCGCCGGGCGGTCACATGCTGCCGCTGCCCGAGCCGTGGGTAGGCGACGTCGTCGAGCCGATGTCCAAGATGCGCGCTCTCATCAGCGACCACATGGTTGCGTCGCGTCACACTTCGGCACACGTCACGTCGTTCATCGAAATAGACTTCACGCGCATCGCACGCATCCGCGCGAAGCATCGCGCCGAGTTCGAGGCCGCGACCGCGCAGAAGCTCACCTATATGCCCTTCATCATCAAAGCGGTGACCCAGGGGCTGCAGGCGTTCCCGGTAATGAACTCGTCCGTGGCCGGCACCAACGTCATCTATAGAAAGCAGATCAACATCGGCATCGCCGTCGCGCTCGAGTGGGGGCTCATCGTGCCGGTCATCAGGCACGCCGACGATCTTTCGCTTTCCGGAATCACCCGCGCGCTCAACGATCTGGCAGCGCGCGCCAGAGCCAAGAAGCTCTCTCCCGAAGAGGTTCAGGAGGGAACGTTCACCATTACGAATCCCGGCGTCTTCGGCTCCCTCATGGGAACGCCGATCATCAATCAGCCCCAGGTCGCCATCCTCGGGGTCGGCGCTATCGAGAAGCGACCGAAGATCCTTCCCGGCTCAGATGGCGAGGATACGATCGCGATCCGTACCTGCGCTTATTTTTCAATATCATTTGATCACCGCGTGATCGACGGAGCAGTCGCGGATCAGTTCCTCGCTTTCGTGAAGAAAACCATAGAAACATTTCCGGAGACCGGACTCTAAGATGCCCAAGGCTCTCACGATTCAGCGCTCGACCGTTCCTTCGACCGAGCGCGCAAACTACACCAAGCGACTCAAGGTGCTGCACTCGCACTACGCGGCCGCAAACTGCCGCTTCTGGGTATTCGAGGAGACGTCACTTCCGGGGGCGTTCATAGAGTTCACGGAAGCCGACGACGAGCAGACGCTCATCACCGCGCACGCCGGCGCTCCCCACAAGACGCTGGATCCATCGCGGGTGTATCAGGAGGTACAGCTCTAAGATGCCGGCACGCTCGCTTCAGGTAGACGGTCACAAATGGGACATCCATCCCTCCGGTTACATCACCCAGTACACACAGGACGAGTACGCTCTGATATTCTCGCGGGGCGCGGGCAAGGAGCGCGAAGTGCGCGTCACCCGCTATTCGCCGCAGGGCACCCGCTCGCGCGAGCAGGCGTTCGCCGAGTTGTCAGATGCGCAGCTCAAGGAGCTCTTCGAGCAGTCGCAGCCGAGCTTTACTTCGCCTGAGGCCGGTTACGAGCGGTGAGCGCAGATGCGGGCCGGCCAGCGTTCGTCGACCTGCACACTCACTCGACCGCCTCTGACGGTACCCTCTCTCCCGACGGGGTAATCGAGGCCGCCGAACGCTGCGGCCTGACTGCGCTCGCTCTCACCGATCACGACACGATCGATGGCGTTACCGCGGCGCGCGCCGCCGGTGGGCGGGTTGGCATTCGCGTCATCGCCGGCGTGGAGCTGAGCGCGTTCCAGGGCGAACACGAGATCCACATTCTGGCGCTCCACCTCACCCACCTCGAGGCTCTGGAGAAGCGTCTTGGCGATCTGCGCGCATCGCGGTACACGCGCGCCCAGAAAATCGTGGAAAAACTCAACACGCTCGGCATCCCACTCACGCTGGAAGAGGTGCTTCAGCAATCCAACGGAGGCGCGGTGGGGCGTCCGCACGTGGCACGCGCACTGATGGCTCGGAACGTGGTGCACGATTTTCGGGACGCGTTCACGAAATATCTCGGTAACGCCGGGACGGCGTTCGTTCCCAAGGAGCATCTTTCGATCGAGGATGCGATCGCGATCGCGCACGAAGCCGGGGCGCTGGCGATCTGGGCGCATCCAGGCGACGGCGGGAGACGCGAGAGGCTCGAGCCCCTCGTAGCGGCGGGGCTCGACGGCATTGAGATAAGGCACCCCAGCCATTCGTCGGAAGACGTCAAGCGGTTTCAAGCCCTGGCGGATTTCTTCAACCTCGTGCCAAGCGGTGGATCCGACTGGCACGGCGCTCCCGACGGACCGCGCCGCCTGGGAATAATGAATGTGCCGCTCGAGTGGCTCGAGAGGCAGGATGAGAGGGTCGCGTCGGTCGCCGCTTCGCCGAGTACGCCATGAGGATCGATTAATGGAGTTGGAGAGTCAGGTTGCGCTCGTCACCGGCGCCGGGACGCGCGTAGGCCGCGTGATTGCGCTGGCCCTCGGCAAGGCGGGAATGCGAGTCGGCGTCCATTACTCGGGGTCGCAGAAGGGAGCGCGCCAGACCGTCGAGGATATAATCGCGGCCGGGAGCGACGCGGTCTCACTCCCGGGCGATCTGACTGATCCCGCGACCGCGCCGAGACTCGTCGAGCACGCGATGAAGGTGTTCGGAGAGGTCGACGTCCTCGTCAATTCGGCGGCAGTGATGCTGCGGACACCGGTCGGCGAAGTCCTGGTCGAGGACTGGGACGCAATGTTCGCGCTGAATCTGCGCGCGCCATTCTTCCTGTGTCAGGCGGCGGCGCGAGTGATGGGAGAACGGGGCGGGGCGATTGTGAACATCGCCGACCTGGCCGCATTCGAGACGTGGAGGGGATACATCCCGCACTCGATCACCAAAGCGGGCATCGTGCAGATGACGCGCGGACTGGCGCACGCGCTCGCGCCCAAGATCCGCGTCAACGCGGTCGCGCCGGGGCCCGTAATGCTGCCGGAAGGGTGGACGCAGGAGCAAGCCGACAAGCTCATTGCAACGACGCCGCTCGGAAGGCTGGGCAGCCCAGACGATGTGGCGCAGGCGGTGCTTTATCTGCTCACCGCCGATTACGTGACGGGAGAGACGATAATCGTCGACGGGGGCCGTCACGTTCGCTACTGACGGCCCGAAGCCATTCGCCCTCGCGGTATATTTCACCAGTAGAGTGTTTTCTCAGTAACACTTCTTTTCAGGTGAATCGTTTGGCGACAGTGCGTGATTACGACGTGGTCATCGTAGGGGCCGGGCCGGCGGGTATGACGGCGGCGCTCTACACGGGTCGCGCCATGCTGCGCACCGCGGTCATCGAACGCGGGTTTCCTGGTGGAGAGCTGCTGAACACCGAGTACCTCGATGACGTAATCGGTTTTCCGAAGATCCTCGGGTACGAGCTGGCGGAAAAGTTCGCCGCTCACGCCAAGCAGTTCGGCGCGGAATTCTTCGAGACCATGACGGTGACATCGGTGACGAAAATGCCCGATGGGTATTTTCACACCGAGACCGACAACGGGGATGTCTTTCGCTCGCCGGCCGCGATCGTGACCGCCGGCGGGACTCCGATTAAGCTCGGGATTCCGGGCGAGCTTGAATACGCGGGCAAGGGTGTGTCGTACTGCGCGATCTGTGATGCCGCATTCTTCAAGCAGCAGGTCGTGGCAGTCGTCGGAGGGGGCGATGCCGCGGTCGAGGAGGCCGATTTCCTGACGCGGTACGCGAGCAAGGTGTACCTGATTCACCGCCGCCACGAGTTCAGGGCGTCCAAGATTCTGCAGAAGCATGTGTTCGAGAATCCGAAGATCGAAGTGATCTGGGACACGATCGCGGAGAAGGTCGAGGGAGATCCGCAGGAGGGGATGAGCGGGCTCCGCCTGCACAATCTCGTCACGCAGGAGCGGACGTTACTCAAGGCGACGGGCCTGTTCATCTTCGTCGGATTCCGCCCGAACACGGGTGTGATTGCCGGGCACTTCGACCACGACGTGATGGGTTACGTGCTCACCGACAGCGCGATGATGTCCTCGATCCCGGGCCTCTTCATTGCCGGCGATCTGAGGGCGCAGCTGACGCGTCAGGTCACAACGGCATCTGGTGATGCGACGACGGCAGCTATAGCGGCGGACAAATATATCTCGCGCTTCAAGGAGGCGGAGCGCGATGGCATGGGCGAGGCAACGCGGGAAGCTCTGGAGAGCTCCCACACCAGCGGCGGCGGTTACACGTGACAAGTCATTGGCGAATCATGACGGGAGCAATGCTCCTCTATCTGGACGCGACCGCAGATTCGGCCGCGAGGCGTTGATCGAGTGAACGTCCAGACTCTCACGGTCGGAGCGTTCCAGGAGAATTGCTATCTGGTGGTGGACGACCGCTCGAACCGGGCGGTGATTGTCGATCCGGGGAGTGAGGGTGAGCGGCTCGTTGAGGCAATCGAGCGTTCAGGGGCGACGCTCGAGGCGATCTGGATTACTCACGCCCACGTGGATCATGTCGGCGCGATCGCGTCAGTGAAACGGAAATGGGATGTGCCGATCTATCTGCATCCGCTCGACCGCCGGCTGTACGAAGCCGCGGGACGGCAGGCGGAAGTATATGGCGTTCCGTTCGAAGAGCCGCCGACACCCGACCATGAGTTCGCGGATGGCCAGCAGATCAAGGTCGGTGACGCGGAGATGACTGTGTTGCACGCGCCCGGACACGCGCCCGGTCATGTCGTCATCCACGGGAACGGAATCGCACTGGTTGGCGACTGCCTGTTCGCGGGATCCATCGGCAGAACTGATCTGCCGTTCTCGAATCCGCCGCAGCTCGCCGCATCGCTCGAAAGAATATCGGCGCTCGCTCCAGAGACGGTGGTTTATCCGGGGCATGGGATGGAGACGACGATCGGGCAGGAGCGGTTGTCGAATCCGTTTCTGAACGGCACCGCGCGGATTG
>Ga0193707_1000262_pt1 | contig 16880 bp, 6 predicted proteins | sample U3c2metaG_FD_143043 | JGI IMG/M metagenome (GOLD analysis project Ga0193707, IMG submission 143043) | Soil microbial communities from a riparian zone of the East river system, Colorado, United States - U3c2 | ecosystem: Environmental > Terrestrial > Soil > Riparian zone | place: USA: East River... | reverse complement strand
CAGATACTCGACCCGCAGATCGTCTAGGCGCAGTTCCTCCCCGGGCGCGTTCATGATCTGGAACGCGACCTGCACGAGCGGGTTGCGGCTCGGATCGCGAACCGGCGCGATGCGTTCGACCAGGTACTCGAACGGGAGGTCCTGATGGGTGTAGGCGCCCAGAGTCGTTTCCCGCACCCGGGCCAGCAGTTCGCGGAAGGTCGGGTCGCCGGCCAGGTCGGTCCGCATGATCAGGGTGTTGACGAAGAACCCGATGATCCGTTCGAGGTCGGCGTGCGTGCGATTGGCGATCGGCGCCCCGACCGCGATATCGGTGCTGGCAGAGTACCGGGACAGGACGAGTGTGAACGCGGCCAGCATGGTCATGTAGAGCGTCGCGCCCTCGTTCCGGCCCAGCCGTGCCAGCCGGTCGCACAGGGGCGCCGGGATGTCGAACGCGTGCACTGCGCCGGCGTAGCTGAGCATGGCCGGTCGCGGCCGATCGGTGGGCAGTTCGAGCTGCGGCAGCCCGTCGAGCTGGTGGCGCCAGTACTCCCACTGCCGCTCCAGCGCCGCACCCGTCAGCCACCGCCGCTGCCACAGCGCGAAGTCCAGGTACTGCACGGGAAGTGCCGGCAGGTCCTCCCGGCCCCGCCGGTATCCGGCGTACAAAGTGGACAGCTCGGCCCACAGGACGCCGATCGACCAGCCGTCGGACACGATGTGGTGCATGGTCAGCAGCAGCACGCTGTCGGTGTCGCCCAGCCGCAGCACGCGCACCCGGATCAGCCGGTCGCGGCGCAGGTCGAACGGCCGGTCGGCCTCGTCCTCGGCCCGGCGCACCGCCTCGGCGACCGGGTCGTCCGCGTCCGCCAACTCCTCGACCGCGACGGGCACCGCGGCCGGTGGGTCGATGACCTGCCGCGCGGCCCCGCGCTCGTCCACGAAGCGCGTGCGCAGCACTTCGTGGCGGACCACGATCTCGGTCACCGCCCGCGCCAGCGCACCGGTGTCGAGCGGACCTGTGACCTGGTAGGCCACGTGCATGTTGTAGAACGGGTTGTCCGGCACCAACTGGTCGAGGAACCACAGCCGCTGCTGGGCGAACGACAGCGGGAACGACCCGGCGTCGCGGTCGGTGCGGACCAGCGGCGGGACGGCTTCGCCGTCGCTGTCGCCGCCGTCGCCCTTGCCCAGCAGGCCGGCCACCACGGTGGCGAGGCCGGCCGCGGTCGGCGTGTCGAACAGCGCCCGCAACGGCACACCGACGCCGAGGACCCCGCGGATCCGGGTCATCACCCGGGTGGCCAGCAGGGAGTGGCCGCCCAGTTCGAAGAAGTCGTCGTGGATCCCGACCCGGTCCACCCCGATGACATCGGCCCAGATGTCGCAGATCGCCGCTTCCAGTGGGCCGCGCGGCGCCGCGAAACCGGTGCCCAGATGCGACCGGGCCGCCTGCGGGGCCGGCAGCGCGGCCCGGTCGACCTTGCCGTTGCGGCTCAGCGGCAGGGCGTCCAGGACGACGAAGGCCGCCGGCATCATGTAGTCGGGCAGCCGGGCCCGCAGCCGGGCCCGGATCGCGGGCACGAAGTCGTCGCCAACGGGGTCGTCGCCAACGGGAATGTCTCGGCCGCGCGGTGTCAGGTAGGCCACCAGGCGCTTGTCCGGGCCGGCTCCGTGGACGACCACGATGACCTCGCCCACGCCGGGTGCGGCACCGATGACGGACTCGACCTCGCCCGGTTCGATGCGGAAGCCCCGGATCTTCACCTGGAAGTCGCTGCGGCCGAGGTATTCGAGTGTGCCGTCGGGGGTCCACCGCACCCGGTCACCGGTTCGGTACAGCCGTTGCCCGACGCCGAACGGGTCGGCCACGAACCGCTCCGCGGTCAGCCCGGCGCGACCGGCGTAGCCCCGGGCGATACCCGCTCCACCGACGAACAGCTCACCCGGCACACCGACCGGCACCAGGTTGAGCGTGTCGTCCAGCACCACCACCCGCGCCGTGCCGGCCGGGCGCCCGATGGACGCCGTGGCCGGCCACCGGTCGACATCGGCGGGCAGCGCGCAGAGCGTGGCGACGTGCGTCTCGGCCGGCCCGTACAGGTTGTGCAGTCGGGCGCCGCCGCGGTGGAACCCGCGTACGGCCGCGTTGAGCACCAGGGCTTCGCCCGCCTGCGCCACCTGGTCCAGATCCGGGAGGGCCACGCCGGCGTCCGCGGCGGCGCGGTACAGCTGGTCGACCATCGCCATCGGCCCGTGCAACTCGTTGATCCGATGCCGGGCCAGCCACCGGGCCAGCCGCTGGGAATCGCGGCGCACGTCCGCCGGCACGATCACCAGCGTCTTGCCCAGCACGAGGCAGGACAGCATCTCCTGGGGCGAGAGGTCGAACCCCACGGCGGACAGCATGGCCAGCCGCCGGCCGGGCGTGTCGTCGAGGTGGTGGCCCTGCCACCACGCGAGGTTCGCGACGCCCCGATAGGTCATCGAGATGCCCTTGGGCGTGCCCGTCGAGCCGGACGTGTACAGCAGGTAGGCCGGATTGTCGGGATGCGCGGGCCCGTCCGGGGTGGGCGTCGATCAGCGCGGCCGTGTCCGGGTCGTCCAGGTCGATCCGGTCCACGTCCACGCCGGTGCGGAAACCGGTCGTGGTGACCAGGCAGGCGGGCCGCCCCTCGGTGAGGATCCCGGTGCGGCGCCGTTCGGGATGGTTCAGGTCGATCGGTAGGTACGCGGCGCCCGCCTTGAGAATCGCGAGCAGGGCGACGACGAGGTCCGCCGAACGCGGCAACGCCACCGCGACCACGGATTCCGGCCCGACGCCACGGTCGGTCAGCTCGCGGGCGAGCCGGTTCGCCGCGGCGTTGACCCAGGCGAACGACACGACCGTTTCGGCGCCGTCGGGCGCGGTGGTCAGCACGGCCGGGGCGGTCGGCCGGGACCGGATCCGGCGCATGATGGACACCAGGACGGGCTCCAGCGGCGGCGGCCGGTCCCCGCGCCCCCACTGCCGCAGCACGACATCGCGCTGTGCCGCGTCGAGCAGCGGAATCGCGGACAGCTCGGTGGACGGCGCCGCGACGACCCGTTCCAGCAGGCCGGTGTAGTGCCGCAGCAGACGCTCGATGGTGTCGGGGTCGAACAACTCGATGGAGTAGTAGATCTCGCCGAGCAGCTCGTCGCCGGACTCGTACAGCTGCACCTCCAGATCGAACCGGCTCCGCACGGTGCGCGGCCGCTCGCGGGCGTCGGGGAACGGGGCGACGTCGAGACCGGACAGCCGGAGATCGTCGCCCGGCGCGTTCATGACCTGGAAGCTCACCTGGACGAGTGGGTTGCGGCTGAGGTCACGGGCCGGCGCGAGCCGCTCGACCAGGTGCTCGAACGGCAGGTCTTGGTGCGCGTACGCGTCCAGCGTCGTGTCGCGCACCCGGCCGAGCAGTTCGCGGAACGTGGGGTTGCCGGCGAGGTCGGTGCGGATGACGAGCGTGTTGACGAAGAAGCCGATCAGCTTCTCGACGGCCGCCCGCGTGCGGTTCGCGATCGGGGTGCCGACCGCGATGTCGGTGCCGCCGGCATAGCGGGACAGCAGCAGCGCGAAGGCGGCCAGCGTGGTCATGTAGAGGGTGGTGCCCTCGGCGCGGCCCAGCTCGAGCAGCCGCGCGCGCAGCCCGGCGGGGAAGGCGACGGTGCGGGTCTGGCCGATGTGGCTGAGCATGGCCGGCCGCGGCCGGTCGGTGGGCAGTTCGAGCTGCGGCAGGCCAGCGAGCTGGTCGCGCCAGTACGCCCAGTGCCGCTCCAGCGCCGCGTTGTCGAGCCAGTCGCGCTGCCACACCGCGAAGTCCACGTACCGCACGGGAAGTTCCGGCAGGCGCACCGGCCGGCCGTGCTCGGCCAGGGCGGCGTACCGGGTGGCGAGTTCGTCCAGCAGCAGCCCGTACGACCAGCCGTCGACGGCGATGTGGTGCATGTTCAGCAGCAGCACGTGGTCCGAGTCGCCCAGCCGCAGGACATGCGCGCGGATCGGGACGTCGCGGTCCAGGCGGAACGGCCGGTCGGCGTCCGCTTCGACGCGGGCCAGCGCCGCGGTTTCCGGGTCGGGCCGCGCGGACAGGTCCTCGACCGCGATCCGGACCGGCGCTGGCGGGTCGACGATCTGGCGCGGGCCGGCCGGTTGTTCGACGAAGCGGGTGCGCAGCGGTTCGTGGCGGGCCACGACGCCGGTAAGCGCGCGTTCCAGGGCGTCGATGTGCAGGGCACCGGTGATCCGGTAGGCCGTGTGCGCGTTGTAGAACGAGTTGTCCGGCACCAGTTGATCGAGGAACCACAGCCGCAGCTGGGCGAACGACAGCGGGAAGCTGTCCGCGCCGCGATCGGTGCGGACCAGCGCCGGGACGCCGTCGTCGCCGGCCCGCCGAAGGTGGTCCGCTACGACCGCGGCCAGCTCGCCGACCGTCGGGGCGTCGAACATCGCCCGCAGTGGCACGGTCACCCCCCATGCCTGGTGGATCCGCGCCACCACCCGGGTCGCCAGCAGGGAGTGCCCGCCCAGTTCGAAGAAGTTGTCGTCGGCGCCGACCCGGTCGACCTCGACGAGCTCGGACCAGATTGCGCACAACGCCGTCTCGACCGGCCCGTCGGGCGCGACGAACTCGGTGCCCACCGTCCGGGTCGCGTGCGGTTCCGGCAGCGCGGATCGGTCGATCTTTCCGTTGCGGTTGAGCGGAAACGCGTCCAGCACCAGGATGACCGAGGGAACCATGTGGTCCGGCAGCCGGTCCCGCGCCCAGGATCGGATCGCGGGCACCAGGCCGCCGTCCGGTGTCTGGGCCGCCGTCACGTACGCGACAAGGCGGCGTTCCGCGTCCGCGCCGTGCGCCACGACCGCGATGTCGCGCACCAGCGGGCACTCGCCAACGACGGCCTCGATCTCACCCGGCTCGATCCTGAAACCCCGGACCTTCAGCTGGAAGTCGGCGCGGCCGAGGAACTCCAGCGCCCCGCCGGCCCGCCAGCGGACTCGGTCCCCGCTGCGGTACATCCGCTCGCCCGGGTCGAACGGGCTGGCCACGAAACGTTCCGCGGTCAACCCGGCCCGGCCGGCGTAGCCGCGGGCGACGCCGGTACCGCCGATGTACAGTTCGCCCGGCACACCGACCGGAACCGGCCGCAGCCACCGGTCCAGCACGTAGAGCCGGTTGTTGCGGACGGGACCGCCGATCGGCACCCGGTGATCGCCCGTGGCGTCCGCGGCCGTGCACCGGTGGAAGGTGGCGTACACCGCCGTCTCGGTCGGGCCGTACCCGTTGAGGACCACCGGGGACGGCGCGTCGCCGGTGCCGCGCAGCCGGCGGAGCAGCCGCGGCGTCAGCTCCTCGCCGCCGGTGACGATCAGCCGCAGCGCGCTCCAGTAGTCGCCGGTGAGGGGCAGGCGGGCCAGCATGCTCGGAGTGGCCGACAGGATGGTCGGCGCCACCCCGAACGGTTCCGGTTCGCCGGCCACGAACGACTTCGGGTCGGTCACCACGCACAGCGTCGCGCCGGTGGACAGCGCGGCGAAGATATCGGTGACGGACACGTCGAACGTGGTGTTGACCAGCTGCACCACGTTGTCGGCGGCGCACAGCCCGGTGGCGGCCACCGTCTCCCGGACAACGTTGAGCAGCGAGCGGTGGGTGACCTGCACGCCCTTGGGCCGGCCGGTCGAGCCCGAGGTGTGGATCGTGTAGGCGAGGTGATCGGGGCGCGGGCGCAGCGGCGGCGGCCCCGGCGCACCCTCGTCGGGCACCCGCACGGGTCGGGCCCCGCCGACGGATTTACCGGAGCCGACGATCGTCGCGATCCCCAGGTCCGCGACGACGAGCGCATTGCGCGCCGCGGGCTGGTTTCGGTCCAGCGGAACGAAGTATCCGCCGGCATAGGAGACACCCAGCGCCGCCACGACCAGATCGGGGTCTCGGTTCGCCAGCACGCCGACCGGTGTCTCCGGGCTGGTGCCCTGCGCCCGCAGGCGGCCGGCCAGCGCCCTGGCCCGCGCGTCCAGCTGGCCGTACGTCAGCCGATGGCCGGCGCCCACTACGGCGAGCCGGTCCGGGTGCCGATCCGCCTGCCGGGCCACCAGTTCCACCGCGGTCGCCGCGTCCTGTTCCCTAGCCATCGCGCCCATTCCTGGTAGTCCTCGACCGTCCATCACGGACGTGTGCATACTCGAACCGGCCGTTGAACTCCGTCAGCAGCTCGCGCCGTTCCCCCGGGGTGAGAATGTCAACATCGGATATCCGGCGGTTCGGATCGACCACCACCTGGGCCAGGATGCGGCCCAGCCACCGCAGGATGTTGTCCGCGGTCGCCGCGTCGAACAGGTCGGTCGCGTACTCCAGCGCGCAGCCGACGCCGCCCGGTCCGCCGTCGGCCGCCCGGAGTTCCCGGAAGTACAGGGACAGGTCGAACTTGGACCGGTTGCTCGCGACCGGTTCCTCGGTCGCGCGCAGCCCGACCAGTTCCGGTACGAGGGTGCGATTGTCCTCGCGGACCAGCAGCACCTGGAACAGCGGGCTCCATGCGGTGGACCGGGCCGGGCGCAGGACGTCCACCAGCCGCTCGAACGGCAGTTCCTGGTACGCGAACGCCTCCAGGTCGGTCGCGCGCACCCGGCGCAGCAACGCGCGGAACGACGGCGTGCCGCTGGTGTCGGTCCGCAGCACGAGCGTGTTCACGCACACGCCGATCACGTCCGCCAGTGCCTCGTCGGTCCGGCCGGCGACGATCGTGCCGATCGGGATGTCCTCGGCCGGGCAGACCATGGTCAGCAGCACGGCCAGTGCCGCCTGCACCACCATGAACGGCGTGGCCCGCTCGGCCGCGGCCAGCGCGAGGACACCGCGGTGCACGTCGGCCGGGACCGTCGCGGTGGCCGTGGCGCCGTGCTGGGACACCGTGGCGGGGCGGGCCCGGTCGGTCGGCAGTTCGAGGTGGTCGGGCACGCCGTCAAGCCGGTCGCGCCAGTACGCCAGGTGCGCGCCGGCGACGCTGGCCGGATCGTCCTCGTCGGCCAGCAGCGACTGCTGCCACAGCGTGTAGTCGACGTACTGGATGGGCAACGGCGGCCAGTCTGGTGGGCACCCGCGCCGCCGCGCCGCGTACGCCGTCGCGAGGTCGCGCAGCAGCACTTCCTGCGACCAGCCGTCGGCAGCGATGTGGTGCAACAGGATGAGCAGCACATGCGTGTCGCCGCCGAGGTCGAACAGGGTGGTGCGCAGCGGGGCCTCGCCGGTCAGGTCGAACGGGCGCTCGGCGGCCGCCGCCAGCGCGGCCGGCAACCGGTCTTCGTCCAGGTGCACCACCGCCAGATCGGGCCGGGAAGTGGCCGGTTCGAGCACGACCTGCCGCGGGACTCCGTCCGTTTCGGGGAAAACGGTGCGCAGCGCCTCGTGCCGGCCGGTCACCTCGCCCAGCGCGGCCGCCAGCGCGGCACGGTCAAGCGGCCCGCGCAGCCGGTAGGCCAGTGGAAGCAGGTAGCTGGCGCCCTCGCCCAGCCGGTCCAGAAACCACATCCGGGACTGCGCGTACGACAGGGGGATCACGGTGCCTCCTTCGGCCGGGCCATGGTCCGCAGCGCCGGCCGGCTGCTCCGGCCGGCGTGGGCGAGGCGCTCGGCCAGCGCGGCAGGCGTCGGCGCCGCGAAGATCGTCCGCACGTCCACGTCTACGGACATCAGCGCGCGCAGCCGGGTGGCCAGGCGAAACGCCAGCAGCGAATGGCCACCGAGGTCGAAGAACGAGTCGTGGACGCCCACCCGGGCGAGGTCGAGCGCCTCGGCGAACAGCGTGCAGACCAGCCGTTCCCGCTCGGTGCGCGGGGCGTCACCGGACACCAGCCGGTCGAAGTCCGGTTCCGGCAACGACGGACGGTGGATCTTGCCGCTGATCGTCAGCGGTAGCGCGTCGAGGACGACGTACGCGGCGGGCACCAGGAAATCCGGCAGCGTCCCGGCCACGACCGCCCGCAATGCCGCCTCGTCCACCGTCGCCCCCCGGTCCGGGACGACATAGGCCACGATGTGCTTGGTGCCCTTGGCATCCGATTTCACCGCCGCGGCGGCCCGTGCCACACCATCCGCCTGACCGAGCACGAACTCGATCTCGCCCAGTTCGATCCGGGAAACCGCGCACCTTGTCTGCTCGTCGGCCCGGCCGACGTAGTGGAGGCGCCCGTCCTCGTCCCACCGCACGAGATCGCCGGTGCGGTACATCCGGGAACCGGCACCGTCGAACGGATTCGCGACGAATCTCGCCGCGGTCAGCCCGCGCCGGTCCCAGTAGCCGCGGGCCAGGGCGACGCCCGCGATGTACAGCTCACCGGTGGTCCGCGGCGGCACCGGCCGCAGCGCGGCGTCGAGCACGTACATCCGGGTGTTGTGGATCGGCGTCCCGAGCGGCGCGGTGGTCGAGGTCCAGGCACGCAGGTCGGACGGCAGCGCGAAGGCGGTCACCAGGTGGGTTTCCGTCGGCCCGTACAGGTTGTGCAGGCGCCGGCCGGGCCGGCGGCCGAGGAACTCGCGGACCGTCGGCCCGACGCGCAGCACCTCGCCGCCCTGCGCGATGTCGCGCAGGGCGGGTAGGTCCAGCCCCTGGTCCAGGGCCGCCTCGCAGAGGGCCTCGACCATCACGTTGGGCGCGCATAGCTGTGCGACCTCGTGTTCGGCCAGCCAGCCGACCAACCGGCCCGCGTCGCGCCGGAGGTCCTCGTCCGGAATGGCCAGCGGCCGACCCGAGGTCAGGGTTTCGACGATCTCCCAGGCGGAGACGTCGAAGCTGATCGCCGAGAGCTGCGCCACCGGTCCGCGCCCGGGATCGATCGTCCCGCCCGCCAGCCAGGCGGCATGGGCCTGCACGAGGTTCACGAAACACGCCGCGACCATCGTGACGCCCTTGGGCGTGCCGGTCGATCCGGACGTGTGGATCACGTAGACGGGGTTGTCCGGCCGCAACGGCGCCGTGCGGTCGGCGTCGGTGAGATCGCCGGTGGCCAGCCCGGCCAGTTCCGCGGCGACGGCGGGGTCGTCCAGCAGCACCCGGGCGGTGTCGCCGTCGATGGTGCGGCCGATCGCGGTCGTGGCGAGCAGGACGGCGGGCCGGACGTCCTCGAGCAGGAAGGCGATCCGCCGCGCCGGATATCCCGGATCCAGCGGCAAGTAGGCGGCGCCCGCCTTGAGCACGGCCCACACCGCGACGGCGAGGTCGACGGAGCGGCCGACGGCGAGGGCCACCACCGATTCCGGTCCGATCCCGCGGGCGGCGAGCAGCCGCGCCAGCGCGTTGGCCCGCGCGTTGAGCCGCGCGAATGTCAGCCGGTCGCCGCCGGCGATGACGGCGAGCCGGTCCGGTCCGGCCGCCACCCGCGCCTCGAACAGTTCCGGCAGCGTCGCGGCGACGGTGTCGTGGGTGGTGTCGTTCCACCGCCGCAGCACGAGGTCCCGTTCGCCGGGCAGCCACAGGTCGTAGTCGGCGACCGGCAGGTCGGGCGCCGCCACGACCCGTTCCAGCAGCAGGATCAGTCGGCGGCCCAGCAGTTCGACGGTCTCGGGGTCGAACAGGTCCAGGTTGAACTGGATCGTCCCGGACAGCCGGTCCGTGGTGGCCGCGCTCGACTCGTTGTCCAGCTCGATCGCCAGATCGAAGGGCGAGGTCCCGATTTCGAGGTCCAGCTGCGCCGAATCCAGGCCCGGCAGCGTGAGCGCGCCCGGCCGGTTGGTGCGCATGGCCAGCACGACCTGGAACAGCGGGTGCCGGACCAGGGACCGGTCCGGTGCGAGCCGTTCGACGAGCAGCTCGAACGGGACGTCCTGGTGCGCGTAGGCATCGGTGCAGGTGTCCTTGACCTGGGCCAGCAACGCGGTGAACGTCGGAGCACCGGACAGGTCGTGGCGCAACACCACCATGTTGGCGAAGAAGCCGACCACGTCCTCCAGTGCCTCGTCCACGCGGCCGGCGATCGGCGCGCCGATCGGGATGTCGTCACCGGCGCCGAGCCGGTACAGCAGCACCGCGACGGCGGCTTGGAGCACCATGAACATGCTGGTCGCGGTGTCGGCCGCGAGCGCCGCGAGCGCGTGGCGCAGCGGCGCCGGGAAAACCAGCGGTACCCAGGCACCCCGGTGCGTCGGAATCGGGGGACGCGGCCGGTCCCAGGGCAGGCGGATCTCCTCCGGCAGGCCGGCCAGGGTGTCGCGCCAGTAGCCGATCTGCCGGGACACCAGGCTGTCCGGGTCCTCCCGCGCGCCAAGCAGCGTCCGCTGCCACAACGTGTAGTCGGCGTACTGGACCGGCAGCGGCGGGAACCGGGGAGCGGATCCCTCGTGCCGGGCGGTGTACGCCACCGACAGGTCCCGCAGCAGCGGCCGCACCGACCAGCCGTCGCTCGCGATATGGTGCAGCATCAGCAGAAGCACCTGTTCCCGGGGTCCGACGAGGAACAGCGTCGCCCGCAGCGGAAGGTCGCGGGCGAGGTCGAATGGGACTCGCGCGGCGCGCACCAGGTCGGCGGCCACCGAACCGGCCGTGGTGTGCACCGCCCGCAGCTCCAGACGTACCAGATCCTCGATGATCATCTGGTACGGCTGCGCCTCCTCGACGGCGAACACCGTGCGCAGCGCCTCGTGCCGGGAGACCACGTCGTACAGCGCCGCGCGCAGCGCCGTGATGTCAAGCTCGCCGTCCAGCCGGACCGCGACCGGGTGGTGATAGGTCGGGCTGTTGTCCGACAGCTGCTGCATCAGCCACAGCCGCGACTGGGCGAACGACAGCGGTATCCGCCCCGGCCGGTCCCGCCGGGTCAGCGCCGGGCGCACCGGGCCGGTGTCGGCCAGCCGGTGCCGTAGCGCCGCCACGGTCGGGGACTCGTACAGCGTCCGGATGTTGATCTCGATGCCCAGTACCGAACGGATCCGGCTGATCAGCTGCGTGGCGAGCAGGGAATGCCCGCCCATCCGGAAGAAGTCGTCGTCGACACCGACCTCTGGCAGGCCCAGCACATCCGCGAACGCGGTGCACAGCGTCCGCTCCAGCGCCGTGGCCGGCGCGGTCGTTGCACCGGACTCGAAGGAGGTCTCCGGCAACGCCCGGGCGTCGAGTTTCCCGGCGCTGGTCAGCGGCAGCGCGGCCAGCACGACGAGCACACCGGGGATCATCGGTTCGGGCAGATGGCCGAACAGCTCCTCGCGGACCCGGTCGGGGTCCGCCCGCGCGCCCACCAGGAAACCGGCCAGATACGGCCCGACCCGGGCGTCGTCGCGCAGCACCACGGCCGCCGCGTCGACGCCGGCGCACCGGGTGAGCGCGGCCTCCACTTCGGACAGTTCGATGCGCACGCCGCGCACTTTCACCTGCTTGTCCGCGCGGCCGGCGAACCGCAGCTCGCCCTCGCCGGTCAACCGGACGAGATCGCCGGTCCGGTACATCCTGCTGCCCGCCGGTCCGTAGGGATCGGCGACGAACCGTTCGGCGGTGAGCACCGGCTGCCCGTGGTAGCCGCGGGCCAGGCTCCAGCCGGCGACATACAGCTCGCCGACCATGCCCGGCCCGACCGGGTGCAGGGCGGCGTCGAGCGCGTACGTGCCCATGCCGGGGATCGCGCGGCCGATGCTCGGCGGCGTGCCGTCCGCGGCGGGCGCGCAGCGGCCCCGGGTGGATTCGACGGTCGTTTCGGTCGGGCCGTAACCGTTCCACAGCACGCGCCCATGGCGGGCCCACCGATCGACGAGGTCCGCGGGCACGACATCGCCGCCCGCGCTGATCATCCGTAGGTGCTCGGTGGTGTGCAGCAGTCGCAGCAACTGCGGGCTCAGGTGCATCGTGGTGATCCGGTGCGCCACCAGCAACGCCTGGATCGCCGCCGGATCGACGTGTTCCCGGTCGTCGGTGAGGACGACGGTCGCGCCCGCGCCCAGCGAGGCGAACAGCTCCAGCAGGCACACATCGAAGGTGAACGATGAGTCGGCCAACACCGTGGACCGCTCGTCGAGGGCGTACGGCGCGACCGCGTTGGCGACGTAAACGCCGATCGCGCCGTGTTCCACCACGACCCCCTTGGGGCGCCCGGTCGAACCCGACGTGTACAGCACGTAGGCCGGGTGGCCGGGCCCCGGCCGGGCACCGGCCGCGGACCCCTCGCGCGGCCAGGACGCGGTGTCGCCCAGTGACAGCGGCGTGCCTGCCGGCCACGCCATCCGGGCGCGGGCCAGCAGATCCGCGTCGGCCAGGAACAGCAGCGGCCGGGTCTGCCCGATCTGGTCGGCGATCCGGTCGTCGGGATGCCCGGGGTCGACCGGTACGAAGGCGGCCCCGGTGCGCAACACCGCGATCATCGCGACGACGGCGCCGATGCCGCGGTGGACCAACAGGGCGACGCACCGCTCCGGTCCCGCGCCGTGGGCCGTGAGCAGCCCGGCGAGCCGCTCGACCCGGGCGCCCAGTTCGGCGTACGTGATCGTGTCGTCGCCGCACACCAGGGCGGTCCGTCCGGAGTGGCGGGCGATGGCCGCGGCGATCCGGTCGGCCACGAGCGGCGCGGTCCCGGCAGGGGCCGTCTCGGCGACGAGAGCCCCGGGCGCCGGTGCCGGGGCCACGTCGACACCGCCGAGCGCCGAGTCCGGCCCGGCCGAGACGATCCGTTCGAGCGCTCGGTGCAGCAGCCGGGCCCGTTCCGCGTGGCCGTTCTCGTCGTACAGCACGGGGTCCGCGTCCAGGTCGAGCCGGAGACCGCCGTCGGCCGCGTTGTCGGACAGCGAGATCGACAGGTCCTCGATCGGCCCGGTGGCGAGCACGTCCGCCCGGACCGGGTGGCCGCCGAACCGGAACCGGTAGTCGTCGGGCGGGGCGACGTGGACGGTCACCGACCACAGCGGTACGCCGTCGTCCAGGCCCAGGTCCCGGCGGATGTCCTCGCAGCGGTAGCGCTGGCGGGCAACCGCCTGCCGGATCTGGTCGGCGCATTCGTCGACCAGTTCGCGCACGCTCCGGTGCGGCCGCACGTCCAGCCGGACCGGGACGACGTTCGCCGTCACCCCCGGTACCAGCGCGGCGGCGCCGGTCCTGCCCGGCACGGCCAGGCCCAGCACGACATCCGTGTCACCGGTGGACCGGCCGAGGAACAGTGCGGCCGAAGCGAGGGCCAACGCCGCCACACCGCACCCGTATCCGGCCGCGGTGGAACGGATCCGGTCGGACCCGCCGGGCGGGATGTGCCGCGGCACCCGCCGGAACGCGGTCGCCGGGCCCCGCGGCGCCAGTCCACTCGCGCTGCGCACCGCCGGTGCGTCGGCGAGCAGGCCGCGCCAGTACGCCCGGTCGGCGGCGAAATCGGCGGACTCCCGGTACTCCCGCTGGCCGTCCAAAACAACGTCCAGCGACGCGAACGGGGCGGCGAGGTCTCCAGTTCGGGAGCACAGCGTGGTATAGATCGCCGCGAGCCGGCGCACGAGCAGCGGCTGGCTGAACGCGTCGCAGAGGATGTGGTGATTGCTCTGGTACCAGCGGAACCGGTCGTCGGCGAGCCGGAACAGCGCGTACGACGCCAGCGGCGTCGAGCACACGTCCCGAAGGGTGACGAAGTCGCGGTGGATCCACGCCGCCGCCGCCGCGGGCGGATCGGGTTCCCCGCGCAGGTCGAACACCCGCGGTTCGTAGTCGAGGTCGGGGTCGAGCACCTGGCGCGGCCCGCCGGACTCCTCGGACAGCCGCAGGCGCAGCGTCTGCGCCTCGGCGACCAGGCGCCGGAACGCTTCGCGCAGCGCGTCCACGTCGAGCGGGCCGTCGATGTCCACGCACACGGCGATGTTCGGGTTGCTGGTGTTCCGGTCGTCCTGCTCGGCCCACCACCGGGCCGGTTGGCCCGACATCAGGGCGATCTGCCGCACGCCACGCTTCACGCTCTACTCCTCCATGGCGCGCACCAGGCTGTTCGGCCGCATGTCGGTCCAGTTCTCCTCGACATAGCGCAGGCACGAGTCGCGATCGTCCGGCCCGTGCACGCTGTCCCAGCCGGCGGGCACCGGGGCGAAGTCCGGCCACAGCGAGTGCTGTCCCTCGTCGTTGCGCAGCACCCGGAACCGGCCGTCGGGGTCGTCGAACGGATTGGTCATGATGTGTCCCTGAGGTTGTGGCGTGGGGCCGGGCAGCCATGACGGGTGACGGTTACCCGCGGCCCGCTACGGGCGGCGGGGCGTCGTGCCACGACGCGCCGAAGTTGTGGAAACTAACTCGGGTGTGTGCCGAAAATCATCGGTTCGGGCGCGCTCGGAATGCGTCGACAACAACGTCTGCGGGCGGATCCCATTCGGGGCACGCGCGGCCGACGAAGACTATTTGACAGGTTTTCGGCGCGTGAAGGCCGTGTCGACGGCGGCGAAAACTGGTTAATCATACCTGCCCCCCAGCAGTCCGTGCGTCTTTGTTTGATAAGTCAGACAAATTGACTACGCCGCGACCGTCCGGCGCAAGTAAATAGGGTGTGACTTGGATCACTTGTGCGCGCCCATGCTGACAGGCAATATTGGTCGAGTTGTGCGGAGGGGCCAAATGGCCGTACGTCCGGAGGATGCGGCGCGACACGTCCGGGGGATGCGACGTGACGCACTGTGCGCCGCGGATTCGCCAGTGTGATGAGAGTTTTTGTGCGCTGGTTTCCGAACGCCGCCCTTGTCGTTCGATTCGTACGGCGCGTTTACGTTCACAATCACAAATGCGACCAGGGGAAACATGAACGTGTCCACCGACGAGGCCGAGAAGGCGGACGCCGAGAAGACAGTGGCCCGGATCTACAACTCCGCCGTGGCCGCCTCGGCCATCGGGGCCGCGTGGGAGGTCGGCGCTCTCGACCGGCTCGCGGCGGACGGCGGCCTGGACATCTACGAGTTCGCCGACGACCAGCAACTCGACCGGCCCGCCGTGGCCGGCCTGTTTCGCGCCCTGGCCGTGGTGGGCATCGTGTACCGCACCGGCACCAAGGTCGTCCCGGCCCCGGTCTTCGCCGAGGTCTACCGGACCCGGTCGTTCTTCCACTGGCTCACCAGGGGCAGTGGGGAACTGTTCCGGCGGATGCCGGAGATCATGCGGGTGGACAACCGGCGGGGCGATTTCTACCGGCGCGACGCCGCCGCTGTCGCCTTCGCCTGCCGGGAAATGAACAGTTTCTGCTACAACCCGTGGTTCGCCGAGGCGCTCGACCAGCACAGCACCGACATCGCCGCCTGCGCCGACCTCGGCTGCGGCAGCGGTGAACGGCTGCTGCAACTGCTGCGCCGCTACCCCGGCGCGCGGGCCATCGGCATCGACATCGCGCCGAGCGCCCTGGACGTCGCGCGGGGCGCCGCGCACGACGCCGGCCTGGCGGATCGGATAACACTCATCCAGGCAGACGTCCTCGACCTGGCGCCCCGACCGGAGTTCCAGGACGTGCGGCTGCTCACGTGTTTCATGATGGGGCACGACTTCTGGCCGCGGGAGCGCTGCATCGCCACGCTGCGCCGGCTGCGCGAGGTCTTTCCCCACGCCGAGCGGTTGCTGCTGGGCGACGCGACCCGCAGCGCGGAGACGGACAACGAGGAGCCGCCGACGTTCCGGCTGGCGTTCGAGTTCGGGCACGACCTGATGGGCACGTTCATTCCCACGGTCGGCGACTGGGAATCGGTGTTCCCCGAGGGCGGCTGGCGGCTGCACCGAACCTGGTCGATCGGCGTCGCGGTCGGCGAGGTGATCTTCGACCTCGAACCGGGGGACGGGCGACGGGCGATGCAAGGCGGTGTCGCATGACGAACCCGAACCCGATCCGGTGCCAGCACGTGGCTTTGCAGACCGACGACCTGGCCAACTCGGTGGCCTGGTACCAGGACTTCTTCGGCGGCCGGGCCACCTGGACGACGGACCGGCTGTCCGAGCTGACCACCAGCCGGCTGCCGGGAATCACGCGCATCACGGAAGTCGCGGTCGGCGGGCTGAACTTCCACCTGTTCGAGCGCGACCGGCGCGACGACCAGCCCCTGCCGGTCAGCCGGATCGAGTTCCAGCACGTGTGCCTGGCGGTCGGGTCGCCGGCGGAACTGACCGACTGGCGGGACCGGTGGCAGCGGCTGTACGACTCGAGCCGCTACCGCTTCGCCCGGCCGGACGGACCGTCGGCGATCGTGGTCGACGACCAGGACGTGCGCAGCTTCTACTGTCTGGACGTAAACGGGCTGGAGTTCGAGTTCACCCACGTCCCCGGGGACCGGCCATGAGGCAGCCGATCGCACCCGCCGCGCTGCGCCCGCCGAGCGGTCGGGACTGGGACTTCGGCGACTACCCGTACGGACTGGAACCGGTGCTGCTGCCCGCGCCCGACGATCGGATGCCCGCGGCGGGCGAACCGGCCCGGCGGGAACTGCGCGAGTCCTTCCGGGCCCTGGCGGACGCCGCGGCGGCCGGGTTCACCTCGACCGAGCCGGCGGTGGGCGACGCGCTGACCGAACGCCTGTTCTGGTTCCGGTGGATCGCCGGCCACCACGTGTCGTTCATCATCTGGCGGCTGTTGTCCGACGCACTGCGCCAGGTGCACGACGGTACCGGGGATCAGGCCGCTCTCGCGCGCGCGATCATCGCGTACGTCCGCGCCTACAGCGGAATGATGATCTACACCGGTTCGCCCAACCGGCCGATCTACCACAACGTGATTCGCCCGAGCATGCACCGCCAGCACACCACGTTCAGCGGGACCTGGGCGCCGGACTACCCGGCGGTGCGCAGCCTGTTCCGCGGTCGCAAGCTGCCGCCGGTCATCCCGGCGCAGGCGGCCAAGCTGAACCGGGAAATCCAGCTGGCGAACCGGATCCACGTGGGTGTCGCCTCGAAACTGGTGGTGGGCGG
>Ga0193707_1000261_pt1 | contig 16943 bp, 17 predicted proteins | sample U3c2metaG_FD_143043 | JGI IMG/M metagenome (GOLD analysis project Ga0193707, IMG submission 143043) | Soil microbial communities from a riparian zone of the East river system, Colorado, United States - U3c2 | ecosystem: Environmental > Terrestrial > Soil > Riparian zone | place: USA: East River... | reverse complement strand
GCACAAAGTGGGGACGATTCACGTCAGCTGGCAGCAGGGGCGGGCTGTTGGGGCGGGGTCGGGTGGGGTGCACCCACGGGACGACAGGACAGCTGGAAAAATAGCTCACTCGGGTTGATTGTCCGGGCCGCCGCCGAGGTGGAACTTGGTGGTGACCCCGGTGTACATCAGGTGCGTGACCAGGCCCTGGGCCGCGTGCGGCAGGTTGTGGCAGTGGTCCATCCAGATGCCCGGGTTGTTCGCGACGAAGGCGACCTCATAGGTCTCCTTGTCCTCGACGTTGAGCGAATCGGTCACCCACGGACTGCCGGTCGCGGCCACGCCGTTGCGGCTCAGGACGACGACATGGTGGCCGTGTAGGTGCATCGGATGGACCTGACCGGACGTGTTCTTGATCGTCATCCGGACAATGTCGCCTTCGGTCACCACGAACATCGGCACATCCGGGTACTGATGCCCGTTGATCGTCCACCACAGCCCGGGCTTCCCGTCGAAGAACCCGATCCGGCGCCCGATGTTGTACCGGAACACCCGCGTCGCCTTCACCGGGTCGAAACCCAGCGCCTTCGGCGACCCGTTAGTCAACAGGTCGACCCGGTCCCGCGGCTGGGCACCGGCCGGCGCAGCGCCGTCGCCGATCACCAAGGTCGTCGGCCCGCCACCCAGTCCGATCCGCACCGCCGACCCCTGCGGCATCGTCACCTGCAGATCGATGCGACCACCAGCGGTGACGAGCACGGTCTTGCCGCTCACCTCGGGCGGCGCATTCACCTCGTTCCCGTCCACCGCCACGACCTTGTACGGCGCTCCGTCGACCCAGGCCGCCATCGGTCCGTTGTCCGTGTTGATCAGTCGCACCCGGACCGTCGGACCCGGTGCCGCCACCCGGCGTTCGCCGTACCCGCCGTTGACCGTTCGCACCTTGTCGTAGGTGTGCACAGCGGCGATCACGTCGGTGGGCGTGGGCTTGACGATCAGTACGCCGTACAGGCCCTTCTTCACCTGCTCGTGCGAGACCTGGTGGGAGTGGTACCAGTACGTGCCGGCGTCCTTCGCGACGAAGCGGTAGACGAACGACTGCCCGACTCCGACCGCGTCCTGGGTGACACCGGCGACGCCGTCCTCAGCAGCCGGTACGTCGACACCGTGCCAGTGCAGCGTGATTCCCTCGGGCACGGACTCGTTGTGCAGGGTCACCTGGATCAGATCGCCTTGTTTTGCGACGATCTGGGGTCCGGGTGACGTGTGGTTCAGGGTGTAGCCGTCCATCGATCCGCGGCCGGGGAGGTCGAACTTCTCCTTGCGGGCAACCAGATCCACCACGACGTCGGCCGCTCGATCCGTTGGGCCGGTGAGCGTGCTGACATCCACTCCGTGATGGGCGTGCTCCGCCGGCCCGCCGCCGTAGTCGGCGTACCCCATCGTCATCGGCGACAGGTCGTTCGGCACCAGACTCTGCTGCCAGAACCACGCGATCGGCGCCAGCACGACGATGGTCGCGAGGATGGCGATCAGGACGCGACGAGACGGCAACCGCACCGTCACGGCCGCCGCCCATCGGTGACTAGGTCATCGATGGACAGGTCATCGATGAACGGGTCATCGATGGACAGGGCATCAGTTGCCAAGGGCATCTAGGCGGTCGCCTCGGTGGACTCGGTGGCGATCGGCGCCGGAGCGGCAGCCGCTCGTCGAGCGGCAATGCTCGCGACGCCCAGCAGTGCGAACGCGTTCAGCCCGTGCAACGTCCCGACAATGGGTGCGCCGAACGACACGAACGCGAGCGCGATCTGCAGGATGACCAGGCCGACCACGTACAGCGCCCACTTGATCCCACCCGGCACATGCGCGAAGAACGACACGATCAGCAGCAACAGCGCGATGATCGGGATCACCAACATCCCGAACTGACCGTGCAGCGTGTTCCCGATGTTGCCGTCCCAGTTCTTGTCGATCACCAGGCCGTCGTCCATGTCCTTGATCGCCGTGAACCAGCCGAGCGCGATGAACATCGCTTGCAGAACCACACCGACCGCGACGAGACCGGCCAGTACCCGATATGCAGACCTCATGGTTCTCCCCCCACCCAAGTCGTGCTGTCAGCTCATAGTGATCCCAGTCACATGAAGGGCACAAGAGCTTTTGCCCGATGAGGCAGTTATCCGTTGTTGCGGGCGAACGCCTGATGCAGGCCGTGCAGGGTGAGCAACGGTTCGTGACGAACCGACACCGACAACTCGTCGGCGAGCAAGGCAGCGAGGGCGCCGGTCAGCACCACGGGCGTGTCCGCGTCCAGCGACTGCTCGGCGCGGATCCGGTCGATCAGACCGTCGACCAGGGCGGCGAAGCCGTGGATGGCTCCGGACTGCAGGGCTTCGACCGTGTTCTTGGCGACCACCGAGCGCGGCCGGACCAGCTCGACCCGGCGCAGCTGCGCCGCCGCCTGGCCGAGCGCGTCGGTCGCGGTTTCGATGCCGGGGGCAATCACTCCGCCGATGAACGCGCCGGCCGGACTGACCACGTCGATGGTGATCGCCGTGCCCACATCGACCACCAGGCAGGGCGCGCCGTACCGCTGGACCGCCGCGAGCGCGTTGGCGATCCGGTCGGTGCCGACCTCGCGCGGGTTGTCCACCAGCACCGGCAGCCCGGTCTTCACACCCGGCTCGACCACGACGCTCGGCACGTCCTGGTAGTACCGCGCGACCACCTCGCGCAACTCGTGCAGCACATGCGGTACGGCGGAACACACGGCGATCCCGGACACCGGGGACTCGCCGGTCAGCAGCCCCTGCAACAGGACCGCCCACTCGTCCGCCGTACGGCGGGGATCCGTGCCGACCCACCAGTGCCGCTTGACCGTCCCCTCGAAGACCAGGCCGACCAGGGTCCGGGTGTTCTCGACGGCGACGGCGAGCAGCATCAGACGTCCTTGGGATTCAATGCTTCCCGCAGGTCCAGGGCGATGTCGAGGACCGGCGCGGAGTGGGTGAGCGCCCCGACCGCGAGGAAGTCGACGCCGGTCTCGGCGACCGCGCGGGCCTGATCGAGGGTCAGCCCGCCGGAGGCCTCCAGCCGCGCCCGGCCGGCCACCTTCTCGACCGCCTCGCGCAGCATCGGGATCTCCATGTTGTCGAGCAGGATCAGGTTTGCGCCGGACTCGACCGCGATCAGCGCGTCGTCGATCGAGTCCACCTCGACCTCGACGCCGAGGTCCGGGTACGCCTTCCGGACCAGTCGGAACGCCTCGGCGACGCCGCCGGCCGCGATCACGTGGTTGTCCTTGATCAGCGCCGCGTCGGACAGCCCCATCCGGTGGTTCTTCCCGCCGCCGCAGCGGACGGCGTACTTCTCCAGCGAGCGGAGCAGCGGCATCGTCTTGCGGGTGTCGCGGATGACCACGCCGGTGCCCTCGACCGCGTCGACCCAGCGCCGGGTCAGCGTGGCCACACCGGAGAGGTGGCAGAGCAGGTTGAGCGTCGTGCGCTCGGCGGTCAGCAACTGACGGGTCTTGCCACGGATCGTCATCAGCACGTCACCCGCGTGCACCGAGGCACCGTCGGCGACGGAGTACTCGAGCTCGACCTCGTCCGGGGCGGCGACCTGCCGGATCACCAGTTCGGCGATCTCCACGCCGGCGACGACGCCATCGGCCCGGGCGACCAGTTCAGCGACCGAGATCTGGTCCGGGTCGACCGTGGCCGTCGTGGTGACGTCGACGCCTCCGGCCAGGTCCTCCTCGATCGTGGCCCGCACCAGGTCGCCGACCCACTGCCTGTCGACCGTCTCATCCATGCTGGTGGTTCTCCTCGTTCTCATGCGGGACGAACGTCGTACGTGGTCTCGCCATGCCGGTGTCACGGTTACCCTCGGACGGGAGGGTCAGATCCAGATTGCCTGACCACCGTGTGTCGTCGCGATCCGGGTGGTCTTCGCGCCAGTGTGAGCCGCGGCTCTCCTCGCGCGCGGGAGCGGTCATCCCGCGACCGTATCAATCGAGTGCGGCCCCTGCCGCGTCACCTGAGCGTAATGGAAATGTTGTCAATGAGACGGGTCGCTCCCACCCGCGCCGCGATCAGCATGCGTGCCTCGCCGGGGCCGATCACCGGACCGAGATCCGGGGCGCGGAGGGCGAGATAGTCGATCTTCACCGACGGGACCGCCTCGAGCTCGGCGTGGGCGGCGGTCATCACGGCGTCCGGACCGTTCATCCCCGCCTTGGCTCCGGCCGTCAGCGCGCGGTAGAGCACCAGCGCCTCGTCACGCTGGGTCTCGTCGAGATAGCGATTGCGTGAGGACAACGCGAGTCCGTCGGGCTCGCGCACGGTCGGCACCGGCACGATGTCGACGTCCCAGTCGAGGTCACAGGTCATCTCGCGGATCAGCGTGAGCTGCTGGTAGTCCTTCTCGCCGAACAAGGCCAGATCCGGCCCGGTCAGGTGCAGCATCTTCGACACCACCGTCAGCACTCCGGCGAAGTGGCCCGGCCGGACCGTGCCCTCGAGCTCGTCGGCCAAGGGACCCGGATGCACGGTGATGGACGGCTCGTTCGGGTACAGCTCGTCGCGGGACGGGTTGAAGACCAGGTCGACGCCCTCGTTCTTGGCGATCGCCAGGTCGCTGGCCAGCGTGCGCGGATAGCGGTCGAAGTCCTCGGTCGGCCCGAACTGCAACGGGTTCACGAAGATCGTCAGTACGACGCTGCCGTCCGGTCCGACCCGCTCGCGGGCCTCTGACAGCAGGGCCGCATGACCGTCGTGCAGCGCGCCCATCGTCATCACGACCGCCCGTGGCCGGATCGCCGCGGCCGCTCGCAGCTCGGCCTTGGTCTGGGTGAGTCTCATCGCGGTGCCTCCCCTGTCCGATCGCGCTCCAGCACCTCGTCCGCGGTCCCTGCCGGGTGCCCGTTCAGCACCTCGCGGAACCGGGCCGCCGTCCCCGGGTCCAGCCGTCCGTCCGCCGCCGCCAACTCCACCGTCGCGCGGGCCAGTTCGGCGTACGTGCTCGCCGTCCGGTCCCGCAGTACCGCCAGATGTGCTGCCACCGTGTCGACATCGCCCCGGGCGATCGGCCCGGTGAGCGCATGATGTCCGGATCGCAGCGTGTTGTCGAGGGTTGCGGCCAGCAGCGGGCGGAGTGTCGCGGCCGGATCCGCCACGCCTGCTTCGCGCAGTACGCCGACCGCCTGCGTGAGCAACGTTGTCAGGTGGTTCGCACCGTGCACGAGCCCCGCGTGGTAGCGCGCACGCTGCTCGTCGGCCACCCATTGCAGTTGGGCTCCGAGAGTCTTCACCAGTCGCTCCACCATCGGCCGTGCCTCGTCGGGCGCGGTCGCCGTGAACATGACGCCTTCCAGCGCCACCAGGCCCCCGGGGAACGTCATCGACGGGTGAAGCGCCACCGGCGTCGCCGCCAGCCCGGCGAGCGGTTGGAGCCCGTGCGCTCCGGACAGGTGGACGACGCACTGCGCACCGGTCAACGGCAACGTGTGGGCCACGTCGTGGATCAGGTCGTCCGGTACGGCGACCAGTACGACGTCGGCGCCGGAGGTGACCTCGTCAGTGGTCAGCACGGGCACGTGCGGAAGGAGACGGGCGGCACGTTCGCGTGACACACCCGACCGTGCGGTGACACCGACCAGGGGATGTCCCGCGGCCGCCAAGGCTGCTCCCAGGGCGGTCCCGGCCCGGCCGGCTCCGATCAAGCCGATCCGCTCCATAACTCACTCTCTTCGTTCCAGTCCCACGCGGGGTACCAGACGATCTCCTGGCCAGCCTAGGTGATGAGAGCATGCCGTGGTGACCGATGCCTGGGCCGCCCGGAGCGGATTGACCGCGATTCTGATCACAGTTCCCGAGCTTGCGGCGTACACGCAGCGGTGGCGGTCGGTGTCGCGGTCGAGTGCGCGATCACATGTGCCGCTGACCGAGCTGATCCCGCCGCACGTCAGTGTGCTGGTCCCGTGGGTGGCGGAGCCCACAGAGGCCGACGTGCAGCGACTGGCGGACGCTGTGGCGTCGTTCGAGCCGTTCGAGCTCAGCTTTCCGACCGCGGGCCAGTTTCCGAACGGTACGGCGTGGCTGAAGCCCGAACCGTACGGCGACGTCGTCTCGCTGTTGTTCTCGGTGTACCAGGCGTTTCCGGAGTGCCCGCCGTACGTCGGTGAGTTCCCGGACCCCCAGCCGCACCTGACCATCTCGTCATCCGCGCAGGGCGGCCCGGCAGTCGTCGCCGAGGCCCAGGAGGCTCTCGCAGCAGCTCCCGCTCCGAGCATCCAACTCACCGAGCTGGGTCTGTGGCGGGAAGGTGACGGCGGCGTGTGGCGCCAGTTCGGCGCCGTACCGCTCGGCGGTCAGAGGTAGGGCGACGCGTCCTCGGTGTCGCCTGGCAGGCGCTTGGGGAGGTCGGCCAGCACGAGTGACCGAATCTGGTCGGACGTCGGGTCAGTGAGGGCGAGGATGCGGGTGGCCTGCTGCAGACAGGTCAGTTCGAAGGCGGTCCGGGCCAGTCTGGCGTTGCCGAAGTTCGTCGTACCGCGGAAGGGTTCGATCAGACCACTGACCCTGCTCAACATGCCGTGCTCCAGCGTGAAACCGGCTTCCTCGGCGAGCCCGGCGTAGATGGTCTCCAGCTCGGACCGGGTGTAGTCCGGGAAGGTCATGACGGTGGGGAACCGGGAACCCAGCCCACTGTTCGAGTCGAGCAGCACCTGCATCTCCCGCTCGTACCCGGCCAGCACCACGACGAGGTCGTCGCGGTGTTCCTCCATCTCCTGCAGCAGCGTCGCGATCGCCTCGGCGCCGTACGAGAACCGGTCGAACAGCGAGTACGCCTCGTCGATGAACAGGACGCCGCCGAGGGCGCGCTCGACCACCTTCCGGACCTTCGGCGCGGTCTGGCCGAGATACCCCGCGATCAGGTCGGCCCGGCTCGCCTCGATCAGCTGGCCGCTGCCGAGCAGACCGAGATCGCGATAGACCCCGGCCAGGATCCGGGCGACCGTGGTCTTGCCGGTGCCCGGGTTCCCGAGGAAGACCATGTGCCGGGACCGCTCCGTCGGCCGCATCCCGGCCTTGATCCGCAGTACGTCCGCCGTGGCCTCCGCGGCGAGCTGCCCGGCGACGGTCTTGGCCTCGGCCAACCCGACCAGCTGCTCGAGTTGCGTCTCGGCATCCACCTCTCCACCGGCGGCCAGCGCCGATCCGGGCAGCGGCGGTAGGTCCTCCACCAGCAACGCCCGCACCTCCTCCGGACTGGGGTCCGTCAGGCGGGCGACGCGGACGGCCTGCCGGGTGGACATCTGGTCGAGCAGCGAACGGACCGCCCGCGCGTTGCCGAACCCGGGCGCCCGCGGCAACCGGCGCAGGGCGAGCGTGACCCGGTCGACGACCTCGTCGGCGACCTCGAAGCCACTCTGATCCGCCAGCAGGCGGAAGATCTGAAGCATCTCGTCGTCGGAGTAGTCGGGGAAGTTGATCGTCCCGCCGATCCTCGACCGCAGTCCCGGGTTGCTGTCCATCAGCGTCTCCATCTGCGACGGATAGCCGGCCAGCACCACGACCAGGTCGTCGCGATGGTTCTCCATCGCGGACACCAGCGTCGCCAGGGCTTCGAAACCGAGGTCTTTGTCGTTCGCCCTGTTCACCAGCGAGTACGCCTCGTCGACGAAGAGCACGCCACCGCGGGCCCGGTCGATCACCGCCTCGACCATCGGCGCGGTCTTGCCGGTGTACTCGCCAACCAGGTCGGCCCGCCCGACCTCGACCCGTTGACCCGACGAGAGGGCCCCGTACTTGCGGTAGATCGCGCCGAGCAGGCGGGCGACCGTGGTCTTGCCGGTGCCGGGGTTGCCGGTGAAGACGAGGTGGCGCAGCGGCATCGCCTGCTTCATCCCGGCGGCCGCCCGGATGCCGGCCACCGAGGCCTCGGCGATCAGCTCGGCCACTCGCTCCTTGACCCCGGCCAGCCCGATCAGCTCCGCGAGCTCCTTCTCGGGATCGATCCCGGTCGCCGCGCCGGGCCCGGCAACGGTCGCCGGCTTACCTACGTCGGTGGTCCGCTCGGGGCGGTCGGTCTCCGGCTTGGGGCGTTCGGTTGCCGGCTCGAGATTGATGCGCCGCTGGCGGCGGCGTACACGGTAGACGTCGCGCAGCGTGGTCAGGTAGCCGGTGACGATCCCGAGGTCCGCCGAGCGCTTGGCCCGGTCGGGCAGTCCGTTCAGGACCCCGCCCAGCAGGTTCATCGCCGCGATCCACTCACCGGCCTCGCGGGCGCCACCCGCGTCGACCGTCCTGGCCAGCCACGCGACCCGCCGGACCCGCCAAGCCCCACGGTCGACGTCGGCCGCCTGCCGATCGAACTCCCGTTGCACATCCGCGGTCCCGTCCCGGCCCAGCCCGCTCACGGCGAGCCCACCGGGTAGCTCGGCCCGGCCGACCTGGTAGATCAACGAGGCGATCGTCTCGACCAGGCTCCGGTCCGACTCCGGCGTGATCTCGGCGACCGTCCGATGGGCGGTCTCGAACCTGGCCATCGCCACCGTCAGCAGGTCCAGCGGATTCCCGGTCTGCTCGGGGAAGACGTCGTACAGGTCGTCCTTGCTCAGGAACCTGTCTCGCCAGAGGGCGATCAGCTCGTCCCTGGGAGCGGTTCGATGAGCTTCCAGCAGTGCCTCGTCATCAGCTATGTCTCGCCAGATGGCCGCAAGCGCCGTACGGCGTGACTCGTACGGCGCGACGCCCTCGAGCAGGTCGAGCGCGCTGCCGCAGAAGCCGACCAGCGCCTCGCGTGCGTCCGGAAGCTTCGCCAGCAGGTCGAAGGCCTGCAGCGGCAGGTGCGCGCCCGCGTAACTGAAGCTCCAGGCCGTGCTGTCCTTGGTGAACGTCGGAGGCTCGGCGGTGTACCGGTGGAGCAGCTGGCGGTGCAGATTGCGTCCGGCGCCGACCAGCAGGGCGAGCGGCGGGTACAGGGACCAGATCACGTCGTTGAACGCCACGGCGAGATACGGAGCGTTCGTCTTCAGCCAGTCCGGCCGGGTGAACGCGACCCTGTCGAACCGCGGGTCCTCGATCAGGTCGGTCATCCGCTCGCGCCGCTCCGCCAGCCATCCCTGCGGGTACAGCCAGGGCGCACCGGCGCCGAGGACCTGCAGGACGGGCTCCCCGGTGAACAGCGGCTTCAGTTCGTCGGGCAGCTCGGACATGGTCTCCTCAGGAATCGGGCACGGATCGCCAATCCTAAAACCAGGCTAGGCCACCGCCCGGTCTACGATCGGGGCTCGATGACCTCGGCAACCTTTCGCACCGCCTGGTACGACGCTCTGTACGGTCCCGACGGTTTCTACCGCCGGGAACGCCCGGCCGCGCACTTCCGCACGTCGGTCCACGCGTCACCCCTGTTCGGCCAGGCCATCGCCCGGCTGGCCCGTGCTGTCGAAGCCGATCAGGTCGTGGACATCGGCGCGGGATCCGGTGAGCTGGGCACGGTGTTGCGCACCGAGGGTCTGTCGGTGGTGGAGATCGAGCTCGACGACGGCCTGCCGTCCTCCCTCACCGGCCTGGTCATCGCCAACGAGTGGCTCGACAACATCCCGTGCGAGCTGGTCGAGTTGGACGAGGACGGCGTACCGCGCTATCTGGCCGCCGACCTGACTCCGAGAGATGTTGTCGACGGCCATGATCTGGCGTGGCTGCAGCGCTGGTGGCCCGGTGACCCCGGCGACCGCGCCGAGATCGGCCGGACCCGCGACGAAGCCTGGGCCTCCGTGGTCGACCGGCTGGCGGACGGCGGGGTGGCAGTGGCGATCGACTACGGGCATCTGCGCTCCGGGAGACCGCCGTACGGGACTGTGACTGGTTTCCGTGCCGGCCGCGAGTGTGACCCCGTGCTGGACGGCTCGTGCGATGTGACGGCCCACGTGGCACTGGACTCGCTGGGCGGGTCGATCGTGTTGCAGCGGGACGCTCTGCGTGCTCTGGGGGTCAGTGCGGCCCGTCCGAGCCTGGAGCTGGCTCAAACGGAACCGCTGCGCTACGTGGCCGAGCTGTCGTCGGCCGGCGAGGCCGCTGAGCTGCTGGACCCCTCTGGGCTCGGTGGGTTTGGTTGGGTGTGGACGGCGGCCGGTGCGGACGCCGTACGGCGGGCTTCGCGGGCTCTGTTGGCTTGAGCTTCGACCAGTGCTGCTGCCTCGGACTGGTCGCGGTGGAGGGCGATGGCGTCGGTCGGGCCCAGTGGGGTGTCCACGTGGACGTTGGCCAGGCCCAGGCGGCGCTGGAGTGGGCCCTGCTCCAGGCGGACGGACTGCGTCTTGTGGTGAAGGACGATCGAGGTACGGCGGCTCACCCAGCCGCGGACTGTGACCAGCACCTGGTCGTCAGCGCCGTACGCGAGGTAGCGCCAGCCGATCGGGCGCAGCCACTTGGCGCGCTCCGGTGCCACGTGCATCGGGATGCGCGAGAGGTCGAGTCCCGGCAGGATGCGGGCGAGCACGCCCGCCACCTCGCCGCGGTCGCCGACGGGCAGCAACTGGGCGCCTTCGTGCTCGTTGCCGCCGTCCTCCTTATTGCCGGCCACCCCGGCGATGTCCAGTTCGACCCGGGACCACCCGAGCAGCCGCCAGATCAGCGGCTCGGTGATCAGCAGCCCCTGCACCCGGCCGGGCGGGATGGTCTGCCGCTGCACGTCGAACAGGCCGCGCTTGGTCCGCAGACCGTGGCCGCTCTCCGACAAGGTGAAGCCGTGGTTGCCGACGACCTGCTTCCAGATCGGCTGCACCACACCGAGCAGCAGCGGCAGACCGGCGAACAGGCCGATGTGGAAGTTCAGCACCATCGTCGCGACGATCAGCCAGACCAGAGCGCCCGCGCTACCGAGGACTGTGGACGACAGCAGGGTCGCACTGAGCAGGCGGTTCGTCGGGACCACCAGAAGCGGCGCCGACTCCACCTGCTGCTCCTGCTGCTCCGCGACCTGCTCGCCCTTGGCCCGGACCAGCAGGATCGTCCGGAGCTTGACGGCCTCGTCGTACCTGAAATAGCTCAGCTTGCCGTCGCTCTTGCCGCCGCCGGCCACGTCCATCCGCAGCTCGGCCATCCCGAACAGCCGGGCCACGAACGGCTGGGCCACGTCGATCGCCTGGATCCGGTCGAACCGGATGATGCGGGTCCTCCGGAACAGGAACCCGCTGTCCACCCGGATCGCATCGTTGGTCAGCTGCCACTTGGTGAACCACCAGGACAGTGCACCGAGCAGGATGCCCCCGACGAGTACGGCGGCCAGACCGATGCCGGCGATCTCCAGATTGCTCCGCAGGCCCTCGTTGTTGACCAGGGCGACCGCCGCGACAACGAAGTAACCCCAGCCCTTCACGAACGGGGTCAGTGGGTGCAGCCGGGCTCCGGTCGGATCCACAACCGCGGTCTGCCCGGGCGTCGGCTCGGTCACAGGCCCCACGCCTGCGCCTGGCCGAGGGCAGAGAGGCGGTCGCGCAGCCGGGCGGCCTCATCCGGGTGCAGGCCGGGGATCTTGGCGTCCGTCGCCGGTGTGGCGGTGTGCAGCTCCACAGTCGCGATCCGGTACGCGCGCTCCAGCGGCCCCGCCGTCACGTCGACGAACTGCATCCGCCCGTACGGTACGACGACCAGCTCGCGGAACATGATCCCGTGGCTGACCAGCAGTTCGTCGTCGCGTTCGGCGTACTTCCAGGACCGCTGGTTCCGGCCGATCAGGACCCACGACCAGACGAAGGCGACCGCGACCACGAGCAGCGCGAGACCGCCGTACGCCCAGCTCAGGGTCAGTCCGAGCACGACCAGAGCCGCGATCCCGACCACGCCGGCCATGATTGCCGCGTTCAGCCGCCGGACCGCGGCCAGCTTCGGCGAGACCGGCGTCCAGCTGACATCCGAGGGTGCGAAGAGGTCATCCACGCACCAAGCCTGTCACGAAGTGTGCCGTGAGCGGTGAAGGTTGAGTGATGCCAGCAGCGCCAAGCTGCACCGCTCACGGCACACTAGGGGGCATGAGTACCGAAAGAGTGGTGGGAGTCGGCGCGGGAGCGGCCGGATTCGACCCCGCGTACGAGCGCGGCGGGACCGGGAGCGGCTCCGAGCTGGCGACCACCGACATGGTGCTCAACATCGGACCCCAGCACCCGGCGACGCACGGCGTACTGCGGCTGCGGCTGACCCTGGACGGCGAGCGGATCGTCGGGTGCGAGCCGATCATCGGCTATATGCACCGCGGCGCGGAGAAGCTGTTCGAGGTCCGGGACTACCGGCAGATCATCGTGCTGGCGAACCGGCACGACTGGCTGTCCGCGTTCGCGAACGAGCTGGGCGTCGTCCTCGCGGTCGAGCGGATGATGGGCCTGGAGGTGCCGATCCGCGCGGTCTGGCTGCGTACTCTGCTGGCCGAGCTGAACCGGATCCTGAACCACCTGATGTTCCTCGGCTCGTACCCGCTCGAGCTCGGCGCGATCACGCCGGTCTTCTACGCCTTCCGCGAGCGGGAGACGATCCAGGCCGTGATGGAGGAACTCTCCGGCGGCCGGATGCACTACATGTTCAACCGGGTCGGCGGACTCAAGGAGGACCTGCCGTACGGCTGGCTCGGCCGCGCGTCCGCCGCCTCGGCCGCGGTCCGCAAGCGGCTGCCCGACATCGAGAACATCATCCTGGGCAACGAGATCTTCCGCGCCCGCACGGTCGGCGTCGGCAAGGTCTCCCCCGAGCTCGTCACGCAGTACGGCGTCTCCGGCCCGATCGCCCGCGCCTCCGGTGTCGACGCCGACCTCCGCCGCGACGAGCCCTATCTCGGGTACGACGAGTTGCTCCACGACGGCGTACTCCGCGTGGTCACCCGGACCGAGGGCGACTGCTTCGCCCGGTTCTCGGTGCTGCTGGAGCAGGTGAAGGTGTCGCTCGACCTCGTCGACGCCTGCCTGGACAAGCTGTCGGCCCTGCCAGCCGGGCCGATCAACGTCCGGCTGCCGAAGATCCTCAAGGTCCCGGAGGGCCAGACCTACGCCTGGACCGAGAGCCCGCTCGGCATCAACGGCTACTACCTGGTCTCCCGCGGCGACAAGACCCCGTGGCGACTCAAGCTCCGCTCAGCCAGCTTCAACAACATCTCCGCCCTGCCGGCCCTGCTCCCCGGCACCATGATCCCCGACATGATCGCCATCCTCGGCAGCATGTTCTTCGTCGTCGGCGACATCGACAAGTAGTCCTGGCCCCACCCAGCCCGGTCGGTGGGGATAGAAGTTTGCCCGTGGTGACGATTTCTCTCCCCGCCACCGCCGCGAACCCGGCCCAACCGGTCGGTGGGGATAGAAGTTTGCCCGTGGTAGCCACTTCTTTCCCCGCCACCGGCAGCGCCAGCAGTGCCGTCGCGGTCAGCGGACTGGGCAGGTCGGGCTGCAGAGGTGGGCGGCGAGGCGCGGATCCTTGCGACGCATCGCCTGCAGGACCTGTACGGCGGCATCGCACGGGCGGCTGGTGACGTCGAGCCAGCCGTAGCGCAGGGTGACTTCCGAGCGCAGGGCCGCACGGTTGTCCCGCGCGAGATCCCGCCACCGCTGTCCCGGGGCGAAATGGAAGCGTCCGTCGAGTTCGATCACCAGGTCGAACGGCAGGTAGGCGACGTCGGTGAACTCGTCGTCCACCGCACGCTGCCGCTGCCCCGACGGCAGGCCGTGGGCACGTTCGACCTTGCGCAGGTACCGGAGCTCGAGCAACGAATGGGTTCCCTGGGCGACATCCGCGAGGATCGACGCCAGTGCGGCACGATGACGAAGCTGTGGCCTGTTCGCGAGTGCCTGCAGAATCTGGCCGGGAGTGACGCGTGCGCTCTGACAGGCCTCAGCGATCACGGCTGCCGCGTCGTCCAGGGAGCGGGAGATGCCAACGATGTCCAGCACGGCGTCCGCGGGCCGGCGTCGCGGCGGAACGACCGCGGCCAGCCGGTCTTCCCAGTGCTTGTCCCGGGTGATCACGAGCCCCGGGCGCGCGCGAACGCGTCGGCGCCAGGGGATGGTCAGGTAGACGGGACGCTGGTCGTCGGGTCTGATCAGGCCGAACTGTTCCGCAGCGGTGTAGTGACTCCAGGCAGCTTCCGGTCCGGCGTAGAGCAGCGCAGCCACGATCCGTTCGTCGTACCCGAGCGGGCCGGTGTGAGTTGCGTAGACCCCGGGATGAACCATCTGCCACCGACGGGCTCGGAGCCGTCGGCGAATCTCGGGATCAGGCCGACCGGCTGCCAGCAGCTGGGCACGGGAGACGATCCGGTATTGCTCGTTGATCAGTACGTCGAGCCCCTCGTCCGCGAGTTGTCGCCACCACCACCAGCCCACCCGAGCCAGGGTGCCGGATATCCGCGAGAAATGCTGTCGAGCCGGCGGAGGCTGTGGATAACTCTCCGCTCAGCTGGTGGCCTGACGGATCAGGTCCAGGATCGGGTCGCGGAGGGCGGTGGTGACCGCGAAGGTGCCGCGGGAGTCCGGGCTGTGGTTGGAGCCGTCCAGGTCGAGGACAGTGACGCCGGCCTCCCGGGCGATGCTGACGCCGGCCATCGTGTCCCACGGTTTGTTGGAGAACATGATCATCGCGTCGAAGTAGCCGGCCGCGGTCCATGTCAGGGCGGTAGCCGCCGTACCGATCATGCGGAGTCGCTGGGCCCGCGGGTACAGCAGTTGGGTCAGCGCGAACCGCTGGGCGTTCTGCGCGGCCACGTCCGGCCCGACCGCATAGTCGCCCACGGCAACCAATGCCTCGGTCAGGTCGGTGCACTCACTGCCGCGGATCGGCTTCCCGTTGCACGTCGCGCCCAGGCCCTCGGCCGCGGCGTACCTGGTCCCGAGCGCGGGATGATCGATGACGCCCGCCACCGCACGCCCCTCGGCGATCAGGCCGAGGGAGATCGCCCACAACGGCGCCCCGTGCACGAAGTTCACGGTCCCGTCGATCGGGTCCAGCACCCATCGCGTCCCGTCCGTCGCGCCGCCTTCCTCTTCCCCGAGTACGCCGATGTCCGGCGTCTCGCGCTCGAGGAAGGCACGCACCTCCCGCTCGACCGCGAAGTCGACCTCGGAGGCCATGTCGCGATCCCCCTTGGCCGTCAGCTTGCCCGGCGGCCGGGAGTCGGTCACCGCCCGGCCCCGATCGACGGCGACTTCAGCAACCTTCAGCAGTGCGGTGAGATCCACACTCCAGAACTTACACGGCGGTCAGGAAGCGGCCAGGCCGCGGAGTTTGAGGTCGACCACGGTGGGGGCCTCGGCCTGGGAGTGTTTGTCGCCGGCGGCAACGACCGTGGCGACCTCCTCGTCGATCTTGTCCAGGCGGGCGTCGATCCTGTCCAGCCGGCGTTGCATCAGGTCGACGAACTCCGCGTTCTCGACCACGCGGGCGCTGGTGATCCGCGAGTACTCCTGCGCCACCTGGGCCCGCTCGTCGGAATGGGCCAGGCGTTCGATCAGCAACTGGTGGCGGAACAGCACTGAGGCGGCGATCGCGATCAGGACGGCGGCCACCGCGGCGGCCCGGAGAATCCAGGCGTTCTGCGAGAACAGCGCGGCACTCGCGCCCAGGCAGCCAACAATCAGCAGACCGTTGGCAACGGTGAGAACTGTGGTCCTGGTTCGACGGCGGCTACCCCTTGACCCCATGGACCGACATGTTAGGGGGTCTCGTCGGGGTCCTCGGGAATACGACACGCGCGTTCGAGCAACAATCCGGCCGTGACAACCAGCACAGAGACCACCGCCGCGGCAGCGGCCATGATCACACGGTTACGAGGGCCCGAAGAGCCCATCGCCTGCAGGAAGGATAACGCGAACCCTGCGTAAACGCCGGTGCACAACGCGCCGACGAACGCGCTCGCCTTCCCGATCAGCAGCAGGAACACCGCGCGGGACGGATCCATCCGCTCCCGCCGGACCTGGATCCGCTGGTGGGTGTTGCGGGCCGCGGCGAACAGCAGCGCGGCCAGGAAGCCCCAGGCGATCAGGGTCAGCCAGGACACCGCGGGCGCGACGCCGCCGCCGGACTCGATCGCCTTCACCATGGTCACGCCGATCGCCACCCCGAGGACGGCGATCGCGATCAGCAACCGGCGCGACGTCGGCCGCACCGAGCCCGGGCGCGGCGGCTCCTTACCCGGCTCGTTACTCGGCGCCCGGCCGGGCTCGGGCCCGCCGGACGCCACTACTGCAACTCGATGTCGAGCTTGGTCACGCCGTCCGTGCCGACTCCCGCGAGCAGTTCCGCGACCGGGCCACGGCCCGGCAGCACCGCGTCCGGCTCGATGTCGAGCCAGGGCGCCAGCACGAACGCACGCTCGTGCGCCCGCGGGTGCGGCACGGTCAGTTCCTCGGACTCGATCGTCTTCTGGCCGTAGGTGATCAGGTCGACGTCGAGGGTCCGCGGCGCGCCCGGCACGCTGCGCTCCCGGCCGAACGCCTGCTCGACCGCGTGCGTGCGGTCCAGCAGCAGGTCGACCGACAGCGTCGAGTCGGCCAGCAGGACGACGTTCAGGTACGGGCCGGACTCCTCCGGACCGCCGACCGGCTGGGTCTCGTACACCGACGAGACCTCGACCACCACGACGTCCGGGGTGTCCCGCAGTGCGTCGACCGCGCCCTGCAGGTTCGCCTCACGATCGCCGAGGTTGCTGCCGAGCGACAGGATCACCTGACGGATCGGCTTGAGGCCACCGCTCAGGGTGTCCGCATCGATGACGTGGGGACTAGGGGTCTCAGTCACGTGGATTCTCCGGCTCTGCGCTGCACGGTCAGGACAACGTCGTCGAACGGCACCGAGATCGGTGCCGAGGGTTTATGAATGGTCACCGCGGTCGCTGTCACCCGCCGGTCGGCGAGACACAGGTCGGCGATGCGCTGGGCGAGGGTCTCGATCAGGTCCACCGGGTCGTTCTCGATCGCCTGG
>Ga0193707_1000260_pt1 | contig 16968 bp, 15 predicted proteins | sample U3c2metaG_FD_143043 | JGI IMG/M metagenome (GOLD analysis project Ga0193707, IMG submission 143043) | Soil microbial communities from a riparian zone of the East river system, Colorado, United States - U3c2 | ecosystem: Environmental > Terrestrial > Soil > Riparian zone | place: USA: East River... | reverse complement strand
GATGGCCGATGCACAACCCGACGAAAAGAACAAGAAACGATGCACCTCGAAAATCCAGCTGTCGCCGCATTTCGCCCCCTTGTGCGACCACGTTGTGTGACCAAGTTAGGCCGGAGTCTAGTGGGCATGCGCAGCTACTATCAAGCGGAATCTACTGCACATAACAGGGTGTGTATGCTGAACCACTTGACTGGCGGTCACGAAAACGCTCCTTAGCTCGCGCCTTGATCTTTGCCAATCGAAATCTTGCATAGCAGCAAGCGGTTTTTTCCTCGAGACTGCGCACCGCAGGGCGAGAAGCCCCTTAGCTCAGCGGAGAGTCGCTCATGCGGAAACGGGTGCGCACATGTTCGGAAAGCAGTTCGATGGCACCGCGGTTGGAGATGGGATCGGCCTGGGCAAGATACTTCATCGCCTCCACCAGCAGGCGTTGGCCGTCAACGTAGCGAGGATCGGAGGTGCGCTCACGCCGTCTGCGCCCTATCTTGGGGGGGACCGGGATGGTAAAAACCTTGGCCATGCAATTCAGGAGTTCAGCGCGGATTTCAGAAAAGCCTTGAGCAGTATAACGCCCCGCTGCGGGTTTTTCAGCCTCTATCTTCAGTAGTACCGTTCGAGCTCGAGAAGTACCGGTTCGAGCTCGGGCGGAGGGTTCTCTCAACCCTGCGGCGAGATGAACTTGGTCTTGCCGGTGGTTTTCAGTTTGAACACCCCATCGGGAATCTTTTCGTTCACCTTAATGCCGGAATACTTGGCTAGACGGTAATCGCCCGAGGGCCCGAAGAAAAACTGCTGCTGCACAGAAATTCCCCGGGCGGGATCGATCCATAAGATGATGTGGTCAACGTTATTGCGGACGTTGGCTGCCTTGGGAACAAGTTCCAGCTTTACCGCGTCGTTACCGTCTATTTTTTCATCGCCCAAATACTTCACCTGGAAGGACTTCAGCATGTCGTGCCCGCGGCCGCCGAAGCCCAACACTAGAAAACTCTCGAATTCTTCGCGGTTCTTGCCGGTATTGTAAGCCGTCACCTGCTCGATTTTGGGCTGGTAGACCTGCACCTTGGAACCGCTGAAAAGCACGTATTTCTCATCCGGCTCGGTGATGTTGGCGGCCATCTGGATTTCATTTCCGGATCGCCGGAAATAGACTTTGCCTTTTTGGGTCTCGTGTTCGTCCACTACTTTTTGATATTGATCCCAGACGACGCTGGCTTCGGTGGTGTGGAAGTTTGCCGCAGCCGAATCCATCTGGCCGAGGGCTCGGTCCAGCGCCGCACTGGGGTCAGCTTGGGCCTGCGCCCACGCGCCAGGGAGCAGGCAGGCAACGCTCAGCAACCCGTTAAGAAGCCTTCCGGACTTCATGCTTCGCCGGGGCAAGTTTCGCCGCCGAGAGCGCAAGTAGGACAGCACTGCTTACTCCTTCTGTACCCACACCTTATAAATCAGCACGCGGCCCTGACGATCGCGCACGGCTTCGTACCGGGTGATGCTCACTTCCCCGGAGATGGGCTCTACAATGCGCAGCAATTGTGCCTGTACCGTGGCCTGTTCTTTCCCGGAGATGGCAGCGCCATCAATCTGGTAGATAAATCCTCCGCCGGAATCCGGAGTTACGACTACCCCGATTGGATGCGGATTGCGCTCCACCGGTTTATCGTGGAAGTTGATCCAGTAAGGGGAAAGGAAAACAAACAGCAGGATGAGGGTCACCATAATGTCGTATGGAATGGTGCCGCGCTCGTAGGACCAAAGAATGTAGTCGCGAATTGTGCGCCAGAAATTGGCCATGGGCACGGTGGGCGCGTCAGCAATGGTGGTGTTCATCCTGGACCCGGACAAGTCTAGTTTGTAGCTCTCCCCTTGGCAAACGGCGGCCCGAACCCTTGCCAGGCGGGCCTCCGGTCTGCGCCAGTCTAGAACTTCTTCGGTTTGATGCGGTCTGTGCCCATGGCGGGCTGCAGCGCTTCGGGAACGAGAACACTGCCGTCGGCTTGCTGGAAATTCTCCACGATCGCCACCCAAGTGCGACCTACCGCCAGGCCGCTACCATTCAGCGTGTGCACGAACTCGGTCTTATTCCTGCCTTCGGGACGATAGCGGATATTGGCGCGGCGGGCCTGGAACGCCTCGAAGTTCGAGCACGAAGAAATCTCGCGAAATAATTGCTGTCCGGGCAGCCATACCTCGATGTCATAGGTCTTGGCGGAAGAAAATCCCATGTCGCCGGTGCTGAGCCCCACCACCCGGTAGTGCAAGCCGAGTTTCTGCAGTACGTCCTCCGCATCCTGAGTAAGCTTCTCCAGTTGCTCGTACGAAGTGTCCGGCCGCACGAATTTCACCAGCTCGACTTTCTGAAACTGATGTTGCCGGATGATGCCGCGCACGTCTTTGCCATACGATCCGGCCTCGCTGCGGAAGCAGGGGGTGTAGGCGGTGAGCGATACCGGCAGGCGCGAAGCCTCCAGCACTTCGTCGCGGTAAAGATTGGTAACCGGCACCTCCGCGGTGGGAACCAGCCAGAGATCCTTCTCCCCATGGGGCACACGGAAACTATCAGAGGCAAACTTCGGCAACTGGCCGGTGCCATACATGGACTCGGAATTGACCAGGTAGGGTGGCAGCACTTCAGTGTAGCCGTGCTCGCGAGTGTGCAGATCGAGCATGAAGTTGGCCAGCGTCCGCTCCAGCTTTGCCCCCAGGTCCCAGTACACGGCAAAACGCGCGCCGGAAAGCTTGGTGGCGCGTTCCAGATCCAGAATGCCCAGTTGTTCCCCGATTTCCCAGTGCGGTTTGGGGGGGAAGTCGAATTTGGGTGGAGCGCCCCAGCGCCGGACTTCGACGTTATCTTCCGCGGTCTTGCCTACGGGCACGCTTTCATGGGGCAGGTTGGGAATGCCCCCCAGAATTTCCCCCAGACGGGTTTCCAGTTCCGCTGCCACTTTCTCCAGTTGCTGGATCTGCTCGCGCCATTGCCTGGTTTCGGAGATTTGCGGGCTCGCGTCCTGCCCGCTCTTTTTCAGTTTCGCGATCTCTTCTGACACGCGGTTGCGCCGCGCCTTGGTGGTCTCGGCTTCGGTGATGGCTTGGCGCCGCTGCGTGTCTACCTCCTGGAAGTCCTTCAGTACCTCGCCCGGATCCACGCCGCGCCCACGGAGCTTCTCTGCAACCAGGGGCAGATTGTCACGGACAAAGTTGAGATCAAGCATGGAAGTTAACTACTGTATCGAAAAACAGGCGGGAAATGCACGCGCATGTTCAAGCTCCGCGCGCGCGTCCCGCTCCGGCATCTGACGGGGAATTCCATGCTTCATGATTTGGTCCGGCGTGTCGCAGGCTGTAAACTAGCCCGCAATGCAATCCTCTCGGCACTCCGCCCTCCTGGGATTTCTCCTCTGTCTGGGCCTCACTGGCGTAGGCTTCGGTTCCGCGTACAATGCGCGACCCAAGCTCATTGTCATCGTCGTCATTGACCAATTTCGCGGCGATTACCTGGAGCGATACCGCGACCAGTGGGGCGAAGGCGGGTTTCGTCTTCTGCTCGAACGGGGCGCTGATTTTACCGATTGCAACTATAACTACGCCAACACGCGCACCGCCCCCGGGCATGCGACTCTGCTGACGGGAGCCTATTCAAACGGCCACGGCATCATGTCCAACGAATGGTGGGATCCGCAGAAAAAGCACATGGTGACCTCGGTCGAGGACGATGGCACGAAACTCGTTGGCGTCGAGAGCAGCGGACCGGGGGCTTCACCGCACAACCTGCTGGCGGACGAGCTGGGGGACGAACTTAAACTGGCGACCGAAGGCAAGGCGCGTGTCTTCGCCATCGCATTAAAAGACCGCGCTGCCGTTCTCTCCACTGGATTTGCGGGAAACGGCGCCTACTGGATCGACCAGAAAACCGGCGCATGGATCACGTCGACCTACTACCGCAGCGAACTTCCCCAATGGGCGCACGACTTTAACGAGAGCAAGCGGTCGGAGAAGTATCTGAATCAGGAATGGAAAGACAGCAACGGGAATCTCCTGCGCACCACCAAGCCTGCGGAGGGCAAACCAGGTAGCTTCTACGAATTGATCGGTTCCACGCCTTACGCCAATGACTACGAATTTGAATTCGCGCGGGAGTTGATCACCTACGAAAAGCTGGGTAACGGCCCGGCCACCGATTTGCTCATCGTCAGCTTGTCGGCCAACGATATTCTCGGCCACAAGGTGGGCCCCGATGCAGCCGAGATGCACGCCATGGCGCTGGCCACGGACCGGCAACTGGCTGGATTCTTCGACTTCTTGGGACATCAGATCGGGCTGGCCAACGTGTGGATCGCGCTCTCCGCCGATCACGGAGTTGCGCCCTTGCCGCAGGTGGCAGCGCGCTTGCACCTGCCGGCCGCCGGCCTTTCCACCGACAAAATGCAAGCGCAGGTGAACAGCGCGCTCTCTGCCCGGTTTGCGCACCCCGCCCAATATGTAAAAAATTTCGATTATCCACTGGCCTGGGTGAACTCCGATGCGTTCGCCGCCGTCAGAATCAACGAACAAGACGGGGAGCGCGCGGTGGGAGATGCGCTAAAGCAAGTCGGCCTGCGCGCCTACTACACACGCTCACAGCTGGAGCGGAGCGACGTTCCGAACACGGAAACGGGACTGAAGTATCTACACAGCTATTCGCCACTCGGTGGTTGGTATGTGCTGGGCGTTCCCGTCCCATACACGGTGGGCACCACCAGCGGAACCGGTCACGCTTCACCGTATTCCTACGACACGCATGTGCCTTTGGCTTTTTACGGCATTCCCTTCCAGCCGGGAACCTACCGCACTCATGCCGAGCCGGTGGATTTGGCTCCGACTCTGGCTTCGCTCCTCGGCATCAATGCTCCTACCCATTCCGTGGGTCGGGTCTTGACTGAGATTCTGGCGCCGCCGCGGCGTACCGGGAATTCCTCAAACGGAGTGCCCGATCGAAACCTACCTAACGTCGAAGGCTGGGTCGACCGATCCGCCGCTGGCCAGACAGTTGCCTCGGACGGGAAAGCGGCCAAGACCAGGAACCCTGGACGTACCATGGCGGGAGGCACGCGATGACCCCTCCGGCGGCGCCAGTGGGTCCCGACCTAAGCGTCCACTTCGCTGGCGTCCGGTTGAAAAATCCGGTGATCGCGGCCAGTGGCACCTTTGGCTACGGCGTCGAATTCGAAGATGTGGTGCACCTTAACAAGCTCGGCGGTTTTGTAGTGAAGGGACTGTCCGCGGAACCCATGGCCGGGAATCCGCCGCCCCGTTTATATGAAACCCCGGCCGGTATGCTCAACGCGATTGGACTACAAAACATTGGCGCGCGCGCGTTTCTCGACGAGAAACTTCCCAAACTGCGCAAAATGAAAAATATCATCGTGTTCGCGAACGTGTTCGGCTACAACCGCGAAGACTACGAGCGAACCCTTGAGATCCTGAATGAAGGGGAAGATATTGCCGCCTATGAATTGAATGTGTCCTGCCCGAATACGAGCGCTGGCGGCATCCATTTTGGCAGCGATCCGCGGGCGCTGGACGAAGTCGTGAACACCGCCAAGCGGGTATCGCGGCGTCCACTGATTGTGAAACTTTCGCCGAACGTAACCAGCATCGCGCTGATGGCCCGCGTGGCTCAGGACGCCGGCGCCGATGCGATCTCACTGGTAAATACGTTCGTCGCCATGGCTATCGACCCTGAAACCCGCAAACCCCGCATTGCGAATGTCACCGCCGGGCTGTCCGGCCCCGCCATCAAGCCGATCGCCCTGCGCATGGTTTACGACGCATCGAGGGCAGTAAACATTCCGATCATCGGCATCGGCGGAATCTCGACCGCTGCCGATATCGTGGAGTTCATGTTGGCCGGTGCGACCGCGGTGCAAGTCGGTACCGCCAGTTATTGGGATCCGGTAGCGACCGAGAAGATCGTCAGCGAACTGGAAAGCTGGTGCGCGCTCCACCGAATCGAACAGGTAGCGGGGTTAACCGGTGCCATGGTGACGGAGTAAGAGTTGGGCAGAGGTTTCTGTTTGCGCCCATCGGCATAGCGAACCTCCCGCTCCACCTGCCGCCCACCCTGCCACTTTTCCCCCGACGGTTCATCTAATGTAGAGTCGCTATAATTCATTTTATGTAAGGAGTCTTGTCCATGGCCAAAGCCACCTTTGCCGCAGGCTGTTTCTGGGGTGTCGAAGCGACTTTCCGCCAACTGCCAGGTGTAACCGCGACCCGCGTCGGCTATACCGGAGGTGACTTCCCCCATCCCTCCTACAAGGACGTTTGCAGCGATCGCACCGGCCACGCTGAAGCCGTGGAAGTAGAGTACGATCCCGCCAAGCTTTCCTACGGCAAACTGCTAGAAGTATTCTGGGAGAACCACGATCCCACCCAACTCAACCGGCAGGGCCCGGACACGGGATCGCAATATCGATCCGCGATCTTCTTCCATGACGCGGAGCAGGAAACAGAAGCCCGGACTTCGAAGCAGCAACTGGAACAATCGGGCGCTTTTAAGAAACCGATTGTCACCCAGATCGTCCCGGCCGTGACCTTCCATCCCGCCGAGGACTATCACCAGCAGTATCTGGAAAAACGCGGACTGGCGACCTGCCATATCAAGTAACCAGAACGGTGTAGGCGCGGCCCATCGCGCTCCTGCGTCCCCGGATCCCGCATTCGCGGCGCCTGCATAAAGCCCGGACACCGCTTCGCGAGTATAATGCCACGTTCTGTGGGCGAGGAGCATTCATGACTCTTTCAGGCCGGGTTGCGCTGGTGACGGGTGCGTCGCAAGGTATCGGCCGCGCCTGCGCTCTGAAACTGGCCCAATCGGGAGCGACATTGGCGCTGGCGGCTCGCGGCCAGGAAAAGTTGAACGAACTGGCGGGTCAGATCGCAGCCTCCGGAGGCCAGGCGGCGGCCTTCCCGCTCGACGTCAATGAGGAAGAGCAGATCCGATCCACTTTCAAGGCCGTCCTCACCCAGTTCGGCAAGATCGATATTCTGGTGAACAACGCCGGCATTACTCGCGACCAATTGGTCATGCGCATGAAGCGTGCTGACTGGGACAGCGTGCTCAATACCAATCTAACATCGGCTTATTTGTGCACTCAGCAGGCGATCAGCTCAATGCTCAAGCAACGCTGGGGCAGGATCATCAATATCACCTCGGTGTTTGGGCAGACAGGTCAGGCCGGACAAGCAAACTATGCAGCCTCAAAAGCCGGATTGATTGGACTGACCATGGCGCTGGCCCGCGAGGTCGGCTCACGCAATATTACCTGCAACGCTGTCTCTCCAGGCTTCATCGAAACTGCGATGACCTCCGGACTGGGCGAGGACTTCAAGCAAAACGCAGTGAAAATGATCCCGCTCGGGCGCGTTGGCTCGCCCGACGATGTGGCCAGCGCCGTGGCATTTCTTGCGTCCGAGGGAGCGTCCTATATTACCGGGCACGTGCTGAACGTGAACGGCGGCCTGTTGATGGGCTAGACGGTCGGCCGCGATCGTGTCCCGATGGGTTAAGGAATAATCGCGTGGGGAATCCCCGACTTACCCTGAAGCAAGCGGAATCGCCCGGCCAGATTGCTCAAGCCCGCGAGCTTTTTCTCGAGTATGCGGAATCGCTCGGCTTCAGTCTGTGCTTCCAGAGCTTCGACCAGGAACTTTCCGGGCTTCCCGGAGACTACGCCCCGCCGGACGGCAGGCTGCTGGTGGCAGAGTATCGAGGGCAGCTAGCCGGCTGCGTCGCCCTGCACAGGTTGGAGTCCGAAGTCTGCGAGATGAAACGGCTCTATCTTCGCCCGCAACTTCGTGGCAGAGGCGTGGGGCGCGCGCTGGCGGAAACCGCGATTGCGGAAGCCCGAGCAATCGGGTACCGAAAAATGCGCCTTGATACGGTTGCGCCCGTGATGCCCACCGCCGTTGCCATGTACCGACGGCTCGGATTCGTAGAGATTGAACCTTACTGCCTCAATCCGATTGCAGGCGCGTTATATATGGAACTGGCTTTGTGATGCACAGGCAAGACGCCTTGGCGACAGCCGGCAGGAGACTGAGGCTCCGGCGAAGTCATCATAATCTTAGGTGCTTGATTCTTATCTCGAGTCTCTTGTTTTCGCCGTCTCTGCTCTGGAGCCGACGCTGAGACAGCGACAAAATCGTGATTTGTGCCGACGCCGGAAGAGACGCCAATCCTCGCCAGTACACTCAATAAAGTGATCGGGTTCAACATAAAAAATCAAGGAGGCTTGCATGATTGAGGACTAACCATTGACGGCAAAAGCCGTTTCACGGTTCACCAAGCTTAAGTTCGCGTTCGTACTTCATCACCACTCCTGGTGCAACGAAATTCTTCTTGCCAGAAGGTACTACTCTGGTTACTATGCACGTCATCATTGGGGGCTTGTCTTGGTTGCTTTCTCTATGAACATCGGCGAGACCATCCGCAACTACCGGTTGCAAAAAGGCATGTCTCAGGGCGACATCGAAAAACGCACCGGACTTCTGCGTTGCTACCTTTCGCGGGTGGAGAACGGTCACACCATCCCGTCTCTGGATACTCTCGCCAAGATTGCCGGCGCCATGGAAATCGCGCTCTCGCAGTTCTTCTCCGAGTCGGGACACACCAACGGCTCCAAGAATCTACCCCAACTCTCCGACGACGAAGTCCGCTTTCTCAGCCAGATCCGCCGCTACTCCGTCAGCCTGAATGACAGCGACCGTAAACTGGTCCTGGCCATGGTCAAAAAGATGGCGGCGAAGTAACCAGTCGTCCGTCAGCCCCCGGACCTCAGCAAGCTCTCAATCCCAGAGACTTTTCAGTTTGCCATCCCAGCATGGGTGTGGCTTGGCCCGGAGGTCTTTAATTTGCTGAACTCCGACGCCTGACGCCCCTGGATTGGGTACTTTCGTTCCATCCCTCTCGTGGCCTACGGGAATCTCGTGCACCCGGCGGCCAAGCCCTACACTATCGGCAGGAGATCTCCGGGTGACCATAGACGAAGAACTGAGCGTACTAGATTCGCAGCTGCGCCGACTGAAGATCGAGTACGAGATTTATTTCAGCAACCCGGCCAAGAGACCGCCTACGGATGTTGAGTGGAAAGTACTTTCCCTGCTGCGCAAGTTCAGTGACGGCGGACGCATGAGTTTTTCGCAGCGCTTCCGCTACAACGAAATCGCTCAACGCTACGCCATTTATAGCGATCTGTGGCGCAAGAAAAACCGCATTCGCGAAGAAGGCTACCGTCGCCCACAGGATGCCATTCTCTCCGTGCAGGGTGTGCGCCCGGAAGAGCGGGAACCGGAACACAAAGTCTATGGCGTCGGTCATAGCGCAGCGGCCGCGGCCGGGGTCGCGGCGGCAAGCGAAGCAGGAACAGGAGCAGCCCAAGCCGCAAGCCCTGTCGAGGTACCCTTGGAAAAGCCTTTCAGCGTGGAGTGCGGCGATGTGCGGGCCGAACGCGATCAGGTGCGAAAGCTCTATCAGGCCCTCACCGAGGCCAAGAAAAAATCGGGAGAAGCCGCCTCCGGCAACCTCGACAGCTTTTCTTCATTTGTGCAAAAGAAAACCGAACAGATCCGCAAACAATACGGTTGCCAAGCAGTCGAATACACGGTGGAGACGCAGAACGGCCAGGTAAAGCTGAAGGCCAGGGCGAAAGTCTAGTCGTCAGGCGCCGAACCTCAAGGCCCGACCGTGGTCCGCCTTCACCGAGGACGAGCCGCGCCGCTGTTCATCAAAATTGCCTCCCCTAGGCGAGGCCCTGGGGAACCGACTCTGATGTCTGGGGTCTGAGGACTCGTTACTGATAGAATTTCTCTGCCTTTCCCAGGCAACATTCCATCCTATTCGAGGCCTGCCATGTCCCAGACCAAGATCAAGCGTGCCATCCTCAGCGTGACCGACAAGACAGGATTGGTGGAGTTCGCCCGGAAACTCGCCGGCCTGGGCGTGGAACTTATTTCCACCGGCGGCACCGCCAAACTGCTGCGCGACTCGAGCGTCAGCGTAAAGGACATTTCCGAACTCACCGGCTTCCCCGAGATGCTCGATGGACGCGTTAAAACCCTCCACCCCAAGGTGCATGGAGGCATTCTGCACCGGCGCGAGAATCCCTCGCACCGCAGCGCGGTGGCCGAGCACGGTATTGAGCCCATCGACATGGTGGTGGTCAATCTTTATGCGTTCGAGAAGACTGCTGCCAAGCCGGGCGTGCCCTTTGAAGACCTCATCGAGAACATCGACATTGGTGGGCCATCCATGATTCGCTCCGCAGCCAAAAATTTTCAGGACGTGGCGGTGGTAACGTCGCCCGGCGATTACAACGCCATCGCAGAAGAGATGACAAAAGCAGGCGGCGAACTCTCGGCGGCCACCAAATGGCGCCTGGCGCAAAAGGCTTTCGCCACCACCGCGGCTTACGATTCAGCCATCGCGTCCACGCTTGAGCACGTCAGCGCCAATGGCCACTTCGAGTTCCATCCCGAAGCAGGCTTCCCGCAAAACCTACGCCTCTCGTTCGGCAAGGTCATGGACCTGCGCTACGGCGAGAACCCCCATCAGAAGGCCGCTATGTACACCGACGGTTCGGGTAGCGGGGTGGCCAATGGGCGGCAAATTCAGGGCAAGGAACTTTCCTATAACAATATTGTCGATCTGCAAGCGGCATGGGAACTGGCGCAAGAATTCGACGAGACGGTTTGCGCCATCATCAAGCACACTAATCCTTGCGGTACCGCCACCGGCAAAACCCTCGCGGAGGCTTACAAGAAGGCCCTGGAATGCGATCCGGTCTCGGCCTTCGGCGGCGTGATCGGGGTAAATGGCACGGTGGATGGCGAGGCCGCGGAAGAAATGGCCAAGCTTTTTCTCGAGGTCATTGCCGCGCCCGGGTTCGACGCTTTGGCCAGGGCGAAGTTTGCCGGAAAGAAGAACCTGCGCCTGGTGGAAATCAGCCACGCTCCGCAAAAGTGGGTCCTGAAAAACGTCTCCGGGGGCATTCTGATGCAGGACGCCGATGTGCGCCCACTCCTCGAAGCCGATCTCAAGGTGGCCACGAAACGCCAGCCCACAGCGGAGGAGAAACGTGCGTTGTTATTTGCCTGGAAAGTGGCCAAACACGTGAAGTCGAATGCAATCCTCTATGCCCGGGAGGGGCAAACCGTCGGCGTCGGTGCCGGGCAGATGAGTCGCGTGGATTCCTGCAAGATCGGTGCCATGAAGGCGGTCCTGCCGCTGAAGGGCACGGTGGCAGCCTCCGATGCCTATTTTCCTTTTCCCGACGGGGTAGAGGAAATTGCCAGAGTAGGCGCCACCGCCATCATTCAGCCAGGGGGATCGGTGCGCGACCAGGAAGTCATCGAAGCCGCTGACCGGCTGGGGCTGGCCATGATCTTTACCGGAGTCAGGCACTTCCGGCATTAGAATTTTCGATTCGTCAGATTGCCAATTGCCGAATTTTATCGCTGCCGCCTAACAGTTCTTTACAATTCGTCAATTCAAAACTCCGCAATCGTCCATTCTATTAGTCCCTGTACTTTTGATGGTTGTTTCCCCGGTTCGACGAGCTGCTTTTTCACCGCCTCCCGCCCACACGGTTTACAATCATAACAAGCACCCGCCAGCAGCGGTTCGGCATCCAATCGCTATGGCTCTGGGAAGCCGAAGGTTCTCGATGAAAAGTATCTACTGCGCTCTTATTTTGCTGCTGGCTACCGCCGTTTCTTCCGTCGCGCAAGCGCCGGCCTCGGACTCCAAGCCGGCAACCACGCCTGTACCCCGAAAGCAGGACAAGGCCGCGGCCTATTACCACTACACCCTGGCCCACATGTACGAGGAGCAGGTAGCGGTGTATGGCCGCAGCGAGCTGGCCAACAAAGCGATCGAAGAATATCGCTTAGCCATCGACGCCGATCCAACCTCCGAATACCTGACTTCTGCGCTGGCCGAGCTCTATGCCAAGACCGGCCGCATCCGGGACGCCGTCATGGAGGCGCAGGACATCCTTAAGCGCGATCCCAACAACCTGGAAGCGCACAAGCTGCTGGGTCGCATTTATCTGCGCTCGCTGGGCGACATTCAGGCCGGACAAGGATCGCAGAATGTTCTCAAGCTGGCCATTGAGCAGTACGAGCAGATCATCAAGATCGAACCGGACAACGTAGACGATCACCTTCTGCTGGGCCGTCTTTATCGGCTGAATAACGATCTGCAGAAGGCGGAGGGCGAGTTTAAAACGGCGGTCAAGCTGGATGCCAATTCCGAAGAGGCAGTGACCACGCTGGCATATCTTTACAACGAAGAAGGCGACACAGTACGCGCCGGCGAAGTCCTGAGTTCCATTCCCGATGCGGGCCGCTCCGCCAAGCTCTACTCGGCGCTAGGTTACACCTACGAGCAGCAGAAGCAATACAAGAACGCGATCAAAGCTTACCGAAAGGCGATTGAGCTGGATCGCGATAATTTGGACGCGATCCGCGGCCTGGCCCAGAACTTGATGAACGACGGCCAGACCGATGCCGCGCTCGAACAATACAAGATCATTGCCGACGCCAATCCCGAGGACGCCCAGACTTACCTACGCATGGCGGAAATTTACCGCAAGAGCGGAAGGTTCGACCTGGCACTGGAGAGCCTGAAGAAGGCCGGGTCCATGGTGCAGGACTCGATCGAAGTGCCCTACAACATGGCTGCGGTGTACCAGGCGCAGGGGCGTTACGACGAAGGCATCCAAGCCATGCAAGATCTGCTCAAGAAGACCGAGAAGACGGACAACAGCTATACCCAGCCGGAGAAGAACAACCGGTCGGTCTTCCTGGAGCGCTTGGGCACGATTTACCGTGACAATAGCAACAACCCTCAAGCGATTGAGACCTTCCGGAAGATGCTTGCGCTCGGTGACGAGAACGCCGAACGCGGTTACCAGCAGATCATTGACACCTATCGTGAAGCCAAACAATGGCAGCAGGCCACCGACACTGCCAAGGAAGCGGTGCAGAAACTGCCCAACGACCGCTCCATGAAGATGGTGTACGCCGCCCAGCTGGCCGACATGGGTCAGCCCGACGCTGGATTGCAGCAGGTGAAATCGCTGCTGAAGGGCGCGCCCGAGGACCGGGATGTATACATCACCCTGTCCCAGATGTACAGCCGGTTGAAGCGCTGGCCGGATGCAGAGGAAGCACTCGACAAGGCGGAGCCTCTCTCCGCCAAAGAGGAAGACAAGCAATACATCTATTTCCTGCGGGGCTCGACCTACGAGCGCCAGAAAAAATACGATCCGGCGGAAGAGATGTTCCGCAAGGTGCTCGTCGGCGATCCGCAAAACGCAACCGCCCTGAACTATCTTGGCTACATGCTAGCCGATCGAGGCGTCAAACTGGAGGAGGCACTGGGCCTGATCAAAAAGGCAGTGGATCTCGACCCCTCCAACGGCGCTTACCTTGATTCGCTGGGTTGGGCCTACTTCCGGTTGGGTAAATACGAATCAGCCGAAGACAGCTTGATCAAAGCGTCACAGCGCATCGGGACCGATCCGACGGTGCAGGATCACCTCGGCGACCTCTACCAGAAGACCGGCCGCCTCAAGCTGGCGGCGGCCCACTGGGAGCGGGCGATTTCGGAGTGGAACAAGACGGTCGCCGCGGAAGTCGATCAAAATGACGTGGCCCGCGTACAGAAGAAACTGGAATCGGCCAAGATGAAGCTGGCCAAAGAAGATTCCGACAACAAATAACCAGAACCAAAGTACAGACCGAGCGTAGGGACGGCTGCGCGCAGCCGTCCGGCCGAGCGCAGCTCGGCTTTCTTTTTGTTTGATCCTGTTCCTCCTGTTGCAACCAGGGGTCTGAGAAAATGAGCCTCGATCTATTCATCCGACCAGCCACGACAAACGACATTCCCGAAATTCTGCGCCAGCGGCGCGGCATGTATGAGGCCATGGGCTACCGGGATGGGTACGCCCTGACGGCCATGATTTCCGCTTGTGAGCCCTACCTGTCTACCGCGCTGGCAGACGGCTCCTTCCGCTGCTGGCTGGCGCGGGAGCAAGAAAGGATCGTGGCTGGCGGAGCCGTTCTGATCAACCCCTGGCCCAGCCATCCTTATGATCTGGAGTGCCGCCGCGCCACAATTCTCAATGTCTACGTGGAGGCGCAGTTCCGGCGAAGGGGCATTGCCCGCCAGTTGATGCAAACCATGATCGACTGGTGCCGGAAAGAAGGCTTCGCCGCGGTCTACCTGCACGCCAGCAAAGACGGCAGCCCGCTGTATGAAAGGCTGGGGTTTGAACCAACGACCGAGATGAGCCTGAAGCTCAAAGAAATCAGCGGTTAGCCTTGCGCACTCAGCCTCAACAACCTAGCGCCGGCATCCAGTCGGCTGCCGGGAGGGTATTGTTTGTCTTCCTGCGGTTGCGCGAGACCGAGGGCGGAAAACCAGGACGGTGGCGCGACTTCGCTCTGCGCCCAGTGCGAATGGCCGAGTGCTCCTCTCCCGCAGTGCTAAACTTCCCCCATGCTGGCCGACTACGCCGTGCGGGTGGAACAATCCCGCGGACGCCGCATTCCCGAGCCCCAGCATCCCTATCGCGACGACTTTCAGAGGGACCGCGACCGGGTCATCCACTCGCGGGCTTTTCGCCGCCTGGAAGCAAAAACGCAGGTCTTTACCCGACGATTCTCCGACCACTTCCGCAACCGACTAACCCACACCCTCGAGGTGGCGCAGATCGCCCGAACCATCGCAGCTCAGCTCGGCCTGAACGTGGACTTGGTCGAAGCCTTGGCCCTGGTCCACGACGTCGGCCATCCGCCCTTTGGCCATGCCGGAGAGAAGGCTCTCGATGCCGCCATGCGCGAGCGCGGCTATTTTTTCGACCACAACCTGCACGCCCTGCGTATCGTCGAGGACTTCGAGCTGCGCTACGCCGCCTTTCGCGGTCTGAATCTTACTTTTGAAGTGCGCGAAGGCATCATCAAGCATTCCCACGATTATTCTGCAAGCCAGTTTCCCGAGCTTGCGGAATATTTGCTCGATCAGCGTCCGCCGCTTGAGGCCCAACTGATCGATCTTGCCGACGAGATCGCCTATGATACCGCCGATCTCGACGACGGCTATGAGGCCCGTCTGCTAACCCTGCCGCAGATTCGTAACGGTATTCCCATCTTCGACCGTTTCTATCGCCAGGCCGAGCAAACCTATCCTCATGCCATCGAGAAACTGAAGTTCAACGAAGCCCTGAAACGGATTCTCGATCGCATGGTGGGCGACTTGATCCGCAATTTGCAGAACGGGATCAAGGCTGCCGGCATAGGAAGCCTGGAAGGTGTACGCGCCTGCCCGCATCGGCTTGCCACCTTCGGTCCCGAGGTAGATGAGGAAAGGCGAAGCACCAAGAACTTTCTCCATCAGAATCTCTATTTCAGCGCGGCCCTCGATCCCGAGAAAAATGATGCCGGGCGGGTCATCCGACAACTCTTTGAATTCTGGATGGCGAAACCGGAAAGCCTGCCACAGACCTATCAGGAAAAAACCGGACAGGAACCGCTGCCCCGTATCATTTGCGACTACATCGCGGGCATGACGGAGAACTTCATCTACGAGCAGCACGAGAAGTATTGCGGAAGCCAGTAACACCGCTCGGCGACATTGCCGCTGGCTCTCGAGGCGTAGCAGGCATTTCAGACGAAACGGCGGTGAAATCGGGGGGAGATTGCCGGCGCATCGTGGTTGCTTTCCGGGGGGTCGGAGCCAGATGGATCGTTCACGATGGCCCGGCGAAAAAATCAACCGAGCCGGGGACGGGCTCTCTTAAGACGCTGTAGATTCCTCGAAAGACGCCCTCACTCCTCCCAGGTCACTCGATACACCACACCCGCCGAATCGTCGCTGACATACAGTGCCCCGTCAGAACCGACCACAAGCCCCACCGGCCGCCCCATCCAGACGCCCTTCTTCTTCTCGCCCGGATGGATCCATCCGCTGATGAAGTCTTCCGGCGGCCCCTGCGGATCGCCCTTGTCGTTGAACTTTATGCGGACCACTTTGTATCCCGTAGGCACACTGCGATTCCAGGAACCGTGAAGGGTTACAAACAAATTCCCTCGATAGTCGGCCGGAAACATATTCCCGGCATAGAACAGCAACCCGAGCGGCGCTGAGTGCCCCTGCATCAACACCCGCGCTGCCACGGTTTTCGAGCAGTCGTAATCCTTACTCCGGGAACGGTCCGGAGTGCGGTCGCCATAGCAATATGGCCAGCCGAAGTTTCCGCCGTTGGGGCCCAGATCGTTGATTTCCTCGGGTGGCAGATCGTCGCCCAGCCAATCGCGGCCGTTGTCGGTAGTCCAGACGGTGTTGGTTTTGGGATTCACCGTCAACCCGACTGCGTTCCGCAATCCCGAGGCGAAAAGCCGCTGGCCGCTTCCGTCTTCGTTGTATTCGGTCACCGCCGCGCGACGTTTGTCATCTTCCGCACAAACATTGCAGCTCGATCCCACCGCCACATACAGCTTGCCGTTGGCAAAAAGAATCGTCCGGGTAGAGTGTCCGCCGCCGCTTCCCGGAAGCTCCGCAATTTTCTGCCCCTTGCCGGCGCGCAGTTGTGATTCTTGCCAATCATAACGGCGAACCGCGTTGATCTCTGCGACGTAAAGCTTCCCCTGATGAAAGGCGATGCCGTGCGGCGCGTTCAATCCGCTGAGCACGGCGACCGTCCGTTCCGCGCGCCCGGTGTGTTTGGTATCAGGAAACGCCAGAACCGTGCCATCGCTCATGTCAGTCACCAACAGCACTCCGCCGGGACTGAAGGCCATTTGGCGCGCATGCGGCACATCGGCAAAGACCGCAATATGGAACCCCGGAGGCAGCTTCAGGCGCCCCAAATCGAGCTTCTCCGCGTGGCTGCAAGACAGCCACAGCAAAGGGAATAGGGCAGAAATCCA
>Ga0193707_1000259_pt1 | contig 17066 bp, 13 predicted proteins | sample U3c2metaG_FD_143043 | JGI IMG/M metagenome (GOLD analysis project Ga0193707, IMG submission 143043) | Soil microbial communities from a riparian zone of the East river system, Colorado, United States - U3c2 | ecosystem: Environmental > Terrestrial > Soil > Riparian zone | place: USA: East River... | reverse complement strand
ACGAGCACACGGTCACCACATGACGGACGCACCACCGGCTCACTTGCGGATTTCATAAAAGTTTGACGCGGGACCTACGCTGGCCGTGGTGTCCCGGCTCTCCGGTGCCGGAAATAATAACGCACTATTAAGCTGAGAATGAACCAACCGGCGCCGACCGTGCCCTTCAGCGTACCGCTGATCTTCGATTTTCCGATACGCGGGTAGTAGCTCACCGGGACTTCAACCACGCGGAATCCACCGAGGGCGCCTTTGAGGATCATTTCAACCGCCCACCCATAGGTGGTCTCTTCGAGCGCGAGCGCACGTAGTACATCTGCGCGGCCAGCGCGAAATGGGCCGAGATCACTGATGTCTAATCCGTACAGAAATCTGATCAAGCTGGCGGCGAGACGATTGCCAAACACCTGATGCCAAGGCAACGCCCCGCCAGAATTCTGGTCGTGCAGGCGGGAACCGAGCGTGATGTCCGCACGCCCTTCCGTGATTGGCGCTAAGAGAATCGGCAGCTCAGAGGGCCGATCGCTGTAGTCACCATCAAGAAACACAACCACGTCCGGGGAATTTGCCGCGGCCAGACCCGTGAGGCACGCTCGCCCATAGCCGCGGCGCGGTTCCTGAACCACGCGGGCTCCTATTCTTGCAGCGATCTCGGGCGTCCCGTCATTCGAGTTGCTGTCGACAATGATGACCTCGGTCGTGAGATCAGACGGGAGATCCGCTAAAACGCGCGCAATCGCCTGCGCTTCATTATGGGTTGGGATGATGACGGACACGCGCACGTGAGCTTGCCCCGATCACCACCACAGAGAGGATGGCCACCGTTCCGCCAGCCACGCGTCAACGCCCCATTTCCGGCCGGCGCGGCCGATCGCGAGTCCGAGACATGCGAGCACCGGAACCAGCAGTTCCCAGATCCACGAGGTGCCGAACTCCGAAATCCAAAGACTGCCGAGGAACAGGAAAGCCACAAAAGCGGCCGGCCGGGTAAGGAGGCCGATGACGAGCAGGATGCCGAGAGAGATCTCGGTCAGGCCCTGCATGGGAGCCGCTATCGCAGCGTGGTTTGCCGCCAGGCCCATCACCGCCTTCCAGGCGTCCAGCGCGTGACTCGCCTTGATGTAATAGTTGATCAGACCGGCGTAGCCCCCAGGACTGTAGAGACCTTTCCCCAGATTCTCGAAAAAGACCCAGACAAACATTGCCCCAATTGTCACGCGCACCAGCGCCAACCCGTTTGCGGCATCGAGTACGCTGGTCGTTCCGGTTTTCTGATTTTCCGCTGGACTGACATTTGTCGGCATCATAGACCTCTTCTCAAGTAATTCGACTTGCCACTGAGTGAATGGCAATCTTAACCCCTTGTTCCTGTCCGTGCTAGGTGGATGCGCAAAGAAGCCAAAGGCGCAATGCCTCATATTTCGGCTCGAAATGCCGTAACGCATGCAGCACTTGCCATTAGCTCCAGAAAGTCGCGCCGGGATGCGATCTTTTTCCTCAAGTTCGTCTTCGGAAAGCAAAGAATTTGCACGCTTTCCGTATTCCTTCTATTCCAATGGCGGTCGGGCACTGTCTCAACTGTATGTACAAGTCTCGTTTACCGAATCTGCGTAAGAAACTGCACTCCTCATAGTTATTCAATCCGGCAGAAACAATACAAAAATTGTTGCGTTGTCCCCAATGGCGTCTGGTGCAACTCGGTCGAGCTACCAAGCAGCCGGAAGCGAACGCCAAATTCCTTATGCAATGACTCGGCATCGTAGCGAACAACGTCGAGACCGCTACACTTGGTTGGGCCTTCCGGACCGAAAGTGCTCACGATCACATGGCCGCCGGGCTTCACGGTCTTGGCCACCTGGCGTAAATAAGCCGTGCGGGCGTCCATCGCAGTAAGAAAATGAAATACGGCGCGATCATGCCATACGTCATAGGAGCGAGGCCCCAGGTTCGCGTTGTTTACATCGCCGACGAGCCAATGGATATTTTCTGAGGCAGCCGCCAACCGCGTCTTGGTCACATCGATTGCCGTTTGCGAAATATCAAGAACGGTGATGTTCCGGTACCCGCGGGCAACGAGATCATCAACTAGCGTCGATTCGCCACCACCCACATCGATGATGGCGACCGAACGGTCACTGACAGCATGTTCAATGAGATCAAGCGACCTCTCAAGGTGGGGCCGATACCAACTGACAGCGTCCGGCGACTTCTTGCCGTAGATGTTCTCCCAGTGGGTTCGGGCATCCATATCGATCACTGTGTCGGTGTTGATAGACTCTCCATAGATGATAAGCGGTCGCAAGAAAAGTAGCGGTGATATTTCGCTATGCTTGGCGGCGGCCTGCCCACCTTTGCTGTAGATGGTGTACGAACAGGTAAAAGGTTGGAAGCGCAAGCAAAGTAAACAACGTCGAAGTCACCAAGCCGCCGACCATCACCACCGCCAGCGGTCGCTCGATCTCAGTCCCGTGAAGTCGCAGAACCAGCAGCGGCAGCAAACCGAGGATTGCAGTGGCTGCGGTCATAATTTTTGGACGCACGCGCCCGATACTCGCCTCGCGCAGAGCCTCCTCGAATGGTTTGCCTTCGGATATCAGCCCTCTTGTCTGCGAGATCAGCACCAGTCCGTTCTGCACGGCAATTCCGAACAGGCCGATCAATCCCACCAGGGACGATACGTTCCAGGTCTCGCCCGCCACGTAGAGCGCGATGATCCCTCCCACGAAAGCGTCCGGAAGCGTAGCCAGAATTACCAATGATTCCGCCCCCGAGCCCAACGCAATGTAGAGCAACAAGAACACGGCAAGGATGGCGACCCCAACAGCAATGACAAGGGAACGAGCGGCCCGTTCCTGACTCTCCACTCTTCCGCCGACATTGAAAAAATATCCAGTCGGGAGTTGTAGATCAGCACTAAGCCGCTCCCGGATTTCTGCGGCCGTGCTGCCGAGGTCGCGGCCCTCGACCGCCGATTCCACCGCGATGCGGCGGCTCCCCGCTTCGCGGCGGATCGAACCCGGCCCAAATGTCTGCTCAATGTTGGCCAATTGACTCAATGGAATTCGCGAGCCGTCATGGCCGTCGACCAGCAGGCCACCAATCGAGCCGGGACGGTCACGGTGTTCATCCTGCAGCCGCAGGACTAATTCAAATCTGTGCTGTCCCATCCACACCTCTGAGACTTCCTCTCCGGCGAGTCCAATCCGAATGGCGCGGATCACGTCTCCTGGCGTCAGCCCTATCCGCGCGACCGCTTGACGGTCAATGGTGATCCTGAGTTGCGGCAATCCGGTCAGCTTCTCCACCCGAAGATCGCCTGTGCCGCGCACTTTCTCCATGATCTGGCGGGCCTGCTCGCCGAGTCGGGCCAGCTGTTCCAGATCGGGCCCGAAGATGCGAACAGAAATATCGGCGGGCGATCCGCCGAGTCCTTCGTCAATCCGCATTCCGAGCGGAGTGGTAAACAACAGGCTTGCCCCGGCTGCCGATTCCAGCTTGTGCCGCATGTCCTGCTCAATTTCCTCGCTGGATCGCTTCCTGTCGGGTCTGAGGAGAACGAGCACATCGGAAACCGTATGCGGCATCGGATCTTCGGTACGCTCGGCGCGCCCCGTGCGGCGAGAAACGTCTTCCACCTCGGGGATCGATCGTAATGCGTCCTCGACCGAGTGGTTCACTCGATCCACCTCATCAAGGGAAGCTTCCGGTGGCAGGAAGGTTTGGATCAGAAATGCCCCCTCATCGAGTTTCGGCATAAAGTCCGAACCCACGTAGAAGGCCAGCACGAGCGCGGGGATGGTGATGACCAGCGCTCCAATCCTTACCAGCCCAGCGTGCCGCATCGCGGCGTCAAGCGTTGGCGCGTAAACCTTCTTCAGCCGTCGAATGAGCCACACATCCTCTTCCTGTCCAACTGGCTTAGGCCGCAGAAACAAACCGGAGACGAGGGGGACAATGGTAAGTGCCAATACCAGCGCAGCGGCGATAGCCGACACAACCGCCGCCGCGAGTGGGCTGTACATTTTGCCTTCAATTCCACCAATGGCAAATAAAGGTGTGAACACAGCGATTACGATCAAGGTCGCGAATCCAATGGGCCGCCCAACTTCGATGGCCGCGGCCAGCGCGTTCTCGCGCCGGTGAGCTTCACCACGCCGCGCAGTGATGCGGTGGACGATGTTTTCCGCCATGATGATCGCAGCATCGACCAGCAGGCCGACCGCGATGGCCAGGCCGCCAAGCGTCATGGTGTTGATTCCGATGCCGAGCGGCTTAAGAATCAATCCCGCGAGTGCGATAGATAAAGGCAGGGTGAACGTCACGACCAGTGCGGCCCGGAAGTCACCCAGCAGGACAAAAAGCACAACGACGACTAGAACAGCTCCAATCAGAATCGCCCGTTCCACACCTCCCAAGGCGCTCGCGATCAACTGCGATTGGTCGTACACCGTGCGTATGTGGACCCCTTTCGGAAGAGTCTTCGTGATCTCGTCCAGCGCCTGGCGAATTCCTTCGGACACCTTGACCGTATCGGCCCCGAATTGTTTGGTCACCCGGCAACTGACCACCTCGCCTTTCAAACGGTGTGCGATCCCGCGACGGATGGCGGGGGCTTCGCGAATGTCGGACACATCCCCGAGCATCACAGGAGTCTTTCCTTTCACCGCTACCACCGTATTGCGCAGGTCATCGATGTTTTTCACGCGGCCGATAGCTCGCACCGTCCACTCCATCGAGCCCTCGGTGACAAAGCCTCCGGCGGCATTGATATTTGCGCCTTCGACGGCATGTTCGATCTGATCGAGTGTGATACCGCGGGCGGAAAGCCGCTCGGGATCGAGTTGCACCTGAAACTGCCGCAGGTAACCACCAAGCCGCTCGACTGCGGCAACACCAGGTACCGCGAGAAGCCGGTTCCGCACTTCAAATTCGGCAAGGTCTCGCAAAGTCATGAGATCGGCGGTTCCGGGATCTGCCTCTAAGGTGAATTCATAGATTTCGTTGAGCCGGCCTGTGAGGCTGGAAAGCAGCGGTGCATCGGTTCCCGGAGGAAGCTGTGATGCAACTTGCGCGACCCGCTCGGCAACGAACTGGCGGGAGCGGTAGTAGTCGGCATCCGACTCAAACTCCACTGAAACCTGTGTGACTCCCAGGGTTGAGTTCGAGCGAATGCGTCGAACATCCGGGAGTCCTGCGAGGGCCACTTCCATCGGCACCGCGACTCCGGTTTCCAATTCCTCGGTTCCCATGGCGGGGTTCTGGACGATGATGTTAAAAACTGGCGCGGACAGGTCGGGAAAAACATCCCGCCGCAGGTCCTGCAGCCACACGCCACCGAGTACACATGCGGCCAACACAGTAATGAGCGTGAGACCAGGACGGAGGAACGAGCCTTTGAGAATTTTCGCGATCATATTTGCTCCTAGTCCTCGTGCTCTCCGCCTTGGGAGCGCTCGACCTGCGCCTTCAACAGGAACGCTCCATCGACGACGACCGTTTCACCGATCTTCAGGCCTGAAACAATTTCCACCTCACCACCAAGATCACGGCCACGGCCTACGTTTCGGATCTCGAATTCATCCTCACTTCGCGAAACGAATACCACCCACCGCTCTCCGGTTCGTTGCAGCGAAGCCGCCGGTACGGCGAGCAGTTTGCCCGTGCCATTTCCCGCTGTGAGAAAAGCCGTGGCCGACATCCCTGGACGCAGTATTGCTCTGTCGTTTCGAACCTCGATGCGGACCGGCACGGTGCGTGAATCGAGATCTACTTGTTCCCCGACGAGTGCGACTTTTCCCGCAAAAGTCTGGCCGGGCAATGCGGCAAATACGATCTTGGCCTTGGCGCCTGGCCGAATACGCACCGCGTCCCGCTCGAAAGCGTGAACCGTCAGCCATAACACCCGAAGGTCGCCAATCCGGAACAGCGGTTGCGAAGGCTCCGCCATCTGTCCCTGCATTCCCGCGCGCTCAATGACTACGCCTCCGACCGGGGACCGCAGCATGTACTGGGGAGAATCCAGAGTGCCAGCATCGGTTGAGCCCAAGCCGAGAGATTGCAAAGCGGCGCGCGCCGAACGCAATTCGGCTTCCGCCGAAGCAAGGCCGGCTTCGGCTTCCTGAATCTCGCGCTGCGACACAATGCGCTCCGCTCCCAGCCGGCGTTTTCTTTCCAGAACCTGCCGGGCAAGATCGACGTGAGATTGCGCCGTAATCATCTCCGCTTTTGCTTTCCCGATCTCAGGACTCTGCAAGATGGCTAGCGTTTGACCGGCACGAACGTTGCCACCCGCAGCGACCTCGAAACGAACGATACGGCTGGGAATGGGCGCACCCACTTCCGCGTATGCGTTCTCGTTGACTCGCAGTTCGCCCAGGATCGTGGTGCTGTCTCCTCCCGTCCGCTCTTCAACCTTCGCGGTTGTAATGCGCAAGTCGCGCAGCATCGAAGGTTCAATCTTCAAAACAGCGAGCTCCCCGTGCTCCGCCGAACGCGGCGCCGACTCAGCCTTGTGCTCTCCCAACGGCTCGGCGTCTTGCTTCTTCGCGCACGAGGTGAGCAGCATTAGGAAAGCAACGAATCCGATTCTCATTGTGTTTTTCATTGCAGGACTCCAGCGCGGGCTTCGACTGCCACCCCCGCGATTGCGGCATCAAGCAGTCGCTCCACATACACAGTTTTCGTTTCAAATGCCTCGCGGCGTATCAGCAACAGCTCCGGGAGTCCGATCTCTCCCTCCTCGAAACTCCGCCGCGCCAAGGTCTCGTTCTCCTCCAACCCCGGCCGCGCATCGCGTTCCAACTCCTCGACCGCTGTCACCTGTGTGGCATAAACCTCGTAGGCAGTGCGTATCTCAGTCATCACCGCTCGCCGCGAAGCATCCAGTTCGCGTTGCAGCCGCGAAGTGCGCGCCGCACCTACGGCCTGGAGCTCCTGCCCGCGGTTGAATAGCGGAAGCGTGAACAAAATCCCTCCTTGCACCACGCGGTCTCCCTGGTCTCGCTTGAAACTCAGAGCGGGCGCGACAGCTGGCCAGCGGAGCCCTTCGCCCAGCTTGACCTGGGCCTGCGCCTTGCGGATCTCCGCCGCCAGCGCTTGCAATTCAGGCCGGTCGCCCGCGCGCGCCAGAAGAGAATCCAATTGATAGCGGCGACGATCTTTCAGGTCGCCCACAATCGTGAACGGTTCATCCGCTGTCATGTCGAGGAGAATTCGCAGCTCGCCCGTTGCCGAAACCAGCGCGGCCTGGGCCGACCGAAGCTCGGCCCGTACCCTTGCCGCGTTGGTTTTCGCCAGATTCACGTCGAGGATCGGCACATCGCCTGCATCGAAACGGCGCTGCATACTTTGCAGGAGCTCGCTGGCGATGTGGCTCGACGCTTCCGCGATGCGGACCCGCTCCTGGGCGGCAAGGCCCTGCACGAAAGCGACGCTGACATCGCCAAGCAATTGCCGTACAGCGTTCTGGCTGGCAGCGGTTTCCCGGTCCACGTCGGCCTGCGCGCCCGCGATTCTTGCCGCACGGCGCCCTCCGAGTTCGAGCGGCTGCGTGATCGAGACGTCGTAGTCCGTCGTGTCTCCGCCTGCCGAGTACCGCGGACCCACCGCCGTCTCCACCACCGGGTTTTCTTGCATGAGGACGGAAGCCCCGGTCAGGCGTCCACGAGCTTCGCGAACTTGGTCTTGCGCCGCGAGGACACGAGGAGCAAGCTGCCGGGCACGCGCAAGCGCTTGATCCAGTGTCATCGAACCTTCCTGCGCGTTCGCCGCCCAAGAAGCCGCGAAACATCCGGCGGCCAGCAGCCACCGGGCACAACCATAGGAACTATTCATAAATTCGCCTTTTACGATTCGGGAAATGCCAATCGACTGCGGATTAGGCAGCCAAAACACGCGAGCCCATGTCAGGCGCCGACAACTAATAAGTAATAAGGAGAAGGCGAGAATTACGCGCGCGGAGGGTGATACGGAAGAGCAGGAATTCCACCTTGCGCGGGCAGGAATAGATTGGGTTCGGCCAGCGCGACTACTTGGGTAACGGCGAACACGTAGTGTGTGCCGGGAAGAATGTGAGCACACGCCATGCAATCTTCCTCAAACTGACAACTGCCCCGCTTGCCATCCTGATGACTGGCTTGAACCTGGGTGCTACTGGCAGCAATGGCCAGTCCTTCAACAAGGCAATTCTCCGGTACGGACACATCGTACAGGGTGAACACAAGCAGGAAGAGAGCAACGAGTTTGATCCACCGGTCCATCACGATTGCAGCGATTGTAGTGTACTGTGTGCCCGATGGTCTATATTCCGAAATCACCGTAGATGGCGCAGCCTTCGGCCGCGAACGCAACTGTCGTGAGGCATGACCTAACTCTGCAGTCGTTCTTTCCGGGGAGACCCTCCGGTTCCTCACCTGTGGTTGAGCCGTGTCAATTTACTTCCACAGTGGAACCAAATTGACCGTGCTAATTAATATGCGTGACGTGGGCCTGCGCTTGGCCACCTCGTCCGATGTGCTCAAAGGACTTGGCTGCAGGCGAGCCACATAGCCGGAGAGATCGTTGGGCGCTTTGCCCAAAGAACTCTTTTGTAATCACTGCAGAATCAATCTCATACCTTCAGATGAGACCCATGTCGTCCCGCAAACCTGAGTCACTGCTTGACGCGCCTCAGTAGATGAGCTTTAGCGAAAACTGAACTTGCCGCGAAGTTCCCGCCGTCTTGCTGATCATGCCGAACCCTGTACCCTCGATGATGTTCGGGGGTAGCCCCATGTTGACGATGTTGAACAGGTTAAATAATTCTGCGCGGAATTGCAGGTCCGCTCGCTCCAAACCGCTTTCCCGGTGGCCAATCGGAGTTGTCTTGATGAGCGCAAAATCGAAGTCATAATATGCCGGACCTCGAAGAGTATTACGGCCGAGTGTTCCAAAGCGCCCGGAGTTCGGTCCAGTCCCGCCCGCGATCCCGATGGGAATCGAAAAGAAGCTTTCGTTGTTGGCGGCCCGCCCAAAATAGTCGTCGCGCGGTCGCGTGGAACTGCCGGCGCTCGAAAGGTTCGGTGCTCCGGCCGCGTCCGGCCGGTCCGCGCCAATCGTTCCCGCACCCGTTTGCTGGATTCCCGAATACACCGTAAACGGCGAACCACTAGTGATCGTCGAGATGCTCAGCAACTCCCAGCCCTTCGTCAACAGCTTGGTTCGATCCGACTGAAGTCCCAAATGCTCGAAATGCAAGCCCTGGGCTGCGCTCAACGTGAAGGCGTGCGTCACGTCAAAGCTTGACGGCCCTCTTTCCGCTTGTGTATCGAACGGGTTTTGCGGACTAAACAACGTCACAGCCCCGGTGGATCCTGTTCCTCCGATAATGCCGCTGACATCATCCAGCGATTTGCCCCAGGTGTAGCCTGCCTGCAATGACGGGCCGCCGTGTCCGACATTTCCCGACAAGGAGGTCTGCAAGGCGTTGTACGACGAGTGCGACGTCCCTGTCAGCACAGACTCGAATCCGAACCCCCCCGTCGCCGCTCCGCTACCGTCGAAATTTGTAAACCGCGCAAATTCCGAATCCGCTCCGGGATATGCGTTTGGATAAGACATTCTGGGAATTCGAAACGCCGATGTTCCAACATACCCAACATCCGCCGTGAGGCCGCCGAAAGCCCGTTCCAACCCCAGCGTCCAAGTTTGCAGGTAGCCATTGCCGAAGCGCCGGTCGATCCCGGCCAGACTCAGCAGCGAGAGCTGATGACTCGGCGCCAGCGCTGCCAAATCTTGCTGGTATCGATTTACGTCCATCGCCGTGTTCGCCGGCACTTTTTTCGGATCGCCACTGGCCAACACGTTCACGCCAGCGGTGTTATAAACCTGCGGCAATTCGTTCGGTGTGATTTGGAACCCGTACGAAATCTCCCCGTTTTGCGCCGCGTTGACACGTGGATAAACAACGTAAGGCGTTGACCCTGTCAGAAGGTTGTCTTGCCAGATGTTCGGCGGAATCACCGTGATCGCTCCGCCCATGTGCACATGCACTGCCTGCGGCGCATTCCAGTCCACTTGCACACGGGGCCCCCAGCCGTTCCAATTGGTCTGATAAGTAGGCTGCGGATTGATCAAATATTCCTGCCCAACGCCAGCGGGTGGGAACGAATTCAGAAAGCTCGACGTCCGCCGCGCCCTCTCCGAAATCGGCGTGTAGAGCTCGTATCGCAGCCCATAATTGAGCGTCCAGTTCGGATTGATTTTCCATGTGTCCTCGACGTAGGCGTTCACATCATTCCGGTTGATTGCCGCCGGTCCAATGTGCGCGCCATCCGATGCGTAGGGCGGCGCCACCGCGATCGTGTATGCGTACGGAAAACCTAGCAACAGACTGCTCAAAGTGTCCGGCAGAGGCTGGCCAGGCTGAACGTCGTGCCGTCCACTCGCAGAAGGGATGAAAACGGGCGAATAAACCGTTCCGCCGCCAAAATTGTATTCCCCGTTCGGGCTGCTGCCAAAGTATGTCGTGTCGCGATTGAGGCGTGCTTCTGTACCCCACTTCACCGCGTGTCGAGCTGTCGTCCAGGCAAAATTTAATTGTCCCTGGAACAAATTCCCGAACGCCGAAATCACCGAGCCCGCCGCGCTGTTGTACGCCTCATACAGACCATCGTTGAACTTGAGGGCCGGATCGGTGTGGTTCGGGGTCACAAACGAAGGCGTCGTCCGCGTAAAACTCAACGATGTCGACCAGAGAAAGCGCGGTGACGCGGTGCGCGTGTAAGTGATGACGCCGTTCCGCTGCCGATCCACGTACTGCACGCCAAAGCTCGGATCGAGCAGCGTTTGATCCGGATTTGTTGTCGGTCCCGTCAGATTGTCGTAATTGAATCGACCAAACAATTGTCCTTTTGCGCCAACTTTCTGATCGATGCGGATAGAAAACTGATCCGTGTCCGTGTTCACGTTTGAAGGCGCAGCATAGGTTCGCGCACCATACGCGCCGGTTGGGTGGTTGGGGAGTGGATAGCGGGCCAGCACCGCAGCAATTGCCGGATTCACCGGTACCTGCAGCGTGTCCGTGCTGCCGTCCGGGTACTTCACGATGTCCTGACCCGCTCGCTCGGCTGCGGTTGGTACAGCCAAAACCTGGGTCGTTCCCAGCACCTGCCTGAATCCCTGATACTGCACAAAATAGAACGTGCGGTCTCGGCCGTCATACAGATGCGGCAACACGACCGGCCCGCCATTCGTAAATCCGAACTCATTTCTACGGAATGGAGGAATTCTGCCCGGCTCCGCAATCGATGGGTGATCGAAATAATTCCGCGCATCGAGAGCGGAGTTCCTTAAGAACTCAAAGAATGATCCGTGAAAACCGTTTTTTCCGGATCGTGTCACGATATTGGTAAAGCCCGCCGCACCGCGCCCGATGTCCGCCGGCATCCAGCCTGAGCTTGACTGTAATTCCTGAATCGCGTCCACGTCGAAATTCGTGAACGTGCTCCCGCCCATCTCCGGATCGCTCACATCCGCACCGTCCATCGCGAACACGGCCTCAACGCCGCGCTGTCCGTTAATGGCAAACTGCTGGGTGAAATTCGTCTGCCCGTTCACGTCGGTCATGGTGCCCGCTGCTAACAACAACAGCGTGCTGAAGTCGCGTCCATTCAACGGCAACTCATTTACCTTTTGGCTGGAGAATTTCTCCCCGCCTGTTCCGCTGGCTGCGTTCGAAGTTGTGCTCGGGTTCCCATTCGAGACTCCCGCAGAAGTTTGCCCATTGGCTGCAATCGACAGCACGTTTTGATCGGATACCGTCAGCACAACTGCTATGCCGGTAATATCCACTCCAGTCGACGCTATCGGACCTCGCCGGGGCAGTTGCACGCTCACGGTATGTGGCCCGGGTCGAATGTCCGCAATCGCGAACCTTCCGTCGCTTCCCGTCACTGCTGTCATTTTCTCTCTAGCGGCCGCAGTGTATACCGTTACCTTCGCTCCGGCCACAGGTTCACCGGCAGCCGTGCGTACGACACCGGTCCACGCTGGCGCAGACGGAGAGGTCTGTTGTGCTTCAAGCGAGACCGCCACCATCAGTCCGAACAGCAAATACTTCTCTATCAGTCGGAATGCCTTATGGGAGATTCGAGCTATTGCGTGTTCCTTTGCGCAGCGGAATTCATACATGACAAATTTCCTCGAGTGGAGACGGAATGCAATCGAGCGCATGAAGGACTTCAACGAAAGAGAAGACTTCCTGCTAGGGCGCGCATTGTCCGAATATGCCAGGAACAAGCGGAACGATCGAGCGCCCAACCGCTTCGGTTTACGTACTCGTGACTTCTATGCCTTGGGAGCGGTAGGGATTCAGGACATGTTCGTCTGATGCGTCGGTGATCAAACGCGTCAGTCGGGAAGCAGGACCGACCAGGTAAGGCAGAGATGTCCCCATTTTCCTGAGCGAAATCAGGCCAACCACTTCCGTTGACGCCCCTATCATCGCTTGCTTGACATACGCTTCTTCTCGGTCGCCGACGGTTATTCCGACCTCCGGGTGCAAACTGCACATTCCGAGAAAATATAGATCAGCGCGAATGGATTCGACTCGACGAATGGTCTCGATGCCTGTCGTGACCCGCGCCTCTTTGAGAAAATTTCCTCCGAGCATCAGCACACTCACCTTCGGATGATCCGCCATCGCCATCGCAAGCGGTGGGCTGTTGGTAACAATCGTCGCCGAACGCTCTCTCGAAAGGTAGGAAGCAATTCTTAGATTAGTGGTACCTCCATCAATCAGCACCACCTGACCGTCGCGGATCATGTCAGCCGCCGCTTGAGCGATTCCGATCTTGCTCTCGATGTCGATTTGTTGGCGAGACACGAAAGGAAAGGCCTCGGCACGGCGAGGCAGGGCGCCGCCGTGTACCCGTTGGATCTTTCCCGAACCCGCCAATTCGCGCAGATCTCGACGAATCGTGTCTTCAGAGACTTTGTATCGACTGCTAAGGTCCGCGGCGAGGACTCGGCCTTCACTCCCAAGCAGCTCCAGGATGTACTGGTGGCGCTCTTCCTTCAGGGCGATTTGAACCGCTTCCGCTTCTGGTTTCATTGGCCCATTTTGCACGAGTACACTTGGTTATGCATGTTTGTACGTGTATTATCCGATTTATGCATGATACTGCCAAGCGTAACGCCATACAAGGCCTTTCGCAAAAGCGTTCGGTTCGGGCAGTCGTCTTCGATTACGGAAACGTTCTTTGCCTTGAGCAAACGCTGGAAGATATGAAAGGTATGGCGCTCGCGTGCGGCATTCCCCACGAGCGATTCTCGGAACTTTACTGGAAGCTACGGCCGCCCTACGACGGGGGTGATATCGATGGACCTGCCTACTGGAAAGCGGTTGTTGGCCAGCAAGGACTGGGTTTGAACAGAGATCAGATAGCAACGCTAATCAAGCTCGATAGCGAAAGTATCACTCGACCAAATCAAGGCGCTGTGCAATGGGCAAAGCTGTTGCACCATGAAGGCTTCCCCTTAACCCTTCTCTCAAACATGCCGCGCGAACCCAGTCGCCATGTGACCAAGTCCTTTCCGAGCCTCTCTAGATTTGAATACCTGATTTATTCCTGCGACTACGGGTCCATAAAGCCGGAGCTGGCGATCTATCGAAATTGTCTCGAACTACTCAGAGCGGCCCCGCAAGACATCTTGTACCTGGATGATCGCACCGAAAACATCGAGGCGGCAGCTCGCTTAGGAATTAACTCTGTACTATTTGACACGGTCGAAAAGACTGCATCAAGGGTCGAAAGCCGATTCGACATCCCTGTCCCGAGTTATGGCCGTTGTCGCCATTCAAGTTCACAGTACAGCTCAAAAAATCGGTGCCCGGATCGGATGGAATCCGATTGATGCAGCAACGCAGTCTCCAACAGGTACGCGTGAGCGTGTCCTTAATCTTTCTGATCCACGGACTGATCATCGCAACCTGGGCTTCGAGGATTCCTGCCTTTCAGGCGCACCTCCATCTTTCTCCCGCCGTTTTGGGCAGGTCGTTGATGATGGCGGCAATCGGTTCCGTTCTCGCCATGCCTGCCGCTGGATGGCTCATTCACAAGTTCGGCAGTCTGAGCATCGTGATCGGATCGACATTGGGGTTTGGCCTCGCACTGCCCTTGATTGCCGAATCCAATACGGTCCTAACACTGTCGGTCGCTCTTCTTTTCTATGGGGCGATGGCTGGTTCGATGGATGTAGCGATGAATACTCACGCCGTGATGCTCGAGAAGCGATACCAGCGTCACATCATGTCGTCATTCCACGCCCTCTTCAGCTTGGGTGGAATGGCCGGATCTGCGTTAGGGGGATTGGTTGCTTCACGTGCGGTTCCGGCCGGGATTCACTTTTGGGTCAGCGGTATAGCACTTGCCGCAATGTCCATGCTCGCATTCAGGTGGCTTCCGCTTCCCTCAGCACCTGAGGACGCCGAGAAAGTGGCATCCAGAGGCACGATTACGTGGTCTGTACCATTAGGCGCGCTCGCTCTTCTTGCATTTTCGATTATGCTCGTTGAAGGTGCGATCGCCGATTGGAGTGCGATTTATCTTCGCACTTCGGTTCTCACCGGGCCAGGATTGGCCGCTCTTGGATATGCGGTGTTCTCAGGCGCTATGGCTGCAGGTCGCCTGGCAGGCGACTATCTCACTGGGAAACTTGGACGCGGCCACCTCGTATGTTACGGAGCTCTTTTGGCCGCGGCAGGGCTTGTCTTCGTCTTGTTGTTCGGCAGTGCCGGTTGGGCGTTGGTGGGATTTACGTGCGCTGGAGCAGGTCTGGCCACGATTATTCCCAATACGTTTGCCGCTGCGGGGAACATTGAAGGCAGTGCACCCGGTCCCAGCCTCGCCGTAGTCACGACGGCTGGCTATGTTGGCTTCCTTGCCGGTCCGCCCCTGATCGGGTTTGTCGCGCAGCTTTCGACCATTCGCGCTGCGTTATGGATACTTGTGGTCTTGAGCGGTTTGAGCGCTTTCGCATCAACCTCAATGAAAAGAACTTCGCCTCTCACAAGAATACCCTGACATCCGTCTTCCGCAAAGATGCCGAGCCGTTGGCAGCTACGGCAGCGGCAACGATACGCTTGTCAATGTCTCCCACGTCTGTGCTGCTGCGAAAAGGGCATCGAATTCGGGTGGCACTGGCCGGAGCCGACGCAAGCTTGTTTGAGCGGTACCCGGCAGAAGGAACACCCAAGTTGACGGTATATCGCGAGGCGCAGCGGGCGTCCTATCTGGATCTGCCTGTGAAGACCCACGACCCCTGAAGCCCCGGCTATGAGGTACATCTCAGGAGAGTGTCGGAAACAATGAAGGTGTCCAGAAACGCTAGTGCTGTATCGGATGCGCCCAGAGTAAGTGGGCCGGTAGGTTTGGGAAATCGGGGGGCGCGTCCGATACAGCACTAGCGTTTCACAGGACTAATGTTGAGTTCGGTGAACATTGGTCGCTGAGCGCATTGGCCTGAAGGCAACAGTTGAGCCAAGGGTCACTTAGCCGGAAATGCCACTATTCGGCCAAGCGACGAGAAGCCCGTTCTAACTAAGCCTCCGCCGCCAGCCTTAGCTGTATCTCGCGCATGACGATCATCAAAACTTCAACTTCTTATTTCGCCTGCGCTAGCCCCGCAACAACCGCGGCAAGTTTCTCGAGTATCTGATTCCAGCCCTCTACTTGCCCGCTGTTTTTTGCGTTCTCCATGGTTTCATTTCCAATGAGGGTGAGTTTCGTCTGGCCGTTTCCAAAATCCTCAAAAATGACCACGTCGTGCGCATCGTCTATGGCCTCATGTTCTATTCCATAGTGCGCAGGCTCAACCTTGTTTCCCTTCGAGTCGGAAAAGTACATGGAGTAAACGATCTTCTCGTGCAGAACAATCTCGTGGTATTCCCCACCATTCCAGAACTCCTGCCCATCCGGCGTTCTCATGCAGCAGAGAAATTTTCCTCCTACGCGAAAATCCATCTTGCAAAAAGGCGCAGTAAAATCCTTCGGCCCCCACCACTGCATCACATATTCCGGGTTTGTCCACGCCTTCCAAACCAATGCGCGTGGGGCATCAAACACTCTAGTGACAACCATCCGCTCTGTCTCGTTAACCGTGTTTTTTGTCATCTCTGACCTCCGTTTTTTTCATTTGATTTACAACCACATCCAACTTGTCGAAACTCTCTTCCCAGAATCGGCGATAGCTAATCGCCCAGTCGCTAACTGTCTTTATCGCCTCTGGCCTAAGCGTGCACACGCTCTCTCTTCCACGCTTCCTCTTGATCACAATCCGCGCCCGCACCAGGTAGGCAATATGTTTTGAAATCATCTGCTGCGAGAGTGCAAACGGTTCCGTCAATCTATGCACAGAGGCAGGCCCATGGGAGAGTCGTTCGATCATCGCCCGGCGGGTTGGATCAGACAGAGCCGCAAATGTTGTATCTAACTTATCCACAACCATATGGTAGTGAATTATCTGCCGATGTCAAGTGTGGATTTTGGAGTTCCCGATTTCTGTTTCCTGATCTCTGAACCCTGACACCTGCGCTAATTTATGCTTCCCCATGCGCCGCGTATCGCAGCTGGGTGCATGGTTTGACAAATAGGCTTCCTGGAGCAATTACTCATTAACCTCACGATTAGAGTGCCGCCGCAACCTGCGCAGGAGCGCGAGCCGTCACGCCGGAGGCCCTGGCATCAGGGGCCGGGGAATGCGGATTGCCGTTGGAACCTGTTCTCGATGTATTGCCGCCTGTTGGGCAAGTGATCTTTGCCAATTGGCTTGCTACGACCTCCGCGATGAGTGGTAAATCGCCAATCGACTCATCGAGGAGATTAGTACCGGGAAGTCTTAGTGCAAGTCGGCTTGTAGGAAGTCATCGATTGCATCGGACTGGGTCTTAGGCTCGCGACATCGAGATGTTGCGGCGGGCGACTGTCAATTCGGATGGTTGCAGGGTGTTCGGAACCTATTGCGGCAGAATAGTTTCTGGTTGCAGAGGGTGGATTTGAACCACCGACCTTTGGGTTATGAGTCCAAAA
>Ga0193707_1000258_pt1 | contig 17119 bp, 11 predicted proteins | sample U3c2metaG_FD_143043 | JGI IMG/M metagenome (GOLD analysis project Ga0193707, IMG submission 143043) | Soil microbial communities from a riparian zone of the East river system, Colorado, United States - U3c2 | ecosystem: Environmental > Terrestrial > Soil > Riparian zone | place: USA: East River... | reverse complement strand
GTCATGTTATGGAAGCAGTACTCCGGAAAAAAGGTTACGCGACCACTTCTGTTTCCAATGCGGAACAGGCGATGGAGGTACTGCAAAGGTCGCCTGTGGACGTCATTGTTACTGACTTACATCTGCCGGGTGCGTCCGGTATCGAGCTTTTAAAAAAAGCCCGAGGAATTTACTCGGAGACTGCGGTGATCGTGATAACCGCGTTCGGAACGGTTCAGAGCGCAGTGGAGGCGATGAAGGCCGGGGCGTACGACTATCTCACCAAGCCGGTCCACCCGTACGAATTGACAGAAGTTGTAAGTCGCGCCCTGGATCACCAAAAGCTGACAGAAGAAGTGGAACTTCTGCGCGGTTGCCTGGAGCAAAAGTACGGGTTCGAGAATATCATCGGTTCTTCTGCATGCCTGATGCGCACCCTCGATATCGCCGCGCGAGTCTCGGCAGCCGATGTCACGGTGCTCCTCCACGGTGAGACAGGAACCGGAAAGGAACTGGTGGCCAAGGCCATTCATTTCCGGAGCCGCCGCCGCGACCGGCCATTCGTTACTGTCAATTGTGGATCCATACCCCGGGAGTTACTGGAGTCGGAGCTGTTCGGGCACACCAAAGGTTCCTTTACCGGCGCCATATCTCATAAGAAAGGAAAGGCCGAAGTGGCCGATGGTGGCACCATACTCCTGGACGAAATCGGCGAGATGCCGCTCGAGTTACAGGTAAGAGTCCTTCGGCTAATTCAAGAGCGCGAGATTGAAAAAATCGGCGCGACGGACCCAATCAAGCTGGACGTGCGACTCATCGCGGCTACCCACAGGGACCTTGGTGCCATGGTTAAGGCCGGCTCCTTTCGTGAGGACCTGTATTACCGGCTGATGGTAGTTCCGATAGAGTTGCCGCCGCTTCGCGAGCGCACGGAAGATATTCCGGAACTTGTGGAACACTTCTTTATCAAGTGCAAGATGAAGCATGCGCGCGAGGAATTGACACTCCCGCACAGTGTGCTCTGCCGGTTATGCAGTTATGAGTGGCCCGGAAACGTGCGGCAACTAGAGAACGCTATCGAACGCATCGTTCTCCTCGCGAGTGGCCCTGAAGTCGCCTTGAATGACCTTCCTGACTTTCTACAGCACAAGGACATGCCCAGCGACGTACTGCCAAGCGTTCTGCCGGAGGCAGGAGTGAACCTTGGCGCGATGGAAAAGGAACTTATACTGCGCACGCTGCAAAAGTTTAGCGGCAACCAATCGCGCACTGCCAGATTTCTGCAGTTAAGCCGTAGAACCCTGGCGTATCGACTGGAGAAATACGGCATCTCATCAGCGGAGTTCGCACTCGCGCCAAAGAGAATCGTTGGCTAGCAACGTTTCGCAGGTGTTCGCGCAGTGATGAGAGAGTGCACGAAAACGTGCGTACTATACGGATGTCGCCGCACCAAAACGTGCATTCGTGCGGACCGTCGCCACGGACTTTGCCTCTAAGTGACTCATCTGTGAGAGACAACGATCCGTTGTCCTGATGGGCCTTGACGTGCCTAATCTGCAGGCATGCCATCGTCGTCGCGAGAAGCAGCCAATCTGCAAGAAACAGCGGATGTTGAACAACTGTGGGGCGGCCCCCGCCTTTCCGCGGAATGCATCGACAACTATAATCCGGCGGCACCCCTCGTGGGAGGCTCCGCCCATCCGAGTGACGAGGAACTCGCATTTCTGGCGCAGGGAGGCGACATCCACGCATTCACAGAACTCGTCCAAAGGCACTTCGCGACGTGTCTAAAGAGGGCCCGTTTCATGCTCCGCAACCCCAGCGACGCCGAAGACGAGGTACAGAATGCCTTTGCGAAGGCTTTCCAGAACCTGGACAAGTTTCGGTTCAAGGGGCCGTTTGCGGCATGGCTGTGCCGGATCGTGCAGAACCAATGCTTAATGCTAATGCGCGAACGCCGCCAGGCGGCCTTCGTCTATGTCGATGTAAGGACCGACAAGAACTCCAGGCTCGAATTGATCGACCAAGTGCCGGATCAAGAAAACGAGCTTGGCGGCCGGCAGGTCAACAAAATTCTTCGCCGGGAAATCTCATGCGTTCCGCCACTCATGCGCAATGTTATGCTGCTGCGAGATATCGAGGGACTACCGATGCCCGAAGTCGCGGCGCGGCTGGGGCTATCCATTCCGGCTGCGAAATCCCGCTTGATGCGAGCCAGAAGAGAAATGCGCGTCCGTCTTACGAAACACTGCGGACAAACCGGGCCTCGCGTGCTGATAGCTAAAGCGATTTACCACAAAGCCGAGTACACCTACTGATCAGCAACATCTATATTTCCTGCCGGAGAAATAGTTGACGCCGAACAGCCCCTAAGTTGTTCTCAAGGCGAGCAATACAAGGCGGAGGGCGAATTGATTTAGGTTGGTGCGCTGCATTTCGGCAGAATCGCTGCTATTACACTCCAGCCAAGGATCCTTTAACAAAGTCCATTATTCGTGACCGGCGGGAGTGGACTGAGGTTCGGTCACGCGACGCACGACACCATCCAGCTTCTCTGCGTCGGCACTTGCATCTGTGGATAGGTAAGTCAATCGTGTAGGTGCCGCAAACCGAGTACCGGCAGCCTTGACAATTTCAGCTATGTTCAGTATGACGTGTTGGCGAATGGCAGTGAACAGCGCTGCGTCGGCCGCCTCACCATACGCCCACAACTCCAATTCGAAGGCGGCGCCGGCGAAATTCGCCACTCGGATTCTCGAAGTGCCCGTTTCGATAGCAGGATGTTGATCCAACATGCCCTGCACGCGATCGAGCACAAATCGTAACTGTTCAACTTCCGTTTCAATTCGCAATAGAAAATGCTGGTTTATCAGCCACTTTCGGCGGGACGCAAAATTCTCGAACCGCATTTGGGCCAGTGCCCCATTCGGGACCACTAGCAGCGTCTGGTCAAGGGTTCGCACCTTGACAGAGCGCAGCCCGATATCTTCGACCGAACCGAGTTGATCACCGATTTTGCAAAAGTTACCCACATACAAAGATTTGTCCATAAGTAAGGCGATGCCACCCAGGACGTTCTCCAGGGTTTTTTGTGCCCCCAATGCTATAGCCAGGCCACCGATTCCCAGACCAGCAAGTGCGGTTTTCACGTCAAATCCAAACAGCGCCAACGCGCCGACCAAGGCGACTATAAGCAGCACGACGCGAGTGAGGCGCTGCATCAGGATCAGAATCGATTCGCCGCCAGAACTTTGCCTTCGCGCCCGGTTCACCACGTGATCAAAGCCCTGGTCAGCCAGCCTGCTCACGAGCCAAACGAGACACCCCGCCAGGAGGGCTGCCATGAAGCGAAAATAATAGACGCGATATAAGAGCGGCGGCTTGAGCAGGTAGACCAAAAGGCTGTGCAACACGATCGCAATGATGCACCGGAGCGGCATGCCAATCGGGGTCCGCCAGACGCTTTTGAAGGGAAGTTTTTGGAGTTTGCACCAGATTCGGCGAGGCGCGCCAAGCAGCAACTCTAGCAATCGAGCCAGCGACCAAGAGATCGGGATCGACAGCACCCACTCGAGCCATTGCGCGAGTGACATTCCCAACAGCTGATGAGTGATCAGAGCGGCAGGCAGAATTCGTTCACCTACCGTCTGGCCCTCGCTTTTCATTTGGGCATAGAGCGCCGGGATCTTCGCCACCGTCTCTCTTGAAAGCAGCCAAATTTTCCCTGAAGCCGGATCATCCACCCGCACCAGGATGATGTCAGTAGTCGTGCCACCTACTGTCAAACCGCCGGCACGTACCTGACCGGGTGGAAGTCCCGCTTGAACCGTGCCGTTGGGATCATCGCTCAACAAGGCGATGTTTCCTTTGAACCTGGAGTGCAACGCCTGAAGTTCCTTGCCCCGCTCAACTAAGTTCGTGTCTTGGCCAGGAGTTGGCTGGAGGTAACGAGCCGCGGTCTCGAAATCGTGGCTCTCTGCGCACTTCAGAAGGCCCATCACTGCACCGCGGGGACTTTCACGGCCCAGCGGATCGATCGTTACGGTCGGTTGGATTTTGGCCGGGGGAGGTGGTGCGGATCCCGGAAGCTGGCCTGGCGAATGCGCCGCTGATGAGCATACGAACCAGATCGTCAGGGCTACGCCGCGAGGATGGATTCCGTTAAGCGACTTCCTTGTCCTTTGTTGAATCTCTTCGAGCAAACGCATCGCGCTTGTAACCGTCGTTTCAGCAACTCGAATTCTCACGACTTCCAGGTCTCGTTACGTCGGGTCGCACCGGAATAAGGCCGATCTCGCAACTCTAACGCTGATCCGCTCGAGGGATTTTTTCAATGGCATCGTGCCTCATTTTGCCGAAGCCGCAAACTCGTAATCGACGCGGTCCCTACTTGTCGATTCGCCCTGCGCAAAGGCACCCAACTTACCGGCCTCGAGAAACTGCAGTGCGTTGAGACGACCGAAAAGCTCGATCAGTCTTGCGACCACGCCGGTCCAGCCTGTCTGGTGGCTGGCGCCAAGACCCGCGCCATTATCGCCATGGAAGTACTCGAAGAACAGGATTTCACCGCTGAAGACTCCCGTATCCAGTAGTTCATACTCCATGTCGGCACGATTGCGCTGCCTGTTCGTCTCGATCAAATCGTTGTAGGGGAACGCTGCCTGCGGATACTTGTAGAGGTACTTCATGTAAGAATGCGTGGGCGTGCTGTCGAGGTAAAAGTAGTATTCCTTAACATCTTCACCGTGGTTGGCCTGACTGTTTGTCAGACCGAACAAACGCTCTTTGAGGATAGGGTCGTTGCCATTCCACAGTGCCACGCTAGAGCACGGCAGTTGCTTGTCATCGCTGATGCCGGCCAGGCCATCTTCCCCCCAGTGATATGCACGGGATCGGGCCTGATCATGAGTGAAGTAGTCCCAGGCATTCCCATCCTGGCTGTAGTCCTCGCGAACTGTACCCCATTGCCGTTCGCTAAGGTAAGGTTCCCATTTTCTCCATGGCTTCTTGGCAGTACGCGCCTCTTCTAGTCTGGTTGCTTCCGGATCTTGATACACTCGGCGCCTCTTCATGCGATAGTGGTCGCGCTCTTACACCTTCCGAGGGCCAGATTCTGATTGGGCCGTTCTGACTCAGAAGATTTCACCACGGAGCCGGCATAGGGACGGAGCAGCCGATTTTCACTCTAAGTGATTCCTGCCGCCGCTCATCCTCCTGCAGTGCGACGCACCGTGCGTAGAACGCCGTTCTCGGCCGTTCGAAGAGCCCGGAGGATCGAGGAGTACGCATATTGATGGCAGTATGGGACGAGAGCACGGCCTAACGCCGCATCTCGCTCCGCGATGCGGTTAACCGCGCGGTTCACCCGATCAATATCCAGTGAAATCAAAGCGTCGGCCAATTCCGTTCGAAACTCCTCTGGTAAGACAGCCAGGGCTTCTTCGCGAAAAGCCATGCTTGGCTGGTCTGTCATCGTTTTGTCGTACACATAGCGGACACCGAGATGTCGTGCTAGGCAATCGAAGATCTCAGCCGCCTGGAATGGCTTGCATACGAAATCATCGACGCCTGCCGCCTCCGCCTCCGCCCGTTGTTCCGTGAGGGCGAAAGCGGTAAGGGCAACAATCTTTACGTCTCGCCCCCCATCAAGCGCCCGAATACGCCGCGTCGCCTCCAAGCCGTTCATGCCGGGAAGCCGCCAATCCATCCAAATGAACTGCGGTCGCCATATCAGAAACGTCTCTATAGCCGAAAGACCATCCTCGCTTACTTGCACCAGGAAACCGGCGCTTTCGAGGAGTCTCCGGAGCAACAGCCAGTTTTCCAACTGATCCTCAACAATCAGCACCCGATATTCCGGCCGGCCTGGTTCCAAACCGATAATCCGCCTGCTCTTGTTCCTTGCCTGTGCACGCTCCGGCTCGTCGGCCTTTTGCACAGGTATCTCTATCCGAAATAAGGAGCCTTTGCCCGGTGCGCTCTCCGCCTGAATATTCCCACCCATCAAATCAACGAATTTTCTTGTGATCGCAAGGCCCAGTCCCGTGCCCTTCTGACTGGAAAGCTTGCCCACTTGCACAAACGGGTCGAAAATGTGCTCTTGATCTTCCTGTGAAATGCCGACCCCTGTATCTTGCACTTGGACTTTTACTTGTAGGTGAGAGCGGTCGATCGGCGCCGTTTCGAGCCGTACGGTTACACTACCTTGTTCCGTATACTTCACGGCATTACTGACCAGATTGAGAAGCACTTGCCGCAATTTCTCTGCGTCACCCCAGACGTAGCAAGAAATTCCTGAGGATTGCTCGAGAAATAGCGCAAGCCCCTTTTCTTCGGCGCGGACGCGCATCAGATCCATCACGTTTCGTACGAGTTCGCTTAAATCGAGTGGCGCACTTTGCAACTCCGTATGGCCGGCGTCGATCTTGGCCATGTCGAGAACATTATTGATCAGGCTCAACAGGTGTTCGCCGCTTCGGTTGATGATGTCTATACTCTGCCGTTCCTTCACCGGAATTCCCGGGGAATCTCGCATTAGATTAGAGAAACCGAGAATGGCATTCATGGGTGTTCGCAACTCGTGGCTCATGTTCGCGAGAAAAGTCGTTTTTGCCCGGTTCGCTTCCTCCGCAGTTTCCTTCGCGCTCTGAAGTTCGCGGGTTCGTTCCGCTATTTGAAGCTCGAGTTTGGCGGTGCCTGCCTGCAACCTCTTTACGCGGGCGTAGTGGGCACTGAAAATCAGACCGCATAGCATCAGAGTAGCCATGCTCATAAACCACCAGGTCTCCCACCAAGGAGGCAGCATTCTGATGCGCAGGGCAACACCGCTATCGTGCCAGACCCCGTCTTTATTCGATGCCAGGACTCGGAACACGTATTTTCCAGGCGAAAGGCTTGTGTATGTCGCCCTGCGCCGTCCGCTATCCACCTCGTTCCATTTTTCTTCCAGTCCTTCCAGCCGGTAGCGATAGCGGTTTCTCTCGGGCGCGGCATAACTCAGAGCGGCGAATTCAAGAGTGAAGATGCTCTGGTTGTGAGCGAGCATCAGCGAGTCCGTCGCCCATATAGGTCTATGGAGGGGCGATTTCCTTCCCTCGCGCACGGGTTCGTTGAATAGGTCGAACTCTGTCAAGACGACTGGTGGAACGTAGGGGTTATCGGACAGCCGATCCGGGTAAAAGGAAGTCAGACCCTTAAATGATCCAAACCACATCTCACCATCCGGACCGCGGCAACTGCCCTCGGTGCCAGTCGGGTTCAATCGGTTGCTCGGCAGACCATCCGATTCGAAATAGTTGTGAAAAGTTCGTCTTGTCGGATCGAACCGGCTAAGACCATTCTGGGTCGCTAGCCAGAGATTCCCCCGATCATCTTCCAGAATTGCCCTGATCGCGTTATCCGGAAGCCCGTCTCTGGTGGTGAGAACCGTGAACGTTCCGCGGTTCCGGTCCATTTGGTTGAGGCCGTCCTGGGTGGCGATCCACAGGGTCCCCCGCCGGTCCTCCCAGATGGCATTTACTTTGTCGTAACTTAGGCTCGCTGGGTCCTGAACGTTGTGGTGATAAGCCGTGAACTGCTGCGATGCGTGGTCAAAACGGTTCAGTCCGTTATCGGATCCGACCCACAGAATGCCGGCCCGGTCCTCGAAAACAGTTCTGATGCGGTCATCGGACAAGCTATGTGGGTCCCCGGAATCGTGGCCGTACCTAGTGAAACGCCCGGTTCGGGAGTCCAAGCGACTCAGGCCCGCACCGGTGGCCACCCAGAGCATCCCGTCGCGGTCTTCCAACAGAGAAAGGACGCCGTCACTACTCAAGCCAGCAGGGTTGTTCGGTTCGTAGCGGTAGGCGAAGAAACGTCTCGTCGCGGGATCGAAGCGGTTAAGCCCTCCGCCGCCCGTGCCAACCCAGAGCGTGCCCGAGCGATCTTCCCGAATGACCGAAACGTAGTTATTCGAGAGACTATGGGGGTCTTGGGGATGGTGCTGGTAGAGGGTGGATCGGCCAGTTTTCAGATCCAGGCGCTGTAGGCCCCGGTCGGTGCCGATCCAAAGGGCCCTCCGGCTGTCCAAGTGCACAGCCCGGATAGTGTTGGCGACCAGTCCTTGTGTATTACCGACCTCATGCTGACGATTGATAAAGCGCGGTTTGGGGTTGAACCGGCTCGCACCGCTTTGGGTGCCAACCCAGATGTTCCCCTCGGCGTCCTGGAATAAGGACAGGATGTCGTCGTGGTGCAGGCTGTGCGGATTAACCGGATTCTTGGTGTAACGCACGAACTGGTTGCGTTCGGTATCGAGTGCGAGCAATCCGTTCACCGTACCCAGCCACAGCACGCCATCCTCGTCTTCCAGAATGGCTCTCACGTTGGTGACGATTTCGCCTCCAGGTTCTCTCGAACGAAAAGCGTAGGGAGTGACTGATCCGGTCTTCGGATCCAGAGTACTCAAGGCAACTCCCACCCACAACACGCCGGAGTGGTCCTCGCGGACGAGACGTAGCGACTCATCACGGTCGTCACCTGGGCTGCGGGGGTTGTTTGGATCGTGGAAGTGCGAAAAACGTCCGGTGCGTCGGTCCAGCCTGTTGACGCCGCCCCCGATCGTGCCGACCCACAAATCGCCCGAATGATCTTCGAATATGTGAGCAACGAGGTTGCTACTCAGACTGCCGGCATCCTGGGGATTGTGCACGTAGTGGACGAAAATTCCATTCGCCGGGTCTAGGCGGTCAAGACCGCCATTGGTTCCCACCCATAGAGCGCCGCCCGAATCCTGGTAGATGCAGTTGACTGCATTGTTGCTCAAACTCCCCCGATAGGCGAGGTCATGGCGGTAGTGCTTGAAGGTGTCCGACGCTGGGTCGAGCCTGTCCAGTCCTCCTAAGCCAGTGCCGACCCAGAGAATGCCGGCGCGGTCGCGATAAACTACCTTAACGGTGTTATCGCTGAGGCTGTTCGCGTTGGCGCGCTCGTGCCGGTAGGCCTTGAGATTGTACCCATCGTAGCGATACAAACCGTCGTCGGTGCCGAACCACAGGAACCCAACGCGATCCTGCGCGATGCTCACGACCGCGCTCTGAAGCGCTTGCCCGTTCGTGATTAGCTGAGTGAACCGGACGTCCTGCTTATCAATTACTGGAAGCGTTATCGCACCGGCGGAAAGCGACACTGGATGAATGGCCTCTGTTCGTGCTAAGGAGCAGAGTGCGGTAAGGAAGGAGAGGACTAGTAATTCCAATGCCGAGACAAACAATGCTCGTGAGTGTTTTAAAAACGCACTCTGCTGGAATGCGTTCTCACGGTAGTTGAATCTCATTTCCGATGCTCGATCAGGATATACGAACTAGCTCCGTCTTTGTTATCCACCCTTTGGGCTCGTCTTTTCCTCCATGCTTGAGGAGTCGAGTGCCTCATGCAGCACGTGTACAAGTTCGTCGATCCGGTAAGGCTTTCGAATAAAATTGGACAGGACCTCTTCGGAGAATGCGGAGCCAGGCGTGATCCCTTGAGGATCGTAGCCGCTGGTGAACGTGATTTTCACGTCTGGCTTTAAGCCTCGGAGCTCTTGGAAGACTTCCAGACCCGACATCCCGGGCAGAGTCAGATCCAGCAGCACGATGTCGATATCCTCCGCATGATCACGGAAAAGATCCACGGCGGCGTGTCCATTCTCGGCAATGATCACACCGAAGCCGCGTTTCTGAAGCAACTTGGAGACCGATAGTCGGAGCGTCTCTTCGTCCTCAACGAACAAGACGATATGGTTCTTCGGCGTGGAGTGCCCTCCAGCTTTGATTGTTCGCCCTCGCTCTTCAGGAGTGCCGAGGTCACATGGCAGGAAAACTCGAAAGGTGGAGCCCTGTCGGGGGACGCTTATTAGATCTATTCCACCGCCGTGTGCGCTGAGAATCCCTGGAACGGCCGACAATCCGAGACCCCGCCCCACCGCCTTGGTGGTATAGAACGGATCGAATGCACGAGCTTGAGCCTGCTCAGTCATTCCACAGCCGGTGTCGGAGACAGTCAGGACTACATACTCTCCCGGGGACAGGCTCACTCCGCCACTGAATCCCACTCCGTGATCAAGCCGAGCGGATGCGGTGCTGATACGGATTAATCCCTCTTGACCTTCAAGCGCTTCTGAAGCATTCGTCACGAGATTCATTACAACGCGCCGGATCTGCGCGGGATTGACAGGAATAGCTTCAAGACTATGATCGAGATTGATTTCGAGTTCGGCTTTCTTCGAAATGAAGATTTGGAGAAATCCAATCATTTCTTCGATCAGCGAAGAAAGCTTCACGAGCTCAAATCCGGCATTATCGCCCTTGCTACCCGCGTAATCCATTATTAGGTTCAATATTTCCGAACCCCGGACCGCGACGCCACCGATACCATCAAGAATTTCACGAACAGGTGAGTCGCTTGGACTTTCAGAAAGCGCGAGGTCCGCTTGAGCGCAGATACTACCGAGGAGGTTATTGAAATCGTGGGCGATGCCGGCGGCGAGAGTTCCCAGACTTTCTAGTTTCTGTGTGGCGAGGATCTGCTCGTGGTTTCTCTTTAAATCCGTGATGTCAACCATCGTCCCGATATGCCCGACGTAAACGCGTTCTACGAACCGTGGGATACCCGTGTGCAGCATCCAGCGATATTCCCCGTCCGCGCGCCGCAATCTTGCTTCTAGCTGAAATGGGCGGCGAGCCTCCATAATGGCGCAAAATTCTGGATACAAGCGGTGGAGGTCGTCGGGATGCGCATAGTTCTTCCATTCCGAAAGTTCTGCCATTGTGCGGCCCGCGAGATCCAATCCGGGTCGGTTGCAGAACGTCATTTCCCTCTCTGGGCCGGTTACCCAAATAATCACCGGGGCGGTATCGGCCAGATCCCGAAAGCGCCCTTCGCTTTCGCGCAACGCTTGCTCGATCATGTTGCGCTCGACCAGATCACGTCGTAGCTGCTCATTAGCAAGTTGCAGTTCGGCCGTGCGGATGGCCACTTGCGCTTCCAGTCCGGCACGAAGGCGTCCGAGTTCCAGATGTGTTCGGACACGGGCAAGCAGTTCCTCGCTCCGGAATGGCTTTGAAATAAAATCGACCGCGCCGAGCCGCAAGCCTTCGACCCGCTCCTCCAGTTCGTCAGCGGCGCTGATGAATATGAGAGGAATACCGCGGCTTTCCTGGCGGGCTTTCAACTGCCGACAAACCTGAAATCCGTCCATGCCCGGCATGCGGATGTCCAGCAAGATCAAATCGGGCACTTTCGTTAGAACGGATTCAAGGGCTAATTGCCCGTCATCCGCCGGTCTTATCTGATACCCGGCGCCTAGTAAAATGTCAGTCAATAAGGCCAACGATTCCGGCTCGTCATCTACGACCAGGATCGTACCTGCGTCGATCATGAGTTCCTTCCGCGAGGGCGTCTAACCGGGCGAGCCATCGCTGGAAAGGGTACCCATCGAGGAGACCGGTGGGTCTGAGCTTATCACTCCCGCTCCACGTAAACGCAAATCCGACACTCTCGGCAGACGCGATCACATTACTATGTCACAGTGTCACGGTCAAGACAAAGGGGTTCAAATATATTTCGCCTCCGGCGAATAGCAATAATGCGCCCCAAGGGACGTGCTATCGAGTGTGGAGTCCCCTGTCACATCTATAGAGGTTGGCCTCGACGGCATCCGGCTGAAGCTGCGATTTCGGCGGCAGCGTAAGCCGTGCCGCCTGGTGGGTTCTCCTCATTCACAGTGCGAGATGGTGAACTGACTCCGCCGGGCTGATGCCTTAGTTGAGCAGTACGGCTCAGTTGTTTGGTGGCCACGGATATTTTTTGAACATCTTATTGACCGCCTTTTCGACCATCTGGGTGTTCTTGTTGCCGTTGTCGCTCAGGGTATTTTGAGCAATTCCTCGCCACACCAGAGACTGGCCCTTCGCGTCGTACAGATCGACAATCAAGGTTCCTTCCACGTTTTGCTGGGGAGTGATGGTGCCCATGCCTCCGCCGAATCCTATTCCGCGCATACCCCACGCTTGATAAGAGGTCGTCTGCCTCAGGCCACCGCTGGCGATGACGAGCAGGTCAGGCTTTTTAGATTCCTGCACCATCCGCAGACCCTTACTCTGCAATGCCGAGTTAATGTTCTGTTGCGCTCCTTGGGCCAGGATCGAGTTGCGAATTTGGTTGGCGTTGTTGGAACCCCAGGCATAGGTATGAAACTGTGAAAAGTCCTGGCTCCTGTTGTAGTTGACTGAAATTTGTTGCCCGAAGGCAACGGTCGTTGCCATACACAGCAGCATCACGGACAGCGCAAATTTTATCTTCATGATCGCTACTCCTTTAAGTAATTGATGAGTGAACACTTACGCTTTAACTTCAAATCTTTGTGTGGCTTTTAGAATCGGCGCCGCTCAAAATCTATGAATCTTCGCATAAGTGTTCTGGTTGGCCTCGTTGACAGAGGGTACGATGTGCGTTTCACAAAATCGACTCAAGAAAGATTTCGGGAACGCGCTAAATCAAACGGCGATTTTGGGATGGTGTATTATTTTTGAAATTCGTGCTTCGGCGAACACGGGGGAGCGCATTGCTGTGCGTGTAGGGATCGAGAGAGGCTTATTAAATTTTGCGGAACCACACGAATGATGCCGCGACGCGGGCTGTCAATATCGGCTATGAGAAAAAATGAGATGGAAACGACCAGCGGTACGACAAGAAACAGGAGGGTTGCCGTTTTCGCGCTATGCGCACCATAGCCGATCAACAGATTGCAGCAGATAGCAATCGTTGTCATCAGACCCCATGCCGCGGTTGGTATGCGGTTCCACCAGGCCGCCTGCGTGTATCCCTCAGAGTTCAACACATCATTCATGCCAGAAACGGCCAAGGCGGCCAGCGGTGTCGGCTGCATCGCAGCCGGGGCCAGAGCGGCGGACCACAAGCCGGTCTGCAGTTGAGCAGTATAGGCGTGGAGGCGGTGAAGTTGCCGCTCATCGCGGGTGCTATAGAACAAAACACGCTGATCGAGATATTTTCGTAGTAACGCCCTCACTGTCGCCGCTTCGGCGGTAGGCAGCAGGTCGGCCCGGAGATATTCTGTTCCGATCGCGTTGGCCTCTGCCTGCTCGTAGTTCTTGCGCTGGTCGTATCGGCTGATTGCCATCGAGAAACTGAACCCGATGATGAGGCCGAGCAGTGTCAGGGTAGCGCCCAGAATAATTCCGAAGTCTTCACGCTCGTCTTCTTTTACGCCCCGCCTCTTTCTAAGGGCGGCCCCGATCTGCGCCGAGAGCCACAGCCCGACGAAAGACAGAGCGAAGACAATGAACGGGAATTTCATCGCGATTTCTGAATACTATAGTTCTGGTTCCGTGTTCTGGCCCGGTCACAACTTCGGCCTGCTGGCCGATTGTTTCTGAGAGACTGATGATCCGCGCCCGCGCCAGATAGAAAAAAAGCCGAGCAAGCAATTTTGTCGTTTTGCTAAAGATAAGCGGTAGCGTATTTCTTGGAATGGGTTCTCACTGGTATAGCGATCGGCCTGATCAACCGGGCCCGAACTTCGCATCGGAGGTATCACATACCATAGTCAGGTATGTGTCTTCACTGCCATGGTAAGCAGATTTGGAATGGGCAGATATGAACGCGGCAAACGACAATTCAGGGTCAACCCTGCCCAATCGTCCAGGGATTGAGAACGACGAACGCTGGAGCGCCGCATTCAAGAACTCAGCAATCGGTATCGCGCTGCTAGACTCCAATGCCCGCTTTGTCACCGTGAACGCTGCCTATCAAAAGATGCTAGGTTATACCGAGAAAGAATTCCAGACGATGTCATGTTTGGATATTACGTGGGAGGAAGACCAGAAGACGAGCCGGAAACGGTTTTTGGAGCTGCTAGATGGAACACGCCCGCACATTCAGGTCGAAAAACGCCTTCGACGGAGCAATGGCACCCCCATTTGGGTCCGTCTGAACGAGTCTCTTGTTCCAGGAACAGAAAAAACGCCACCGTTTTTACTGGCCGTCGTAGAAGATATAACCGAGCGTAAACGGGCAGAGGAAACACTGCGGCAGAGCGAACTGCTCTATAAGGAGGTGCTCAACAACATCCCGGAGTGCGTTTTTGCTCTTGACGTCACCCCGGACTTCCGCTTTAAGTTCGCCGGGTTCAATCGGGCCGAGGAGAAGGCGATAGGCTTTTCAAGCTCCGAGGTTACCGGCAAATTCGTCGAAGATGTGTTCTCCGCAGAACTGGCCAATAAGGTCATCGCGCATTATCGCCGTTGCCTGGAGAGCGGGACACTCACTGAATATAAGGACGAACTTGATCTTCCAACAGGACGACGATATTTTCAAACGAGCCTCATCCCGGTACGAAACACCGAAGGCCGTATTCATCGGATCGTCGGATGCTGCAATGATCTGACCGAAATAAGACGCGCTGAGGAGGAGATGCTCGTCCGGCAAAAGCTCGAAAGTCTCGGTGTTCTAGCGGGCGGTATCGCCCACGATTTTAATAACCTGTTGGGGAGCATACTTACGAATGCGGAACTCGCCGAAACTCAATTAGCAGCTGGCTGCTCTCCTGCTGAAGAAATCCGAACAATCAAGACTGTCGCGATCCGGACGGCCGAGATTGTTCGAGAGTTGATTGTTTACTCGGGACAGGATCAAACAGATTTCGAGCCAACGGACGTGTCGCTGCTCGTGGAAGAAATGCTCGAGCTATTCAAGATTTCTATCTCGAAACGTGCGATGTTGAAGACCAATCTCTGTAAAGAGCTTCCCACAGTGCGCGCCAATCCCGCGCAGATCCGACAAGTCCTGATGAACCTGATTGCCAATGCCTCAGAATCATTCGGGGAGAAAGATGGAGTAATCACCGTCACGACCGCTCTCACATCCGGATACGAAGTGCCGGGGCACTATGCAGAAACGCAATTGCAACAGAGTGAATACGTTCGGCTACAGGTATCGGACACGGGCTGCGGCATAGCGGAAGAAGCACGGGCTAGAATTTTCGATCCATTTTTCACGACGAAATTCGCCGGCCGCGGTCTGGGGCTTGCTGTTGTGCAAGGTATTATCCGCGCCCATGGAGGTGTGATCGATATCAGGAGCACACACGGCCAAGGGACGGCGTTTAACATTCTTTTGCCCCTCGGCCGCCATCGGCTGAAACGAGATTCCAGCGCAGTCAACCGAGCTTCTGTCGAGCAAGGCGCCTCGATTACCGCCACGCTGCTTTTTGTCGAAGATGAAGAAACACTACGCGACGCCGTCTCTAAAATGCTCAGGAGACGAGGCTTTTCAGTTATCGAAGCCGGCGACGGACGGACCGCATTCGACCTTTTGCGCATTCATGCAGACAAGATTGACGTGCTTCTGCTCGATATGACCATACCTGGAACTCCTTCCGATGAATTGGCAGAGGAAGCCACGCGGATTCGGCCAGACATAAAGATCATTCTCACAAGCGCCTATCCCCAAAAAATGTTTATGAACCGCATCGAATCGCCGCCGATACGGGCCTTCATTCGCAAGCCGTTTCGATTGGACGAAATCGTGCAGTTGCTTAAAGACGTTTTGGCTTGACAACGGCTGCGTAGTTCGACGGAGCCCTGATTTCAGACACAAGCTGGGCCTGCCCCCTGGCGTGAGACAAACAGTTAAGACACTGTTGGCCGTTCTGACCCAACCCCGAAAATGAGACAGCCTATAAGTTGAATCTGGGCGTCTCGAAGTTGGTCCTAAGCCCGCAGATCGGGCTTGCTGTCGACTAAAGTACCTCAATTGAGCCTCTCAAGCAATGGCTGGTCTTCGGAAAGGCCCTTCGAACTCATCTCAGTTCTGGAAGGCGGCGCTGTCGGCGGGTCAAGGGCGGGCGTTTTTTGCCCGGCGCCAGCGAACCCTTGACGCGGCGTCGGCGCTGCCTTATCGACGGTCAGAAGGTCGAAGGGCCGCCGGCCTACTGTACGTGCAAATTCTTCTGGTGTTCGATCGGCCAGCCCGCTATGAGGCCGTTTGTGATTGTAATCGTGACGCCAGCACTCCAGTTTTTTGCGTGCGTCTGTCAGATCGAAAAAGACCTCTCCGTTGAGACATTCGTCGCGGAGACGGCCATTGAAGCTCTCGATGTAGCCATTCTGGACGGGCCGGCCTGGTCGAATGAAATCCAGTTTCACCTCTGCCTGATGCGCCCAGACGTCCATTGCCTGCCCGGCGAACTCGCCGCCGTTGTCACAAGTAATCGACTCTGGCGCACCTCGCAGCGCCACTAACCGCTTCATATGCACGACTACCTTCTCGCCCGTTTGCGAACGATCGGCGTAAGTACACAGGCACTCGCGTGTGTGTTGATCGACGACTGTCAGAATGCGAAACCAGCGGCCATCTGCCAATCGGTCGCTCACAAAATCCATACTCCATCGCTGATTCGGCCGCACCGCTTGCGGGAGAGGAACCCTCGTGTGCGCGGCTCGTTTTCTCCGCTTGGCCGTTTGCACCTGCAGCGCTTCCTCCCGATACAGTCGGTAGACCCTCTTGGCATTGACGTGCCAACCTTCTCGTCGCAGCAGCACTGTCAACCGTCGGTATCCGTACCGCACTCGGCTACCGGCTAGCTCTCGTATCCGCATCCGTAACTCGATCTGTGGATCGCGCCGGCTTTGGTATCGATTGATCCAACGCGTGATGCCGATCAGCCCGCAAGCTCGCTTCTCGCTCAACTCATAACCCTGCCGTATCTGGGTAACCAGTTGGCGGCGAGCTGCGGGCTTCAGACCTTTTTTGAGAGCACCTCCTGCAGTATGTGCTTGTCCAGAGTTAGATCGGCTACCAACGTCTTCAGTTTGCGATTTTCTTCGCGCAACTGCCGGAGCTCCCGCAAGTCGCTGAGGCCCAATCCCGCATAACGTCGCCGCCAACTATAGAATGCCTGCTGCGACACTCCCATCTCGCGGCAAATGTCGCTAACCTTCTTGCCGGCTTCCGCCTCCCGCAAGGCATACACGATCTTCTCTTCCGGATGACTTTTCCTTGGCATTCTTGCCTCCTTTGGCTTTCGTCCAAAGGACCATATCCGGGCGCCAAACTCAAGCTGCTGGCTGTCTCATTTTCGGGTTTTGGGTCACTTTCG
>Ga0193707_1000256_pt1 | contig 17153 bp, 13 predicted proteins | sample U3c2metaG_FD_143043 | JGI IMG/M metagenome (GOLD analysis project Ga0193707, IMG submission 143043) | Soil microbial communities from a riparian zone of the East river system, Colorado, United States - U3c2 | ecosystem: Environmental > Terrestrial > Soil > Riparian zone | place: USA: East River... | reverse complement strand
GTCCTGCTCGTCGTCTGGGTCGCGGCGTACTTCGTCCTGCGCGGTATCGACACGCTCGTGCTCGGCGGCCAGGAGACGACCGCATTCCACCGCTGGCTGACCGACCACCGCGACGACGTCGGCCAGGGCAACCCCGTCTTCAGCGCGATCCGGGTGGCCGTCGACCACTTCGTCGTCCTGCTGCAGAACCTGATCTCCCAGCCGTCCTACGACCGGCCGGTCCCGGCGATCGGCTGGCTCGGTGTCGTCGCGGTGGCGACGTACCTGGCCTGGGCGTTCGGCCACTGGAAGGTCGCGCTGCTGACCGCGGCCGGGCTCGGGTTCGTCGGGTTGCAGGGGTTGTGGCAGGAGAGCATGGACACGCTCGCGCTGACGCTCGCGGCCGTGCTGCTGTCGTTGCTGGTGGCGATCCCGCTCGGGATCTGGGCCGGACTGTCGAATCGCGCGTTCCGCGTCGCCACGCTCGTCCTCGACCTGATGCAGACGCTGCCGACGTTCGTGTACCTCGCGCCGCTGACGCTGTTCTTCGCGATCGGCCCGGCCGCGGCCACGATCGCGACGCTGATCTACTCCGCGCCGCCGGCTGTCCGGTTGACCGCGCATGCGATCCGCTCGGTCCCGCCGGAGAGCGTCGAGGCGGCCCGCTCGCTCGGCTCCACCCGAGGCCAGACGCTGACCAAGGTGCTGCTGCCGATGTCGCGGTCGACCGTTGTCGTGGGCATCAACCAGACGATCATGGCCGCGCTCTCGATGGTGACCGTGGCCGCGCTGATCGACGCACCCGGTCTCGGCCAGACCGTGCTGAAGGCCCTGCAGACGCTGGACGTCGGCGTCGCGTTCAACGCCGGCCTCGCGATCGTGGTGATCGCGATCGTGCTCGACCGCGTGACCACCGCGGCCGGTGACCGGCCCTGGCGGACGGCGAGCGTCCGCCGGGAGGTCCTGCTCGGCGTGGGAGCGGTCGGGGTTCTGATCGCGATCTTGGTCTCGCGCACCTACGTCTGGGCCGCCGAGTTCCCCTCCGAGGTGACCATCGGCTCGCGGATCGCCGTGATCGCGACCGACGTGACGAACTGGGTGCAGGACGTCTTCGGCGGGTTCACGTACGGCGTCCGGGACGCGGTGACCAACGGCCTGCTGAACCCGCTCGAAGCCCTGCTGACCGGATCGCCCTGGTGGCTCGTGGCCACGGCCGTCGTCGCGCTGGCCGCCGTACTGGGGGGCTGGCGTGGAGCGGTCCCGGCCGCGGTCTGCTCGGGGCTGCTGGTCGCCACCGGGGTCTGGCACGACAGCATGGTCACGCTGGCCTCGACCCTGCTCGCGACCGTCGTGGTCGTCGCCGTCGGTCTCGCGCTCGGAGTATGGGCCGGGCGCAACCGGCGGGTGGACATCTGGATCCGGCCGGTGCTGGACGCCGGCCAGACGATGCCGCCGTTCGTGTACCTGGTGCCGTTCCTGGCGTTGTTCGGCACCAGCCGGTTCACCGCGATCGCGGCCGCGGTGGTGTTCGCCGTCCCGGTCACCACCAAGATCGTTGCCGATGGCATCAAGGCGGTGCCGGTCGCGACGGTCGAGGCGGCCAACTCGGTCGGCTCGAGCAGCTGGCAGGTGATCAGCAAGGTGCAGCTGCCGGTGGCCCGCCGGGCGATCACCCTGGCGATCAACCAGGGCCTGATCTACGTACTCTCGATGGTCTCGGGTACGACGGGGCGGCGGGCTTCGCGCAGAGTGAGCTGTACGGCAAGGGCCTGGCCGCCGGACTGGCTATCGTCCTGCTGGGCGTCATGCTCGACCGCATCACGCAGGCGGCGGCCCGCCGTACCCAGAATTTCCAAGGCTCTACTCAATTCAAAAGCATGGGAGACAAGCGGTGAAGAAGCTCCGGTACGCCGGTGTGCTGACGGCGGTGGCGCTGGCTCTGGCCGGGTGTGGTGCCGAGAAGGTCGGTGCGGACAAGCCGGCCGTCGGCGGCAAGGAGTGCGGCTCCTTCAACCTGACCATCAGCCCGTGGGTCGGGTACGAGGCGAACGCCGCCGTGTTCGCGTACGTGGCGACCAAGGATCTCGGCTGCAAGGTCGTGCGGAAGAACCTGAAGGAGGAGATCGCCTGGCAGGGCTTCGGCACCGGTGAGGTCGACGTGGACCTGGAGAACTGGGGTCACACGGACCTGAAGCAGAAGTACATCACCGACCAGAAGGTCGCGGTCGAAGCCGGGTCCACCGGGGTCAAAGGCGTGATCGGGTGGTACGTGCCGCCGTGGATGGCGCAGCAGTACCCGGACATCACCGACTCGAAGAACCTGAACAAGTACGCCGGGTTGTTCAAGACCTCGGAGTCCGGGGGGAAGGGACAGTTGCTCGACGGCGACCCGTCGTACGTCACCAACGACGAGGCGCTGGTGAAGAACCTGGGGCTGAACTACAAGGTCGTGCAGAGCGGGAGCGAGACCGCGCTGATCCAGGCGTTCCGGGATGCGGAGAAGAACAAGAAGCCGCTGCTCGCGTACTTCTACGAGCCGCAGTGGTTCTTCAACGAGGTCAAGCTGGTCAAGGTCGACCTGCCGGCGTACAAGGCCGGCTGCGACACGGATCCGGCCAAGGTCGCCTGCGACTACCCGCCGTACGACCTGGACAAGATCGTCTCGAAGAAGTTCGCCGACTCCGGCAGCCCGGCGTACGACCTGGCCAAGCGCTTCCAGTGGACCAACGAGGACCAGAACGCGGTGGCCCGGATGATCGCGGTCGACAAGCTGACGCCGGACGCGGCGGCCGAGAAGTGGATCAAGGACAACCAGTCCAAGGTCGACACCTGGCTCGGTAAGTAAACTGGTGTCTGGTTTGGGGAGTTGTACTGATCGTTTCCGGTGTGTAGCACTCCCCAAACCAGCGCGCTGGGGGCGGGGCGGGCTCTGAAGCGGGCTTGAGCTTGTTCACACGGGCTTGGGGCAACTATCACGATGTAGGCGAGCAACGCCGACGACACGCCGAAAATCGGACCAGACCGGGTAAGTTCACTCTCATGATCATCGTGACAGCTGCACTGAAGGGCGGGGTCGGCAAGACAACCACGTCGGTGTACTTGGCATCGCTGGCATCTTCCAACCGTCGCACAGCCACTCTGGTCGACGCGGATCCACAAGGTAGCGCAGCCGACTGGATCGAGGCCTCCGACGACCAGCACCTGGCCAGGGTCGAGATCGCCGAGGCGCCGACCGAGCGACTCCTGACCAAGGCACTGGACAAGATACCGCCGGAGGGCATCGGCATCGTCGACATGCCTCCGTCGCATGAACGCCTGCTGAACAAGGCGCTCGAACGGGCCCGGATCGTGATCATCCCGACCCGCGTGGGCGGGGTGGAGACGCCACGGGTCAAGGCCGTGCTGGACCTGGTGCCGGCCGGAGTCCCGGCCGGACTGGTGATCTGTTCGGCCCGGACCTACACCCGCAGTTACCAGGAGACCATGCGACAGTACGCCGAGGAAGGCGTCCCGGTCTGGGGTTCGATCCCGGAGCGGGTCTCGATCACCGCCGGCCCGGTCGGTCCGCTGGCAGCGGACGGCCTCGACTCCTACAAGAAGGTCTGGCGCAAGATTCTGGCCGCCGCCCGCAGTTGACCGCCCGCGGTGGGGTTGGGCACGCGAACTCGCTCGCGGGCCCAGCCCGCCAGCGCCGGAGCCTGCAGCGTTGGTGTCTGCGGCCGGGTCAGCGTCGGAGCGGTGGCTCACCGCGGACGTAGGAGCGGATCACCGTCGCGGCCGCGCCGCGGGCCCAGTTGTCGAAGGTGTGCGAGCGGAGCATCAGCCGGCAGTCGCCCGCGGCGCCGAAGGCATGCTCCGCGAACGTCTGCCGCAGCCGCTCCTCGTACAGGTCGTACTCCGCCACGCCCTCGCCCGCGATCACCACCAGTTCCGGGCCGACCAGGTTCACCATCGCGGCCACCGCCGCGCCGATCACGTCACCGGCCCGGTCGAACGCCTCCCGCGCCTGCTCGTCGCCCTCGTGGGCCAGCTTGATCGCACCGGCCAGATCCAGGTCCGCACGCCCGGTCGTCCCCCTGGTCCGGGCCAGGATCGCGTCCGACGAGGCGACGGTCTCCACGCAGCCGCGCCGGCCACAGGTGCACACCAGGTCCCCGGGTGCCAGCGGGAGATGACCGAGCTCGCCGGAGACGCCGTACGCGCCGGACACCACCTCGCCGTTGATGTAGAGACCACACCCGATGCCGGAGCCGATCGTCACGACCGCGAACGAGTCCGCGTTCACCCCGACGCCGAACCAGTGCTCGGCCACGGTCAGTGCGCGGACGTCATTCGTGACCACGATCGGCACCTTGAGGCGCTTGCCGAGCAGCTCCGCGACCGGAACGCCGCGCCAGCCCATCAGCGGCGAGTCGCGCACCACGCCATGCTCGGCGTCGACATCGCCGGACACCGCGACGCCGATCCCGACCAGCGGTCCGGCCGGCGCCTCGCCGGACTTGAGCGAGCCGATCAGTGCCTTCACCAGTTCGGTGAGTTGCTCGATCACCGGCTCCGGCGCGGTGTCGTCGAGCTGCTCGTGCCGGACGCTCAGGATCCCGGCGGTGAAGTCCGTGGTCACCCCGATCAGGCCGGTCGGGGTCACCTTCACCCCGATCACCGAGACGCTGCTCGGTACGACGGTCAGCGGGCTGACCGGGCGCCCGATACCGAGCTGGTTGTCCCCCTCGGACGGCACGGCCGTCTGGTCGGTGACGAACCCGGTCTCGATCAGCGGTGCGACCGCCTTCGTCACGGCCGCCTGGGACAGTCCCGTCCGGCGCGCGATCTCCACCCGCGGGATCGGGCCTTGGGTCAGGATCCTGGTCAGCACCTCGACTCCCGCCGGCGTGGCCAGGGGGAGCGGACGATGAGGACGCAGCGGCACGAGGACAACCTACCGGCGCGTCACTCGTCCGTGCTGATTTCTCCCAGGATCGGAGATGTCAGCGCCCACCGGATGGTCCTGGTCAGGCCGTCACCGGCAGCCCGGACGACGGTCCGCTCGGCCAGCGGCAGATACGGGAGCCGCAGCGGCCACCGGGTCCACCACGGCAGCAGTCCGACCGCGGCCGCCGTGAGTACGCCGTACGCCGGACGAGCCGCCCAGGGCACCGGCGGGTGCACGAGCATGAAGCGAGCGGTTTGGCGAGCCTCGGTCGCGCCGCGCAGCTCCGGCCGGTACTCGGTCAGCAGTTGCCGTAGCTCGGCCACTGTGGTCTGCGGGTCGATCACACCGAGCTTGCGGGCCACGAGTGCCGCGTCCTCGACGTACAGGTCCTGCTCCGCGGCGTCGAGCGGCTGAGCGCCGTACTTCTGGTGGGCGGCGAGGAAGCTGTCCACCTCGGCGACGTGCACCCACTTGAGCAGGTGCGGATCGGAGGCTCGGTACTTCACCCCGTCCGGACTGGTCCCCCGGACGCGCTCGTGCACCGACTTCACCTGCTCGATCGCGTCCTCCGCGTCCGGGATCGCGCCGTACGTCGTGATGGCCAGGAAGTAGCTGGTCCGGCGCAGCCGTCCCCACGGGTCGCCGCGGTAGCCGGAGTGGGCCGAGACAGCGGCCATGGCCAGCGGGTGCAGCGACTGCAGCAGCAAGGCCCGCAGTCCGCCGGCGAACATCGACGCGTCGCCATGCACCCGGCGGATCGGGCGGTCCGGTGCGAACCAGCGCGGACCGGGGGTGTTGTGCACCCGGTTGCGCTCAGCCCGCGGGTCCGGACCCGCCACCTTCGTCATGATCATCCGGGCGAGCCCGTCCCGCAGCGGGTCCAGCGGTCCAGTGAGGGTGGCGGTCATGGGGCCTCCCGGCCTGGACTGAGGAGCGCAGCGACCGCGGCGACGAGGGTAGGCCGGGAGCTAGGGCCCCATGACCCGCCGCGCCGGAGGTGTGGCATCAACACAGCCATACGACCAGTCTCCCCACCACTCCAAGCCTTCGACCATCTAGCGTCCTGCGGAAGTTCGTGCGCTAAGTCCGCGCGCGCGTCTTGCCGGACTCGCCGGTGACTCGGTGCTCGGCGGCTGAGGTGAGGGGCTCTGTGTGTGAGGTGTGAGGAGTGTGAGGGGGAGTGCGTGATCGACTGTGAGCAGTGTGTCGTCAGCAAGCGGTTGCTGGCTGCATGGTGCCTTCGGTCAAGGGGACAGCGGCAGGGATGTGGCGTGAGTGAGGCCAGTGTGCGGACACGACCCCGAGGTGATGACGCCGAGACCAGCTGCCGGGGTGGCCTTCCGGCGCAGGACGCTAGCGTTCGAAGCGCTCTGGCCTGTGGCGCTCTGGCCTGCGGCGCTCGGATCTTTCGGACGTAACGGTGGCTCAGGCACAGTGGCTTCACTCACGCGGGCATCAGCAGACTTAGCACACGAACTTCAGGCGCAGGACACCAGTGTCCCGTATGCGACGACCACGAAGATCGGGTTGGTGGCGGCGTACAACGCGCAGAAGTACCTGTCCTGCTTGCTTGTGCGGCCCACTCCCTGGGTGGATGCAGCCGGTGAGTGAAGGAGGCTGGTCGCCTGAAATCGATCTCCGGCAACCCGGCGCCCTCGGTCACTGCCAGATGAGTGCCCCCGAGCCCGGACGTGCACGGTGACTTCACTGGCCGCCCGGTGGTGGTGGTCGGGGGGTGTGCGGGGCTTCCGGGGTGGGAAGCCGGACCCCCCGCACTCAGCAATGGGCCGGACGAATCCCGTCAAGGCTGCGGGCGATCACCGGATGAACGCTCGGCGTACTCGTGTTCCAGAACGGAATAGAGCAGCGAGTCCCGCCAGGCACCGTTCGTGAACACGTGATCGCGGAGGTGACCCTCGTAGGTGAAGCCGATGCGTTTGACAACCGCGATCGACGCCTCGTTCTCCGGGCCGATCGCGGCGGTGACGCGGTGCCTGCCGAGAACGCCGAACGCGAACCGCAGCATCACCTGGGAGGCGTCGGTCGCATAGCCGCGCCCCCAGTGGTCGGCGTGGATCGCGTAGCCGAGCTTGGCCCCCCAGGGTCCACTCGCGGCGATCCGCGCGAAGCCGATCACCTGGTCGCCGTCCTGGCGGGTGACGGCGAGCATGTGATCCGGCCGATCCTCCCGAGCGGAGCGCTCGATGATGCCGCCCAGCACCTCCGCCGCCTTGTCGCGGTCATAGCTGTCGAACGCCATCCAGGCGGTCACCCGGTCGTCGCCGGCGATCGCCAGGTAGTCGTCGAGGTCGGAGGTCCGGAAGTCGCGGAGGGTGGTCAGGTCTCCGGTCAAGGGCTCCATCAGTGATTTATATACCTTCCCTAACCTCTCCGCCCCGGACGCGGCGGATCACCGGGAGAACGTCTGCATCGGCGTCCGAGTGAACATCTCGATCTCCTCCTGCAGCTCCCGGGCGTCGTCCGCGCGCCCGGACTGCCGCAGTGCCTGATGGACCCGGCGGGCCGAGTGCACCACGCCGTTGATCCGGCGCTCCGACGGCAGGCCCAGCACCGGCGCGATCGCGTCGGCCGCGCCGTCCAGCTCACCGCTGGCGATCCGGGAGATCGCCATCGCGGCCTGGCTGCCGGCGGCGTCGCCGAAGGCCCACTCCGGGTGGTTCTGGTCGGTGTAGGCGTCGACGGCCTGGCTCGAATACCGCTCGGCCTGGTCGACCTCACCGGGCAGCCAAGCGAGCGCGTCGGCGGCGTAGTACAGCTGCCGGTGCCGGCCGAAGGTGCACAGGCCGCCCATGTCGTCCAGGTCGTCGTTGCGGACCGAATTCCAGGCTTCTTCGGCCCGCTCGAGCGCGGCCCGGGTGGCCTCCGGGTTGCCCAGCGCGGCCCAGGCCCGGGCCTCGCTGACCGGCAGCCAGACGCTGGTGGTGCTGTTGGCCTGCTCCGCGTATCCGGCGCCGAGCTGCGCGTACCGGACCGAGTCGTGCGGGTTGCCGGCCCAGTAGGAGACCAGGGACTGCAGGCCGCGCACCCAGGCGCGCAGGCCGTGGTGGTCGGCGTTGTCGGCGCAGAGGAAGGCGGTCCGCGCCTGCGTCAGCGCCGCGTGCGGGTTGCCGAGGTCGTGCGACGCCTTGGCGAGCAGACCACCGGTCACTCCGCCGAGGAAGTACAGCTGCCGGAGGTGCTCCGGACGTTGCCGGCTCTCCAGCAGTGCGAAGACCAGGTCCTGTGTCTCGACCAGCTGGCCGAGAATCTCCGGCAGCGGCCGCTGCGGGTAGGCCTTCGCGACGTGGCGTACGTCGTCGTACACCTGTTCCATGGCCTCGCTTCCGAGACCGGACTGGGCCGCGAGGGCAAACGCCCGCGCTCGGCTGGCAGCCATGTCGAGAACCTCCATCTCATTACCTGTCGTGATCCGTCCACTCGCGGCAGGTGCCGGCACCACCTGGGCGGCCTGCTCGGGGACGTACGAGGCGAAGAGTTCCTCGACCGGCTTGCCGAACATGCGTTGCAGGGTGCGCCGGGTCTGTGGAGTGGTCCCCGCCCGCTCGCCCGATGCGAGACGCCGCAGGTGCCGCTCGGTGATGGTTCCACCCAGCTCGACGAACTCGGCGACGATCTCGGAGTAGGTCTGGTTCCGGCGCTGGATCATGTGCGCCAGGACCGTCTTTGGCGTATACCTACCCGCCATCGTTCCTCCCGTTCACGTCAGATCAGACGTTGTCTCGACTCGTGCCCCACGACAAGGTGCTGTCCCCCAGATGTCCGCGAGAGGACCGGAAGAGGTCCGGCAAAGGTCCGGCAAAGGTCCGGTCCAGGTCCTAGAGCGGTCACGTTGGGCTCGTGCACCATTACTGCCATGACAACCAGTAAGTCCAACTGGTTGCAAGGGCTCAGAGTTACGGGGTGAGAGGTAGTGGCCATCGCGGAGATGACGTCGAGGCAGCACCGACGCAGAGTTCGGGTCTGGTTCGGCGAGCATGTGATCGCGCAGTACGTCGCGGAGGCGCCCTTGGCGGCCCGTTACGAACAGGCGATGCGGCGTCGGTTCGCCGGTCTCCGGGTCACCAACGACCTGCTCGGCCCGCTCGACACCATCAACTGAAAATCTGAACTTCCGGGTCCTCCTCAGACCCGGTCCGCTGCTCCCTGGAGTCTCCTCACGTCCAGGGGCAGCTCTGGAAGGTCCGTGGCACTCCTCAGTCCCGGACGAAACCCAAGGTGCGGTCCGGAGCACTCCTCAGCTCCGGACCGCACCGCCCACCGACCCGGCTGGGCTTGGCGGTTGACCCTGTATCGCCGCCGCCCAGCCGTTCCAACCACCTCCTGGCCGACACCTCGGGCCAGGCGGGGCCGAGTGTCCTGGGCGGTAGGACACCGGAGGCTCTTGACACCTCACCAGGAGCCTCCCCCTGAGGTGGCCGACTCCGTTGTGTGACCGCCGCGCCTGGGCGGTCACACAACGGAGTCCTTCGTGGCCCACCGGGCCTCGTGTTGGCCGGGGTGGCCGCGTGGATCGAGTGTGAGAAGTTGGTTGCCGGTAATCGATGTAGAGCCGCAGTCTGCCTTCAGTCGATGACCCCGAGGGGGCGAGGGCGGACCCTCTGTGGTGATCTCGCCCGCGTAGGTCATCCCGAGCCGTTCCATCACCGCGCGCGAGGCGGTGTTGTGCCGCTCGGTGTAGGCGACGACGGCCTGAGCCGCCAGCGTCCCGAACGCGAAGTCCAGCCCGGCCGATCTCGCTCGCCGTCCCGCGTGCCCGCACCGACGCGGCCAGCGCCCATCCGAGCTCCAGCCGGTCGACCGCCCATGCCGGGCCCGCCAGCTCGGCGACGGCCACAGTCGCCGGCGCTCCGGCCGTCATCCGTGACAGTCCGCCCCGGCCGGCCACCGATCCACCGGTCCGCTCGTACGCGATCCACTTGCTGACGGAGTCTCGCTCCCAGCCGGTCCGGATGTCCACGGCTCGTCGGGTGGTCTCATCGGCTGACCAGACGCCGGCGTTCCACTGAGCCACCCAGGGGTCCGCGTGCAGGCTGACCAGGTCCGCTACATGTCCGGGCAGGAGCCCGTTGGGACCGGTGATCGGTTCGAGCCGGATGCGGTCGGTGAACCTGGTCGGGACCGCGTGCGCGACGAGGTCCCGCAATCGGCGGTCGCCGTCGGTGCGGTTCACCACCAGGAGCTCCAGGTCGTCCGGTCCGACCCACTCCGACGCGTCGTGCTTGCCGGCTTCGAGCCGCGGGCGGCTGAGGTCTCCGGCGACGGTGATCAGGTAGTCGAGCTCACGCCGTACGCGACCCTCGTACTCCCACTCCCAGTCGGCGACGTTCCACACGATGTCGCGGACGTTCCACCCGGTCTCCTCCTCGACCTCACGCGCCAGCGCCTGCTCCGGTGCCTCCCTGGCTCCAGGTGTCCGCCGACGATGTCCCAGATCTCCGGCAGCAACCGCCGCTCCGCCGTACGACGCTGGACATAAACCGATGCCGTTCGTCCCGGATCAAGGCACCCACACAGTCGACCGCACGCATAACCCCAACTTACTCCGTCCCGCGGCCAGGCTCGAATAGCCGATGATGGCGATTGCTTTCATGCCCGCCCCCAGTTCGGAACATGTGCCGGTCCCGGCACAAGCACGAGGTCAGCGGTTGGTGAGGCGGTGTTCGGTGACTCTGTTGGGCATGAAGAGGACCGCGACGACGAGGAGTACGGCGGCAGCCGCGGCGCCGTAGTAGACGTCGTGGATCGCCGGAGCGAGCACGTCGCCGGGGAGTTTCTCGAGGTCCGCATGGCTGTCGCCGAGGCGAGCCGCGACCACACCGTTGGCCACTGCGCCGAAGACGGCGACGCCGACCGCACTGCCGACCGAGCGGGAGAACATGTTGGCGCCCGTCACCACACCACGCGTTGACCAGTCCACCGACGACTGGGCGGCCACGACCGACGGCGACGCGGAGAAGCCGAGGCCAATGCCGATCACGAAGCAGGCCACAGCCAGATGCAGCACGGTGCTGCCGGCGTCGACCGTCAACAGCAGACCCGCACCGAGTACGACGATGACCGCGCCGAAGAGCATGGTCGTACGGAACCCGAGCCGCAGGTAGATGCGCCCGGCAACCGACGCCGCCATCGGCCAGCCCAGCGTCATCGCGGCCAACGCGAACCCGGCGACGAGAGCCGACGTACCGAGCACGCTCTGGGCGTACAGCGGGACGTACGTCGACAGGCCGATCATCAACAGGCCGATCAGCACAGCGGCCGAGTTGGCCGAGTTCAGGACGCGCCGGCCGAGCACCCACAGTGGCAGGATCGGCTCGGCGGCGCGGCGTTCGACCAGGACGAACACCGTCAGCAGAGCCGCCGCCGCGGCCAGGATCGCGACGCTCGCGGCGGAGTCCCAGGTCCACATCACGCCGCCCTCGAGCAGGCCGAGCAGCAGCAGTGAACCGCCGACCGCGAGCAGGATCGCGCCGGCGTAGTCGATCTGGTGGCTGGTCTTCCGGGTGATGTTCTCCTGGAAACGGCGCTGCAGCACCCACGCGGCGGCGAGGCCGAGCGGAATGTTCACGAAGAAGATCCAGCGCCAGGAGACGTAGTCCGAGAACACGCCGCCCAGCGTCGGGCCGACGAACGACGCGATCCCCCACACGCTGGCGAGGTAGCCCTGCACCCTGGCCCGCTCAGCCACCGTGTAGATGTCGCCGACGATCGTCATCCCGATCGGCTGGATCGCCCCCGCGCCGAGGCCCTGCACCAACCGGAACGCGATCAGCGCCGGCATGCTCCAGGCGAACCCGCACAGCACCGAGCCGAGCACGAACAGCCCGACGCCGAGCAGCATGATCGGCCTCCGGCCGCGCAGGTCGGCGAGCTTGCCGTAGATCGGTACCGAGACCGCCTGGGCCAGCAGGTAGATCGAGAACAGCCAAGGGAACTGGGTGAACCCGCCGAGGTCGTCGACGACCGACGGTACGGCGGTGGCCAGGATGGTGGCGTCGATCGCGACCAGCCCGACGCTCAGCATCACCGCGAGCAGGATCGGCCCCCGCTCCGACCGAAGCCCCACACTCGCCCGGTCGATCCGCTCAGTAGTCATATTAGTGGTCAATGTATGTGATCTGACAACAATTCCCCGAGGGGTGGCCCAGCTGGTGAAACGGTGACCGGACGGACCACTCGCCGAGAGCCGTGACCTGGGACACCATCTGTGGGCCCGGCACAGGAGATAGCCTGTCCCAGCCCACCAGTTCCCGTACCAGGTCCCGAGAGCTGGCGGGCGGAAGTAGATCGCCGCATCGCCCAGCGCGGCCGGCGCTCACTCCGTGGCGGGTTCGGTGATGGTGTGACCAGCACCGGCGCCAGTGCGAACCCGACGTTCCCGCCGACAGAGAACCAGCTCATCCCGACATGGCTGCCGCCACTCACCGCCCGCGCCATCCGCGCGGCCTCGGGGTGGTACGCCGCCACCCCGAGCCCGGACAACGCGGCCGCCAGCCAGCTCAGCCAGTACGACGGCCCGACCCCGACCAGCGCGATCCCGAGTCCCGCGGTGGTCATGGCGACCGGGATCAGCCAGATCAGCGGCCGCCGGTCCGTCAGTACGCCGAACACGGGCTGGACCACCGAGGACAGCAAGGTCGCGGCCAAGGTGATCCTGGACACCGCGACGTACCCGAGCCCGCGCTCGGCGACCAGGAACGGCACCAGTGCCGGCACGCTGCCCTGGTACACGTCCACGCACGCGTGGCCGACCGCCATCAGTCCGATCGGTCGAAGTCTTCTCACACCGTCGATCGTCGCGGCCAGGACCGCTGTCCGGCTTCCGATAAAATGCCAACCTATGCCGGAAACCCGCCAACGTCGTCCCGCGAACACCGGCCATCGGCCGATCCCGGCCGGTGGTGGCATCGAGGTGCACTGGCACGACAAGCACCAGATCGTGTACGCCGGCCGCGGCGTCCTCTCGGTCACCGCCGACGCCGGCAGCTGGATCGCACCGGCAACCAGAGCGATCTGGGTCCCGGCCGGCACCCTGCACGAGCACCGCGCGTACGGCGAGACCGCGCTGCACACCGTGGGACTCACGGAGAACCCGCTCGGGTTGGAGGTCCCGTCTGCTCTCGTGGTCAGTCCACTGCTCAGAGAACTGATCCTCACGTACACGTCGGGCGAAGGTGACAGGGAGAGCGGCGGCCGCGAGCGCGGGGAAGGCCAGCGCGGTGGGGGTGCCGGAGAGCGTGAGCGGCTGCACGCCGTGCTGCTCGATCAGCTGCGGCGATCGCCCCAACGGCCGACCTATCTACCCAGCCCCCGGGACCCACGGTTGGCCGCGGTGTGCGACCTGCTCCGCAACCACCCGGCCGGGTCAGTGACCCGTGTGGCGCACGGCTGCGGCTGGGCGTCGACCAGTGCGTTCATCGACACCTTCCGCCGGGCCTTCGGTCACACGCCCGGGTCGCGCAAGGCCTGATCGAGGATCCGGCTCCACTGCCGCACGATGCCCGTGCGCCGCACACTGTCGTCGGTGAGCAGGTCGGCCAGCCCCAGTCCGCGCGCCATATCCAGCACGCCCTGCACGGTCTCCCGCACACCAGGGGTCCGTTCACTCACCTCGAGCACTTCCAGCAGCGCCCGGTGCGCCTGACGCCCGACGTGTGCCTCGAGCCGGACGATCTGCCTCCGCAACGCGTCCTCGGTCGACGCGGCGACCCACAGGTGCAACGCGGCCCGAAACAACGGTCCGGTGTAGACGTCCGCCAGCATCCCGACGATCGCCTCGGTCCGGCCCGGTCCACTCGGGAGTGCGCCGGCCTGAGCCCGAATCTCCGCCAACCGCACCTCGGTCACGTACTCGACCGCCGCCGCGAACAGATCCGCCCGCGTCGGGAAGTGATGCTGAGCCGCCCCCCGCGACACCCCGGCCCGGGTCGCCACGACACTCACCGTCGTCGCGGCGTACCCGACGTCGGCCAGTGACTCGACGGACGCCTCGAGCAACCGCTGCCGGGTCGCCCGGCTGCGGTCCTGCTGGGGTGCCTTGAGGACCTCACTCACGGTCGGCCTCGCGGGCTCTCAGCTCACGCCGCAGGATCTTGCCCGACGCGGCCTTCGGGACCGCCTCGATGAACTCCACCTGCCGGATCTTCTTGTACGGCGCGACCCGCGCGGCGACGTACTCGATCACGTCCTCGGCGGTCAGTCGCACGCCCGGCATCGGCACCACGAACGCCTTCGGGATCTCGTTGCCGTCGGCATCGACCCCGATCACCGCCGCGTCCGCGATCCGGTCGTCGCCGAGCAGTACCGCCTCCAGCTCGGCCGGCGGCACCTGGTAGCCGTGGTACTTGATCAGTTCCTTCACCCGGTCGACGACGTACAGGTAGCCGCGTTCGTCCACCCGGCCGATGTCGCCGGTGTGCAGCCAGCCGTCCGGGTCGATGGTCGCGTCGGTCTCGGCCGGGCGGCCCAGGTACCCCTTCATCACCTGCGGCCCGCGGAACCAGATCTCGCCGCTCTCCTCGCCACCCACATCGTTGCCATCAGCACCGACCAGCCGCATCTCCGTGGACGGGAACAGCTTGCCCACGGCACCGGGCGGCGGGTCCTGCTCGTCCTGCGGTACGGCGTGCGTCCCCGGCGACAACTCGGTCATCCCGTAGGCCTGCAGCACCGCGTGCAGCCCGAGCCGTTTCGCGCACGCCTCGGCGAGCTCGCCGTCCAGCGGGGCCGCCGCCGACGTCACGTACCGCAATGCCGACAAGTCGACCCCGTCCACGGCCGGGTGCTTCGCCAGCGCGAGGACGACGGGCGGGGCGACGAACGCCCGGGTGATCCGCTGCTGGTCGAGCGTGGTCAGGAACTGCTGCAGCTCGAACTTCGGCAGGACGACGACCGTCGCGCCGAGCCGGAGTGGCAGGTTCATCAGCACGGACAGTCCGTAGATGTGGAAGAACGGCAGGATCGCGATGATCCGCTCGTCGTCGCCGACGCGGATCATCACCTCGGCCTGCGAGATGTTGGTGGCGATGTTCCGGTGCGTCAGCATCACACCCTTGGCCGCCCCGGTGGTTCCGCTGGAGTACGGGAGTACGGCGACATCCTCGGCCGGATCGATCGTGACTTCCGGCTCGGGTCCGGTGGACGCGACCAACTCCATCACCGAGCGGTACCCGTCGGCCTGGTCGCAGACGAAGATCTCGGTCACGCCGGTGCCCTCGACCGCGGCGGTCGCGACCGGCAGGAAGAGCGAGAGCGTCACCAGCAACTTCGCCTTGGAGTCGACCAGTTGCCTGTGCAGTTCGTCCGTGGTGTAGAGAGCGTTCACCGTGGTCACGGTCGCGCCGGCGCGGGTGGCACCGTAGAAGACGACCGGGTACAGGATCGTGTTCGGGCTGTAGATCGCGATCACGTCACCGTGCCGGATGCCCAGCTCGGCCAGCCCGGCCGCGACCCGGCGGGTCATCGCGTCCAGTTGGGCGTAGCTGATCTCCTGACCGGTCACGCCGTCGACCATGGCCGGCCGGTCGCCATACTCCTGGGCCCGGCCGAGCACGGCGTCGTGGATCGGGACGTCGAGAGCCTCGACGGGCGGGAACTGGCTGGTGATGATCATCTGGCCCCAAACCTTTCTACGCGGACTCTCTGCGCTGGTGGCAGGAACTGTGGCCTACTCGGGAGTATTTACGGAAGACCTCAATACGACTTGGGCAGGCCGAGGCTGTGCTGGGCGACGAAGTTCAGGATCATCTCCCGGCTCACCGGTGCGATCCGGGTCGCCCTGGCGGCCGCGAGCAGCGAGGAGACGCCGTACTCCTTCGTCATGCCGTTGCCACCGAGCGACTGGACCGCTTGGTCGGTGGCCCGGACCGCCACCTCGCCGGCGGCGTACTTGGCCATGTTCGCGGCCTCGCCCGCGGCCAGGTCGTCGCCCGCGTCGTACAGCGCGGCGGCCTTCTGCATCATCAGCCGGGCCAGTTCGAGCTCGATCTTGACTTGCGCGAGTGGGTGCGCAAGCCCTTGGTGGGCGCCGATGGGCGTGTTCCAGACCTTCCGGTCCTTGACGTACGCGGTCGCCTTGCCGAGCGCGTGCCGGGCGATCCCCACCGCGAACGCGGACGCCATGATCCGCTCCGGGTTGAGCCCGGCGAACAGCTGCATCAGGGCCGCGTCCTCGGACCCGACCAGCGCTTCACGCGGCAGTTGTACGTCGTCCAGGAACAAGGCGAACTGCTTGTCCGGGCTGATCAGGTCCATCTCGATCTGCTGGTACTGCACCCCGGGCGCATCCACCGGGACGATGAACAGCGCCGGCTTGAGCTTGCCGGTCCGCGCGTCCTCGGTCCGGCCGACGACGAGCACGGCCTGGGCCACGTCGAGCCCGGAGATGAAGACCTTCCGCCCGGTCAGCGACCAGCCGTCCTCGGTACGCCGGGCGGTCGTGGTGATCTGGTGAGAGTTGGATCCGGCATCGGGTTCGGTGATCGCGAACGCCATGATCGTCGTACCGTCGGCCAGCCCTGGCAGCCAGCGTTGCTTCTGCTCCTCGGCGCCGAAGCGGGCGATCACCGTGCCGCAGATCGACGGCGAGACCACCAGCATCAGCAACGGGCAGCCCGCGGCGCCGAGCTCCTCCAGCACGATCGACAGGTCGGCCATGCCACCGCCTCCGCCGCCGTACTCCTCGGGAAGGTTCACGCCGAGGTAGCCGAGCTTGCCGGCCTCCAGCCACAGCTCGGTCGTGTGCCCGTCGCTCCGCGCCTGCTGGTTGAACCACGCATAGCCGTACTTCTTGCCCAGCTCGCTGACGGCCCTCCGCAACGCCTGGCGTTCTTCGGACTCGATGAAGCTCATGCTTTCTCCCCTACGACCGCCAGTACGGCGCCGACCTCGACTTGTTGCCCTGCTTCGACTCTGAGCTCACTGAGCACGCCGTCGGCCGGCGCGGCAATGGTGTGTTCCATCTTCATCGCCTCCAGCCACAGCAACGGCTGCCCTTGTTCCACTGCGTCACCGACCTGCACCCCGATCCGGATCACCGTGCCCGGCATTGGCGCGACCAACGATCCGGCGGCGACCTGCCGCGCCGGATCCGTGAACCGCTCCACCGGCGTCAACGCGACGCTTCCCAGCGACGAGTCCACACAGACGAGCCCGTCGTACGCCGCTACGTCGAAGGTACGCCGTACGCCGTCGACCTCCAGCACCACGCGATCCGGTGAACTGTCGA
>Ga0193707_1000255_pt1 | contig 17170 bp, 21 predicted proteins | sample U3c2metaG_FD_143043 | JGI IMG/M metagenome (GOLD analysis project Ga0193707, IMG submission 143043) | Soil microbial communities from a riparian zone of the East river system, Colorado, United States - U3c2 | ecosystem: Environmental > Terrestrial > Soil > Riparian zone | place: USA: East River... | reverse complement strand
AGCCACCAGGGCTGCACGACGGCTTCTCAGGACTTCTTTCCGCGAGTCGCTCCGCCGCGCCCGCGTAGATTCACGCCGGACTCGGTGAGGATGCGGTGGATGAAGCCGTACGACCGTCCGGTGGCGGCAGCCAGGGCGCGGATGCTCTCACCGGAGTCGTAGCGTTTCTTCAGCTGCTCCGCCAACTTGTCTCGCTCGGCACCGGTCACGCGGGTGCCCTTCTTTAGGGTCTCGGCCACGAGTACCTCCCGTAGTGATGTGGTGACCGCTGCGTTATCCCCCGCCATGATCAGACATTCACGCGCGATCGGCTACCCACTACGCCAGAAAAGATCTGCTTCCTTGCCTCAAGCCTGCGACGCAGGTCAGGCAAGTGCCACGAGATCGGAAAATTCGTCACTCCAAATGTCTTCCACACCATCAGGAAGCAAGATCACTCTTTCCGGTTGAAGCGCCTGCACCGCACCTTCATCGTGCGTCACAAGAACGATCGCTCCGGCGTACGTCCGAAGGGCCGCGAGGATCTCGTTGCGGCTCGCCGGATCGAGGTTGTTGGTGGGCTCGTCGAGCAGCAGGACGTTGGCGCTGGAGACTACGAGCGTGGCGAGTGAGTGCGAGCCTGGTCTTCTCCCCGCCGGAGAGCACGCCCGCGGGCTTGTCGACGTCGTCCCCGGAGAACAGGAACGAGCCGAGGATCTTGCGGACCTCGACCTCGGGGAGGTCCGGCGCGGCCGAACGCATGTTCTCCAGCACCGTACGGCCGACGTCGAGGGTCTCGTGCTCCTGCGCGTAGTAGCCGAGGCGCAGCCCGTGCCCGTCGACACGCTCGCCTGTGTCGGCTTTTTCCACCCCGGCGAGCAACCTCAGGAGCGTCGTCTTTCCCGCGCCGTTGAGGCCCAGAATGACGACACGGCTGCCTCTGTCAACGGCCAGATCGACATCCGTGAAGACTTCCAATGAACCGTATGATTTCGACAAAGCTCGTGCCATGAGCGGCGTTTTGCCACAAGGAGCGGGCGCGGGGAAGCGAATCCTGGCGACTTTGTCCGCCTGTCGTTCGTCCTCCACGCCCGAGAGCAGACGCTGCGCCCGGCGCTCCATCTGCTGGGCCGCCTTGGCCTTGGTGGCCTTGGCGCGCATCTTGTCGGCCTGTGACTGCAGGGTGCTCGCCTGGCGCTCGGCGTTGGCCCGCTCACGCTTGCGGCGGCGCTCGTCGGTCTCGCGCTGGGTGAGGTATTTCTTCCAGCCCACGTTGTAGAGATCGATCACGCAGCGGTTGGCGTCGAGGTGGAACACCTTGTTCACCACGACCTCCAGCAGCCCCACGTCGTGGCTGATCACGATCACGCCGCCCTGGTGGGACTTGAGGAAGTCGCGCAGCCAGGTGATCGAGTCGGCGTCGAGGTGGTTGGTGGGCTCGTCGAGCAGCAGCGTGTCGGCGCCGGAGAGTGGTTGGTGGGCTCGTCGAGCAGCAGCGTGTCGGCGCCGGAGAACAGGATGCGGGCGAGCTCGACCCGGCGGCGCTGGCCGCCGGACAGGGTGCGCAGCGGCTGGCCGAGCACCCGGTCGGGCAGGCCGAGGCTGGAGGCGATCGAGGCGGCCTCGGAGTCGGCGGCATAGCCACCGAGCACGTGCAGCCGGTCCTCCAGGCGGCCGTAGCGACGCACGGCCTTGTCGCGCTCGGCGCCCGTGGCGTTGGCCATGCGCTCCTCGGCCTCGCGCATGCCCCTCATGACCTCGTCGAGGCCGCGCGCGGACAGGATGCGGTCGCGGGCGATCACCTCCGGGTCGCCCGTACGCGGGTCCTGGGGCAGGTAGCCGACGGTGCCGGACCGGGTGACCTCCCCCGCCGCCGGCTGACCTTCACCGGCGAGCACGCGGGTGAGCGTGGTCTTGCCGGCGCCGTTGCGGCCGACGAGACCGACCCGGTCACCGGGGTTGACGCGGAACGACGCGCCGTCGAGGAGCAGGCGGGAGCCGGCTCGGAGTTCGATGCCCTTGGCTGTGATCACGGTGAAAAGGCTCCTGGGGGGCGGGCTGGGCGACTGCGGACGTCGAAAAGGGCGCCGCCGGACGACCACCGCCGCGGAAGGGCTTGCGTCGGCACGCCCGGTGGGGGAATGCTCCGGTCGTGATCCGGGACCACGTTCTGGCCGGGTACGTCGACGACGCCGGCGGCCGCGAGGCATTGGCGCTCGCGCGGACCGTCGCGGAGCGGACGGGCGCGCGGCTGACGGTCGCCACCGTGCATTCGCCGGAGCGCGCGGCCTCGGTGGTCGAGGCGCAGGCGGCGCTCGGCCATGCCGAGGACCTGCTCGAAGGGCTGCCGGCCGACCTCATCACCCAGGAGAGCCGCAGCGCGAGCCGGGGGCTGTCGGTGCTGGCGAGCCGGACCGGCGCCGACCTGATCGTGGTCGGCTCGCCGGCCGGCGGCGCCCACGGCCGCATCAACCTCGGCGGTACGGCGGACCATCTGCTGCACGCGGCCACGCAGGCCGTGCTCCTCGCCCCGGCGGGCGACACACCGGCCGGCACGCCGCAGCGGATCACCGTGGCCTACGTACGCCGGCCGCAGTGCGACGAGGCGGTCACGGCGGCGACCTCGGCGGCCGTACGGCTGGGTGCGCCGCTCCGGCTCGTCACCCTGGCGCTCGACGGCGCGGACGAGGGCCCGCTGCGCGACGACCTGGCGCTGGCGGTACGCCTGGCGGGCGGGTCCTCTGGGCTGGAGGCCGATGAGGTGCAGGCCGAGATCGGCGCGGGCGACGACGTGGCCGGTGCCGTCGAGGACCTCGGCTGGGCGGAGGGCGATCTCCTGGTCTGCGCCAGCAGCGAGGACGCTCCGTTCCACCGGGTGTTCCTCGGCGAGACGGCGTTCAAAGTCGTACGCGCGGCGCCCTGCCCGGTCGCGGTCCTGCCTCGTGGGCGATGACCGGGAGGCCGGGCTGCGCGAGAAGCCGCGCGGGCCGCTGGGCGAGCCCGGCCGACAAATGGCACGCGCGGCGTCCGCCGAATGCCCGATATCGCCGGTAGGTCTCGTGATATGACGATCCCCACCACGACAACGACGTCGGCGGGGCCGGCGTCGTCATTCAGGGGAGCGATCATGACGAGGCTGACGACCAACCATCCGAACGGGCGTCCGTGCTGGGTCGACGTCGGTGTCCCGGACCTGCGGCGGGCGATCGACTTCTACGCCGCGCTGTTCGGGTGGGAGATCAACGAGGGTCCGGAGGAGAACGGCGGCTACGCCCTCTGCCTGGTCGACGGTTCGCCGGTCGCGGGGATCTACCCGGAGAAGGACGCCACCTCGTCCGCGTGGGTCCTCGCCTTCGCCGCCGACGACGTCGACGCGGGCGCGAGGCTGGTCACCGAGGCCGGCGGCACGATCGTCGTCGACGTCACCGAGGTCCCGGGACAGGGCCGGCTGGTGCTGGCCGAGGACCCGTCCGGCGCGCGGTTCAGCCTCTGGCAGGGCAAGGGGCACACCGGGACGCAGATCGTCGGTGAGCCCGGCTCGATGTGCTGGTCGGAGCTGAGCACGCCCGACAGCGCGGGCGCACGCGTCTTCTACTCCTCGGTCCTCGATCGCCCGGTCGAGGACATGAGCGTGCCCGGCTTCGACTACGCGACCGTCAAGGTGGGCGACGACGACGTCGCCGGCCTGTGGGGCGTTCCGGGCGAGCCCGCGCGCTGGACGGCCTATTTCGCGGTGGACGACGCCGACGCGGCCGTGGCGCGCACGACCGCCGCCGGCGGCACCGTCGTACGCGAGGCGTCGGACTCCCCGTACGGGCGGTTCGCGATGGTCGCCGACCCGTTCGGGGCCGTGTTCGCGGTGATGAAGCCGGCCGGGTCCTGAGCCCCGGGTCCTGAGCCCCGGGTTCTGAACGCTCGAGTCCGAACCGTGATCCGCGTCCCGCAACGGCGGGGCGCGGTTTCGCGTCTCAGCGGCATGCGCAAAAGGAACCTCACCCGCCTGGTCGTCGTACTGGCCGTCACCCTGGCGGGCCTCACCCTCGTACGGCCCTCGTGGGCCTGCGGCTGTGGCGCGCTCGTCACCTCCGCGGACTCCGGGGTCGACGTGGCGCAGGAGACCTCGATCGCGGCTTTGGGTGGCGGCCAGGAGCAGATCGTCATGCGGCTGTCGGTGCGCTCGGAGGCGCGGGACGCCGCCTGGCTGATGCCCACTCCCAGCCGCGCGCGGGTGACCCTCGGGGAGAGCGACTGGTTCGACCAGCTCGACCGCCTCACCGCACCGGCCATCGAACGCCACCGGCACTGGCTGCCGCGTCTCAGCGACGGCGGACCCGTCATGTCCGGGGCGCCGGGCGGTGCACGGGACGGGGTCGGCGTGCTCGAACGGCAGCGGCTCGGCCCGTTCGAGGTGACCACGCTGTCGGCCGGGGACTCGCGCGCGCTGGCCACGTGGCTGACCTCGCACGGCTACCACCTTCCCGGCCGCCTCGCCGAAGGGCTCAAGCCGTACGTCGCGAAGCACTGGACCTACACCGCGATCAAGCTCGCGCCGCAGCACGGGCGGCTCACCGGGCAGCTCGACCCGCTGCGCGTCTCCTTCGCCTCGAACGCGCCGGTCTACCCGATCAGGCTGTCCCGGCTCGCCAAGACGGCGCAGTCGGTGCACCTGTACGTCCTCGCGCCGCACCGGGTCGACGTGTCCGGGCTGCACATGACGACGGCGTTCGCGGGCCGGGTGACCCCGGGGCAGGTCGCCTCGCCGGACCTGCGCACGATGCTCGGCGGCGGCGCCTTCCTGACCGAGCTGGTACGCCAGGGGATCCGGCCGGCGGAGTTCACCGGCGACCTGAGCCTCAACGACACGGCCGACACTCCGTACCGGCAGGTGGAGACGGTGGACGGCGGGCTGATCGAGTTCCTGGGCGTCCCGGCGTTCCTGTGGTTCATCCTGCTCGGCGTCGTGGTGGTGGGCCTGGGGGCGGCCCTGGCCGCGATCATCCCGGCTCGACGAGCCGCACGCGCACGGCGCGGAACCGCGCCGGCGTCTCCCTGAGCACGGCCAGCCGGGGGTCGGGCACGGTCAGGAACGGCCCGGTCTCCAGCGCGAACAGCGCGCCGAGCCGCCAGTCGTCGCGCAGCGCGTCGACGGCCCGGCGGTCGCCGCCGCACACGAAGGCCGCCAGCTCGCCCGCTCGTGGCGCCAGGACCCGCGCGGCGGTGTCGGCGGCCGCGTTCAGCGCCTCGCGTACCTGTCCTTCGCGGCGGCGGGCGAACCGCTGCTGCGACTGGCCTCCGGCGGCGCTGCGCCCGTGTACGAGCCGGGCGCCGACCTTGGAGGCGACGAGCCGGTCGCCCTCGAAGACGCCGCAGGCGTAGCCGCCGAGCCGTACGAGGAGGACACCGACGCGGCGGTCGCGCGCCGCACCCCGGAGGAGGACGACCCGCGGGCCGGTGTCGGCGGAGAGCCCGCCGTGACGTTCCTCGAAGCCGTCCAGCCACCGCGTGAGGCGCTCCGGCGGGACCTCGACCCAGCGTCCTCCCCCGGCCGCCGGCCGCGACTTTGCCATTCCCGCACCCTAATCGAGGATCACGGTTTCCCTTCGCCGTGTTTGGCCGGTCTGACCCGGTGGGAGGACTTCTGGCATGTGGATCGCTCCCGAACGACGGCGCGCACACCGCTGGATCGCGCCGCTCTTCGCCGTGGCCGCGGGTGTGGCGGTCGGGGCGGCACTCACGCTGCGCGGGCAGACGGAGGCCGGCCTCGTGACGGCGGCCGTGCTGGTCGCGTACGCCCTGCTCCTGAGCGCACGCGGCGGTGAGGCGACCGGCAAGTCGCACGAGAGCTTCGGCGGCTCGGGCGGCCGGGGCGGGCCGCAGTCGCGCGCCGCCGCGGCGACCGGTGACGTCCTGGTGGCCGTGGTCGTGGCGGCTCTCATCGTCCAGGCGCTGCGCGGCGCGGAGATCTGGGTGCTGGCCGGGCTGGCCGCCGTCGCGTGCGTGACGTACCTGATCTCGATCCTGAGCATCAGCTGGTACTGACGCGGACCGCCGGCATCACCCGAGGTCACGACCGAATGGTCGCCTTCGGTGGTTAATGTGATGCCTTGCGGCGATGGTCGCCTTCGGTGGTTAATGTGATGCCTTGCGGCGAACGCCCGAATTGCCAGTGAACAAACCCCGAACAAGGGCGATTCGCCCAGGTCGGGGGGCAGAATCGGGATGTGAACGAGTACGCCGCCTATCCGGGCGGCCCGGAGAACCTCCTGGCTCGGCGTAACGACGCCGGACCATCGGCACCGATCACGTTTCACCCGATCGTCGATCTCGACACCGGCACGGTCGTCGCCGTGAGCGCGCCCGCGCCCAGCCGCGCCACCGGCCTGGAGTCCGACGTCGACCGGGCGATCCTCGCCGCTCACACCGCGAGCCGCCGCGAGACCCTCCTCCCGCTGTACGTCTTCCTGCGGGCCCGGACGCTCACCGACGACCGGAGCATGGACCGCCTGCACCAGACGCTGGTCAGCCTGGGCCGGCGGCCCGGCGGAGTGATCATCTCGGTGAGCGGCCTGTTCGGTGGCATGCCCCCGCCCGAGGCCGTCGCCCGCCTCGGGCGGCTGCGCGCCACCGGCTACCTGATCGCCATCGAGCACGTGGCCGACCTGCCGAGCCGCTTCGTCGCCGAGGTCGCCCCGGCGGTGCTCACGCTCGACCCGGAGCTCGGCCGGCGGGCGGCCGCGGACCCGCGCCGCGCGGCTCTCGTGGAGGCGCTCGTGGCGCTGGGCCGCCGTACGGGCGGGCACGTGCTCGCCCCCGGCCTGATCGACGACGACCAGCTCGTCAAGCTGCGCGGGCTCGGCGTACGGCTGGCCCAGGGGCCCCTGCTGGCTCCCGCGGACTGGCGGCCGGGCATGCCCGTCACGGTCCACCTGGGCGCGCGGGAGACCGACCGGATCGGTCCGCGGGTGACGGAGTTCATGCTGCCCGCGACCGTCATGACCGACGGCGCCACTGCGGACGAGGTGTTCTCGGTCTTCAACGCCGAGCCGAACACCACCAGCGTCGTCCTCGTCGACCAGGCACAGCGCCCGAAGTACACCGTCGACCGTACGCGCTTCCTGCTCACCGAAGTACACCGTCGACCGTACGCGTTTCCTGCTCAAGCTCGCCGGGGCGTACGGGCACGCGCTGCACGCGCACAAGCCGGCCGCGCGGCTCGCCGACGCGCCCCGGCCGGTGCCGCGCACCGTACCCGCGATCGCCGCGCTGCGCGCCGCGGGCGACGACGCCGCGCGCGTGTACGACGACCTGGTGGTGATCGACGAGGTCGGCCGCTGCATGGGCATCGCGCGGGTCGGCGACCTGATCCGCAGCCTGTCGGAGCTGGAGCGCCGTACGGCGTCGTGACGACGAGGCGATTTGTACATCTAGCCTTATAAGTCTTAGTTTACTAATTATGGCGCAAGATGAGGCTGATGACGAGCGCGCCGCCGCCGATCTGCGCGTGGCTCTGGGGCGGATCGTGCGGCGGCTGCGACAGGCACACGAGCCCGGCGAGCTGACCCTCTCGGAGCTGTCGGTGCTCTCCCGGCTCGACCGGGACGGCCCGGCGACCCCCGGGGTGCTCGCCGGCGGTGAGCGCGTACGGCCACAGGCGATGGGAACGACGCTGGCCACGCTCGAACAGCGCGGCCTGGTGGCCCGGATGCCCGACCCCGACGACCGGCGGCGTGTGTCGATGTCGGTCACCGAGGCCGGCCGGCGCCTGCTGCTCGACCGTCGCTCGGCGAGCACGCGGCGCATGACCCGGGCCCTCGCCGAGCGATTCACCCCCGAGGAACGCCGCCGCCTGATCGATGCCGTCCCCCTGCTCGACCGGCTGGCGGACAGCCTGTGACCGATCGAAGTGAGGGAACCGGCGAGCACAGCGCCCTGGGTCTTTCCAACGGCGGAGGAGGGCCCGTGACCGGGCACGACCGGAACAGCTCCCGGTACAAGTGGACGGCGCTGTCCAACACCACGCTCGGCGTCCTCATGGCGACGGTGGACGGCTCCATCGTGATCATCTCGATGCCCGCGATCTTCCGCGGCATCGGGCTCGACCCGCTCTCCCCCGCCAACATCGGCTACCTGCTGTGGATGATCCTGGGGTATCTGCTCGTCGCCGCCGTGCTGGTGGTGGCGCTGGGCCGCCTCGGCGACATCTTCGGCCGCGTCCGGCTCTACAACCTCGGCTTCATGATCTTCAGCGTGGCCTCGCTGGCGCTGTCCGTCGACCCGTTCCGGGGCGGGTCGGGCGCGCTGTGGCTGATCGGGTGGCGCGTCGTCCAGGGAATCGGCGGCGCCATGCTGACCGCCAACTCCGCGGCGATCCTCACCGACGCCTTCCCGGTGGAACAGCGCGGCATGGCCCTCGGCATCAACCAGATCACCGCGCTGGCCGGGCAGTTCCTCGGCCTGCTGGCGGGCGGCCTGCTCGCCGAGGTCGACTGGCGCGCGGTGTTCTGGGTGAGCGTGCCGATCGGTGTCGTCGGCACCATCTGGTCCTACCGCAGCCTCCGTGAGGTGGGCTCGCCGCGTACGGCACGGATCGACTGGCTGGGCAACCTGACCTTCGTCACCGGCGCCCTCGTCCTCCTCGCCTCCATCACGTACGGGATCCAGCCGTACGGGGGCCACGCCACCGGCTGGACGAGCCCCTGGGTGCTCGGCGGGGTCAGCGGCGGCCTGCTGTTCCTGGTGGCCTTCTGCGTCGTGGAGACGCGGGTGGCCGAGCCGATGCTGCGTCTCGGGTTGTTCCGGATCCGGGCGTTCGCGGCCGGCAACCTCGCCGCGCTGCTCACCGCGATCGCGCGGGGCGGCATGCAGTTCATGCTGATCATCTGGCTGCAGGGGATCTGGCTGCCGCTGCACGGCTATGCCTACGAGCGCACGCCGCTGTGGGCGGGCATCTACATGCTCCCGCTCACCGCCGGCTTCCTCGTGGCGGGCCCGATCTCGGGCTACCTGTCCGACCGGTTCGGCGCCCGGCTGTTCGCCACCGGCGGCCTCACCGTGGTCGCCGCCGCCTTCGTCGGGCTGCTGGCCCTCCCCGTCGACTTCTCCTACTCCTCGTTCGCCTTCCTGCTGTTCCTCAGCGGGATCGGCCAGGGGATGTTCTCGGCGCCGAACACCTCGGCGATCATGAGCAGCGTGCCGCCCGACCAGCGTGGCGTGGCCTCCGGGATGCGGGCGACCTTCCAGAACTCCGGGACGGCCCTGTCCATCGGGGTGTTCTTCTCCCTGATGATCGCCGGGCTCGCCAACTCGCTGCCGCACACCCTGTCGGCCGGGCTGGAGGCCCAGTCGGTGCCCGCGGCGGACGCCACGCACGTCGCCCAGCTGCCACCGGTCAGTACGCTGTTCGCGGCGTTCCTGGGCGACAACCCGATCGGCCACCTCCTGGGCTCCAACGGGCTCCTGGAGCGGCTCCCGCCGCAGAACCAGCAGGCACTCACCGGAAAGGCGTTCTTCCCCGAACTCGTCTCCGGGCCGTTCCATCATGGCCTGGTACTCGTGTTCACCGCCGCCGCCGCGATGGCGGTGATCGCCGCGCTGGGCTCGGCCCTGCGCGGCACCCGTTATGTCCATTCTGAGGAGAAATAATGACCGACGCGCTCCGGGCCGAGACCGTCACGATCGAGGGCCACGGCGATGACGAGATCGAGGCCTACCTCGCCCGCCCGCTGGACGGCGCGCCGCACGGCGGTGTCGTGGTCATCCACCACATGCCCGGGTACGACGAGTCGACCAAGGAGATGGTGCGCAAGTTCGCGGCGCACGGCTACGCGGCGCTGTGCCCGAACCTGTACTCCCGCGAGGCTCCCGGTGCCGACCCCGACGACGCCGCGGCGGCCGCACGCGCCGCGGGCGGCGTTCCGGACGACCGGCTGGTCGGCGACGTCGACGGCGCGGCCCGTTACCTGAGGTCCCTCGACGGCGCGAACGGCAGGATCGGCGTCATCGGCCACTGCTCCGGCGGCCGGCAGACGTTCCTGTCGGCGTGCTCGCTGCGGATCGACGCCGCCGTCGACTGCTACGGGGCGTTCGTCGTGAACGAGCCGCCGGCCAACATGTCCATCACCATGAAGCCGGTCCTCGGCCTCGCGCCGCAGCTGTCCTGCCCGCTGCTGGGCCTGTTCGGCGCCGAGGACACCTTCCCCGGCCCGGAGGAGACCGCGAAGCTGTCCGCCGAGCTGGACAAGCTCGGCAAGGCCCATGAGTTCCACACCTACGACGGCGCCGGGCACGCGTTCTTCGCCGTGGACCGGCCGGCCTACCGGGTCGAGGCCGCCGTGGACGGCTGGCAGAAGATCTTCGACTTCTTCGGCCGTACTCTCAGCGCGTAAGGGGACCTCATGTGCACGTACCAGACCCACAAGATCCAGGTCGATGGCAGCGGCAAGGCCAAGACGGGCTGGATCAGCCTCAGCGAGGCGACCGTCTATGTCGACCACCCCGTTCACCTGCCACAGGACCACTCTGTCAACATCGACTTCCTCGACCCCGCGCAGGGGCCGTCCGCCCGGGTGGCCGTCGAGCTGACCGAGGAGGCGGCGCTGGCCCTGGCCGACGCGATCCACCAGGCGATCGCCTCCGCGCCGCCCGGGATGGCCTCCGCACGTACGCGGGCGGCCGGCGCCGCCTGATTTTGGCCACCTGAGAGCGATCACATGCGCTAACCGCAGGTGAACACGGGTAGGCATCCCAGCGTCGTACGACGGCTTCACGGCCCTGCGCACCCGTCTGCCGGTCGGCCGGTCCGCCGGCCGGCATTCGGGCAGCGGAAGGGGTGCGCCGCATGCGGAGCGGAAAGCACGCGCGATGGCCGAGGGCCCATCGCCTGTTGCTCCTCGCGTGCCTGCTGTCGGTGCTCGTCGGCTGTACGGCCGGCTTCGCGATGAGCGCGGAGCCGGCCGGTCACGACGCGACCCGCGTGCTTCTCACGGCGAACCGGTTCGAACGCCTCGTGATCGATCTGGAGAGAGGCCAGCTCCGGTACGTCGCCACCGGCGACAACGGCGCGCTCAGCCCGTGGCAGGCCACCCGCGCGGACTTCTCCCGGCAGGCCGAGCTGCTGCAGCGGCTCGCCGCGGAGGACACTGCAGCGGCTCGCCGCGGAGAACAGCCCGGAGCAGGGACGGCGGGCGCAGGAGATCGTACGCTCGGCCACGTCCTACATCCGCGAGCACGCCGAGCCGCTCATGCGGACCGCGCGGCGCGACCGCGAACGGGCCCGCTCGCTCGTGAGGCGGGCGGAGGGCAAGCACCGCATCGACGCGATCCGGCGCCAGTTCGACGACTTCACCGAGGTGCAGCACCGGATCGCCGTCGCGCACGAGCGGGACGCCATCCCGGCGATGCGCCGCATGATCGCGACCGTCGCCGGCACCTCGGGTTCGCTCCTGCTCGTCTTCCTGCTCGTCGGGTACGTCCGGCGCGGCCGGGGCCGTGGTGAGGGCCTGCGGACGGCGACCGGGCTCCTGACGGCCCCCGCCGGGCCGCGCGGCGGACGGCGGAGGGACGGCGACCGGGAGACGGCCCTGCGGGGCCTCGCGACGCTCGTCGCCCAGGACGTCCCCCTGTCCGAGGTCCTCACCCGGACGGCCCGCGCGATGGGCCGCGTCCTGGACGCCGAGCACACGATGATCACCCGGTACGACGCGGACGGCACGACGACCGTGGTCGGTCACTGTAGCGCCGAGGGCGTCCCGGCGGTCATGCCGCCGCTCGCGGGAAGCTGGCCGGTCGAGGATGAGACCGTCACCGACCTGGTGTACCGGTCCGGCCGCCCGGCGCGCCTGCGGCCGGACCTCCCGGCCGTCGGCGGCATCGGCGCCTGGATCCGCTCCAACCGGATCCGGTGGATGGTCGGCTGCCCCGTCATGGCCGGTGACCGCCTCTGGGGAATGGCGGCCGTCCTGTCCCGCGACCCCGGCCCCTGGGCCACGGACACCGGTACGGACGCGGAGGCGGTCATGGGAGACTTCGCGCTCGTGCTGGGCATCGCGATCGTGAACGCGGGCCACCGCACGGAGCTGGCCGCCTCCCGCGTACGGCTGGTCGAGGCCGCCGACGCGACCCGCCGCCGGATCGAACGCGCCCTGCACGAGAGGACCCAGCAGCGGCTGGTCTCGATCGGGCTGGAGTTGCGCGCCGCCGAGTCGGCGGTCCCGCCGGACCAGGACCTTCTCAGGGAACAGCTGTCCGGTGCGGCCCACGACGTGATCGAGATCGTCGATGACCTGCAGGGGATCGCGCGGGAGCTGCATCCGGCGTTCCTCACCAGGAGCGGCCTGACGTCGGCGCTACGCGCGCTGTCCCGGCGTGTGGCGGTCCCGGTCGAGCTCGAGGTCCGCGCCGAGCGGGCGCTGCCGCAGAACGTCGCGGTGACCCTCTACTACCTGGTGTCGGAGGCACTGGCGAACGTGGTGGCCCACGCGCACGCCTCGACGGTGCACGTCACACTCGACCTGGCCGGCCCGGTGCGCCTGACGGTCCGCGACGACGGGGTCGGCGGGGCGCGTCCACGGCCGGGATCGGTGCTTTCCGGGCTCCGGGACCGCGCCGAGGCCCTCGGCGGCCGATTCGAGGTCGACAGCCCGCCGGGCGGAGGCACAGCGCTGCACGTCACGCTCCCGATCGGAGACGGGCCCTCCACCGGTACGCCGCCGGACCCGAGCTGACACCCACCCGGCGGCCCGGCACGATGGCGTCCGCCCGCGCCCCGGCATGGCTCCAGAACACCAGATTTCGTGGTTTCCACGGCCAGGAGGACGTGCGCCACGCCGGTGGGACAGGGGATGATTGCACGGTGCGGAACCCACCCGAGGATCACACCCTCGCGGTGTGGATATGGCCGCGCGCGCTGCCGCTCGTGGAGATCTTCGGGGCCGCGTGGCACGACGGTGAGGTCCGTTCACGGTTCCTGACACTCGCCGGTCAGTGGCAGACCCGCCATCCGGCGCCCGCGCCCTCAGCGCCCGCGTTCCCGGCGTCCGCTCCCCCGGCGAACCACGTCGGCGCGCCCCGGCCCGGGCAGTGGATGTGGCATCCTCCGGCGCACCGCATCTATGACTGCCACACCTACGAGGGCCGGGACGGCGACTGGCTGGAGGTCTTCATCCAAATCGGGACGGCCGACTACTCCCCCGGGCACTGCTGGACCGGTGCCTCACTCGCGGTCGCCTGCCGGTGCGACGGCGAGCACGGCCACCACCTGCTCGTGGAGACCCGGTGGCGTTCGGGCGGCCCGGACGCGACGCTCGACGCGCTCACCACCGTGCTGCGCTCCACCGACGAGTGGCTCGCCGGCTCGCGCGACCCCCGGTGGTGGCGCCGCCAGGCCGGGCTGGCCGCGGAAGGGGACTGAGGCCCCGTGGTCTCCGGGCAGGCGAAAAGGCCCGCCCGTACGGACGGACCCTCGCGACTCGGCCAGGGTCAGACGTTGAAGCCGAGGGCGCGCAGCTGCTCGCGGCCGTCCTCGGTGATCTTGTCCGGGCCCCACGGCGGCAGCCACACCCAGTTGATGGTGACCTTCTCCGCCAGGCCCTCCAGGACGCTGTTCGTCTGGTCCTCGATGACGTCGGTCAGCGGACACGCCGCGCTCGTCAAGGTCATGTCGAGCGTGATCATTTTGTCGTCGCCGATGTTGACGCCGTACACGAGCCCCAGGTCGACCACGTTGATGCCGAGCTCGGGGTCGACCACGTCCCGCATGGCCTCGAGAACCTCATCTTCAGCGATCTTCGTTTCGCTCATGCCTGAGCCTCCATGGCTTTCGCGGTCGCGTCCTTCCACGCCATCCAGGCGAGCAGGGCGCACTTGATGCGGGCGGGGTACTTCGACACTCCGGTGAAGGCGACGGCGTCTTCCAGGACCTCTTCGTCCGGGTCGAGCTGCCCCTTGGACTTCATCAGCTTCAGGAACTCATCGCCGGTGTTCATCGCGTCCTTGACCGGCCTGCCGATGATCAGGTCGGCCATCACCGACGCGCTGGCCTGGCTGATCGAGCAGCCCATCGCGTCGTAGGAGACGTCCGCGACGTCGTCGCCGTCCAGGCGTACGCGCAGCGTCACCTCATCGCCGCAGGTCGGATTGACGTGATGCACCTCGGCGTCGTAGGGATCCCGGAGGCCCTTGTGGTGCGGGTTCCGGTAATGATCCAGGATGATCTCCTGGTACATCGACTCGAGCTGCATACCTGATACATCGACTCGAGCTGCATACCTCATCCTTCCGTGCGACCGGCCGTCCTTGATCAACGTCAGGCCGTGCCGAAGAATTTCTGCGTCTGCCGCAGTCCGTCGGCCAGGGCGTCGACCTCCGCGCGCGTGTTGTAGAAGTACAGCGACGCGCGGGTGCTGGCGGTGATGCCGAACCTCCGGTGCAGCGGACGTGCGCAGTGGTGCCCGGCGCGTACGGCCACGCCGTGCGCGTCCAGCACCTGGCTCACGTCGTGCGGGTGGATCTCTCGCCCGTCCAGGCCGTCGAGCGTGAACGACAGGGCTCCGCCGCGGTCGGTGGCGTCCGCGGGCCCGAGCAGGCGCAGGCCCTCGACCTCGCGCAGCTGCGACAGGGCGTAGTCGAGCAGCTCGTGCTCGTACGTGTGGATCTCCTCCAGGCCGACGTCGCGCAGGTAGTCGATCGCGGCGGACAGGCCGGCGGCCTCGGCGATCGGCATCGTGCCGGCCTCGAACTTGTGCGGCGGTGGAGCGAACGTCGAGCGCTCCATCGCCACCGTCTCGATCATCTCGCCGCCGCCGAGGAACGGCGGGAGCGCCTCCAGCAGCTCACGGCGCCCCCACAGGACGCCGATGCCGGTCGGGCCGCACAGCTTGTGCGCGGTGAAGCCGTAGAAGTCGACGTCGAGCTCGCGGACGTCGACCGGCATCTGCGGCACCGACTGCGCGCCGTCGACCAGCACGAGCGCGCCGGCCGCGTGGGCCTTGGCGGTCACCTCGCGGATCGGGTTGACCGTGCCGAGGACGTTGGACTGGTGGGCCAGCGCGACGATCTTCGTACGCTCGTTGATGAGGTCGTCGATGTTCGAGAGGTCCAGCCGGCCGTCGTCGGTCACGCCGAACCAGCGGAGCGTTGCCCATGGCGTACGCGACGAGGTTGATGCCCTCGGAGATGTTCTTGGTGAAGATCACCTCGGACTCGTCCGGGGTGCCGATGAACTCGGCGACCTTGATGCGCGCGCCTTCGTACGCCTCGGTCGCCTCCTCACCCAGCTGGTGCGTCGCCCGGTGGATGTTGGCGTTGTGCCGGGAGTAGAACTCCTCGATCGCATCGATCACCTGCAGCGGCTTCTGCGAGGTGTTGGCGCTGTCGAGGTAGACGAGCGGCCGTCCGTCACGGACGGTACGCGTCAGGATGGGGAAGTCCTTGCGGATCTGCCCGACGTCGATGCTCACCCGGATGCGCCCGCCTTCGTGAACTTCTCATAGCCCTCGGCCTCGAGCAGGTCGGCCAGCTCCGGGCCGCCCTCCTCGACCACGCGCCCGGCCGCGAAGACGTGCACGAAGTCGGGCTTCACGTAGCGCAGGATCCGGGTGTAGTGCGTGATCAGCAGGACGCCCGTCTCGCCGCCCTCGCGGAAGCGGTTGACGCCCTCGGAGACGACCTTGAGCGCGTCGATGTCGAGGCCGGAGTCGGTCTCGTCCAGCACCGCGACCTTCGGCTTGAGCATCTCCAGCTGGAGGATCTCGTGGCGTTTCTTCTCACCGCCGGAGAAGCCCTCGTTGAGGTTGCGCTGGGCGAACGCCGGGTCGATCTGCAGCTCCGCCATGGCGCCGCGCATCTCCTTGGCGAACTCCCGCAGCTTGGGAGCCTCGCCGCGTACGGCGGTGACCGCGGTGCGCAGGAAGTTCGACACCGACACGCCCGGCACCTCGACGGGGTACTGCATGGCGAGGAACAGACCGGCGCGGGCCCGCTCGTCGACGGTCATCTCCAGCACGCTCTCGCCGTCGAGCAGCACCTCGCCGCCGGTCACGTCGTACTTGGGGTGACCCGCGACGGCGTAGGCGAGGGTGGACTTGCCCGAGCCGTTCGGCCCCATGAGGGCATGGGTCTCCCCCGCGCGTACGGTCAGGTCGACCCCCCGCAGGATCTCCTTGTCCTCGACGGAGACATGCAGGTCGCGGATCTCAAGCGTGGCCATATATCTCAGGACTCCTTGAGCGACACAAAGACGTCGTCGCCCTCGATCTTCACTCGGTAGGTGGGAACCGGCTGCGTCGCCGGCGGGTTGGTGGGCTTGCCGGTCCGCAGGTCGAAGCACGAACCGTGCAGCCAGCACTCGATCGTGTGGTCATAGACCTCGCCCTCGCTGAGCGCGACCTCGGCGTGCGAGCACACGTCGCGCAGGGCGTAGACGTCCTCCCCGACGCGTACGACGGCCACCGGGGTGTCCTCGACCTCGACCGCGAAGGCCCCCTCGTCGGGCACGTCGGCGAGCGAGCACACCTTGACGAAGCTCATCGGTCGAGCTCCTTGTCGATCGCTACGCGCACCTGCTCCTGCAGCTCGGGGAGGTCGATCTTGTCGACGAGCTGGCCGAGGAAGCCGCGGACGACCATGCGCCGGGCCTGGTCGTGCGGGATGCCGCGGGCCTGGAGGTAGAACAGGTGCTGGTCGTCGAGGCGGCCGGACGCCGAGGCGTGGCCCGCGCCGGCGACCTCGCCGGTGAGGATCTCCAGGTTGGGCACCGAGTCGACCCGCGTGCCGTCGGTCAGCACGAGGTTGCGGTTGAGCTCGTACGTGTCGGTGCCCTCGGCCTCGGCCCGGATGATCACGTCGCCGATCCAGACGGCGTGGGCGCCGTCGTCCTGCAGCGCGCCGCGGTAGTCGACACGGCTGCGGCAGCTCGGCTGGGTGTGGTCGACGAGCAGCCGGTGCTCCAGGTGCTGGTTCTCGTCCGCGAAGTAGAGGCCGTACAGCTCGGCGTCGCCGCCCGGGGCGTCATAGGACACCGACGGGGCGATGCGCACGAGGCTGCCGCCGAGGCTGACGGTGAAGCTCCTGAACCTCGCGTCACGGCCGAGCGCCGCGTGCTGGTGCGACAGGTGCACCGCGTCCGCCGCCCAGTTCTGCAGGCTGAAGACGGACAGCGAGGCGCCGTCGCCCACCACGAACTCGACGTTGTCGG